>Ga0163144_10004791_pt1 | contig 30333 bp, 19 predicted proteins | sample OliLak19BULKMAT1_FD_123175 | JGI IMG/M metagenome (GOLD analysis project Ga0163144, IMG submission 123175) | Freshwater microbial mat bacterial communities from Lake Vanda, McMurdo Dry Valleys, Antarctica - Oligotrophic Lake LV.19.BULKMAT1 | ecosystem: Environmental > Aquatic > Freshwater >... | reverse complement strand
AGCGCCGCGCGCGCACCTTACTGGGTGGCCTGTGCGAAGCGCGCGCTGAAGAAGCACACTTTCTGGCCGCGCCAGCCCCGTTGGATCGGGCTCAGCGCGCACTCGCAGCCCAATTCAAGCAGTGGGTCGAGAAGCGCGCGACGGAACTGGGCATTCCGCCCGAATTGCTGGCGCCAAGACGATTGCTGGATGCCCTGGCGCGCAACCAAGCCCAGTGGCCAGATGAGTTCACGGGTTGGCGCCAGGAAGCGCTGCGTGATTTGTCAGGTACGACTAGCGCAGGGCCGGCTAGCGCGGGCGCAGCGAACACCAAGTCTGCTGAGCCCAGCCCGGCATGATCGTGGTTTACGGGGGTACGTTCGACCCGGTGCATATCGGTCATCTGCGGCTTGCCTTCGAGGCGCTGGAGGAATTGCAGGCTGAGCAGCTGCGCTTTCTGCCATGCCATATCCCGCCGCATCGGCCGCGTCCGTTGGCAGAAGCCGAGCTGCGTGCACAGTGGCTTGAGACAGCGATCTCCGGAGTCGCGCGCTTTGCTCTGGATTGCCGCGAAATGGTGCGGCCAGAGCCTTCCTATTCAATCGTTACCCTGCGCGAGCTGCGCTGCGAGCTGGGCCCGAGCACGCCATTAGTCTGGTTGATCGGCGAGGATGCCCTGGGCGGACTGCCGGACTGGCACGAATCTGCGGCGCTCTGGGAATACTGCCATTTCGCCGTACTTCGCCGGCCCACCACCGAAGATCGCGGCGCGCTGCAACAGCGCTACGCTGACCGTCTCTGCGCGGCACATGCGCTGCGGCATACGCAGGCCGGCCGGATCGCCTGGCTCGACAACACCTTGCTCGACGTTTCAGCAAGCGCGATCCGCGCGCGCACGGCCCGCGGCCTCAGCGCCCGTTTTTTGGTCCCCGACGCCATCTTGTCTGCGGTGGATACGCAAGCAAACTCTTAGCGGGGCTAATTCGCAGGCTAATTCGCAGGCTAATTTGAAGGCTAGTTTGAAGGCTAGTTTGAAGGCTAGTTTGAAGGCTAGTTTGAAGGCTAGTTTGAAGGCTAATTTGAAGGTGGCCGATCGGCGCCCCAAAGCGGTCATTCTGCGCGGAGCCGATCGGCACCCCACAGCGGTCATTCTGCGCGGAGCCGATAGGCACCCCAAAGCCGTCATTCTGCGCGGAGCCGATTGGCGTAGTCGCAGAATCCACAATTACCTATTTTGGCCGAGCTGAGCGAGTTTTGCACTCGTGGATTCCGCGACTGCGCGCGGAATGACCGTCCTGGGGTTTTGAGGCGACTGATGGATTCCGCGACTGCGTGCGGAATGACCATTTTGGCGCTTGAAGGCGTCCCACACCGATCATTCTGCGCGGAGCCGAGAGGCGTAGCCGCAGAATCCACAATTACCTGGTTTGGTCGAGCTGAGCGAGTTTTGCACTCGTGGATTCCGCGACCGCGCGCGCAATGACGGTGTTGGGGCGCACTCGCTTAAAGCCACGGCTTCCGGTGCGGACGATGCGAACGTTCCTGCCGCGCAGCCACTCCACGGGAGAATGAAACGCGCCGTCAGGATTGCTACGCCCTTTTTAGGCAGGTGATGCGTATCCAGCGGCGTGCACCGACGCCCTTTCGGACGCCGGTGCACAGCAGTAACTAACTAACTAAGGCGTTGGCTGAGAGCTTGGCGCGGTTTGCTTTTGCTCGCCTGCAACCATTGGCTTGGTGACGCGCTGGCCAAGGTCAATTTGGTCGGTGACGAACCAGGGCTTGCCGCTTGCATCCAGATACATATTTTGCATCTCTTGCTCGTTGAACGGCTTGGAACCAAGACGACCCAGCACCGCAATCTGTCCCCCGGTTTCGTCCACCGCACGGTCTCGCTCAAGTGCGCGCGAGAGCCCGAGCGCGGGCGACTTAGTTTGGTACCAGCCAATCATCACGGGTTTGGGATCTGGACTGAAACCGTAGAACTTCGGCTGAATGTCAGGACCGGTCAACTGCAGCACTTTCAAGCCATTGCGCCCGTCTGCCACGTACGCGTAAAGACTGGCGTTGGTGGTGGCCAAAGTGACGTCACGCGCGTCGTTGAGAGCGCCATCCGCGGTAAACATCTGATAGACAAATGGTTTGGTTGGATTGGTCACGTCAATGATGGCCAGCCCCTCAGCCTTGGCCGCGACGTATACAAAGGTGCGTGCGACATGCAGGCGTTGCGCATCCTTCAGCGGGATGATGGCATTGGGCACCAGCTCCGGCTTGCCGTAGTGCGTGATGTCGACGATCTCCAGTCCGCGTGAGGTGGTCACGAACAAATAGCGGAACTGGACCTGCGCAGCACGCGGATCGGGCACGTTGACGGTGGTCAGATACTTGGGCTGCATCGGATCGTTCATGTTCAACACCACAACACCCTTCGGCGTCGAGATGTAGAAGTAATAGCCCGCGTTGGTGATGTGACGGGCACCGTCAAGCACGCCGTTTTCATTCCAGGTCAGCGCGCGTGTCAGGTGATTGTTGCGTGGCTCACCGTCGTAGAGCGTATCCACGTCGGTGAGGATCAAGCCCTCCTCGGAATCCGTAATGTAGGCATAGCGGTAGATTGGGTGGAAGGGTTGTTCCTCGTTCTCAACCCGCATCAGATCACCCTCATTGCGTGCCGGGCGAATTGGCTGGGTGGTCAGCAGCGTGACGCAGGTTGCGTTCTTGCTCTTGATCCTTGTGTCGTGGCCCAAAGGCGAGAACGGGGCACTGATGATGCGCTGCGAATAGCCCTTGTTGGCGACATTTGCGGCGTCGTACACGCGCATGCCATCGCTGCCGCCTGCGGTATACACGTACTCGCCGCGCAGCTGGATGCAGCTCACCGGGCCCGAACCAATGCGATACCCTTCAGGCAAGCGCTTGTTGCGCGCTTCGTGGTTCTTGTACCAGTCCGGATAGGCTTTCTTGTGCAGGAAGCTGCCCAGCACCGCCTGTGGTTCTTCCCATTCCGTCACGCGAATGGCGCTGATTTCGCTTTCCCCACCGACCCAGGCATTGAAGCCCATGAGATCGAAGAACTTGGTCCCTTGGCTCAACAGCTGCGCCATGATCGCGTTGTTGTCGTTGGCCGTTGACAGATGGCAGTCCGTGCACTGCTTGGTTTCCACCTTCCGTTCGGTATGCGGGTAGTGGGTTCCAAAGGCCTGCGATGAGAATCCGCTGGCGGCGATTGGCGGCTGCTGGATGTAAATCCGCTCACGGTTGCTGTTGGTTGACGACAGCACCAGTGCCGACGTTGAGCGCAAGGGCACGATGCGACGGCCCTTGGCCTCGCCGTGGCGACCCAGCTGGAACGCATCATCACGCGCCACTTGCGGGTTGTAGGTCGCGTAATTGCGCGTGAAGCCGCCCTCGTAGTGATACCGCTCGGTCTTCCAGTTCGCCTGAATTGGCAAATGACAGCCGCCGCAGGTGGTGGTCCAACTGGTATGGCAGGTGTAGCAAAGCATGTTGTCTTCGCGATGTGCGCGGTCCTCGGGCGCAATACCGACGCCGAATTCCAGGGACTGCTTGTCCTTGCCCATCGTATGTGCGCGGTCTGCCTTGGCGCTGTACGCCGTGGAGCTTGGATCGGAGTTGTCCTTGAGCAAGGTCATCTCCCACTCCATGCCCTCATTCACCAGCGAACGCTGGATCAATTTTCCGCCCACCCATTCAAAGCGCTTCTTACCGTCCGGATTACGCAGCGTGGTGAGATCGCGACCCTTCGAGCCGGCTGCGGTATTGGAGGTAATCAGGGATGGATACTTGTCGGCCGTGCCATGGCAATCCTGACACTGCACCTCCACCGCCTGGGCGACTTCCCCGTAAATGTGGCCGTTACCGTGCATGTCTTGAGAGAAGTGACAGTCGACGCAATGCATGCCGTAGTCAATGTGAACGCTCGACATGTGGACCGTCTTTTCCCATTTCTTGGGATCGGTGTCTTCGATCTGCCCGCCCTTGGCGTCCAGCAGATTTCCTTTACGGTCCCGCTTGAAGATGGCGCGGAAGTTCCAGCCATGCCCGTGGTAGTCGGCAAACTGGGTGTCCTTGAGCTTCGGATTCATTTCCGACACCTGACTCAGAAATTCCGGATCACGCCACTTGCCGCGAATGACCGCCTCTTCCGGATTGCGGTCCAGCGTTTTACGCATTTCTTCGTGACTTGGATAATGCTGCTCTTCAGGCCACATGGCGCCGGCGTCCGATTCGTAGTCCCACATCGTGTAGCCAAGCATCGAATTCATGAACATGTTGGGCTGATGCATATGACAGATCATGCATTGCGACGTGGGAATGGCACGCGTGAACGCATGCTTCAGTGGGTGACCGCTTTCGTTCTTAGGAATGGTTGGATCCACCTGCTGGGAATGACCCCAGTGTCCAGCCGAAGCATACGGCCCGGAATGACGCGGATCGCGGTCGTTCGCATACGGCACGTGGCACGACGAACAGCCGGAGTTGCGGAAATCGCCCGGGTTGTCGTTGGTGCCCATAAACCACATATTGGGGTCGTTCAAGCGCGTCTTTAGGATATTGATCACCGGCACGGCGACACGCGCGCCAGTTCCTGGACCGCGGTTGGACTGCTTGATGTCCGGTCGGCCTGGTTCTTCTAAACGCTGGATCTGGCCCAATGAACCCGGTAATCCGGTTTCTGGGAAGGTGCTGTTGATGTTGCGGCCGCCGCGCTCGAAGACGCGGAAAACGTCCGCGGGCGGAATCACTTCCCAAGCCGGCATCGGCAGCAATTGCTCCAGAATGCCTTTCTTTTTCATTTCGGGCGTCACCGGCGTCAACGACTTGACGATCGCTGCCGTGCCATCGCGCTCATATCCTTCACCCAGGATGTAGCGCTTGAAAGGGAGAATTCCGTTATTGTAGGAGGCGCCGCCCCAGAGCATGGCGCTGGTTGCCATGATGGATCGTTTTGCAGCTTCGATAATCGGTGAATGGCAGGCGCCGCAGGCCTCGTGCGCGATCCGCAAATCGGACGGATTCACGAAGCGGATATACTCGGGCGCTTCTTTATTGAACAGCGTGTAGCTACGCTCAGGATTGGCGCTGTTTGGATAATTCCAGGTTTCCGGGTAACGCGGCAGCACGTGCGCCTGTTCCATGGCGCCCTTGTAGTCAGGCTCATAGACCCGGGTCTTGACGTCAATGTGGTACTCACCACCGACGTGCCGATGATGATTCTCGGTTTCATATTTCTGGGAGCTTCCGGCCGGCTGGATGACCGAAGCATCGCCGCCGTGGCAGTCCGTACAGCCAAGCACCACGGCATCGGATACATGCATCGTGTGGGCATCAGACGCCGAATGGCAGGTCTGACATCCCTCGCTCTTTGCGGCTGCCTGCGCTTTCGTTTGTACCTTGGGCGCCGAGGGCGCAATCGTGTAAGTGCGCTCGACAGGCTTTTCGCCACCCGCAGCCCAAAGCGCTGCTGGCGCCAACAAACATAGGGCCATCAGCGCCCAAGAAAGGACAGCCCGCGGTCCGGTCGACGGACCGGCCCGACGACCGCTTTGGCGTCTAGCGTTCCCAGTGATCAGGTTACTTTGCATCATCGCAGCGCCCTCAATAGGTCAAGATCAAATTGCCGAGCACGGTATAATACGTCTCGTCCTCGCCATAGAGATCGGCCAGCCCGGACCCCGGCTCCAATGCCGCACCACTGAGGCGCAGCACGATATTTTGGTGCATTTTTGGGCGCCAAATCCATGACACGGAAACATCGGTGCCGATGCTGGTGTCAATCTCTGCCTGATTGCGCATCAGCTCCAGCACCGCTGTGTCGTCGAACCACAGCTGATTCACATTTACCGAGACGCGCGATTCCGGAGTGAGATCAAAATCCGCGCCCACGCCCAAAAGGTGCAAACCCGGATTTTCAAAGTTGCTCTGTCCAAGCTCTTTGGAGCTGCGCAGGCTGGGCAGCACGCCATTGCGACCGCCAAGAGCTACGCCACCGCCGCCAATGAGCGGCATATTTTGGCGAATCCAGTAGCTGGTGTCGGCGCCAGCGAAAATCGGATTTTCGAAGATTGCGTCAAAACCCTGCGAGACGTCATCAAACGGATCATCGTCGCCGCTGGCAAACAGCGCCGAGCCGCGCACGCGAACCCAGCTGAAGTCGCGGCTGAGCTCAGCCGCCAGGAAACCGGCCCGGATATCGGTTTTCTGGTCGGTAAACGGATTGATGTTGTCACCCAGCAGGTAATAGCCCGACACCGTCAGGTTAAACCGCTTAAAGTGTCCGTCGCCGTTATAGCCAAGATAAATCGCGTCGTACTTGCGATCGCGCTGCTTGCCCAGTGAGGCCGGCCGCGAAAGAAAGCCGTTCTCGTCAAAGAAAAAGCCGTCGTCTTCGCGATTGCGGTTCCACACCACCGTGCCCTGGGAGGTGAAACCAATCACCGGGTAATCCTGCGCATACAGGTTGGCGATAAAGATATCGTCGTCGCGCAGGCCAGCAGCCACGTCATTCAAGCCTGAGTTAGCATCCTTTTCGACCCGCCTAAACCAAGCCAGGTTGTACTGCTTGAGATTATTGTCACGATTGCCGAACAGGCGTGCGCCGAACTGCAGGTCTTGAAACAAGAAACCTCGGAAGTCGGTCGAAAACGGCTGAATACCAAAACGGAACGCGTCGAAATCGAAGCGCGAACTGACATCGCGCAAGTGGCGATCAATAAAGACTTCCTGCACCGCGAGAAAGGAATCGCCGCGCGTCTTGCCCCGACGCGGATCAATGCGCAAACCGCGCACATCGTCAATTCGGACCTGATTATATTGCCCTGCAAGCGTTAACCGATACTCCCACTCGGGCGGCTCAAACACCGTGTTGCCCTTGGCATAGATGATTCCACCAAGAAACGTCTGTGCGAAGATGACTTGGTCTGAACCGGCAAAGATATCGTTGGAGCCTGGATTCTGGGTGGCTTGCGGGCCCACGGGCGTTGGAATACTGCGCGGTTCAAGAATCGTGTCGGAAATACCGAGCACGGAAAAGAACCAGTCGTCGCCTTCTTTGAGCGGCTTATCGCCCTTGAGCGTGTTCTGCGCATACGGATCCCAGGGCTGATCTTTCAGGCCCAAAGCCTCCATCAGCCGCCAGCGATCCGGCACCGGCAGAAACTCGCCAACGATGTCATTCGGAACCGGGTCAACGTTATCCGGATTGGCATCACCGCGCGGACCGCGTGGAACCGGCTGGCCCGGTCTGCGGCGCGGCAGTGGTTGCTGCTCAGGGTCATAAAGGTAGGTCGGAAGGAGCGCGGCAACGCCGCCCAAATCCGCGCCCAGCCCAGGATCAGGCGGGGCCTGCTGCGCCTGAATTGGCCCGATAAACGTGCTAAGACCGAGGCCACAAGCCACTGCCAGAGCCTTGGGCTTGCTTAAAAACCATCCAGAATGCGGCGCGCGCATATCACTTACCCTCGCAGACGTTCTGATCGGTGGAATTCAGGAATGGTGCTTGCGGACACTGCACATAGCGCAAGCGTGCGCCGCCCGGCGCGCGTTGATCGATGCGGATACTGGCTGGCGCGTGCCCCAAGGCATTGCTCAGCCGTGTTCCGGCATTGGCCACGCCCAGAAAGGAAATCATGTCGTCCTGATCGATGCCGTCACCCGAGATACCGAGTGCGCCAACCAGCACCGAGCCACGATAAATCGGCGAGGCGCCGGGGAAAATCTGGATGCCGTTACGCAAACGCGGATTGTTGGTGCAGCCGGTGCCGCGCACGGCCAGCACGCCCGCCAGCAGCGCATTGACCTGAGCCGCCGTGGGCTGAGTGGTGCCCGCGGCCGGAATCGCCTGGATGTAGGCGCCAAGTATCGCGCCCACGACGTTGTTCACCATGTCGTATTGCAAACCATCGGTAAACGGACTCCAAGCAGCAAAGGGCTTACTCAACGGGCCATTACTGGTGCCTACGATGCCGTCCGGATAGAACGGGCGCGAGATATTGCCGATGGCGCGCGGGGTGATTGCAACCTGCCCGGTGAGGAAGTTTGGATCACCGAAAAAGCTTCGGGTTGCAGTGACATAGGAGGAGAACTGAATCTGCGTGCTGCCGGCTTGCCCCTGCGCGTTGAGATAGCGAGCATTCGGCAGCGCGTTCAACTCGTTGGCCGCGAAGGTGCCGGAGAAGAATGCTGCCGTGCGCGCCTTTTGCAGGCTCACATCGGTACCAAACACGGGCGCATCGCGGGTGCGCACCACACCCAAAATGGCGCCGTTGGTATCCACCAGCGAGAGCGTGACGCGCGCTTGAGAATTGAACGGGGAACGGATTTGCGCGCGCGCCGCATTGGCGATTTTCATGCCTTCCTGCAAGATCACTTGCGCTTCGGCGGCCTTGATCGACTGCGCGCCGTCGGTCCCATCACGCGGGCGGAAACGCTCCGCGTTGGTGCCATCCACCAGCACGAAGGCGTCCAAGCCAGCGTAATCCTTGTTGTCGGTGCGGATCCCGGATTCGGCCTGGCCGAACGCTACGCCTTCCACAACAGTTCCACCGCTGAAGCCAGGGACCGCAATCAAGGCGCCCACCGCAGGGGTAAGCGCGCTAAACGCTGCGCCCTGACCTGGTGCGCGCGCCAAATCGGTGAACTCGCTGTTGGTGTACTGAAAAACCCTGCCGTCAGCGGTGATTCGATCACCGCGACGCGCCAGGGGCGCGCCAAAGTTGAATGTGCCGGCCCAGGCGATCAGCTCGTCAACGTCGCGATCACGATTGAAGGGATCGAGATCCAAGCCGTAGGTTGCATCTGCCGCAACGCCGATACCGCCGACCACAGTGCCGTTCTTGTACAGCGGGAAACCGCCCGGATCAGCCGACAGGCCCAGTGGCGAGGCTTTAGGTCCAACGCCAGTGGCGCCAGGTGCCCCCAGCGCGCTCAATGCGGGTGCGGGCGGCTGGATCAAATCGGAGCACAGCAGCTGGGAGAACTGCACCCCAAACAAAGGACCGGACGGTTGCCCGACCTCCAATGGATTGAAGTGCTGTTGCACGATCTGGCTGGCGACGCGGGTTGAGAATGCGTTGCCTTCGCTTGACAGAAAAGCGCCAGTCACCGCCTTGGAAAGCGCTGCCAGCTCGCTTGGCACGATGGCTATGCCTTCTAGTCCGCCCTGCACATTGCGACCCGAGGTAATGGTGACCTGCGATCTGGCGCTCGCCATGCGGTAAACCGCAAGTACATTTCCGACCCGATCGACTACGGCGATGGTGGCCGGCGCGGCTTGTGCCTGGGCCTCCGCCACGGCCTGTGCGAGCACGCTCTGCACGTCCGACACCGTCAGGCGGGTTGGCGTGTCTGCGCATTGCCCAGTGCACCCAACGTCCGCCGGTGCGCTTGCGGGCGGTGCAACGGTACCCGCAGGACCAACCGCATCGCTGCCGCCCCCGCAACCGCTCAATGCCAGCGCAGCAAGCAGCGCCACGCCGAATCTCAGTTTGCCTAATTTACCCATCTGCAACACCTTGCCAATTGGCTGTTCAACGATGAATGACATGTCGAAAATTCATCAAGCCCCCGAGGACGGGCATGGTATCGCAACTTAAACGCGGCTGAACGTTTTCTTCGCACAGACATCACTCGCAAGTGATGTTTGCTTGGCAAAAAGTCGCGCGTGCGATGTTCATCGCGGCGAAGTTCACGTTGCACTCGCGCGGGAACTATCGCCGCCGACTAGAATCCGGCCTATCTCATCGTTTCCATTGGAGCTTTCCATGCGTGTTGTGCTGCTAGCCGCTCTTCTCGCTTCGTCGACCTATGTGTTTGCGCACGACCACGCGGCGGAGGAAAAGTCATCGCATCAGCCGTCTCCCTTCATCGTCGACGGTGGGCTGAAAATCTACGGCGAGCGTTTGCCGTCGGATGTATCAACCTTCGGCGTGAAGGCCATCCTTGACAATCCCGAGGCAAAGCTGGGAAGCCAGGTCAAGGTGTCCGGTCGAATTACCCAGGTGTGCCAGAAGGAAGGCTGCTGGATGATGCTCGCTGAGGGCGATCAGGCCCTGCGCATCAAGTTCGGGGATCACGCATTTTTCCTGCCCAAAGACACCACAGGCGACGCCGTGGTTTACGGCAAGCTGGAAGTGCGCGAACTGAGCGTAGATCAGGCCAAGCACATGGCCGAGGACGCCGGCCAAGACCCGGCTAAGGTTACCAAGGGCCTTAAGGAGTATCGAATTTTTGCCAGCTCGGTGGGAGTCGCACCGGCCAGCTGAGGCGGCGCATCGATGCCGGTCGACGAGCGATGCACGAGCGGCCGCCAGTAGGGCGCATTCGCGCTTGAAAGTGGTCGCTGGCAGGATGTTTTTCGCATGTCATCGCGAGCGAGATTCGAGAGCGCAGACGACGCCAAACGAGATTTCTCCCGGCGCTCGAAATGACCGCTGGGAGTAGCAGCGCAGGTGAGGCGCAATATTTTTTGTGCCGTCGAGTTGACCGCGGTGCCGGCCGCCGCTTAAGCCACAAACAGATTGCAGGCCTGCACTGGGCAGCCCATTCCAATCAAGGGCGGACGCGATGAATCGCGCCACTTCCGCTAGCCACTTGAGCGCCGGCGCAGCGACAGCACGCGCTGCACTTGGCTTGGTTTGAGGATCAATTGCGCGGTGCCACCGTTCATCATGACCTGTAGCTCGACATCGTTCCCGCTTGCGCGCAGTACTTTGCCGCGGTAGCGGACGCCCTTGATGGTGACCACGATGACCAGACGGCCGACTTCCTGTTGCAGCTGGGCGAAGCTGATCGGTTGCGGACCTAAGGCCACAGCCTGCTCCACCTGAGGCAGAGGCGCTGCCTTTGCCTGATCTTGCGCGCTTACTCTGCGCGCAATCCCGCGTCCGCTGCTGATTTCGGCCAAAGGATTGTAGGCCTCGGCAACCTCAAGCTCCTCGGCTAGCTCTGAATCGAGCGCGGCGGGGGCCGCCGCAACGTTAAATACTGGTAGTACAAAATCGGTCAAGCGCATGGGCATGTCGGGCGCGCCATCGGTTTTGACGCGCAATCGAAGGGCGTCAAACACTTCCGCCAGTTTCTTTCCGCGCAGCTCCTTAAGCCGCAATGGGCGTCCGTACTTGGCGCTCATGACGATTGATCCGCCGTCCCGATTGAAGCCGTTCCAACGCTCTAGCAATCGCGGCTCAGCCGACAAGCCGACCACGTTGAGGAACGCACTTGCCATGGCTTCGTTGGTCTGCAGCAGCTCAGCCTCGGTGATGCCCCGGTCTTTGGCGCACCACTGGGTCCGCTTCTTGGGGTAATCGCCCGCAGCGAGCGTGAGTTGAGCGCTGGTTAACGCGGCATCCCCGACCGCGAAGCGATCTTGCAGCCATTGCTGGAGGTCAAAATCGATCAAACCAAGCTCCAGCCGCACCGAGGGAAAATCCAGATTGTCCCAGGAGATATTGAGCTTGGTGCCACTGGCGTCGCGATCATAGTCAACCGTGACCGTGGTACGGCGCCGTCCCATGGCCATTCCCGCGAAGTCGGCTTCGATGAATTCGCCGCTCTCCCGGCAGCCATAGGCGTCGAACGGCACCCAGCTCTTGAAATTCAGCCAGACTCGATTTTCATGATCAATCAGGGAATTGGGCTGTCCCCGCACGCCGGTCAGCACCAGCTTGAACCGGTCCGGGAGACGCTCAGGCGGGCCAAATGGTGTGCTCAGTAAATAGCCAAGCCCTGGCGTTTCCAGCAGCCACTCATCGAAGTAAAGCGAACCCAGCACCTGCTGCCGATTCATCAGCAGCTGAACATTGCGCGCGCTCACGGTGCCGTCGAAATTGCCCTCCCGCTGAGTATTCTCAAGAAACGCAACTGGGCCGAGCGCTTTGCCCCAGGCATCCATCTGTGACTGCCCAGTACCGCGCACGAGCACCCAGCCGAGCGCGAGCATCAGCGTCAGTACCACTGCGAGCTGAATCCCGCGCTTCATCGTCGGGGCGCCCGTCGTGGCGGAACTGCGCGCGGTTTGGATGCGCCACCTATGATCCATTTCCGAAGTGCGAACATGCCGACCAGAATGCCGGCCAGAATCAGCGGTCCCTGCGGCACTTTTATACGCTTGGCAAAGGCGTTCTCGCCCGCCAGAGCGCGCGGCAACCGAATGGGCCGCCAGAACACGTCCCACCACGAGTCTGTTGCGACATCAAACCAAAGCTCGCCAGAAACCAAATGCGACATCATGTACCCGGCGCGCGGGTCCGCCGGACCAACATCGTTGTAGCGTTCACCGGCGTCAAACTTGATGCTCGCGATCAGCGCCTGCGTCGCCGATTCAACCGCGTCTTGCCATGCTTCCGGGATGTAATCGGCGTAAGCAACCACCGCGCCGCGACGATAAAGGGCAACCGCGTAGATATCGAGATAGATCGCGCGGTCGTCGCTCGGATAGCGGATGCGTTCGCTCCACAGCAGTCGACCTTTGTCGCGATCAAAGATGGGCGCGCGCGCGAAATTGACAAACTCAAAGCTTTGATCCTTGAACAAGCCTAGGCCCCAGGTCGCAACCCGATAGGCGTCGCGCGTTCTCCAAACCAGACGGTAGGGATCCAAATCGTCCTCATCGTGCTCAATGACGCCATCCTCGGCCAAGTACAGCTGCACGGCCCAAGCACCCTTGGCACCTAGATCGACGCCTTCAGCCACCAGCCAACCCAGCTCGGAGAGCTTTTGCGTTGGGGTTGAAACCTGCAGCCCACGGGCCAAGTTCTCGACGCTCAAAAAGCGCCAACCTGGGGGAATTTCGATGCGGGCATTGGCGCGGCTCAGGCGCACCAAACCGGTTTCCATCGTCACATTACTGAGGCGCCGCTGGATATCAGCGTCGTCTTGCGCCTGCGCACCGGTCCACAAACAGGCACAAATCAAGAAAAGAATCAGGCGCATTGGCACCGTCATGAAGCACCCTCATTACCCACTGCGCAGCATGATAGCTGAACCACTCAAGCCCCAAGCCATCCTGAGCAAAATTCGGATCCAGCCACGCGTGCCGCCGAATGCGAAGCGTTTAGGGTGCTTTGCCGCTTGCCATCACGGCGGTGCTGGCGACGTCAAGCCTCTCGCTCGGCGCGCTGAACTGAGAATCTTGCGCCAGCGGCAGCGCGCGCTGCAAAGCATCCGCAAAAGCAGCGCCAGTCTGGAAACGCGCCTCTGGCAGCTTTTCCAGGGCAACCTGCAGAAACCGACGTTGATCCGGAGTAAGTTGCGGCGCCAATTCGATCAGGTTTGGCAGCAGGGCATCCCGCTGCAGAAGCAAGGTTTCCGCAGCGCTGGCGCCTTTGAACGGCAGCGTGCCGGTCATCAGCTGGAACGCCAAGATCCCCAATGCGTAGAGATCACTGCGCCCGTCGGCTTGGCCGCGAATCTGCTCGGGCGCCATGTATTCAGGGGTGCCCACAGTGAAACCAACCTGGGTGATGCGCGGTGAACTGGACACCAGCGCGACACCGAAATCGCTCAAAACCGCCTGCCCGTTCGCATCAATCAGCACATTGCCCGGCTTGATATCGCGGTGCACGATACCGAGCTTGTGCGCCTCTTCCAGCGCGAGCGCAATCTGCACCAGCCAAAGGCGCACGTCACGCAGTGGCAGCGTTCCATAGCGCGCTAGGCGCTCGGATAAATCGCCATGTCGGTGATAGGGCGTGACCAGAAACGGTACCTGCAGCCAGCGACCGTAGGCGAGCAGCGGCAGGATATTGGGATGCCGCAAGCGAGCCAGCACGCCAGCTTCGCGCTCAAAGCGGGCAAGCGCGGCATCATCGCCATGGAATGCTGCCGGCAGCACCTTGATGGCCACCTCACTGCCGCCAATCTCCGGGCGCCCAAGATAGATGCGCGCCATGCCGCCCTGGCCAATCAAGCGCTCGACCAAATACCCAGCCGGGGTGGCGCCGATCCAAGGGTCGACAGGAGCGTCGTCAGTATGACCCGCTTGTGACACGCTCGAAGAATCCGCCCAGTGTTCGCTCAGCGTCCGACTAATGCCCGCCATCCAACGCCTTGATCGCGCTGACCAGCTGGTTGGCCGCACCCTGACCATCGGCAAACAGCATTTGCGTATTGTCTTGATAGAACAGCGCGTTCTCGATGCCGGCAAATCCAGTGCCCTTGCCACGCTTGACCACGATCACGTTCTTGCTCAGGGAGACATCTAAAATCGGCATGCCGTAAATCGGCGAGGCCGGATCAGTCTTGGCAACCGGATTGACTACGTCGTTGGCGCCAATCACCAGCGACACGTCGGTCTGTGGAAACTCGGGATTGATGTCATCCATATCGGTAATCAAATCGTAGGGTACGCCGGCCTCGGCAAGCAGCACGTTCATATGGCCCGGCATGCGCCCAGCAACCGGATGAATCGCGAACTTGACCTTGACGCCACGCTTGATCAGCAGCTGCGAAAGCTCCCAAATCTTGTGTTGAGCCTGCGCCACGGCCATGCCATAGCCGGGCACGATCACCACGCGTTCGGCGTAGGCCATCATCACCGCAGCATCGCTGGCCTCAATCGCCTTCTGCTGGCCCTTGATTTCCTGCGCTGCGGCGCCCGCGCCACCAAAGCTTGTGAACAACACGCTGCTGATCTTGCGGTTCATGGCTTTCGCCATCAATTGCGTCAGCAGCGTACCGGCCGCACCCACCACAGTACCGGCAATGATCAATGCCGGGTTTTGCATGACATAGCCTTCAAACGCCACCGCCAAGCCTGTGAACGCGTTATACAAACTGATCACCACGGGCATATCGGCGCCACCGATCGGAAGCGTGATCAACACGCCAAGCAATAAACAGATAGCGAAGAAGGCGATCACCAAACGCAGATCCAGCTGGAACACCAGCATGATGCCAATCACCACGGCGGCTAGGAACAACACCAGGTTGATGACATTCTGCCCTGGTAAGGCGATGCGCTTTTCCATCCAGCCCTGGAGCTTGGCGAAGGCAACCAGCGAGCCTGAGAAGCTGATCGCGCCGATCAGCGCGCCGAGCACCGCAAACACGGTGGGTACGGTGCCGAAACTCTGCGCTACTTGCTCAAGTTGACCGATGTCACCGGCGGCGGCAGCGGTCTTTACGCTGTAACGGTAAAGCTCCACCGCGCCAATGGCAGCCGCGGAACCACCGCCCATGCCGTTATAGAGCGCCACCATTTGCGGCATGTCGGTCATCGCGACTTTCTTGCCGGAGATCCAAGCCACGCTAATACCGATGCCCAGCGCAGCGAGGCACCAGAGCAGATTTTCAGTATGGACATGGCCATCTTCGAAATAGAACGAAAACGTGGCGAGCGTCGCAATGACCATGCCGTAACCCGCAACCACAATTCCGGAGCGCGCGCTGCCGGGTGAGCTCATGCGCTTCAGGCCAAGCACAAACATCACTACCGCGACAAAGTAAGCGGCATGAACGATATTCTCAATCACGATCTGTCCCCCGCTCATTTCTTGCTGCTTTTGAACATTTCGAGCATGCGTTCAGTGACCACATAGCCACCTGCCGCGTTGCCTGCACCCAGCACCACACCGACAAAGCCAATCACGCGCTCTGCCGTGGTGTCGGCATGCGCCAGCACGATCATCGCGCCCACCACCACGATGCCGTGGATGAAGTTCGAGCCGCTCATCAAGGGCGTGTGCAGGATCACCGGCACGCGCGAGATGATCTCGTTGCCGGCAAAGGCTGCGAGCATGAAGATGTACAGGGCAATAAAGCCGCCAATCACAAGTTCCATGGACGCACTCCTTAAGGGTTGGCTTCGACGCTCTTGCGCGTCGCTTCGTGTTTGATTTCGCCGGCGTGCGTGAGCGCACAGCCGAGCACCAGGTCATCGCTCCAATTGGGCGCGAAGACGCCTTCTTTGGACAAGGACAGCATCAGGAAGTTAAACAGATTGCGCGAGTACATCTCGCTGGCGTGCAGCGCTCCCATGCTGGCCAGATGCAGCGGTCCGCAGATCGTCACGCCCCCATGTTCATAAGTCTCGCCGGGTTTGGTGAGCTCACAATTGCCGCCACCCTCCGCTGCCAGATCAACCACCACGGCGCCTGCCTTCATCTGCCCGACCATGTCGGCTTTGATGATCACCGGCGCGCGACGTCCGGGCACTGCGGCGGTTGTAATCAGCACATCGTAGTCTTTCAGCTTGGCGCCAAGACGACGGCTTTGCTCGGCGCGCTCTTCTGCGGTCAGCTCACGCGCATAGCCTCCGCTGCCGGCCGCGCTGACGCCCAAGTCGAGATACTTGGCGCCCAACGACTCGATCTGCTCCTTGGTTTCCGGACGCACATCGAACGCTTCCACCATGCCGCCCAAACGGCGTGCCGTGGCAATGGCCTGCAATCCCGCAACGCCGGCTCCGATGATCAACACGCGCGCCGGGCGCACGGTGCCCGCAGCGGTCGTCAGCATGGGGAAAAATTTCCCGCACAGCTGCGCCGCAATCAGGGTTGCCTTATAGCCTGCCATGCCGGCTTGCGACGACAGCACGTCCATCGCCTGCGCACGCGTGGTGCGCGGCAGCAGCTCCAGCGCGAAAGCGGTGACGCCCTGGTCGCGCAGCTGCTTGACGCGACCGGCGTCAAGGTGCGGCTGCATGTAGCCGATGGCGCATTTCCCGGCGCTGAGCGCCGCGATTTCGTCATGAGTTGGGGGCGAAACCTTGATGATTACGTCGGATCGGCGCAGCACCTCATCCTTGCTGGCCACGACTTCGGCATCAGCGTAGGCCTGATCCGGAAACCCTGCCCGCGCCCCAGCGCCCGCCTGCAACAGCAGCGTTGCACCGGACTGCTTCAATTTGCGTGCGATTTCGGGAACCAACGCAACCCGGCGTTCACCGTCTGCGCTTTCCGCGATCACACCAATCGTGACCCCCATAAACCCTCCGTGGACTCATCAAATCGGCGTGAATGCTAGCCCGCCCAAGGCCGCAGGTCGAGCAAAACTCGCAGAAAGGTCCAATTCATCTGCGATCACTCCAGTGCGAGCGCTGGCGCACCTGCTCTTTGGATGCCATACCGAACGCCATGCCTGTCGCGTTCGGGACGCGGTGGCAGATTCGGCATTGGATTTAAACCATCCATCGATGCGGTGCGTGCCTCTCCGGCATCCTATGCGGGCTGCGGCAGTTCGAGTGCAGGGCTAGCCGACGGCTGCCAAAGGCTTGTTTGGGATTCTTGCAACGGCGTTGCTTTGGACATGAGCAAGTGCGCGGCGCGCGCTCGCGAAGCGCACGAAGGGCGCGATAACGCCAGCTAACTGTCATCGCGCGCAGCGACGTCGGAACATCAAGCATGTCGCACGCGCCATGACTGAGATTTTGAGCCTGCCTTTCGCCTTTCTTTGGCCCTTTCCTGCGCTCCCCTGGCCCTCCTCAAACACTGGGGAGGGAGCAAAAAGCCGATTCTGAACAGATTTCGGCGGCTGCACGAGTTTCACGCTTAACAGCCGTCCGGACGTCTGCTTGCGGAAACGCTGCGCATGTATGATGCGCGGCCTTTTCCCTCAGCCTCATAAGGATTGTCGCGCGATGAGCGGTTATCTATTCACCTCCGAATCGGTCTCCGAAGGACACCCGGACAAGATTTGCGATCAGATCTCTGACGCAGTACTCGACGCCATCCTGGCTCAGGACAAGCGCGCACGCGTGGCTTGCGAAACGCTTTGCAAGACCGGCGCGGCGATCGTTGCCGGCGAGATCACCACCGACGCCTGGGTCGATATTGAAGCCATCACGCGCAAGGTGATCAACGATATCGGCTACAACAATTCGGACGTGGGCTTTGACGGCCATACGTGCGCCATCATCAATATGATTGGCAAGCAGTCACCCGACATCAATCAAGGCGTCGATCGCAAGAGTCCTGAAGAACAGGGCGCGGGCGACCAAGGATTGATGTTTGGCTATGCCTGTGACGAAACCCCGGAATTGATGCCGGCGCCGCTCTATTACAGCCACCTTTTGGTGAAACGACAGGCCGAAGTGCGCAAGGCCAAGAAGTCGCCGCTGCCGTGGTTGCGTCCCGACGCCAAGAGCCAGGTAACGCTGCGCTATGAAGACGGCAAGATTGCTGGCATCGACGCTGTCGTGCTCTCCACCCAGCATGCGCCAAGCGTGAAGCTGAAGGATCTGCGCGAAGCGGTGATGGAAGAAATCATCAAGCCCGTGCTGCCTTCCAAGCTGCTCGACAAGAAGACCAAGTTCCACATCAACCCAACCGGCAATTTTGTGATTGGCGGCCCGGTCGGCGATTGCGGTCTAACCGGCCGCAAGATCATTGTCGACTCCTACGGCGGCATGGCGCGCCACGGCGGCGGTGCGTTTTCGGGCAAGGATCCGTCTAAGGTTGACCGTTCGGCCGCGTACGCGGCGCGCTATGTAGCCAAAAACATCGTGGCCGCCGGCTTGGCGTGCAAGTGCGAGGTCCAGGTGTCCTATGCGATCGGCGTTGCCGAACCGACCTCGATCTCGGTCACCACGTTCGGTACCGGCAAAGTGGATGACAGCGTGATCGAGAAGCTGATCCGTGCCCATTTCGATTTGCGCCCGTACGGCATCCTCCAAATGCTGGACTTGATCCATCCGATGTATCAGCCAACCGCAAGCTACGGACATTTCGGTCGCAAGCCTTACGAAGTGAAACTGGCCAATGGTGAGACCTTTACCGCGTTCTCGTGGGAAAAGACCGACAAGGCTGAGGCGCTGCGCGCCGCCGCTGGACTCAAAGGCAAGCGCTAACTTTCAGCGCGTCAAGCCCGGCCAAGGATGATGATCCTTGGCGCTCCAGATTTACCCGCTGCAAAGGGTGGATCTGAGCAACGCTATCGCGGTCGAGAACGAAGGCATAATCCGGCCCAGCCCACACAGATAGGCCAGCAACATGGACAATCGATTGCAAGCGGAACTCGACCCCAGCGGTGCGAGCGTTCGCCTTCGCGTTTTGGAATTGGACTGGATCGGCAAGCAGGCCGAGATTACGGTGCTGCGCACGGTCAAAGTGAAGCGCTCAAGCGGCGTCAATTACTCAGAAACGGTCGCTCATTTCGAGGTGCGTCTGAACGCGCTGCAGGATCTGCGCTTGGAGCAGGCCGTGACTGGTTTTCACTATGACGGGGCTTCAATCGCGCTGGGATGGGTGTTGCGATTCAAGATCGACGACGGCATCTTGTTTGACAGCAAAGTGGAGCTGCCGCTGGTGCTGCCGCAGCTTCCGCGTGATTCGGCAGGAGACGATCCGGCCCGCATCGTGGACCCGGTCGACCGCTATTCGCTGCTGGCCAATTTCCGCGCCCTGGCGCCCTCTGATCGTCTCAAAGCCATGGCCATGAGCGTGGTCTGCGGTGTTTTGTTGCTGATCAATATGGCGGTGGGCTGGCACGATGAACGGGTGCCGGAGTCGCAAGTGTTGTTTTACGATCACACCGGCACCGAAGATGGCAAGCGAACCCAGGAATCGCCGCTCATGAAGGCCGCCGGCGGCAGCGTCGCGATCGGCGGCGGTGCTTTTATCTATCTGATTGCCCTGCTGCGTCGCTACATGCGCTTTGAACTTAAGCAAAAAAAATTACCCGGCCGGGATTCGCGCATAGCCCTTGCTGAGCTGGTGACGGGCTTGGCCCGAGTGCCACTTGAGGGTGCCGAAATTCGAATCGTGGTCGCTAACGTAGAGCGCGGCCAGGTTCGGGTGAAGCGCAACAAGACGACCAAAATTGAGAGCTTCAAACAGGTAGTGCGCGCCGTGGTGCTGCACAAGCAGGCGCTGCCGCGCATCCCCGCAAACGTGCCGATCGAACGCTACCTGACCGACGTGGTCGATTTCTCGCAGCTCTATCGAGCGCTCTACCCGCCGCTCATGATCGGCAGCGCGCACGGAATTGATCTGGTGTGGGAGGTCCAGCTGATTCATCCGCTGTATGTCGACCAGGAGGCGGCTGGTACCGTCGGCGAACTCAATCCGGATGATTTTCTCGGTTAGCGCGCAAGTGGTTAAGCTTGGGCCCAACCCGAAGCTGTGGATTTAAGCGACGGCGCTTGGCGGCTCCGCGCAGAATGACCCGAGTCAGTTCTCTTGCAGCCGGCGTATGAGGCAACGCTCATTGCGCGCGCAGCCGCGCAATCCATCCGCGTGAAGCTCGTTGCGCTTGGCCGAGGCCGGGCGTAACAGGCTGCTAAAGGTTCGCTCCAGCTTGCTCTGTGTATGCTTGTCGGCTTCTTTTTTGACGCATGGGACCATGGATAAAACTTTCGACCCCAAGGCTATTGAAGCGCGCTGGTATCCCCTTTGGGAGCAATCGGGACTGTTTCGCCCAAGCGGCAAGGGCGAGCCGTACTGCATCCAGCTGCCGCCGCCGAACGTCACCGGCACTTTGCACATGGGGCATGCGTTCCAGCAGACCGTGATGGATTTGCTGGTGCGTTACCAGCGCATGTGCGGGCGCGACACGCTGTGGCAGGTTGGCACCGATCACGCCGGTATCGCCACGCAAAAGGTGGTTGAGAATCAGCTCGCGCGTATCGGGCAGACCCGGCATGACCTGGGTCGCGAAGCGTTTGTGGAACGCGTCTGGCAGTGGAAAGAAGCATCGGGCTCCACCATCACGCGGCAAATGCGGCGTTTGGGCGCCAGCGGGGATTGGTCGCGTGAGCGCTTCACGATGGACGAGGGTCTTTCGCATGCGGTGCGCAAGGCGTTTGTGGACTGGTATCGCGCCGGGCTGATCTATCGCGGCAAGCGACTGGTGCACTGGGATCCGGTGCTGATGACCGCGGTCAGCGATCTGGAAGTTGAGAATGTCGAAAAGAATGGTTCGCTATGGTCGATTCACTACCCCGCTGCGGATGGTGGCGCGGGCGTCGTGGTGGCCACCACGCGACCGGAAACCCTGCTTGGCGATTGTGCGGTCGCGGTGCATCCAGAAGATGAGCGCTATCAGCATCTGATCGGCCAGCGGGTGCAGTTGCCGCTCTGCGATCGCTTGATCCCGGTGCTGGCGGATGCCTACGTCGATCGCGAGTTCGGCACCGGCGTGGTCAAAATCACCCCTGCGCACGATTTCAACGACTTTCAGCTCGGACAGCGGCACGCTCTGGTGCCGCGCAACATCTTCACGCTCGACGCCAAGGTCAACGAGCATGCGCCCGAGCGGTACCAAGGATTGGAGCGCTTTGCGGCGCGCAAGCTGGTGCTGGCGGACCTGGAAGCGGCCGGTCTGTTGGTCGCCACCAAAGAGCACAAGCTCAACCTGCCGATCAGCCAGCGCAGCGACGCCGTCACCGAGCCGATGCTCACTGACCAGTGGTTTGTGGACTTGACCCGGGATGCACTCGCGGACGGACGTCCTGGCGGCAAACGCGCGATTACCGAACCGGCGCTGCATGCGGTGCAAGGGGGCGAAATTCGTTTTGTGCCCGAGAACTGGGCCGGCACCTATGTGCAGTGGCTCAGCAACATCCAGGACTGGTGCATTTCGCGCCAGCTGTGGTGGGGACATCGTATTCCGGCCTGGTACGACGAGGCCGGAGAGATTTTTGTCGGGCACGATGAGGCGGACGCGCGCGCACACGCCGCGCAAGCGCCCGTGGGCGGCTTACGCCAAGACCCAGATGTACTCGACACGTGGTTCAGCTCTGCCCTTTGGCCGTTCTCGACTCTAGGCTGGCCTGGCGAAGGCGCAGATGCACAACAGTGGCAGCAGGCGCAGCGCTTTTTGCCGTCCAATGTGCTGGTGACTGGCTTTGACATCATTTTCTTCTGGGTCGCACGCATGGTGATGGCAACCAAATACTTCACCGGCAAAATTCCATTTCGCGAGGTCTACATCAACGCCATCGTGCGCGATGCCGAAGGCCAAAAGATGAGCAAGTCCAAGGGCAATACGCTGGACCCGCTGGATTTGATCGACGGTATTGAGCTTGCGCCGCTGCTGGCTAAATCCACCGAGTCGCTGTTGATTCCGCAAGACAAGGAAAAGGTTGAGAAGCGCATCCGGCGCGACTATCCGAACGGCATTCAGGCGGTCGGCACCGACGCCATGCGCTTCACCTTTGCGGCGCTTGCAACCTATGGCCGCACGATCAATTTTGATCTCAAGCGCTGCGAGGGCTACAAGGCGTTCTGCAACAAGCTCTGGAACGGCGCGCGCTTTGTGTTGATGAACGTGGGTGAAAGCCCATTCCAAGGCGCGTCACCGCGCTTGAGCCCGGTTGAGCAGTGGATCTATTTCGAGCTTGATGCCACCACGCAGCGCTACCACGATGCGATTGCTATCTACCGCTTTGATCTCGCAGCACAGGCGCTGTACGACTTCACCTGGAACGAGTACTGCGATTGGTTCGTAGAGCTTGCCAAGCCAGCCTTGAGCGGCGATGACCTGGCCTCGCAAACCAGCGTCAAGCACACGCTGCTGGAGGTGCTTGAGCGCATGCTGCGCCTGTTGCACCCGCTGATTCCGTTCATCACCGAAGAAATCTGGCACGCCCTGGCTCCGCGGCTTGGGCTGAACACAGCCGGCAGCGAAAGCATCAGCCAGCAAGCTATGCCGCTGGTAAACAGCTCAGCGCAAGACGCCACGGAAGCGTGCGCCGACGTCGCCTGGCTCAAAGAAGTGCTCTCGGGCCTGCGCCGAATCCGCAGCGAACTCAATGTTGCGCCCAGCAAGTCCATCCGCCTGTTGATCGAAGGCGGCGACGCTATGGATGCCCTGCGCTTGCAGCGCTATGAGCATGCGATCGGAGTCTTGGCGCGCGTGGAATCGATCCAGCGAAGGGACGCGAGCAGCCAGGACGAGGGCAGCGCAGCACCCAATGCGCTTGCACTCGTGGCAACGTTAAAGCTGATGGTTCCGCTGGCCGGTCTGGTCGATCTCCAGGCCGAACTGGCGCGCTTGGAAAAGGAACTGATGCGACTTGAAGCCGAAATCGGCAAATGCGAGAAGAAGCTCGGCGCAGAGAGCTTCGTCAATTCAGCACCCGCCGCCGTAGTGGCGCAGGAACGCCAGCGCCTGCACGATTTCTCCGCGAAACGACTGGAATTGACCGCACAGCGCAACAAGATGGCCTGATAGAAAGCGCGCTGAGCCTGCCTCGGCGCGCAAAGAGAATCAGATATTCGGCATGATCAGGGGAGGCGGAACGGATCGAGCATCGCAAAGCTTCAGAATTGATTCGCAAAAAGCCACTTTTGGCTGCCCATGATTTGAACGCTCATGGCCTGAACGCCCATGCTTCGAACGTCAGACCGTTTTGGAGGTAACCGCGTGTATTGCGCATCATTCATTTGGCAACCCGGCAGCTACGACGCCGAGTTCCATCGGCTAAATGCCCTCATCGAACAAGTCGCGCAATCCCTTCCCGGGTACCTGGGCGCTGAAGTGTGGCAGTCCACCGTCGGCGCACGCAAATGCGCCAGTTATTATTGGGCAGACCTGGAAACACTCAAATCCTTCTCGATCCATCCCACGCATCAAGAAGCCAAAAAACAATACTCCCGCTGGTACAACGGCTACCACATCGTCATTTCAGAAATCATCCGATCCTACGGCGACAGCTCGCTGCCGCATATCACGCCCAATGAGCGCGGCTAAATGGTCACGGCACAAAGCAACCCCAAAGCACGAAATCCGTCGCCACGCGGTATTTTTGCATGTCATCTCGGCCGCAGGCAGAGATCTCCAATCCCCTGGAACGAGATTTCTCCCTGCGCTCGAAATGACCAACTCGGTCGAGATAACAAGGCCGGCCAGCACCCGCAACAGCCCACACCGGGGTCCAAAACATGCGCGAGCAGACTCGCAATAGACGCGTGGACTCCCTAAGGACTGAGCGTGAAGCGGTTTTCCTCGCACCATTGGGCCCACGCTGCTTCAAGGGCACCAGAAACGGTCATTGCGCGCGTAGTCGCGGAATCCATAGACGCCAAAATCCATTAGCTAAGCTGAAACCGAGTCTCATGCTCCGCCGTGGCTTCGCGTGAAACTGGTTCAGTTTGGCCGAAATCTGTTCGAAATCGGCTTTTTTGTTCCCTCGCCCAATGTTCGGGGAGGGGAAAGGAGGGAAAATGGAGGCTCGAAATTTAACTTAATGGCCAGTTTTTATGCTTTCGGGCGGATTTGCGCCATGAGAGTCAAACGGCTCAACTGCAATCGGGGAGCTGTAGCGCAAGCGCCTTAGCCTCCGGCGGATTGAGTTGCGCTTGGCGAACCTTGGTCAGAGCTTGACAGGCTTCGGCTTCTTGTCCATTCGCCAAAGCGGCCTCAGCGAGCAGCAGCCAAGACGCCGAATCCTGCCGGAGCAGAATGTTTTCGCGCGCCAGCTTGAGTCCAATGTCCGCCGCATCGTGCTCCAGATAAAACCCCACGGCGTGCATTGTGTAGGCGCTCGGGAAACGCGCCAAACGCTCGGCAAAGCCCTTGCGTGCCAGCGCGAGCGAGCGCTCGGCCTCTGCGTTCATGCCAAGCTTGGCCTGCAGATCGCCCATGGCGGCAATAAATTCTGGGTTTCCGCTTTGCTTGACGACCGTTTGGTAAATGCCGAGCGCTTCCTGATCGCCCCCGGTCAAACTCAAGCATTCGGCGAGATGCTCGGAGGCGAGCAGATCATTGGGCGCGCGCGCTACGGCGGCGCGAAAAAATGGGATCGCGGCCTCGGGATGCCCAAAGCGCAGCAGCGCAATGCCCTGCTGAGTGTGCAACCAAGCCAGCGGCACCGGTGCCACGTCGTGATAGATGAACTGGGCGGCGTGGAAGTGCTGGCTAGCGCAGTTCAAATCGCCTTTCAGAATGCACTCATGGGCGCGCTCAATCAAATCCTCAACTTCTTGTCCCACGCTCAATTCGCGCGCCGGCAGGGCGGCGCTGGCACTCGGCGCCGGCAGCTTGGTGGCGGCATCAATCTCCGCCAGCAGGCGCTGGCGCTGCGCAGTTTCAGGCAAGCTGAGCAGGATCGATTTAGCGCCCGCGAACTGGTGCATGTGGGCATGCACCGTGGCCATCAGCAGCACCAGCGAAGGATCCTGGTGCGCGCCAGTGGTTGCAGGGCCTTCAATCTGCTGCAGTAACTCGACCACGCGGTCGAGATCGGCAAGCGAGCCCAGCCACTGGTAGCGCTGGAACAGTAATCCAGCCAGTCTCGCCTGCTGTCGAACCGGCCGACAGGGCGCTTGGCATTTCAGCTGTGCAGCAGCGAACTCACGCTCAGCCTGCGCCAGGCTGCCCTGCAGATGGTCCATAGCGACTTGGCCGGCAGTAGTCGGGCGATCGCTCAGCGACAGCGGATAGTTGGGCAGTGCCAGTACCTGGGGCAGATCTTGCAGGGGCGCGGTGGCGCTCGGGCTTTCGCCCGGAGCGTCCGAGGCCACTGAATCCGGCGCGCTGCTTGGTCCCGCGCATGCGGCCAAGAGCAGTATTAGCAAGGGTGCGGTGAAGCACCGCACCCAAGTCGGATCGCAAGCTGTCTTCAATTGGCCGGCTCGTTCATGAACGGCCAGTCGCTCAGGAAGGTACTGTCATTGGCAACGCCGTCGGTTACGCCGGGGCCAACGGTGGCGCCAAGCGTGTCATCAATCACATCGCGCGCCAGGGTGCGTCCGCCGCAGCGGTTAGGCACGCCCAACTCAACCGCGAGGTACTCATCGCATATGGGCTTGCTGACGTCGATGATCAAACGGTCATCCACCAGAACGCCACTCAGTGGATCCGGCGGCAGCACCGCATTGGTGCGGCCATCGAGGCTGTCCAGAATGGCGAGGTTGGTTGCCATTTCACCGCGGAACTGGGCCCAACTGGCGACGCCTTCGGCCCGGTTATAAGCATCTTTGAGAGCGGTACCGGTTGCCGGCAGCAAGTTGATCAGCGCCGGGTTAATGGCGGGGCGACCATTGCGGTCGATCTGCCCGCGGCTCAAGAACTCGCAGGTTTGGCCACTGATGGTAGTCAGGCGGGTCAACGGGATAGTGCCGCCACCCGGGAGATTGAGCACGGTGGTCGAATAGCTCGCGCGCCCGGTATTGCAGTTGTCGAACTCGAAAGTGACGTTACCGAATGGCTGCAAACGGACGTCCCCACGCATCGGTGGAAAACGTCCGTCGGAGGAGAAGTTCATCGGGACCACTGCGGTACGTCCATCAATTGTGCCGGTGCCAAACAACCAGAACTGGCGACCGGCGGTATCGTAGGTGTTCCACACCACGTTAAAGCGCGAGGCGCCAGCGCTTCCGGGAATGACTTCGACGGTGAAACCGGCGCCGATTGCGGTTGGGTCAAACCAGCTGCCTGAAATTCCAGGGCCAATGCCGTCGCCACCGGTGCGCCGTGTTGAACCATAAACCTTGAGCACGCTGCGCGCGCCGCCGGCATTGACCGCGGACGACGGAATGCCCAGCACGATAGCCAAAGTATTGCCGGCAAAGGCATTGGTGCCAGGATTGGTGAAGCGCGGCGCCGCTGCAGTGCGGGTGGCGTTGAAGGCTGGAAGATCAAAGAAGAATGGGTCGTCGCGCAAGCCCGAGTAAATGCGGAAGCCACCGGTGCCGTTGATCGTGCGACCGACACTGCCAGCCGCGTTCAGCCCGGGAATGCCGGCGCATTCCATACGAACCGAGCCGGGTGAACGGCAGGTCACGACAAACTCGGTTTGACCGTTGTCGATGTGAACACGATAGTCGACGGCATCGGAGAAACGCGACAAAGCGTTGGCAAATGGCACAACCGTCGCAGCAATAATCAATTCCGATGGATTGCGCGGGTTGACGAAGGTATAAATATCGTTCAGATCGGCCGTGGGATCGTTGGTTGCAAGCGGGCTATCGCGGTGATCGGCGGCGCGCACGCCGCCAGAGTGAATCAAAAGCATGGTGGTCAGAAGACTGATTGCGATACGCATGGTGCACACTCGCGAACGGACGGAGCGTTAGTCTACGTCAGGTTCAGCCCGCAGTTAACAACGAAGTTGGCAATTGAAAACACAATTTGAAGCCGCGCTCCACAAAGACAAGCTTGGAATTGCGCATACGATTCATCGCGTCCGATCCGGATCGACGAACGGTCAGTTTTTCGGAGCGGCTGGGCGGTGAAAGCGGTCGAATGCCCAAGCCCCGCGTCAGAAACTACTTCACGCCGTGAAAGTCAGCCGCTCAATCACCTGCTCGGCCAGCTCCTCCGCGCTGTAGCGCTGGGTATTGAGGACCAGTTCTGGGTTTTCGGGCGCTTCGTATGGGGAATCGATACCGGTGAAGTTTTGGATCTTGCCGGCGCGGGCTTTGGCGTAGAGTCCTTTGAGGTCGCGTTCCTCCGCCATTTCCAGCGACGTATCGACGTGCAGTTCCAGGAACTCATCGGGCGCGAACAGCTCGCGCGCCATTTGCCGTTCGGCCCGAAACGGTGAAATGAAGCTGACGATGACGATCAGTCCGGCGTCACACATCAATCGGGCGACTTCCGCGACGCGGCGGATGTTTTCAACCCGATCGGCGTCGGTGAAGCCAAGATCCCGGTTCAGCCCGTGCCGCACGTTGTCGCCGTCAAGAATGAAGGTGTGGTTACCCTGCGCATGCAGGCGTTTTTCGACCAGATTGGCAATTGTGGATTTGCCGGCACCGGACAGGCCAGTGAACCAGAGCACGCGCGGGCGCTGGCCCTTGCTGCGCGCGCGCGCGGCTTTGTCGATATCCAAGTGCTGCCAATGGAGGTTGTCCGCCCTGCGCAGCGAAAAATCGAGGGTTCCGGCGCCCACCGTGGCGTTGCTCTGGCGGTCGATCAGGATGAAGCTGCCTAGCTTACGGCTGTCCGCGTAGGGCTCAAAGGCAATAGCCTGATCCAGGCTGAGATTGCAGTAGCCGACTTCATTAAGCTGGAGCGTTTTCGCGGCCAGCGCGGCCTGCGTGTTGACGTCCACCTTGTGCTTAATTTCGGAAATCTGCGCGCTCACGGTGCGGGCGCCAATCTTCAGCCAATAGGACCGGCCGGGCAGCAGCGGTTGCTCGTCCATCCAGAGGATATGCGCGGCAAATTGATCGGCAACTTGCGGTGGATTTTCGGCCGCAGCAATCACGTCGCCGCGGCTGATGTCCACTTCGTCGTGCAGGGTCAGGGTGATCGCTTGTCCGGCCGAGGCGCGCGATAAATCGCCGTCTGCGGTAACAATTCGCAGCACCTGCGAGCGACGGCCCGAAGGCAGGATCACCACGTTGTCACCCGGCGCCACTGAACCGGCGACTAGGGTTCCGGCAAAGCCGCGAAAGTCCTGGTGCGGGCGATTCACCCACTGCACCGGCAGGCGAAAACCCGCTGCACCTTCGGCTTGCGGCAACGGCGCCTGCTCCAGAGCGGCCAACACGCTGGGGCCCTGGTACCAGGGCATTGCGGCGGAGGCGCTGAGCAGGTTGTCGCCGCGCAATGCGGAAAGCGGTATGGCCTGAACCTGCTTGATGCCCAGCGCGCTGGCAAGCTCGGCGTAACCGGCGACGATGGCGTCGAAGACTGCCTGCTGATAATCGACCAAATCCATCTTGTTGACCGCCAGCAGCACTTGCCGGATGCCCAACAGCGACACGATATAGCTGTGACGACGGGTCTGGGTCAGCAGCCCTTTGCGCGCGTCCACCAGCACCACGGCCAGATCTGCGGTGGACGCGCCAGTTGCCATATTGCGCGTGTACTGCTCGTGCCCGGGGCAGTCGGCGACGATGAACTTGCGCTGCTCGGTGTTGAAATAGCGATACGCGACGTCGATGGTGATGCCCTGCTCGCGCTCGGCGTCCAGGCCGTCGACCAGCAGCGCAAAATCGATCTCTCCGTTCTGTGTGCCGTGCCGGATGCTGTCTTTGCTCAAGCTTGCAAGCTGGTCATCGAACAGCAGCTTGGTGTCGTGCAGCAGGCGCCCGATCAGCGTGCTCTTGCCATCGTCCACGCTGCCGCAGGTAATGAAGCGCAGCAGCGGCTTGGTTTCATGCTTGCGCAGATAGTCCGCGACCGCATGCTCCGCGGGCTCCGCTGTGTTCACGCCGGTATTTATGCCCTTGCTCATCAGAAATAGCCCTCCCGCTTCTTCTTTTCCATTGATGCCGATGGATCGTGGTCAATCACCCGTCCTTGGCGCTCACTGCTGCGCGCGACCAGCATTTCCGCAATCACCGATTCCAGGCTGTCGGCCGTTGATTCGATCGCGCCCGACAGCGGATAGCAGCCGAGGGTTCGGAAGCGCACCTGCTTGCGCATCGGAATCTCGCCGGGATGCAGCGGCAGCCGATCGTCATCGACCATGATCAAAGCCCCATCGCGCGCCACCACCGGGCGCTCCTGGGCAAAGTACAGCGACGGCACGGGAATCTTTTCGCGGTAGATGTATAGCCAAACGTCGAATTCGGTCCAGTTTGAAATGGGAAACACGCGCACGCTTTCGCCCTTGTGGATGCGCGTGTTGTAGATGTCCCAAAGCTCAGGCCGCTGGCGCTTGGGATCCCAGCGGTGTTGCGCGCTGCGAAACGAGAAAATGCGCTCCTTGGCGCGCGACTTCTCTTCATCGCGGCGCGCGCCGCCAATCGCAGCGTCGAATCGGTAATGGTCGAGGGCCTGCTTGAGCGCCTGCGTCTTCATGATGTCGGTATGGACCGCAGCGCCGTGTGTGATCGGGTTCACGCCCTGGGCCTTGCCTTCCGGGTTGGTATGCCAATGCAGCGTGACGCCGGTTTCCTGGGCGCGTCGATCGCGAAACGCAATCATTTCGCGAAATTTCCAGCCGGTATCGATATGCAGCATCGGCATCGGCGGCTTGGCCGGATAGAAGGCCTTGAGCAGCAGGTGCAGCAGCACCGAGCTGTCTTTGCCCACCGAATACATCATGACGGGGTTACCAAACTCAGCCGCCACTTCGCGAAAGACGTGGATGCTCTCGGCCTCCAGGCGGTCAAGATGGGACTGCGCGGCGGCGTTGATGTTGATAGATGTCATGGCGCTTGTTTTGTAACCAGAGAGATGAGGGTTGTCTTGCGTGCGGTGCGTTCGCCAATCCAGCGGCCCAAAACGAATCACGCAACAGCCAGACCGGAGCGCAAGCGTGCCGGCAAACCGCCGCTGTTTTGCCCGTGAGCGCAACGAAACACGCTCCTGCCAGCGTCTTGCAGGTGATGGCGCATGGTACGGCTTGCGGGGCAAAAGCTGGCCGAACTGGGCGCTGATCGGCCGCAAGCGTGCAGGCCGCACCGGCTCGGGCAGCGCATTCCAAGTCAGCCATGCCACCCGCATTCCAAGTCAGCCATGCCACCCGCATTCCAAGTCAGCCATGCCACCCGCATT
>Ga0163144_10004789_pt1 | contig 30337 bp, 23 predicted proteins | sample OliLak19BULKMAT1_FD_123175 | JGI IMG/M metagenome (GOLD analysis project Ga0163144, IMG submission 123175) | Freshwater microbial mat bacterial communities from Lake Vanda, McMurdo Dry Valleys, Antarctica - Oligotrophic Lake LV.19.BULKMAT1 | ecosystem: Environmental > Aquatic > Freshwater >... | reverse complement strand
GCATCAGATCGTGGGAACAATTCAAAAATATACTCATCAGACCGAGGCAGAACGTATGTCTGCCAAAGCTCAAGAAGTTGCCCTCGACCGGCTGCTCGTCGACCGATTCAAAGGCGGCGACCAGTCGGCGTTCGATGAGATGGTGTCGCGCTACTGGGATCGAATCTACTCGATGGTCCACCAGCTCCTGCGCAACCAGCAGGACGCGGAGGAGGTGACGCAGGACGCCTTTATCCGGGCGCACCGCGGCCTCGTGAACTTCCGGGGCGACTCGGCGTTTTCGACCTGGCTCTACCAGATCGCCACCAATCTCGCCCGCAACCGCTATTGGTATTGGTGGCGGCGCAAGCGGGACCAATCGGTCTCGATCGACGCCCCCGTCAGCGCGGGAAACGACATGACGCTTGCCGACATCATCCCCGCCGAGGTCGAGTCGCCCGATGACATCACCGTGACGCAGGAGTTCGTCGACCGCATTGGGAAGGGGATGGAGAGACTTTCAGCCAAGCACCGCGAGATTCTCGTCTTGCGGAATGTCAAAAACATGTCCTACGAAGAAATCGCCACCATTCTGGCCATTTCAGTGGGGACCGTGAAAAGCCGGATTGCCCGCGCGCGCGAAAGCCTGCGTTCCAAGCTCGGCGAGGACTTCAAATGAAAGATTCAGAGTTCATCCAACTGCTAAACCTCTATCTCGACCACGAGATCTCCGCGGCGGACGCGGCGCGCCTCGAAACGGAGGTGCAGGTCAACCCGGCCCGCCGGAAAGTCTATCAGCAATACTGCCGCATGCAGAAGGCGTGCAAGGCGCTCGCGGCTGATTTCACGACCGCCGAATCAGGTTCGGCCACGGAGGCGGAGAAGAAGGTCGTCGCCTTCGACGCCGCGGTCGCGGCCGCCGCCGCAGAGAAACGCCAGCGCGTGCGCGGTCTTTACTCGCTCGGGAGCCTGGCCGCGGTGGCCGCTTGCGTGGCGTTTGTGTTGGTGAATCGGGGCACTCCTGACGTTTCCACCGTGCCAGAGGTGGTCGCCGAGTCGGCAGTCGTGCCGTCCGCTGCGACCACGTCGACCACGCCGGCCGCAGTGGTGACACCGTCGCCCACGACGCGCGGCGGCATCGTCTCGGTGGCCGGTGACCGCGTGACCAGACCGCGCATGCAGCCGTCTCTCGTTTCGGAACAGCTTTTCCTCAGCAACACCTCCACCAACGCGTTGCTGACGGCGTCGGTGCAGGATTCGGGCAACCAGCTTGCGTGGATCCCGAACCTGCAGCTTGCTCCATTGTCGCAACGCATTCCGGCCGAGGAATTGCGCTTCGATGCGCGTCCGGCGACATTGCGCCCCGAAGTCCGCAGGTTCGGCGGGCCTCAGGCGCAGCCCGGCGCCGAGATCGAGATGGCCGCGTTCCGCTTCATGCGATAAGTTCCGCGGCCATTCCGGGGACGAAGGCGGCGCAGGCGCCGCCTTTCTTGCGTCCGGGCGGAGCGTTCAGCCACTGAGCGATTTCTTGATCAGTGCCTCGGTCGACGCCTGCGGGCCGAGGGCCAGCGCCGACCGGCGCACGGCCTGGTCCGCGTCGGCCGCTTTGTAGCCGAGCGCGATGAGCGCAGAGACGGCATCGCGGTGCACGCTGGCGCCGGTGGGGGCATCGGCGCCGAGAGTCGTGTTGGGCGTCGTCGCGAAGTCGCCGCCACCGACCTTGGACTTCAGCTCGACGACCAGGCGCTCCGCGGTCTTCTTGCCGATCCCGGGACATTTCGCGAGCGTCGCGATGTCTCCCATGCGAATCGCGCTTTCGAGCGAGGGCAGGGACAGCCGGCTCATGATCGTGAGCGCCATCTTCGGTCCGACGCCGGTGACGTTTTCGATCATCATCCGGAAAAAGTCGCGATCCGCCGGCGTGGCGAAACCGTAAAGCGTCTGGGAGTCTTCGCGATAGATGACGAGCGTGTGCAGTTTCACGGTGGCGCCAGGCTGCGGCAGCCGTTCGGCCGTCGTCACCGGGATGTTCACCTCGTAACCAAATCCATTCAACTCGATGGTCGCGTGCAACGGCGTCGCCGCGGACAGCGTGCCCTGGATCGAGGTAATCATGCGCGACCAGTGAGCAGTGACGAGTGACGAGTGACGAGCGTTAAGGCCATGATTGTTCCAATTCTGAACTCCTCACGCTTCGCTTGTGAAGCGTCACTTTGGGCCTACTTGAGGCCCAAGACGTCCTGCATGTCATAGACGCCGGGCTTTTGGGTCACGACCCACTGCGCCGCACGCAACGCCCCGCGCGCGAAGATGCCGCGGTCGGTGGCCTTGTGCGTGAGTTCCACGCGCTCGCCGAGCGCGGCGAACATCACGGTGTGATCGCCCACCACATCGCCGCCGCGCAGCGCGTGAACGCCGACCTCGGTGGACTTCCGCTCACCGGTGATGCCTTCACGGCCGTGACGCAGCGCCGCCGCGTCGAGCTTACGTTCTTCGAGAATGATTTCGAGCAGTCGTGCGGCAGTGCCGCTGGGTGCGTCCTTTTTGAAGCGGTGATGCATCTCGATGACCTCCGTATCGTAGTCGGCGCCGAGGATTGCCGTCGCGCGCCGGGTCAACGCGAAGAGCAGGTTCACGCCCACGGAAAAATTTCCCGCCCACACGCACGGCACCCTGGCTGCAAGGGCGAGCAGATCCCTTTTCTCCTCGGCGCTGTGGCCCGTCGTGCCGAGCACGACGGGTTTTCCCTGGGCGACGGCTGCCTCCAGCAAGGCGCGCGTCGCCGCGTGCGAGCTGAAGTCGATCACCGCGTCGCAACGCGCGAGCGCGGCTTTCACGTCGTCACCCACGTCGACGGCGCCGGAGACCTCGATGGGCATGTCCTTCGCCGCGGCGGCAACCGCCTGGCCCATGCGCCCCTTGGCGCCGTTGATCAAGATGCGCAATGCCATGGCGTCGCTTAGTCGAGCTTGGCGAGCATCTGCTCCAGCACCTCGGCGTTGGCCGCGCTCATGTCGCAGAGCGGCGAGCGCACTTCGGCGGAATGAATGATGCCGGCACGCTGCAGGGCCACCTTGATCGGGACGGGATTCGGCTCGATGAAGAGCGTCTTGAACGCGGGATAAAGCGTGCGGTGGATCTTTGCCGCCTTGGCGAACTCGTCGGCGAGCGCGAGCTTCACCATCCGGCCGATTTCGCGGGCGTAGAGATTCGACGCCACGCTGATCACGCCCTCGGCGCCGACGGCCATGAAGGGCAGGGTGAGGGAGTCGTCGCCGCTCAAGACCACGAGGTCGCCGCCCAGGGCCTGCTTCAACTGATCGACGCGATCGACGCTGCCGCCAGCCTCCTTGATCCACGCGACGTGCTTGAATTTCGCGCGCAACCGCTCGACCACGCCGACGCTGATCTCGATGCCGCAGCGGCCGGGAATCGAGTAGAGGACGATCGGCTTGTCGGTCGCGTCGGCGATCGCGCTGAAATGGCGAAACAGGCCCTCCTGGCTCGGCTTGTTGTAATACGGTGCGACCACGAGCATCGCATCGGCGCCGGCGTCGTGCGAAAGGCGCGTGAGCTCGACGGCCTCGTGCGTGGAGTTGGAGCCGGTGCCGGCGATAACCGGCACGCGGCCGCGCGCTTCCGCGATCACGAACCGAATCACATCCATGTGCTCCTCCCAATTCAGGGTCGGCGACTCGCCGGTCGTCCCGACCGGCACGACGCCGTCGATGCCGCACTTGATCTGATACGCGACGAGTTTTTTCAGATCTTCATAGGAGATCCGGCCGTCGCGAAACGGAGTGACAAGCGCGGTGATGGTGCCGGTGAGCTGACGGAGTTTCATGAAAACGGGCAATGAAGCCTTGCTCAACAGACCACGGCGAAATAGGGAATCCGCAACGCTTTTTTACCCATATGCCCACTGCGACCCTCACACCGCACACCGAAATGATCAACGACCTGCTCAAGCTGGCGGTCGACAGCGGCGTGAGCGATGTGATCATCAAGGCCAACAAGCCGGGCTATGTCCGGCTGGCGGGAAAACTGAAGCCGGTGGATATGGATCCGATCACTTCGCCCGAGGCGGACGCGTTCGTGACCGAGCATGTGCCGAAGATTTTCCGGCCGCGCTGGGACGACGAGGGGCAGGTCGACTTCGCGTATTCGTTCGAGGGCGTGGGCCGGTTTCGTGTGAATGCCTTTCATCAGCGCGGACTCGTGAGCATCGTGATGCGTCACATCAAGAGCACCGTGCCGACCTTCGCGCAGCTCGGTCTCGGCGAGACCGAAAACGCGTTGATCAAGCTCGCGCACGCGAAAGACGGCATCCTCCTCGTGTGCGGTGCGACCGGTTCCGGCAAGAGCTCGACGATGGCGGCGATGCTGAACTGGATTAATCACAATCTCGACAAGCATATCGTCACCATCGAGGACCCGATCGAATACACGTTTCAGGACGAGAAATCGCTGTTCCAGCAACGCGAGATTGGGCTCGACGTGCCGAACTTCGGCTTGGCGATCAAGGCGGTGCTGCGCCAGAACCCGGACATCATTCTCGTCGGTGAAATGCGTGATCGCGAGACGTTCGAGACCGCGATCTCCGCGGCGGAAACGGGCCACTTGGTGTTTTCCACCATGCACGCCGGAACGGTGGCCCAGTCCTTGACGCGTTTGTTCGAGTTCTTTCCGGCGGAGGAGGTCGTGCAGGCCCGCCGCGCCATCGCCGGCACCTTGCGCGGCTTCATCTGCCAGAAGCTGGTGCCGACGATCGAGGGCACGGGCCGCGTGCCCGCGAACGAGATTCTCAGCGCCGACGCCACGGTGCGAAACCTGATTCTCGAAGGGCAGAACGAAAAGATCCAGGGCCTGCTCGAGAGCAACGCGGACTCCTCCACGTTCTCGTTCAACAAAGACCTTTACCGCCTGATCAAGGCCGGCCGGATCAGCAAACAGGACGGGCTCAAGTTCTCGCCGAATCCACAGCAGCTCGAGATGAACCTGAAGGGGATCTTCATCAAATCGTGAACCCTGCCCGGCACCGCAGGACGTGGCTGGCGCTGGCCGCCGCACTGGCGGGTGGCGGCGGAGCTGTCTGCGGTGCTGACGAGAAAGCGCCGGCAAGTCCCCCGGTGGAGCAGCCGGTGGATGCGATTGCGATCGCGCGGCGTGAGTTTGAAGCCGTGAAATCCTCGCGCAATCCAGGGCTGCCGGCGAAAGGAGAGTTTCCGCGGCTGACCGTGCCCGAATTGCGTTCGGCGCCGCCGCCCGCGCCGTGGACCCCGCCGAAGACGGTCAGTCCAGAGAAGAAGTCCGCCAACTGGCTCGTCGATGCCATGGAAAAATCAGCCGATGCGCGGAAGGACCGCGAGCGCACCGGGGCCGACCGTGAGCGCGATCGCGATCGCGGGCGCGAACCACTGGGACCGGAGAAAGAAAAGGAAGAGGCGGACGCGAACGAACCCCGCCGCGGCTCCGATTCCGTCGCGGAACGCGAGCGCAAGGCGGAGAACGCCGTCGCCAACCCCCTCGCGGGTTTTCTGGGCGTATGGATGACGCCGCAGGATTACGCGCTCTTGAAGCCGGGAATCGATCAGGCCTTCGGCGACGCCGCCGGCGCCGGCGGAGGCGGTTCGGCGCCGCGACCGGATGCCGCGACCGCGTTTACGCTGCCCGGCACCGACGGTATCGGGGGAGTAAATACGGCCGCCGGCCGCGCCGTCCCGGCGACCCCGCGTGAGAACCCGTATCTGGCCATGCTCAACCCGCCCGTGCCGGCGGCAGCGCCAGCCGCGGGGATCGCGAACGCCTTGCCGCCGGTGTCCATCGCTCCCAGCCGGGCGATGCCGCCGCCGCCGGCGCCGATCCCGGCAGCGAAGTCACCCATTCCGGATTTCGCCCAGCCCGCGGCCGACGAAAAGTATTTCAAGCAGCTCAAACGTTTTTAGGGCTTGGATTTGCCGGGGCCGGGCGATTGTGTCGCGTGTTTCAAACATGGCATTGGCACTTTTATTCGCAGGACAGGGGGCCCAGAAGGTAGGAATGGGGCGATCGCTGTGCGAGCAGTCTGCAGCGGCGCGCGCGCTCTACGACGAGGCAAACTCGGTGCTGGGCTGGGACTTGAAGAAGGTGAGCTTCGAGGGCCCTGAACCGGATTTGACCCAGACCAAGGCCTGTCAGCCGGCGCTTTTTGTGCACGGCTCGGCCGTGTTGGGCGCCTTGCGCGAAGCCGGCAAAATACCCGCAGGTGAGCCGGCGATGGCGTTGGGGCTGAGTTTGGGCGAAGTGACGGCCTATGCGGCGGCGGGTGTTTTCGATTTCGCGACCGGCCTGCGCATCGTGGCGGAACGCAGCCGGCTGATGCAGCAGGCGTGCGAACAGACCACTGGCGGCATGGCGGCGGTCATCGGCGAGGAACGCGCCAAGGTCGAGGAACTGTGTCGCGACTTCGAGATCGAGGCGGCGAATTTCAACGCCCCCGGCCAAATCATCGTCTCGGGTGACAAGTCCAAGGTCGCCGCGGCGGTGGCTGCCGCCAAGGACCGGGGCATGAAGAAGGTCGTGCCGCTTAATGTTGCGGGCGCGTATCACTCACGTTTGATGGAACCGGCGCGGGCGGGCTTCGCGGCCTATCTTGAGGCGATTCCGTTTAACGCGCCGCAGTTCGCCGTGTTCGCGAACACCACCGGCCAGGCCATCGCGGAACCCGCCGCGATCAAGGCTGCGCTCGTGCAACAAGTCGTGTCACCCGTGCGGTGGGAGGAGTGCATGCGCGCCGCCGCGGCGGCCGGTGCGACCGAATACTGGGAACTTGGGCCGGGCGGCGTCCTCAGTGGACTGGCCAGGCGCACCGAGAAGTCCTGGGTTGTGAAGAGCTTTTCCGAATTCGCCGACGTGGCTGCCGCCTGATCCGATGCCGTTTAAATATACTCGAAATTTTTGCATCATCGCGCACGTCGACCACGGGAAGACCACGCTTTCGGATCGGTTGCTCGAATACACTAACCAGGTCTCGCAGCGTGTGCTGACCGAGCAGCATCTCGACTCGATGGACCTCGAGAAGGAGCGCGGCATCACGATCAAGTCGCATCCCGTCACGATGACGTATCCCGCGAAGGACGGGCACATCTACAAGCTCAACTTGATGGATACGCCGGGCCACGTGGACTTCTCCTACGAAGTCTCGCGCAGCCTCGCGGCCTGCGAAGGCGCCGTGCTGCTGATCGACGCGGGGCAGGGCGTCGAAGCGCAGACGGTCGCGAATGCGCACCTCGCGTTCGGTCAGAAGCTGAAGGTCATTCCCGTCATCAACAAGATCGACCTCCCGAGTGCGAATCTCGAACTCTGCCTCAAGCAGCTCGAGGACATCCTCGCGATCTCCGCCGAGGAGGCGATTCTCGCCAGCGGCAAATCGGGCATCGGCATTCAGGACATTCTCGAGGCGGTGGTGCAGCGCGTCCCGCCACCGCGCTGGACGGATTACCCGCAGTTCCGCGCGTTGGTGTTCGATTCGCTCTACGATTCGTATCGCGGGGTGATTTCCTACGTCCGCGTTTTTTCCGGCACGGTCAAGGCCGGCGAATTCATGCTCTTGATGAGCAACAACGTGAAGTCCGAGGTGAAGGAAGTCGGAGTCTTCACGCCCAAGATGGAGAAGATCGCCACGCTGGGGCCCGGCGACGTGGGCTACATCGTGTGCGCGATCAAGGATCCTTCGGAAATCAAGACCGGCGACACCATCACCCACTCGAACCGGTCGGCGACCGACATGCTGCCGGGCTACAAAGAAGTCCGTCCGATGGTGTTTTGCGGACTGTATCCCGTCGACACTTCGGACTACGAAAAACTGAAGGCGGCCGTCGGTCGCCTGCGACTGAACGATTCGGCCTTCGTCTATTCCTCCGAAAGCTCGGTGGCGCTCGGCTTCGGTTTTCGCTGCGGATTCCTCGGCCTCCTGCACATGGAGATCATCCAGGAGCGCATCCGCCGCGAGCACGACGTCGACATCATTTCCACGTATCCGAGTGTCGTCTACCACGTGATCAAGCATGGCGACGTGAAGCTCGAAATCGACAATCCCGTGAACTTGCCGGACGCGGGCGAGATCATCGAGATTCGTGAGCCGACGATCAAGGCGTCGATTCACATCCCGAATGATTCGATGGGCGACATCCTCTCGCTCGTGATGGAAAAGCGCGGCACCGTCGACCACACCGACACGCTTGACGCCACGCGCGTGATGCTTTCGTGCACGTTGCCGCTCAATGAAATCCTCGTTGATTTCAACGACCGGCTGAAGAGCGTGACCCACGGCTACGGCTCGATGGATTACGAGCTGGGCGAGTATCGCGTCTCCGATCTCGTGAAGATGGAGATCCTCGTGAACGCCGACCCGGTCGATGCGTTCGCCAGCATCGTGCATCGCGACAAGGCCGAAAACAAAGGCCGCGAGCTTTGCGAAAAGCTGGCCGAAATCATTCCGCCGCAGATGTTCAAGGTGGCGATCCAGGCCGCGATCGGCGGAAAAATCATCGCCCGCGAAAACGTGAAGGAGATGCGGAAGGACGTGACTTCAAAGTGCTACGGCGGCGACATCAGCCGCAAGCGGAAGCTCCTGGACAAGCAGAAAGAGGGCAAAAAGAAGATGAAGCAGTTCGGGAAGGTTTCGATTCCCTCGGACGCCTTCATCAAGGTCCTGAAAACCAACTAACGAAAGCGGCGCGCATGTTCGGCTTCTTCGCATCCCGGGAAAAGAAAATGCGCGAGAACGCGGGCAACTGGCTCGAGCTCGCCGACAAGGTGTATCATTATCGCCGTGACGTGCTCACCACGGCGCAGATCGGCGAGCTGCAGTCCCGGATGGTCGAGTTGCGCGGGCAATTGAAGGAGCGCGTCGGCGCCGAGAAGCTCAAGCTGGGCATCGAGCGGCTGGAGGAAGTCCTGCGGCGGACGGGTGGGGCGATTTACCCGAAGACGGCGCTGGTGGAGAACGTGGAGTTTTTTCTCGTCGCCGCGATCGTGATTCTGGGCATCCGCACCTATTTCGTGCAGCCGTTCAAGATTCCGACGAACTCGATGTGGCCGACCTACAACGGCATGACGCCGCAGGTCTACCAAGCGCCCGACGAGGAGCCGTCGAAGCCCGCGATCGCGGTGCGTTTGCTGGCCTTCGGCGCCTGGCCGCACCGGCTCGACGCGCCCGTTGAGGGCGAGGTGCTGGTGCCCATCTACGGCCGCGAGCGGCGCGGCATCGTGAACTGCCGGACGGTGCCCGGCCGCACCTGGCTCGTGATTCCGACGCAAGTCCGCGAATACACACTGCTGGTGGGCGACCGGCCGGTGAGCGTGAAGCTCCCGCTGGATTTCGATTTCGACTGGACGGTTTACGACGCCTTTTTCGCCAAGGACGGCGGCGGGGCTTACTCCGTGGATCGCCTGAACGCGGTCCTGCAGCGCAAGCAGCAAGCCGGCGCGATCGTAAAGGCGACGATCAACGGTGAAGACGTCCTGTGCGTCCGCACGGGAAAAACCGTGCGAGCCGGCGAACGCGTGCTGTCGTTCGACGAACTGACGGGCGACCAATTGTTCGTCGATCGGCTCAGCTACCATTTTGTGCGTCCGTCCGTCGGCAGCGGTTTCGTTTTCCGCACCGGCAACATTCCCGACATCGCGAGCACCTACGGCGATCAGTATTACATCAAGCGACTCGTCGGCACGCCCGGCGATCAATTGGAGATTCGCGGGCCGGCGCTTTATCGGAACGGCGCGCCGATCACGGGTTCGACGGCGTTTGCGTCGAACGCGGCGCGCACGAATCGTTACACGGGCTACGTTCCGATGATGCTGTTGGCGCCGGAGAAGGTGCTGTCGGTCCCGAAAGACCGCTACTTTGCCTTGGGCGATAATTCCTCCAACAGCCAGGACGGACGCTACTGGGGCTTTGTGCCGGCCGCGGACGTGGTCGGTCGCCCGATCCTCGTGTATTTCCCGTTCACGAAGCATTGGGGCCCCGCCAAGTAGCCGGGCGTTTGCATAGGTTTAAGCCGCACAATTACGATTATGTTAAGTTGAGTTATTTGGCGCGCACCCCGCTCTGAGATTCTCGAACCATTCGTCGAAACCTTCCCTCATGGCTGCTCAGCCTGCTCCCGTTCCACTGCCATCTGCCACGCCCCTGTTCAACTGGCTCGACCAGCGCGGCACGGGCGTCCTTCTCCATCCGACCGCCCTGCCCAGCACGCATGGCGTCGGCACGTCCGACGAATGTGCGGAGACGTTTCTCCAGTTTCTCGCGGACACGGGCATGCGATACTGGCAGGTCTGTCCGCTCGGCCCGACCGGCTATGGCGATTCGCCCTACCAGTGTTTTTCCTCTTTCGCGGGCAATCCCTACCTCATTGACCCCGCTGCCCTGGTCCGCGCCGGTTTGTTGACGGACACTGCCATCGCGCCGCTGCGCAGCCTCAACCGCGACCGCGTCGATTACGGCGCGCTCTATCAACGCAAACTCCCGCTCCTGTTCTCCGCGCACGCTGCCTGGCGCCGGGATCCGAAACGCGCGTTGCCGTATGGCGATTTCGCGGCGTTTCGCCAAAAGAACGCGGCCTGGCTCCCAAGCTACGCCTACTTCTCCGCGCTCAAAGAGCATTTTTCCGGGCGGCCTTGGTGGGAATGGCCGGAGGATGTGCGCTCCCTCGACTCCGCCCAGAACTCGCCGCTTCGCACCGAACTCGCTCCACGCGCCGAAGCTCACGCGTTCATCCAGTATCTTTTCTTCGGCCAGTGGGCCCGGCTGCGGCAACGCGCGGCTGAGCTGAAAATCGAGATCATCGGCGACACGCCCATTTTCGCCGCCTACGACAGCGCCGATGTCTGGGCCAGCCCGCAGCTCTTCCAGCTCGATCGCCGGACGCTGAAACCGACGGCCGTCGCCGGTGTCCCGCCGGATTATTTCTCGGCCGACGGCCAACTCTGGGGCAACCCACTCTACGATTGGCCCGCCCATGCGGCCGAAGGCTACACCTGGTGGATCGAGCGGCTGCGCGCCAATTTCGCGCTCTGCGACATCGTGCGGATCGATCATTTCCGCGGGTTCGAGGCGTATTGGTCCGTGCCCGCCAATGCTCCGACCGCGCGCACCGGGCGGTGGGTCCTCGGCCCCGGACTCGATTTCTTCCGCAAAGTGCAGGCGGCGCTGCCCCACGCCAAGCTCATCGCCGAGGATCTCGGCCTCCTCACGCCCGAGACGATTGCGCTGCGCGAGGCCACCGGGCTGCCCGGCATGGCCGTGCTCCAATTCGCCTTCGGCGGCGGCGCCGACAATCTCTACCTGCCGCACAATCAGCGCGTGAACACCGTGGTGTATCCAGGCACTCACGACAACGATACCACCCGCGGCTGGTATGCGACGACCGAGGAGAAAGCCCGCGATCATGTCCGCCGCTATTTCCGCGTCAGCGGCCAGGAGATCGCCTGGGATTTCATCCGGGCCGCCTACGGGTCCGTGGCCAACCTCGCCGTCATCTCGCTGCAGGATCTGCTCAACCTCGGCCCCGAGGCGCGGTTCAACACCCCGGGCAAGAGCCAGGGCAACTGGTCCTGGCGCTTCCACGAGGAGGAACTCTTCGCCTTGCGCGATCAGTCCGGTAGCTATTTGCGCGAACTGGCGGCCCTTTATGGCCGCGCACCGGTGGCTATGCCGGACCCAAAAACGCCCTGATGCGCGGCACGACGTCGTCGCGCGCATCGTCGAGCACGTAGTGGCCGGCATCGGCGATCCGATGCACGTCCGCCTGGGGGAAGATCTCCCGCCACCGGCCGAGGAAGCGATCGTCGAAACAGAAATCGCGCCCGCCCCAGATAATCTGCACCGCGCGATCGCGGAACTGCGGCAGGCCCGCCTCGACCGCCGCGAGCGTCGCCCAGCTCGGATGCGTCGCCCGCAGCGGAATGTCCGCGACGAACGCGTTCACCGCCACGCGATGCGCCCACGAGTCATACGGGCAAAGGTAACCGCGTTTCTCCTCGGCGCTCAACCGCCGCCGGTGCATCGCCATCCGCACCGCCGGGCCGGCGAAACCATTCAGACCGCGCACCACCAGCGGCCCGATGATTGGCGCCTTGCACACCGCGATTCGCGCGGGGATCCACGGGGAGTGAAAGGCTGCCGTATTCAGAATCGTAATTCGGCCGATCATCGCCGGATGCCGCGCGGCGAAGCCGAATCCGATCGCCCCGCCCCAATCGTGAACCACGAGGTGGATGCGCTTGAGGCCCAGCATTGCGACCAGCGCCTCCCCATCGGCGATCCGTGTGGCCAGCGTGTAGTCGTAGTTCACCGGCTTGTCCGAAAAGCCCATCCCGATGTGGTCCGGCACCACACAGCGCTGCTCCGGGGCCAGCGCCCGCACGAGATGCCGGTAATAATACGACCACGTCGGATTCCCGTGCAGCATCAAGACCGCTGACTCGGAGCGCGGTCCTTCGTCCAAAAAACTCATCCGTGCCCCGCCCGGCGTCGTGAACGCCTTTGGCGCGAACGGATACTCGCGCCGCAACTCGGCCGGAATCTGCGCTGCGCTTACCATTCGAGCGCCAGCATCAGGCAGTTCAGGCCGCTGCCAATCCCCAGCAAACCGACGCGGCTCCCCTCGCCGACCGCGCCGGCCGCCACCGCGGCCGCCAACGTCGCTGGCAATGCCACCGAACCGGTGTTGCCCAGCGTTTCAAACGTCGAGAAATCCTTCGCCAGATCGAGCCCGAGCGTTTCGTAGAGTTTGCGCCGATGCACGCTGCCGACCTGGTGACAAATGAAGCGATCGAACGCCGTGCCGTGCACACCCGAAAAAGCCGTCCACGTGTCCCGCGCGAGCGCGACGCCGGCGAGCAGCAACTGCTCCGAATCGGTCTGCATCGCGAGGGCCTCGGCGCCGTGCGTATCGCCCTGGCAAAGCTCGCTGTGCTGCGTGGCCGCCCGCGCCACGCCGCCGAGCAGGCGGTGCGCGCGGCGTTTCCCCAGCGAGCGGTGGCAGACGATGGCGCCCACCGCACCCGATCCGATGGTGAGGTTGGCGAAGAACGGTTTGATTTCGTTTCGCGTCAGCGGGTTTGCGAGCAGCGTGCGCAGCGTCTGCTCGACCAGCGGCCGGCCGTTCTCGCCGGACACCACCATCGCGCAGCGGATTTGCCCGCTCTCGATCAGCCCCGCGGCGATCATGAGTGAATTCAAAAACCCGAGACACGCGTTCGATACGTCGAAAATCTGCGCGGTGGCCGGCAGCCCGATCTTGCGATGGGCGAATGACGCCGTCGCCGGCTCGAGCATGTCGCGGCTCACCGCTGCGTGGATGAAAAGCTCCACCTGCTCCGCCCCGATGGTCGACTGGGCCAGGACAGCTCTTCCGGCCGCGGCACTCGCATCGGACGGCCGCGTGCCCTCGGGCCACATCCGCCGCTCGCGGATCCCGGTCATCAGCTCCAGCCTTCCCACCGGCAGTTTCAGCCGTTCGTAGAGCGGGGCGAGGCGCTGCTCCACCTCGGCCGAGGTCCAGATTTCCTCCGGCAGCGCGACGGCCAGCGCCTCGATGCAGACGTGATCGAATTTCATCCCGCGGCTCACGGCGCCGCCCGCATCGCGAGCCGGATGATTTCCTGATCGAAATAGTTCGAGCCCAGCCCGGCATCGACCACCAGCGTGGTGCCGTTCACGCCGCTGCTGCGCCCGCTCAGGAGAAAGGCGACGACGTTGGCCACTTCCTGCGTCTCCAGGTTCTTCTTACGAAACGTCAGTTTCTCGGCGTAAAGATAGCTCTCGATGTAGCCGGGAATTCCGGCCGAGGCGCTCGTCTTGAGGGGCCCGGCACCCACGGCGTTGAACCGCACCGCCGTGTCCGCACTGAACGACTTGGCGAGGAAGCGCACGCTCGACTCCAACGCCGCCTTGATCGGGCCCATGTAACCGTAGTTGTCCGGCGTCACCAGCAGCGACGAGATGCCGATCGTCACCACCGACGCATCCGTCGCGAGGTGCGGCTTGAAGGCCCGCGCCACTTCCACCAGCGAAAATGCGGACACTGCTGTTGCCTGGAGAAAGTCGGCGCGCTTCGTCTCGTGAAACGCCTTGAAGCCCTCGCTGTAGTTGGCGAACGCGATCGAGTGCACGATGCCGTGCAGCGGACCATGACCGGCGGCGGCAATCTCGGCGGCGAGTCGCGCCGCGTCGCCCTCCCTCTCCACGTCGCACAGGAACACCGGCTTCCCGGCCAGCAGCGCCTCGAGCGATTTTTTCCGCGCCTCTGAACGCACGCTGTAAATCACGCGGGCCCCCTGCTCTTCCAGCGTCTTCGCGACGAACCAAGCAACGCTCTTCCGGTTGGCGACGCCAAAGACGAGAAACGTTTTCCCGCCGAGCTGGAGAAAGTCAGGCATGAGGAGCTTCATTCAGAAACCAGGAAGCCAGGAAACGGAATCTGATTCTTGGTTTCATGGCTTCTGAATCAACTCCCTGATTGATTCGCCGCGGGCGTTTTCCATGCGACGGAGAAATCGACGTTCATCACGCGCGTGCCGTCGGCCTTCTTGACGTGGCCACTCAGCATCGTGAAGCCGCCCAGCGCATCCTTTTGCTTCACGTCGATCACCGTCGTGTCCCCGGGGTAGACGGGATTGCGGAAGCGCACATCGCTGATCTTGGCGATGAGCGGCACGCCTGCGCCGGGCTGGGCGCCGGCCGCCCTCGCCTTCAGGGCCATGTAGCACGCGGCGGTTTGGAACACCGCCTCGCAGAGCAGCACGCCGGGCGTGATCGGGGCGCCCGGATAATGCCCCTTGTAGAAATCCTCGTCGGCGCGCCAGGTGCGCTTCGCCACCAGCCCGTCGGCTTCGTGACTCACGATCTCGTCGACAAACAGGAACGGCGGCCGATGGGGAATAAGGTCGGTGACGTGGGTCATGGCTCAGGCGGCGGTGGGTGCGGCGCGTTTCTGCGCAAAGAGGGCCTTGTCGATCTTGTTGGCGACGATCACGCCGTAGTTAATCGTGCCGAGCCAGCCGGACATGATGATGCCGACCGAGCCCGCGTGGTAGAGGCCGGGGAGTTTCTCGGGCAGGTCCGTCGAAACCTTCAGGCCTTCGAACTTCGTGCCGAACGACGTGCCGCTGAAGTGGGTCGTGTAACGCTCGATCGTCCGGGGCGTCGCCGCTTCCGTCCAATCGATCTTCGCGCGGGCGTCGGGAATGTATTTTTCGAGCGCCGCAATCGATTCGTCGATCAGGCGCTGTTTCTCGCGCTCGTAGTCCGCCTCCGACAGCTTCGCCCAGTCGCCGTAGTGGCCGTTCAATGACACGACGACGGTGTAGCGATCCGAGCCGGGCCGGGTATCGGGATAGTAGACCGAAAACGTGCGGCTCGTGGTGCGAAAATCGGTCAGCTCGTGGCTGCTGAATTTGGGGTTCTCCGAGGTGAAAACCAGATCGCCGATGTGCGGGATGCTCTCGCCCTTCCGGATGCCGAGGTAGACCTGGCACGAGCTCGAATTGATCCGCACGGCCTGCGCGGCCGCGAGGTAGTCGGGGGGGAAGTTCGCTTCGCCGGCGAGGCGGAAGATCGTGTTCTTGATGTTCGCGTTCGAGAGCACCGCTTTCGCGCGAATCACCCGGCCGCTGCTCGCGACGATTCCGCACGCCACTTTCCGTCCGTCGCGCTCCTCGACGAGGATGCGGTCGACCAGGACCTTCTTGCGAATCTCGACCCCGTTGCGCTTCAGCTCGGCCACCATCTTCTCGATCAGCATGTCGGAGCCGCCGCGGAACGTGTAGACGCCCGAGCCCATGAAATTCGAAAAAACGATGCCGTAGGTGATCGCGGGATCGTCGAGCGTGGAGCCGTTGGCGTAGGCGATCGGCTCCATCAGGAGTCGCTTCACGTCGTCGCGGCCCGGGAAGAAACGCTCGAGCATGTCGCCCGTCGTCTCGGGATTGTTGTCGTAGAAATTCATCGACCGAAGGTGGTCGTAGAATTTTTCGACGTGGGCGCGATCGAGCCCGAACTGCTCGACGAGCACGCGGGTGTAGTCCTCGCGGGTGAACGTCGTCCACACATCCATCTGCGGATTCACGAAACGGATGTCCTTCAACGGCACGATCGAATCGGCGATCTCCTTCGTCCAGTATTTGCGGCACGACTTGATCATCCCGACCGGGAAACCGTGGAGCGAAATGTCGAAGATGTGGCCGCCCTTGCGGGTAAACCACGTCGCCAGCCCGCCAAACTGGTAGTGATGCTCGAGCAGGAGGACGCGGTGGCCGGCCTTCGCGAGCACATTGGCGCCCGTGAGACCACCCAGACCGCTGCCGATCACGATCACATCATACTCGTCGGCGACACCTTTGAGCCAGTCGTAAGCCATGAAAGGGCCGAGAGTGAAAGCCCGCGCCGGTGGAGGGCAATCCGGATTGTGGCGAGGTCAGCGGGGCGAGCCGCAGCACCCACTACGGCGCGCCGGTCGTGGGCGTGCCATAGGCCGGTTTCCACGGCCACGGCACGGCATGGGTGCGCTCGGCCCAGCGGTTCCAGGTTGCGATCATTTCCCTCGTCCGCGCCGGCTCCGTGCTGGCGAGGTCGCGCATTTCGGTGCGGTCCCGGCCGATCGCGTAGAGTTCCCACGGCCCGCCGGAACCTTTCGCCACGAGCTTCCAATCGCCGAGGCGCAGCGCGCGGTTGCCCTCATGCTCCCAGAAGATCGCCTCGCGCTGCAGCGGCTGCCCGGCAAAAGCCGGGACGAGGCTGCGGCCTTCCATCGGCTGAACCGGCCGGCCCGCGCGCTCGCTCGGATAGTTCCCGCCCGCGAGATCCACGCAGGTAGCCATGATGTCGATGAGGTGCCCGGGCTGCCCTTCCAGCGCTCCCTTGCGCGCGATGCCGCGCGGCCAGTGTGCGATCAACGGCGTGCTGATCCCGCCTTCGTGCATGTAATGTTTGTAGAGGCGGAATGGCGTGTTCGACACATTCGCCCAGCCTTCGCCGTAGGCGATCCACGTATCCTCCGGCCCCGGCATCGCGGGGAAGCCCTTGTTGCCGGCCTCCTGCTTCTTTGCCTTCGCCGCCGCTGGATTGCGCCCCGGGGTTTCCGCGCAGGCGCCGTTGTCCTGGAGATAGACGATCAACGTGTTCTCGAACTGCCCGTTTGCGCGCAACGCGCCCATGAGCCGGCCGATGCCCTGGTCCATGCTGTCGACCATCGCCGCGTAAACTTCCATGCACCGCGCCTCCCACTCCTTGTTTTCGACTTTGCTCCAGTCTCCGACCTGCGCGGGCCACGCCCACTCCGGATTCAACAGACCAAGCCGCTTCATCTTCCCGAGGCGCGCCTGCCGGATCGGCGTGTAGCCGCCGTCATACTTTCCCCGATACTTCGCGATGTCGGCGGGCTTCGCGTGCATCGGCCAGTGCGCCGCCGTATGGGCGAGATACATGAAGAACGGCTGGGCGGCGTGCTGCTTCGCGTGGTCGTTCACGAACTTCACGGCGTGATCGTTGAACGCGTCCGTCAGATAGAAGTCCTTCGCCGGATACTCCGGATCGGTCTTCGGGTCGATCCGGGTGTTGTCACGCGTGAGATGCACGGGCGCGAAGAAGTTGGCCGCGCCCGGCAGGATGCCGTAATAGCGGTCAAAGCCACGCTGCAGCGGCCAGTTGTCGCGCGGTTTCTCGGGTTCGATATTTTTCGTGACGTGCCATTTGCCGACGGCGTAGTTGCGGTAGCCGTTTGCGCGCATCGCTTCGGCGAGGGTCACGGTGTCGGGCCGGAGGTCGCCCGCATACCACTCGTTGATCATCGCCACGGCGCTGTAGTGCGCGAGGTCGGTCATGTAGCCGACGCCGGCCTGATGCGGATAAAGCCCGGTCAGGAGCGAGGCCCGCGTCGGACAGCAGCGCGCGGTGTTGTAGAACTGCGTGAAACGCACGCCACCCGCCGCGAGCGCGTCGAGATTCGGCGTGGCGATTTCGCCGCCGAAGCAGCCGAGATCCGAATACCCCATGTCATCGCTGAGGATGACGATGATGTTCGGGCGGGTGGGAGTTGCGGCGGCCGCGACGGCCGCGCCCAAGCTCAGTGCGGCAAAGAGCAGCAATAGTCTCATGGATTTGGTTGCAATGGGGAAGGCTCTGCGGGGACGGTCGCGGTCCCATCGGATCGCGGAAATGCGGATCACTTTTTCTTCTTCTTTGCCGCCTGTGGCGGCGGTTCGGCGCGCTTTGGATCGGTGAGGAGCCGCGGTTCGCCGTAGATCCTGCCTTCGTCGCCGTTCGCTTTCATCCAGGTATCGACGTCGGCGCGGCGGGCGGCGAGTTCGCGCGCGTGCCGCGAATCGGTGGCGAGGTTTTTCAGCTCGAAGGGATCGTTGCGCAGATCGTAGAGCTCCTCCGCCGGCCGCTCGTGGTAGCGCTGCAGGAGCGCGGCGGCGGCCGGATCGGTCTTCGCCTTTGCGCGCCAGCTTTCGAAATACGCCGGCCCCTCCGCGGACTGCACCAGATCGACGTGCGTCGTGTAGTAGAAAGATGGATTCAGGTTGCGGATGTATTTGAAGTCCGTCGTGCGCACGCTGCGCGTGGGATAGACGTTCATCCGGCCGTCGCCGCTGTGGGTGGTGAAGATCTTCTCGCGATGGACGAGCTTCGGATCGCGCAGCACCGGGACGAAGGAACGGCCGTCGATGTCCTTCGGCGCGGGACCGCCGCCCGCCTCGACCAGCGTGGGCAGAATATCGATCCAGCTCACCATGGCGTTCGTGCGCGTGCCCGGGGCGATCTTGCCCGGCCAGACCGCGATCATCGGGGTGCGGATGCCGGCGTCGTAGCAGCTCCATTTGCCGAAAGGCCATTGGGCGCCGTGATCCGCGGTGTGCAAAAACAACGTGTTCGCGCCCAATACCTCGTTAGCCGTGTCGAAGGCCGCGCCGAGCTCGGCGTCCATGCGGGCGACGGCCGCGTAATATTTCGCGCGGGCCTCGCGCGTGCGCGGCGTGTCGATGTGCGACGGCGGCACCGTCAGTCTGGCGGGATCGAAGCCTTCGTTCTCCGCCGGCCACGGCACGTGCGGCCAGTTCGTGCCGAAGAAGATGCAGAGCGGCTTGTCGCTGCGGCGCGCGCGCAGCCATTTGATGCCTTCGGGGATCGCGACGTCCTCGTGAAACCTGTCGTGCGCGAAGTAATCGAAGCCGTAGTCGCCCGTGTGCTGGTAGTGCGAGACCTTGCCGAAGGACACGACTTCGTAACCAAGCTCCTTCAGGTAGGCTGGCAGTTTCCTGATCTCCGCCCGCGGACGCGTGTGGTTGGCCTCGGCGCCGTTGCGCACCGGCATCAGGCCGGTGAGCAGTGCACCGCGGCTCGGCGCACAGCTCGGCGAAGCCACGAAGGCCCGCTCAAACGTCAGGCCGGCCTGCGCGAGCCGCTGCATGTGCGGGGTCTTCACTTCTTTCGAGCCGTAGACGGTGGAGTCGAGCAGGCTGTGGTCGTCCGAGAGAAAAACGACGAGGTGGGGCCTTGCCGGTTGGGCGGCGCAAAGTCCGCTGACGAGGAGCAACAGGGCGAGGCGGCGAATGGGTCGGAGCATAGGAAGGCAATTCAAGGAGTGCCGGAAATCAGGCGGCGGTTGAGTTCGGCCATGTAGTCGGGTTCGACTTTGATGACGCGGCGATCGTAGGTCATGAGGCCGTTGATCTCGCCCTCGACGTCGGAAGTCTGGGTGTAAACGGCGGCAGACAGGCCGATCGCTCTCATGCCGATGATCGCCTCGATTTTTTTCTGAAACGCCGCGCGAAACGTCTCCTTCGTCTGGTAGGTCTGGTAGCCCCAGTTGCGCATTTCCGGATTCCAGAGATGGCCGGTGAGCGGCCAGCCGACGCCGCCGTATTCGCCGACGACAATCGCGCGATCGGCGTGGGGAGCGGGCGCGAGCGGGATTTCGTCGTAGGTATGGCGCGAGAAAAGATCGCCGACGCCGCGGTCGAGCCAGCCGGTGACGGCGAGCGTCAGCCGGCTGGGATCGATCGCTTTCACCCAGCCCGCGAGCGCCGCTGACTCATACTGCCCCCACCCTTCGTTGTGGATCATCCACGCGACGATCGACGGATGGTTGTGGAGCTGGCCCATCATCCGGCGCAACTCGAGTTCATGTTGCTCGCGACTCGTCGAGAGCCGGGGCGGCTCGCCGTCATCGGGTCGCTGCGTGCGGAGTGCCTGGTTGAAGCCGCTCGGCATATCCTGCCACACGAGGACGCCGAGCCGATCGCAGTGATAATAATAACGGCGCGGCTCCACCTTGATGTGTTTCCGCAGCATGTTGAAACCGGCCTGCTTCAGATACTGCAGCTCCCACACCATCGCCGCATCGCTCGGCGGCGTCAGCAGCCCGTCCGGCCACCAGCCTTGATCGAGCGTGCCGTGCTGGAAGACCGGCCGGCCGTTGAGGAGGATCGCCGGCTGGTTCGCGACCGGGCCCGGGCCGATCGCGATCTTGCGCATCGCGAAATAAGAGGTGACGACATCGACCGGCGCACCGGCGATCACCTCGCTGCCCGCGAACGTCTCGCGCTCCTTCGCCCCGAAGCGCGGGGTCGGCGGCCGCTTGCCGGCCTTCGGCGCATAGGGCTCCGGCGGCTTCACCCGCACGAGCTCGGCGCGCACTTCGTAGAGAAACGGCGTATCCGGTGTCCACAGACGCGGGCTGTCCACCGCGAGATAGCCGGTGCGGTTGACCCGCAGCACCGTGCTGCCGGCCGGCCGGCCCTCGGCGGTGGCCGTGACGCGGACCGCGTAGCTGTCGTCCTCAATCGCCGCCTCGATCAGCGCCTCGATCTTCACCCGGCCCTGGTCGACTTCGGGCGTGAGCCGCAGCTCGGCCAGCCGGTGGGTCTGCGGCACGGGTTCGAGCCAGACCGTCTGCCAGATGCCCGAGACCGGCGTATACCAGATGCCTTTGGGCTCGAGGATCTGCTTGCCGCGCGGCTGCTCGCCGGCGGAGGTCGGATCCCAGACCGAGACCACAAGCTCGTTGGCGCCGCTGCGCAGATAGTCGGTCAGGTCGAAGGAGAACGCGTTCGAGCCGCCGGCGTGATGACCGACCAGCGCGCCGTTGAGCCAGACCGTGCTCTCGAAATCCACCGCCTCGAAATGCAGCAGGACGCGGTCGGCCTTCCAGGCCGGCGGCACCGCGAAGCTGCGGCGATACCATACGCGGTCGTTCGGGGTGACCGGCCGGCCGACGCCCGAGAGCGTCGACTCCACGGCGAAGGGCACGAGGATCTTGCCGTCGAACTGCGCCGGCTGGGCGGCCGTGCGTGGCCGCACGGCGTAATCCCAGAGTCCGTTCAGATTCTGCCAGCGCGCGCGCACGAATCCAGGGCGCGGATACTCGGCCCACGCGTTCGCCACCGTCACCTTTTCGCCCCACTCCGTCATCATCTTTCCGGGGACCGGTCTCCAGTCCTGGGCCGCGCTCGACAGGGCGAGCACAGTGAATATCGACGCGAACAGCGGGCTGGTGCGGATTTTCACGGAGTAGAGAAGAAAGAAATCAGGTGCGGCTGGCTACCCTTGTTTCGGCCGGCGGCGCATCGCGCCGGAGCCAACAGTCGGTCGGCGCCCCCCCCGGGCGCTTCACGGCACGAAGAGCTGCTCGTCGCCCGGTGTGGCGGAGAAATAATCGAACCGAGCCGCAGCGCCCGCCGCCCCGCCGACGTAGACGCCCGTGCGCACGCCGCGATCCCACGGCGGCAGGAAGGTGCCATCGGTTTCACCGGCGATTTCCTTCCACTTGCCCGCGGCATCCTGCACCGCGAACCGAAACCGGTTGCCGTCGACGCACGCGACGCGGAGCCGCACGTGTGCGCCCGGGGCGGCGTCGGTCTCGGCGACTTTGGTGCGTTGCGTCTTCTGTTCGCTCCAGACCTGGACTTTCCGGCCATCGGTCACGAGTGAAAGCTGATTCGTGCGATCGCCGTAGATCACGATTCCGGCCGCCGCACCCTTCGAAAGCGATTTCACGTCGACCGATGTCTCGGAGACAAATGACGCGACCGTGATCGATTGCACGGTCGCCGCCGGAAATTCCCCCGCCTCGAGCGCGAGCGCACCGCCGTCGAGTCGGGCCGCCGGCTTGCGGCCGATGATCCACTGCCAGCCGGGCGCAAGTTCGCCGCGGCCGTTGAAGTCGTCGCGCACGACCGTGACGTCTTTCTGTGCGGTCGCCGCCTTCGGGGCGGATGCGCGGGAGCTGGCGCCTTTGCCGCCGTTGATCGTCGGCCAGCCGTCGGCACCGAACACCACTTCGTCCAGCAGCATCTCGCGACCGGTCGCGACAAAACCCTTCTGCGCGTAGGCGTGATAGAGGAGCCAGTAGCGGCCCTCGGGATCGGTCACGATGCTGCCGTGTCCGGGACAGCGCCAGTCGGCGTTGCCGGCCAGGATGGGATTGGTCGGCGCCTTTTCCCAGGGACCGAGCATGTCTTTCGCGCGTGCCACTCCGAGCGCGTAGTTGCAGCCGCGGCCACAGCACGCGTTGCCGGAGTAAAAGAGATAATAGTAGTCGCCGCGGCGCAGCACGAACGGCCCCTCGGCCACTGCACCTTCCCACGGCACGTCGTTGCGCAGGATCTCCTTTTTCTCGCCGACGAACGCGATGCCATCGTCCCTTAGCCGCTGGATCCAGAGCGGCGTCGGCAGCTTCTTGCTGTTGCCATCTTCCTTCCAGATTAGCCAGCGCACGCCCTTCGCGTCGGTGAACGGCACGCCGTCGATCGAGCCGGCCTCCTGTGCGATCATCGCGCCGTGATCCGTCCAGGGTCCCGCCGGGTGATGGGCGGTGGCCACGGCGACCGCGAGCCGGTTGCTCTTCGTTTCGCGCGCCGTGTAATAGATGAAGAACTTGCCCTTGTCCTCGGCGATCTCGGGAGCCCAGAAGTTCGACTTCGCCCACGCCGGCGGCTGGGCGAACACGTAGCCCTTGATTTCCCAGTTCACCAGATCGCGCGAGTGCAGGATGGGGAAATGCGGCGCCCATTCGGACGACGTCGCGGTCGCCCAGTAGTTTTGCCCGACGCGAATCACCGAGGGATCGGGGTAGTCGCCGGCGCGGACCGGATTCTTGAACTGAAACGGCGTCGCGGCCGAGACGGCCGACACCGCAATCAAAGCGAGCGCCCAGCCGAGTGCGGCCACGTGAGAGGAGGATTTCATGGAGATTTTTTAAACCGGCGGCGAACGCCAATCGACGCCAATGAAGGCAGAATCGTCAGCGGGCATCAGCGATCTTTGTTCGATGTTTATTCCAGAATGCTTTCAAGGTGAGACTGATTTCGTCGCGGAGCCGCTTCGGCTCCCACCCGGAACGGGAAGCCGTTCCGCGACCATTCGGCTCATCTTGAAAGCAAATTGGAATCAGAACGTGAACGAGGTGCTCAGGATGATTTGGCGCGGCTCGACGCGGCCCCATTGGAGGCCGGCGCCGGAGTAGCTCGAGCGGATGCGCTCGATGTTATCCTCGTTGAAGAGATTGCGGATGTTGAGCTGCGCGCGCCACCCGAGGTTGCGGCCGCCGAAGATCTTCAGGCGGCTGCCATAGCCCACGAGCAGATCCACGGCGAACTGCTCGTTGCCCGGAATCGGCCGGGTCACGTCATCGCCCGTGGCGCCATTCGGGAACGGCCGCTGATAATAGCCCGTCGTGATCGGCTTGTCCAACCAGCGCAGGCCGCCGCCCACATTGAGGCCCCGCATCCGACCCTCGCTGAAGCGGTAGTTGGTAAACAGGCTCGCCCGCCACTCGCGTTGCCGGAAGCGCGGGAGATTGTTGCGGAGCTGATTGCGGACGATCTCCGCGGCGACCTCCTCGTCGTAATACTGATGAATGGTGCGCGGGTCGTTGGCCGCGATCGTGGCGCGGTCCCAGCCGAGCCCGCCGAAATCCTGCCACACGGGCAAGCGGCGCGCGATCCAGGCCGCCGTGTCGGCGCCCTTGTTGAACACGCGTGTCTTCTGCTGCCCGGCGGCGAGGCGCGCATCCCAGTTGTCAGTGATGCGGGCGACCAGCGTGATGTCCATGCCGCGGCCGAGTTTGTCCTCGACGGAGCGATACACATCGCCGCGCGCCACGGGATCGAAGCCATCCGCCGCGACCGTGGCGATGCCGGCCGGGCGATCGCCGCCGCGGAGGCGCTGCTCGATCGCCGCCGACGCGACGCGGAGATCCTGACCATCACCGATCAGCGCGTTTTGATGCTCCTTGTAGAAATTCACGCGGAGCGAGATCGCATCGTCGCGCAGCGAGAGGCGGAACCCGTAGTCGTAACCGTTGCTGAAGATGCCCGGCAGGGGCCGGTTGTCCATGTCGAGCGTGCCGGGCGGCAGCGCGGTGTTGTCCGAGCGGCTCGCGAACACCGAAAGCTGACGCGTCGCATGAAACACCCCGCCGTAGGAGGCGGTGGTGCCTTCGTCGTCGATGGTGGCGGTCGTGTTGAAGCGGGTCTGGGCCAGCGGCGTGTAGAGGCCCCGCCGGTCGCCCGGCGTCACTTGATCGCCGCGCACCAGAAACGAAGGATGAATCAGGAAGCTGCGGAATTGATCGAGGCGGCGGCCCACGAAAAGGTTGAGCCGGTCTTTCAGGAAGAAGCTCTGCAGCGCGAGCATGGCCGTATCGACGTCCTTGCGCGAACCGCCGGTCGCCGACTCGCGGCCCGCGGGGTGATCGAACATCGTCGCCTGGAAGGTCTCGTTGCGCGCGCTGTCGGTGAACGTCCACGGTCCGAACCAATCCGTGCCGGGCAGGGCGCGCGCCGTGAGGACGCCGGCGGCCGGATCGAGATAGTAGCGCGTGCGGAGGAAGCGGCTGTTGTTGAGCAGATCGGCGGTGGCGAACGACGGATTGCCGAGCACCATGGCGCGCGAGCCTTGCGACCGATCCTCGTCGATCCGCCACGAAAGCAGCCCCGCGGCGCGATGCCGGCCGAAATGGCGCGCGATGCCGCTGAAACGGGAGGAGAAGTCGAACTCGTAGGAGGTCGTCAGCCTGACTTCCTTCGTGAGATTGCGCACCTCGGTCCCGGAGGGAAACGACTCGGTATAGAGCCGGCCGGCGTTCGGGTTGAGCGCGGTCTGCCGCGCCGCGGCGGTGCCGCCGGGAAGATAGCGATTGGGATCCGCGAAGATGTTGATCGATTCCGCGAGATCGAGGGAGCCGCCGCGCAGTTCCGCGACCGACTCGTAGTTGAACCCGAGCTCGACGAAGAACTTGTCGGTGATCCGCTGTTCAACCGCGCCGCGCACGAGCTGACCGTGCAACCGGTTCATCCGCGCGCCGGCGCGCACGTCGCGGTCCGTCGGAAAGATTGCATTGTCGGTGATCGAGCCGACCCGCGTGTCGCCAACACCGGCGAGCTGATGCGGGCCGCGCGTGAGGCCGGAGCCATTCCAGATCAGGACGGAGGGCGTGGCCGCGCCATAGGAGACGACCCGCAGCGCGTTGTTCGAGCGGTTGAGCAGCGGAAAGGCGGCGGCGGTGATGGCGGCATTGCCGGCGGAGTTGTCGTAGAGCGGGCTGCCCGCGGCGATCCAGGGGCTGACGAAGTCCTGGGCGATGTAATTGCTGGGATTGGACGCGCGCTGGCTCATCTTCTCCGCGCTGAGCCGGACGGTGGTCCTCGCGGCGGGTTTCCAGGTGATCGTGCCGTAGACCCGCTTCTGCCGGTTGTAGGCATCCTCGACGTAGCTCTTGCCGTCGTTGCTCACCGCCGCGACGCGCAGCGCGAGCTTTTGCGGGATGAGCACGCGATTGAAGTCGGCGGTCGTGCGGAAGGAGCCGTTGTTGTCGGTGCGCAGCGCGAGCTCGTTGCGGTTGCGCATGAGGGCGCGCTTGGTCGAGATGTCGATCGCACCGCCGGCGTTGCCGAGGCCGAAGAGGATCGACTGCGGGCCGTTGGCGATCGTGAGACGCTCGACGTTGTAGAAATCGCTCGGGAGGTTGGTCGCGTAAAAGTCCGCCGATTGCGTGATGGCGTCGAAACCGCGGGCGCGCCCGCCGGCGCGGGTGTTGGTCACGCCGTCACTCGCGCCGACGTTCTGCTCGTTCGGTCCGCCGTTGTTCGTGCTGAACGCCACCGCTTCCTCCATGTTCACCGCCGCGATGTCGTTGAGGAATTCCAGGGTCAGCACGTCGATTTGCGACGCGATGTCCTTCAACGGTGTATTCACGCGGCTGCCGGCGAGGGAGCTGGTGGCGACGTAGCCCTTTTCCGACCCGGCGGTCGTGATGAAGGGAGACAACTCGATGACCTCCTCGCCGGTGAGGGTGGCCGCACTCGGGGGGACCGGCGTGACGGCCTGGCCGCGCGCGAGAGAGGCGGCGGCACCAAGGCTCGTCGCGAGCAGGAAAATGCGGAGACCAGAGCGGTGGCTCTTTCCAGTTCGGGACTTCATCATGGTGAACAGGGGTTGACCGCCGCGCTAAATTGCGCCGCGGGCCAAGGGATTTCTATCAACCTGCGCCGCCGTTGGAGAGATGAAAAGCGCCCCCGACGCACATTCGTCTGACGATTTCGCACCTCGCACGAATGCTTATGCACGACGCGCGCGGCTGCAGGTGCAACGGCCTGGCCTCGCACCGTGGGTTCGGAGGACGCAAAGCGACTTGGGGTCAAACCGTGCGTCAAACCGCTCCCCCGCGGAAAGATTCAATCGCCTCAGCGCCAGGGCCGCTCCGGGTCGAATCCGGCGGGTTCGAAGTCCGTGGCCTCCACCCACCCGGCCTTCGGCTTCTCCTCCCGGACATACTGACCGTAGAAGTCGCGCGTGACCATGTGGGGATAATGATCGAAGACGGCGCCCTGCCCTGCCATCCGCGGATCCTGCTGGGCTTTGAGTTCGGTGAAGAGCTGCTGCTGCATCGCTTCCCGGCGGGCGGTGTGCGGCTTTTCCCCCGCCAGGTTGTTCAGGCAGTCCGGATCCGCGCGGAGATCGTAGAGCTCCTCTTTTGGCCGGCGTCCGAAATTCAGCTCCCAGCGCCAGTGGTTCAGGCCGAGCCGGTTCTGCGCGAGGATGAAGGTCTTCGTCGGGCTGCCGTCGGTGTTGAGATAGCCGGTGACCGGATCGCACATCGGCCAGCGCGCGGCTTCGAAATTGTGCAGATAGAGAAACCCGTCGCGATAAAGCCCGCGCACGGGATAGCCCACGTCGTCCGGCCGGCCGGTGTCGTGCCGTTCCTGGCCGACGAGCAGCGCATCCCGTCCCGGCTGCAGCCGGCCCGGCGCGGGCGTCGTGTCCTTGAAAATCGGAGACAAACTCTTTCCGGTAATGGCCGCCATGCCGCTGGCACTCTCGGCCACGCCGGCGACGTCGAGGAACGTCGGCGCAAAATCGATGAAGCTCACGTAGTCGTCGACCACCCGGCCCGGCTGCGCGATGCCGGCGCCCCAGCGGATGGCGAGCGGCATGTGATTGGAAATCTCATACGTGGCGCCCTTGGCCCGGGGAAACGGCATGCCGTTGTCCGAGGTGACGACGATCAGTGTGTGGGCGAGCTCGCCGGATTTCTCCAGCAGATCGAGGCAGCGCCCGAGGTGGGCGTCGTAGTATTCAATCTCGAAAGCGTAATCGAGCATGTCGTTGCGCACCGTTTCATTGTCGGGCCAGAAGCCGGGGACGCGCGGAATCTGCGCGGCGGTCTTGCCGCCGAGTTTCGCCCCGGAGCCGGCCTGGTAACGGCGATGCGGCTCGGTCGCGCCGAACCAGAAGCAAAACGGCTGGCCGGCGGGCCGCTTCGCGAGGAAGTCGGCAAAATTGGCGGCGTAGTCGTTGACGCCGATGGCGGGCGTCGGCGGCTGCGTTTTCGCGTTGTTGAAGGGCGGACCCGTGAGCTGACGCGGCCGGCCATTGACCTCGCCCGGCACTCCGGGCGCCCAGCCCTTGCCGGTGAAGCCGGTGGTGTAGCCGTGGGCGCCGAGCGCCTCGACGACGCCGCGGAACTTCGCGGGAAAATTGCCGGCGTGATTCGCCGCTTCCTCGAGCTGCCAGGAATTGCGGCCGGTGAGGATGCAGGCCCGCGACGGCGCGCACTTGGCGTTGGGCGTGTAGGCGCGGTTGAAGAGCAGGCCCTCGCGCGCGACGCGGTCGAACGCGGGCGTCTTCACCCACGTCGTGCCGTAGGCGCTGGCGTGCGGGTAGGATTGATCGTCGGAGATGACGAAGAGAATGTTCGGGCGGGCCGCCGCGGCGAAGGCAGGCGCCGCGCCGCAGAGGAGCAGTAGAACCAAGATCGTTCGGGGCATGGAGATTTGTAGCTCCGCTTTCGGGCGGAAAGGAAGCCAGAAGCCGCCCAGGGAGGCGACCAGGGCCGCGCCACCTCGGTCCCTGCACTACGGCTTCGGCGGCACGGACGTGACGTATCCGGATTTAGCGAACACCTCGGCGAGCAGCTTGTGCGCCGCCGCCACCATCAGGGCGCCGCATTCGTCGGTGCCGGCGCCCGCCGCGGTCGTCTCATAGCCGCCGCGCGCCTTTTCGCCGGGCATGCCGACGTAATGGACGCCGTTGCCGTTGGCGTAGCCCAGCACGAGCGTCTGCGGGAACGGCGACTTCTCCCGGATCGCCAGGCCGAGCTCGGTCATCGGTTCGCCGGGTAGTCCGACGATGGCGAGTGGCCCGCAGACGAGGACTTGAATCTCCGCCGCCACGGTCTCCGCCTGGAGGCGTTTGCCGGCCTCGGGCGTCAACGGAAGCTGCACGGTGGTGCGCCCCACCTGCAACGGCGCCGCCTTCAGCTTCACGCTGTGGCGCGCGGCAACCTGCGCCTTTGCGGCGAATCCTCCCGCCATCGTGGCGACCGCGCCAGCGCCCCGGCGCCACGGGTTGATGTCACCGCAACAGCCCTGGAGAAACAGGCTCTCGCCGCCGAGCGTGGCCGCAATCGTGCGCGAGGCGGCGCCGGGCCAGTCGGCGGAAATCGAGGGGGTCGACGGGTAAATCGAGACGGCATGGCACGCCACGTGGAAGAGCGATGCGATCGGCTGGTCCTTCGCGCCGCGGAACGAGACCAGCGTCAGCGTGCGGTCCATCGGGCCGAAGCTCGCGCCGCCTTGCAGGATCTCGGGATTCCAATCGGAGTGACTGACGTTGATGAGTGGCGCCGGCTTGACGTCGGTCGCCAATCCCCAAGCGGGCGCGCGCGGGCGGCGGTTGTGCAGGAACTCGGTCGCGGCGATCCGTCCGATGGATACGGTCGCGGGTGCCGCCCCCGCCCGGGCGCTTTGCGCGGCTTCGACGCTCGCGGCAATCAGGCGCGTCATCCAGCGCTGATAGGGCGGAAATTCGTTCTGCGCCGGCATGTGCCGGATGGCCCACCAGGTGTCGCGCTCGGCTCCGCGATGCCCCGCGCGATAGATCGGGGCCCAAGGCGCCGAGTGGGTGTGGCTCGCGTGGACGAGAATATTTTCTCCCGGCATCCCCAGCGCGGTGCCCACGGCCTGGCGCACTTCGTCGCGCGCCGATTCGGAAACGTCGACGAGATCCCAACGGATGAGCGCGGCTTTCGAACTGCCGTCGTCGAGCACGAGCGCATGCACGGCCAGGGGATCGAGCACGGCGCCGTAGGGCTTGCCCGTGACCCAGTTGAGCACCTCGACTTCGGGCGTGATGTCGGCGCGGGCCGCGCCGGCGCGAAGCACAAAACCAGTTTCAGCGGCGCGCGCGGAAACGAAGAAGCATGCGGCAAGGACGAGACGGCGAATCATATGAAGAGAAACCGCCCATGCCCGCTGATGACCGCTGATAAAAATGAAATTGGCGGCCATCAGCGTGGAGGAGCGGTTTTGTTCCGACCGCAAAATCACGGGGCAGCCAAAAACGCGAGCAGGTCCGCCATGTCCTGCGGCGGGATTGCGGCCTCGAGTCCTTCGGGCATCAGCGAGACCGCGGCGCTGGTGATCTTCGCGATGCTCTGCCGCAGGATCGTTTCCTCCGGCGCGCCGATGCGTTTCATCTTGATACTCCCGGCCGTCTCCTCGGCGATCATGCCCGCCATCACACCGCCATCCTTGAGCTCGATCTCATAGGCGATGTAGCTCGCGGCCACCTCGCGGTTCGGATCGAGGATGTTCAAGAGCAGCTTCTCGCGGTCCCAACCGCGGATGGTTTCGAGATTTGGTCCGAGATCGACGCCGCGACCGGCGAAGCGATGGCACGCGGCGCAGACGTTGTCGTAGACGCGCGTCCCGCGCGCGGCGTCGCCCTTGAGCGCGAGTGCGCCCTGATAACGCCCGACTGCTTCGCGCCGCGACGCCGAAGGCGCCTGCCCGAAGGCCGCTTCCGCACGTG
>Ga0163144_10004787_pt1 | contig 30352 bp, 22 predicted proteins | sample OliLak19BULKMAT1_FD_123175 | JGI IMG/M metagenome (GOLD analysis project Ga0163144, IMG submission 123175) | Freshwater microbial mat bacterial communities from Lake Vanda, McMurdo Dry Valleys, Antarctica - Oligotrophic Lake LV.19.BULKMAT1 | ecosystem: Environmental > Aquatic > Freshwater >... | reverse complement strand
TCGACGTCCTCGTAGTAGGCAAACGTCGGCTCGTCCCAGCCTCCGGCTGACTCGAAGACCGCGCGGCGCACGAGCGCCGCCCCACCGCAAGCGAAGAACGTCGGCGCCTCCTCGAGCGCTGCGCCGGCCACACGCTCGCCGTGACGCAACGCGAAGCCGCGGCCTTCGAAGTTGACCAGGCCGCCGGCGAAGTCGATGCGCTCGCCCGACCAGTCCAGCATCAGCGCGCCCACCGCTGCCACCCTGCGCCGCTCGGCCACGTCCACTAGAGCGCCCAGGGCCGTCGGGGCCACCCGCGTGTCGTCGTTCAAGAACAGCAGGTACTCGCCAGACGCCACCCGTGCGCCCGCGTTGTTGCCGGCCGAGAAGCCCAGGTTGTGGCCCGTGCGGACCAGGGTGGCCCCCGGCGACCACCGCTCGACGACCGGACCGACCCCGTCAGCCGATCCGTTGTCCACGACGACCACCTCCAACCGGTCCGACGGCCACGTCTGGCGCGAGAGCGACTCGAGACAGGTCGGCAGATGGATGGCGCCGTTGACCGTCACGACCACGACGGACACGCGTCCCACCCCAGTGACCTCGACGCGGCGCGAGTCCTGGAGCGCGGGCACGGTCAGGCGAGGTGGCGGCGCTGGCAGGCCAAAGAGTTCCGCGATGTGGAAGTCACGTACGAGCGCTTCAGCGGTGTCGCGGTAGGGGTCGCCGAGGTCGTGGAGGGCCAGCGGATCCGGCACGAGAGCGAACAGCTCTGCATCGGTCACCGTCCGCGTGGCCTGCACCCGCTGGCGCCTGGCGAGAGTCGCGGGGAGCTGGCGCGCGAAGTCCTCGAGGGCAATGAGCGTCGCCACGACGGCGGGCGTGACGGTGACGTGCGAGGGTGATGGTCGTCCGAAGGCTACCTCGCGGCCCTCGACGGTTGCGGCCGAGAGGTGACGCGCGAGCGTCAGGGCCACGGCGGCCGGCAGCACCCGCGCAAACGCCTCGTCGCCGTAGTTCACGGCGAGCATCCTCAGGGCGTTGCGCTCGTAGAGCCGCAGGCGCAGGGCCTGGGTCGAGGGGCCGGACGTGCCGTGCAGCCGGTGGCGCGTGATGGCGCGCGGCGCGAACACGGTGCCGTGGCCGAGCAGATTGAGCCGCCAGCCCAGGTCGACGTCCTCGAAATACGCGAAGAAGTCCTCGTCGAAGCCCCCGGCAGCGAGGTAGTGTTCGCGACGCACGAGCGCGGCCGCCCCACATGCGAACAGCATGCGATGCTCGGCGTAGACCCCGCCGCTCGGACGGCCGTGGTCATGCTGCCACGCGTGCCCGAACGCGGTTGGCGCGGCGCCGGCGAAGTCCACGCGTGCGCCCTCCCAGTCGAGCACCAGCGCGCCTGCGGCCGCCACGCCGTGTCGCTCGACGGCGTCGACGAGCGAGGTGAGCCACGAGGGCTCGACGCGCGTGTCGTTGTTGAGCAAGGCGACGTAGTCGCTCTGGCACTGGGCAACGGCCAGGTTGTAGGCCCGGGCGAATCCCAGGTTGGCGCCGAACTCGATCAGCCGCGCCCGCGGATGGGCGGCGCGCACGTAGTGCTGCGAGCCGTCACTGGACCCGTTGTCGGCCACGACGATCTCGACGCGTGGATAGTCGAGGGCCTCGAGTGAGTGCAGGCACGCCGGCAGATGCGCCCGGCCGTTGCAGTTGAGCACGATGACCGATGCGCTGGGCACGGATCGGACCGGTGAAGACGGCGGCATGGGGCGCGAGGCTCGACTCATTCTAGTTGGTGGCGCCGGCGTCGACTCGGCGGCGTCCCTCACGTGAGCCGTGCCGCTTGCGTCACAATAACGGGCGGATGTCGAGTCTCTACCGTGCCTGGCAGACCCTGCGATCGCGCTCGCCGGCCACGCAGCGACAGCTCGTGCAGCGCGCGCTCCGGCGGGTGCGCTCCGAGGGCCTGGGGGCCGCCCTCAGGTGGGCCCGGACCCGCGCGGATCCGCCCCATCAGGTCGAGGCGTATCGCGCCTGGTGCGCACGGCACACGCCCGACGCGGCGTCACTGGCCGCCCTGCGCGCCGCCTCGCTGCAGTGGCGGCGTCAGCCCACCATCAGCATCCTGACGCCGGCCTACAACACCTCGCCGCAGTGGATCGACGAAGCGGCCGACTCGGTGCTGGCACAAGCCTACGAGCGATGGGAGTGGTGCGTCGTCGACGACGGATCGTGCGATGCCAGGAGCACTGAGGCGATCGCGCGGCTGGCGGCGCGCGATCCCCGTGTGCGCGTGCAGCGCGCGTCCCAGCGCGGCGGGGTGTCGGCCGCGTCGAACCTCGCCCTGGCGCGCGCCACTGGCGAATTCGTGGCGCTGCTGGATCACGACGACGTGCTGGCGCCGCATGCGCTCGCCAGCGTCGTCGCGCTCCTGAATGCGAGTGAGCCCTCGTGTGACGTGGTCTACTCCGACGAAGACAAGCTCGACGAAGACGGCGCGCGGTGCGATCCATATTTCAAGCCCGACTGGTCGCCGGATCTCTTCCGCTCGTCGATGTACGCCTGCCACCTGCTGGTGCTGCGCCGCGCTCTGGTCGAGGAGGTCGGCGGCTTCCGCTCGGCCTTCGACTTCTCGCAAGACTACGACCTGCTGCTGCGCCTGATCGAGCGCACGACGCGGATCGGCCACGTGCCGGAGGTGCTGTATCACTGGCGTAAGACGCCGGCCTCGACGGCGCAGGCGGGCGACGCCAAGCCCACGGCCCACCAGGCAGGCGCGCGCGCGCTGCAGGCGCATCTCGACCGCCAGGCTATCGCGGGCCGCGTGCTCGACGCCGGACCGCCGGGTCTGTACCGCGTCCACTACGAGATCGCGGGACAGCCCGGCGTGTCCGTCGTCGTGCCCACGCGCGACGCCGCGTCGCCAGCGCTGGCCGCGTGGCTGGATCGTCTGATCGCCGTCACAGGTCGTCGTCCACTCGAGATCGTGTTCGTCTCGGAGACCGGCGACGTGCCGGCGATTGCGCGCGAGGGGGTAGGCGTGCGGAGCGTGACCGCGCGCGGTCTGTTCAACTACTCCGCGTGGGTGAACCAGGGTGCCAGCGTCGCCACGGAGCCGTACCTGCTCGTGCTGCACGACGACGTGTCGCCACAGCATCCGGAATGGTTGGAGGCGATGCTCGAGCTGGCCACGCGGCCGTGGGTGGGCGTGGTGGGCGCGAAGCTCTTCGATGCTGCCGGCGGGCTGCAGCACATCGGCCTCGTCTTGGGACTCGGGGGGCTGGCAGGGCGCCCGTTTGCGGGACACGCGCGCGACACCGTGGGCTACTTCTCGAACGCGATCTGCATCCGCAACTGCTCGGCGGTGAGTGGCGCATGTGTGATGACTCCGAAGGCAGTCTTCGACCGGGTCGGGGGAATGGACGAGAGCCTCCGAGGCGAAAGCGCCGAGGTGGACTATGCCTTGCGCGTGTCGGAGACCGGACGGCTCGTCGTGGTCACGCCCTACGCGCGACTCACTCATGCGCCGACCAGCGGTGTGTCAGGGGTGCCGCCCGGCGACGACGACTGGCAGCGCCTGCGTGATCGCTGGGGGACGCGGCTTGCGACCGACCCGTTCTACAGCCCGCATCTCAGTCGACAGGCCGCCGACTACCGGATCGCCTGACGTCCCTCGTCGAGGCCGCCAGTTACGGGATGACGACGACGACGCTGTTCGACTCGGCGCTCGAGCCGAGCGCGCCCGTGGCCATGATCGACACATGGTAGGTACCGGGCGGCGCCGGTCCCGTCAGCGAGGTGCCGGCGACCGGCGCGTTGACGAGCACGGCCTCTGAACCCGGCGCGCGCACGCGCAGCATGTAGCCGGCCGGGATGCCGCCGGTGGCGCCTGGCGACCACGACAGGGTCACGATGCCGTCGTGCACTCCCGCCACGTGCATGGTGGGTGTGCTCGGCGCCTCCATCGGCACACGGACGACGTTCGACGCGGCTGACCCGGCGGTGTTGGAGGCGACGACGCGCACGAAGAACGTGCCGGGCGGCAGCGGTCCGGTGGCGGACGTGGCCAGACCCAGAGGCCAGACGCCTACATCCGATGCCCCTGGCGTGGAGCCCGCATGCAGCGTGTAGCTCTGGGGCGCGCCGCCTGGGGCCGGCGTCCAGGCCAGTGTAATCAGGTGTGGGGCCGGCAGGGTCACCGTCAGCACCGGCGCACCTGGCGCCTGAGGCAGGTTCACGTCGACGATGCGCGTCGCCGACGGCGCGCTCACGCCACCGCCGACCGCCGCCGACGCCACGCGGAAGTAGAAACGCCCGTTCGGGATGGGCCCGCTGTAGGTTCCGGCGGAGGCGAAGACCAAGGCGTGCGCCACCGGCGCGAAGTCCGGCCTGGTGGCTATTTCGAGAGCGTAGCCGCCGATCGCGGCCCCGCCGGCCGGTGCCAGCCACGACACCGTCACGACGTTGCCAGACGCGGTGGCCTGGAAATTGAGCGGCGGTGAGAGCTGGCTGCCGATCGTGATCGGCAGGTCGGCCATCGCCACGTAGGCGCCGGACAGCGTCGACCGGGCCGTCACCCGCAGCGTCCACGGGCCTGGCTCCAGAGCCACGTCTTCCACGCGGAAGCCGGCGTTGCGGTACGGAGACGCGGTGTTCGATACGCTCGGACAGGTGACGGCCGTGCCGAGCGGAGCGAAGCGCGTCGTGCCGCGCACGCCGCCGCCGCCGAGCGCCACCACCGCGCCCTGAGGCTGTCCGACGACACCCGGCCCGGCGACGGCAGTGACGGCGAGGTCGTCGATATTGATGCCGCCCGTGGTCGTGCCGTCGTCGAAGGCACAGCCCTCGATGGTGAAGGCCTGCGGCAGTGTGGCGCCGGCGCCTGGCGTCGCAACCGACACCCTGGGCGACGTGGCGCCAGGATTCGAGACGACCAGCCTGCCGGACCCGTAGCCCCGGCTGGTCACGACCTGGGACACGCCGGCTTTGGTTTCGTCGATTTCGACCGCCACCGCGTACTCGCCCGCGGCCACGCCGGCACCCTGCGGGTTGAACACATAGGTGCGCGGTCCGGGGCCGATGACGGGCACCGTGGCCACCACGAGACGGCCGGTGTGGGAGGGCCACTGCTCGAGCACGATGCGGGCGGTGTAGGTCGAGCCCACGGTATTCGCGTCGGTGAACCCGTAGCGAATCGTGAACTGCTGGCCCAGCGCGACCTCATCCGGCGCCGTCAACGTGACGTCGTCGATCTCGGTGGCCGTGGGCGCGTCGCCGTACTCGTGCGGGTCGATGCGCAGGTGGCGAATGCCGCGCGCCGCCCACGGCGTGGTCGGGCACGACAGGCACTCGGTCTCGATGCCGCCGTTGGTCGTCGTGAGCGTGGCCAGGTCGATCGTGTAGGTGTGGAACCCCGGCCAGACGCGCATGTCCTGACTCGGCGTGAAGTTGTAGCCGCTCGCGATCTCTTCAGAGCTCCACAACACCCGCAGGACCGCGCCGATGACGGGATTCAGCACGTAGGGCCGGCGATGCCGCATCGAGAAGGTGAGCAGGCGATGACGGCGGGAGTTGAGCGGCGATGCCGGCCCGTCGAGGAACTCCAACCCGGGGTCGCCGACGGCGTTCGCGCTCGTCATGCGCAACATCTGTCCGACGCCTCCGGGCCGCTCGGTCGGCACGAGGCCGCACGGCAGCGTCGTGCACGCGCCTCCGGCGGTGGCCACGTTGAAGGTGCGCGCCGTGTCGGTGAGCTGCTCGAAATCCCATGCGTCGCCGCCGCGCGCCACCAAGGCGTAGTCGGTGGCGGGGTCTCCGCGCTCGTCCGGGTCGGTCACCGTGACGACAGGCGGCGCGTCGATCTGGAAGGCGACGGCGGGCGTCACGCCGTTCGAGCACGCTGCACGCACGGTATAGGCGCCCGGTGGCAGGATGCCGTAGTTGAACGAGCGGCTGGTGCTCGTACCCGTGGAATCGCCGATCAGGGTGGACACACCTGACGCGGTTTCGACCACCTGGAGTGACTCGAACGAGGCGCAGCCGGAGAGCGCCACCGGCATCATGGCGGCGGTGGCCTGTGCGTCGCCGGCGGTGAGCCGGACCCAGTCGATCTCGACGCCCCCGGCAGGCCCGTTCAGTGGATCGAGACGAAGGCCCCGAATGGTGCTGCTGCCGGCGTAGGGCATCGGCACGCCGGTGCAGCCGGCACCGCCGCACGCAGGGTAGAGCGCCGGCGCGGCGGCCAGGTCGACGACGTAGATCTGCTCGGAGTCGCCCGGCGGAATGAGCAGGGGCGCGCCAGCGGCGGCGCCGCTGTTGAGCCAGTCGCCTTCCATCAGCGAACGATGGAACCAGTACGCGACCAGCTGCTCTTGCACGGGCGCGCCGGTGACACGCATCTTGACGGCCAGCTTGCGGTACTTCGCGGGATCGATCGGCGAGGAGATGCCGGACCGGCCGGGGTTCAGCGTGTTCGCGTCAGCGCGGTACAGGAGCCCGACGTTGCTGTCCATGCCCGGCACGCCGCGGAAGCGGCCGCCCGAGATGAAGCTCTGACCGGTGCCGACCGTGCGCACCGTCTCGGGCGAGGGCGACACCCAACCCAGAAGTTGATCGGCATCAGGTGCCACATCTTCGCTGTTGGCAAAGTCCCAAGGGTCTTGCAACATGTCGCTCGCGAAATCAGGACCGGGCCGGTAGACCTGGCCGCCAGACAGTGACAAGGTCTGTGCGTCCGCGTCGCCCACAAGAGTTGCGCCGAGCAGCGCGCCACACGCAATTCGTAACCCAGTCCGAACCATGACCAGGAACGAGCACTATCGGTGCCACGCGTCCTGTCCCACTCAATGGGCCAGAATATGGTCCATAAACTCGGATTGTCGCGTGTGTCGACCTCCCGATGTGATGCCCGGCGCCTGTGCGAAGTTTGGCCAGTGATTACCAATACTGGTATGCGACTACTGTTAATCGGCGTCCCGACGCCCGACCCGCAACCAGCGCCCATCACTGCGCATTTACGCCACGATGTTCGCGCGAGGTCCCGCAATTGAGCAAGACGACCCATGAGTGCACGGATCGCCGTGGCGCGCGACGGGACCAGGCGCAGGGCACATGCTACACTCCCGGCCTTCGCACGGCCGCGCTCGTGCAGTGACATTTGTGACTGGTTACCGAAGCGACGCGAAGGCGATCTGCGTGCTCGGCATGCACCGCGGCGGCACCTCTGCTGTCACAGGGGTCGTGCACGAGCTGGGCGCGTTCCTCGGCCCGGCCGGGCATCTGATGGCCCGTCGCAAGGACAACCCCGCCGGGTTCTTCGAACACCAGTTGCTGACCGACCTGAACGACGAGCTGCTCCACGCGCTCGGCGGCACGTGGTCCCAGCCGCCCAGGTTCGACGACGGCTGGGAACACGCGTCGCACCTCGACGGCATCCGCGTGCGCGCGCAGCAGCGCCTGCACGAAGACTTCGCCGACGCGCCGCTGTGGGTGTGGAAGGACCCGCGCAGCTGCCTCACGTTGCCATTCTGGCGGCCGCTCCTGCCACCGACGCAGTTCGTCGTGTGTGTGCGCAATCCCCTTGACGTGGCGCGATCACTCCTGGCGCGCGATGGGCTCGACGAGGCCATGGGCATCGACCTGTGGATGCGCCACACCGTGGCCGCGCTCGCGGGCCATGGCACGCTGCCGTTGCTCGTCCTCTACGACGACGTCGTGGACGATCCGTCCACCGAGGTGGCGCGGATCGCCGCGTTCCTGGAACTGGACGCATCGCCCGGCGCCGTGGCGCGGGCGCGTGCGCATCTTGCCGACAACGCCGGGCTGCGCCATCACCACACCACGTTCGCCGAGGTCTGCGCGGCGCCGGCTGTATCGTGTGCCGCCGTGGCCCTCTACGCAGTGCTGCAGCGCTCGGTGGCGCTGCAGCGTAGCGGTGCGCTACGGCTCGAGGACCTGCTCGACGTGGCCGGGCCGCTCGCGGGTCGGGCGGCGCGGGCGCGCCTCGCCGCCCGGGACGCTGCGGGCTGGTCGTTGAGGCTGGTCACGCTCGACGCGCGCGTCGCCGTGCTGGCCGGCGCGCTCGACGCACGAGACGGGGATCTGGTGCGTGCGCGTGACGACGTGCTGGCGCTGACCAGCCGGCTCCACGAGGCGATGTCCGGCATCGCGCGCCTGGACGCGCTGCTCATCGACCGCGAGACCGAGGCCGGTGCCCGCCTGAGCGCCCGGAACACCGAGATGGCCGAGCTGCTTCGTGCGCAGGAGGCCGAGGCCGGCGCCCGCCTCAGCGCTCGTAACGCCGAGGTCGCCGCGCTGCTTCTTGTCCGGGAGGCCGAGGCCGCCGCCCGGCTCAGCGCCAGCCACGCCCAGGTCGTCGTGCTGCGCACGGCCCACGACGCGGAAGTCGCCGCGCTGCGCACGGCCCGCGACGCCGAGGTCACCGAGTTGCACACGGCACACGACACCGAGGTCGTCGCACGGCAGGCCCAGACCGCTGCCGACGAAGTGGCGAAGGCGGGTCTGCACGTCGACGTGCAGCGGGCGCGCGCCGAGCTGAGCGCGGCCGGCACGGAGGTGAGCCGCCTGAATGCGCTCTTGCTGCACCTGCAGACCCCCACAGGCATCGTGAAGTTGGGGGTGCGGGTGGTGCTCCCGCCAGGCCTGCATCGGCGCCTGCGCTCCTGGGCCGAGTGGGCGCGCGGTGGGTCATCTGCGCCGTGAAGTCTCGGCAGTGTGGCCCCTTACTACCGCAACGATCGCCGCTACAAGTCCAAACGCCTGGGGCGTAACGACCGGATCTATCGCGGCTCCGACAATCGCTGACTACTGCCGCCGCGACGACGGCACCACGGGTCTCATCGTGGGTGGCGTCGCCGGTGGCGTGCTGGGCAGCATCATCGCGCCCGGCGGCTCGCAGACGCTCGGTGCGATCATCGGCGCTGGTGCCGGTGCGATCGTCGGACGCGCCATCGACGACGGCGTCGAATGCCGTTAGCCGGGTTCATTGCGGGAGCGTCGCCTCGTGCGGCGCTCCCGTCCCGGCTCCGCCCGTGAACACGAGCGGCACGAAGTACTCGGGCCGGTGGAAATCAGGCGCCTCGGTGCCGGTCGGCGCGTAGGCCAGATAGTGTCGAACGCCCCGCACGCGGCTGATGCGGAACAGGTTCAGATGCCAGTGATCGCCGGCCTGGGGCGTCGCGCCGAACGCCGCGAACGGGATGCGCATCACGGCCCGCCACACGCCGCCCGCCAGATCGATCGCCGCGGCCGTCTCCATGCCGCTCTGCCACTGCCAGTCCACGTCTACGCGGGGGCGATGGATGACGAGGTCGCACCATTGTCCGGTGGGCGCCACCTCGAATTCCTTGTAGCTGTCGGCGCGCGGTTCGGCCGCTGATCGCACGAACGCCTCGCACACATCCCGATCCCACAACGCCACGCGCTCGACCGCCGTGTCGTAATCGCTGTCGATGTCGAGTTCAGTGAAGCGGCACTCGTAGGCGAACCACAGGTGCCCGGCCGTCCACAGCACGCGGGCCGTGGTTCCGAGCCCCGGCGGCGCGGGGTCGCCGCGCCAGGTGCGGTCGATGGGGAAGGCGGCGGCCGCCTGCCAGGCGGCGCCGGCGAGGTCGGCGGTGAGCGGGGGCGGCGAGGACGCGAAGTGGGCCGTGACCTGCATGCCGTCTCCGATGATACCGGCGCGAGGCGAGGTTGACGGCCACGCGATTCCTTGACACCCTGACCGGCGATGACCCGCTGGTTGGTCGCGCTGGGCTTCGCGCTCACCTCGGCCCTGCTTGCGAGCGCCCTCGGCCGGGTCGGCCTGGTGCAGACGCTCGAGCTCAAGACCTACGACGCCCGCATGCGCGCCGTGGCCACCGGTCAGGGCGCCGCGCCGCCGATCGCGATGGTGCTCATCGACGACCACTCGATTCGTCAGCTCGAGCCGCTCGTCGGGCGCTGGCCATGGCCGCGCATGGTGCACGCGGTGCTCGTCAACTTCCTGGCCCGCGCGCCCGCCAAGCTGGTGGTCTACGACGTGCTCTTCTCGGAAGGCGACAAGGCCTCGACCGACATCGGCGGCACGGTGTGGAGCGGGGCCGAGTCGGACCAGGCGCTGGTCGATGCGGTGAAGGCGGCCGGCAACGTCATCCTCGTGGCCGAAGCCTCGAGCGAAACGACGGTGGTGGCCAACGCCGACGCGCGCCCGTCCCTCGACGGCATCCCGTCGCTCTCGGCGCGCTGGCCGGTTACCGGCTTCGCCGAGCGGCGTCCCATGCTCGTGCCGCCGTTTCCGGCCCTGGCCCAGGCCGCCCGCGGCATCGGCCACGCGCGCGTGGCCTACGACCTCGACGGTCCGTGGCGCCGCTACATCCCGTTCGTGGCGGTCGACGACCGCGTCGTGCCGTCGCTGCCGCTCGCGGCCGCCCTCACGGCCCGCGGCCTCGCGCCGGCGCAGGTCGCTGCCTCACGCGCCGCGCTGCAGCTTGGCGACGCGCGCGTGCCGTGGATCGAGCAGGTGGTGCCCGACTACTACGGCCCCAGCCAGACCGTGTGGCGCCCGCTCGTGCCCTTCCGCGGACCGACGATGCGCGCCGACCACACCGCCTCGTTCACCAGCTACTCGTTCCAGGACATCTTCCTGGCCGAGCAGCAGGTGCTGGCCGGCGAGGCGCCGCATCTCGACCCGGCGCTCTTCAAGGACCAGATCGTGGTGGTGGGCTTGACCGCCGAGGGCCTGCGCGATCTCTTCACCACGCCGTTTGGCGAGGGCCGCATGCCCGGGGCCGAGGTGCACGCCAATGTCATCGACGCTCTGCTGAGCGGCCGCACCATTGCGCCGGCCACGCCGTGGCAGCGCCTGGCTGCCACGCTCGCGCCGGCCCTGGCCATTGCCGCGGTGGGCGCCCTGGCCGCACCGTGGGTCACTGCCGTGAGCGCCCTCGCGGCCGCGACGGCGGTGGTGTGGTACGCCACACGGGCGCTCGGGCTCGGCGTGTGGCTGCCGGTGGTGGTGCCGGTCATCGCCTGTCTGCTGACGTTCCTGAGCGACCTGGCGTGGATGTATTTCGTGGAGGGCCGGGAGAAGCGGAGGGTGAAGCGTCTCTTCTCGCGCTATGTCTCCAGGGACGTCTTCCAGCAACTCCTGGCGAGTCCGACCGAGGCGGTGCTGGGCGGCCAGCGGCGCGAGATGACGGTGCTCTTCTCGGACATGCGCGGCTTCACCACGCTCTCCGAGAGCGGCGAAGCCGAAGACCTGGTGCGGCAACTGAATCAGTACTTCACGCGGATGGTCGACGTGGTCTTCTCGCACCGCGGCACCATCGACAAGTTCGTGGGCGACATGGTGATGGCCCTCTACGGGGCGCCGCTCGACGATGCGGACCATGCCGACCACGCGGTGCAGACGGCCCTGGCGATGGTGCGGGAACTGCGTCAGCTCAACCGGCTGTGGGCCGTGGAGGGCCGGACGGCGCTCGACATCGGCATCGGCATCAACACTGGTGAGATGATTGCGGGCAACATTGGGTCCGATGAGATCATGAGCTACACCGTGATCGGCGATAACGTGAACCTGGGCGCCCGGTTGGAGTCGCTCAACAAGGATTTCGGCACGAGAATCCTGATCTCCGAAGCGACCCGGCGGCAGTTGAAGGGCACCTACGACATCCGGTCCCTGGGCGAAGTGACCGTCAAGGGCAAGACCCGGGCGGTGCACGTGTTCGAAGTGCGCACAGACGAGCAGAAAGAGGCATCCGCATGATTCGACGGGCAATCGTGACCATCGCTACGGGCGTGGCGCTGACGCTGAGCAACGCGCCGGCCGGCGCCGAGCAGCTCGGCAAGCTCGGTGGCGCGCTGAAAAAGGCGCAGCAGTTCAAAGACGTCGAGATGACCGACGCCGAAGAGGCGCAGCTCGGCGCGGAGGTCAGCCAGCGCATCCGCGCCCGCTACGGCGTGGTGCAGAACCAGGCCGTGCACAAGTACGTGGCGCTCGTGGGTATGGCCCTGGCACAGTCGAGCAGCAAGCCGGCCCTCGCCTGGAAGTTCATCGTGCTCGACACCGATGCCGTGAACGCGTTTGCCGCGCCCGGCGGCTTCATCCACGTCACCAAGGGCGCGCTCGCCAACCTCGAGACCGAGTCGGAGCTGGCCGGCCTGCTCGGCCACGAGATAGTCCACATCACCGACAAGCACACCATCCGCGCCATCCAGAAGGGCAAGCTCGTGCAGATGGGCGCCGACGAAACCGCGGCGGGCAACAGCGCGCTGATGGGCAAGCTCGTGGACAAGGCCTACGAGGTGATCGAAGGCGGCTTTGGCCGCGGCGAAGAACTCGAGGCCGACGAGAAGGGCATCGTGCTGGCCAACACCCTGGGCTACGCGCCGCAGGGCATGAACGGCTTCTTGAACATGCTGGTCGAGCGCAACAAGGACGCCGGGCCGGTCAAGAACGGCCTCTTCGCCTCGCACCCCGAGACGAAGGAGCGCGTCGACAAGATGACCAGGCAGATCGCCTCCGCCAAGCTGACCTCGACGGCGACCGTCACCGGGCGCTACACCGCGACCATCACGTTCAAGCCGGTGGCGGCCGCCGAGATCGCCACGATTGAAGCCGGCTCGTCGGGCGCCGCGGGACCGGCGCCGAAGAAGGCCGAAGAGCCGAAGAAGGGCCTGGGCGGCCTGGCCGGGCGGCTGCGGCCGAGCGGCGGCGAGCAGAAATCCGCGCAGGTCACCGGATCGGGCGCAGGCAGAGGCGCCAACGGCGAAGACCGGCTGGCCAAGGGCGGCGCGAATCCCGGGATCGTGGCCGTCACCGTGTCGGCCGCCGAGGTGACCGCCTTCAAGAAGGCGGGCGGACTGAAATAGGCGGGGCTCGGGGCTCGGCAAGAGCCACGAATCTGCTTCCCAACACGCCGCACTGTCGGTCCATCGCGCCCATGCAACTGCCCGTCGTCACTGGAATCGCGCTCGTCGCCGTGCTGGCGGCGCTGGCCGCCGTGCGCGGCCGCTATCTGCGCGGGCGGCTGGGCTTTGCCGCGGTGCTGCTGCTCGGCGCCGTCGGCTTCGACGCGGCACTGCTGCAGCAGGTCGGCGATCCGCTACTCGTGGGCGGCCTGGCTCGTCTGCTGCTCACGGGTGGCGCCATCGTGAGCGCGGTAGCGCTGCTCTTCAATCCGTGGCGGCAGGACCGTGTGTCCGACCGCGTGCCGGCCATCGTGCAGGACGTGATCGTCATCGCGCTCTTTGCCGTGGCGGCCACGGCGCTGCTCGACGAGAAGCTGCTCACCACCTCCGCCGTCGGCGCCGTGGTGGTGGGCTTCGCGCTGCAGGACACGCTCGGCAACTTGTTTGCGGGCCTGGCGATCCAGGTCGAGAAGCCCTTTCGCGTCGGCCACTGGGTGCGCGTGGGCGAGTTCGAAGGCAAGGTGCAGGAAGTGACGTGGCGGGCCACGAAGCTCATCACCAAGGCCGGCGAGTTCGTGATCGTGCCCAACAGCGTGATGTCGAAGGATCCGATTCTGAATTTCTCCGAACCCACCGTGCCGTCGCGCATCGAGGTGATCGTCGGCGCCAGCTACGACACGCCGCCGAGCGTGGTGAAGCAGGCCCTGCACGAGGCGCTCGACAACGCGCCGCTCGTGCTGGCGGCGCCGCGGGCCGACGTGGTCATCGAAGACTTCGCGTCGTCGTCGGTCACCTACCGGCTGCGCTTCTGGATCGAGGACTACGGCCGCGACGGCACGGCGCGCGATCAGGTGCGCTCCAACATCTGGTACACGTTCAAGCGGCGGGGCATCGAGATCCCGTATCCGATGCAGGTCGAGATGAGCCGCGAAGAGGCGAGCCCGCGCGCGCCGGAGCGGATGCAGGTTCTGGCCTCGCGCCTGAGCCAGATCGATCTCTTCGCGAGCCTCGACGCGGAAGAGTGCCTGCGTCTGGCGGAAGGCTGTCAGGAACTGCTGTTCGGCGCGGGCGAGCGCATCGTCCGTCAAGGCGCGGAGGGCGAGTCGATGTTCGTGGTGCTCGGCGGCGCCGCGCGCGTATCGCTCGAGCCGTCGGGGCAGGAAGTGGCGGTCATCGCCAGGGGCGGATTCTTTGGTGAGATGTCGATGCTGACCGGGGAGCCGCGCAGCGCCACGGTGACAGCCGTGGGTGATGCGATGCTGCTCGAGATCACGGCTGAGCGGTTCCGGGAACTGGTCGTGCGCCGCGCCGGGCTGGTCGAGCACGTGAGCGAGGTGGTGTCGGCGCGGCGCGCGGGCCTGGCGGAAGCCAAGGCCGCGGCTGACGAGGCCCAGACGAGCGTGCCCGCCCGCCTGAGCCTGTTGCGCCGGATCCAGAAGTTCCTCGAGCTCTAGCTCTAGCGCCGCCCGCCAGGGCCGTAAGAGTGGCTCCGAGCAGCCTGGCAAACATAGGCGTGCTCCGAATGCGACTGTGCGAAAAGGAGGACGCGGTCGATCAGAGCGTGAGCGCGGTGCCGGCGCCTGTTTCGACAGCGCGGCGGTAGACCAGGTCGGCCGCCGCCACGTCTTCCACCGCCATGCCGAGCGACTTGAAGACGGTCACGTCCTGGGCTGACCGGCGAGGGGTGATCCGGCCGAGCACGACCTCGCCCAGCTCGCCCACGACGTGGGCCTCGGTGAAGTGCCCCTCGCGGATGCCCTGCACGATGTCCCCGGACTCGACCAGTGCGGCGGCACGCGAGTCGACCACCAGGCGGGCCCGCGTCACGAGTGCCGGCGGCATCTCACGTTGATCGGGACGGCACGCGCCCACCGAGATCACGTGGGCGCCTGGCGCCACCCAGGCATCGTCGACGACCGGCGCGGGTGAGGAGGTGACGAGCACCACGATGGCGGCGCCGCGCACGGCCTCTTCGGCGCTGGCGGCCGCGCGCAGTGTGCCGACGCCGTGGCCTTGCATGTCAGCGACGAACCGCTCGCGGCTGCGCGCCTGCGGGCTCCACACGCGCACGTCGGCGAGCGGCCGCACGAGCGCCAGCGCCTCGAGATGACTGCGCGCCTGCACGCCGGTGCCGATGATCGCGAGCGACGACGCGTCGGGGGCCGCCAGGTGACGCGCCGACACCGCCGACACGGCCGCGGTGCGGGCCTCGGTGATGTAGCGTCCGTCCATCAGGGCGATGAGGCTGCCCGTGCCTGGATCGAGCAGCAGGATCGTGGCCAGGTGCGACGGCAGGCCCTTGGCCGCGTTGCCGCTGAACACCGTGACCAGCTTGGCGCCGAGCTGAGGCGGCTCGGCCACGTAGGCCGGCATCAGTCCGAAGTAGGCCTGCTGCGGACCCACCATGAGCACGCTGCGTACCGGCTGCAGCACGTCCCCGGCCGAGAAGCGCGCCAGCGCTGTTTCCATCGCCGCGATCAGATCGGGCAGCGGCAGAAGGGCGGCGACCTGCGGCTCGGTGAGCAGACGAAAGTGCTGCGACATGTCCGCATCGTCGCACAGTCACGCGGGGAATGGACGCGGCCAGGCGGCCGCCGTGGCCGCCGCCGCGCGTACGGTCGCGAGATGGATGGCCACGATCTCGTCGACCTCGGGCGCATAGCCGCCGCTCATCACCACCACGACCGGGATGGAGGCCCCGCGACAGGCCTCGAACACCAGTTCGTCACGGCGCTGGAGGCCCGCCATGGTGAGACCGAGGCGGCCCAACCGATCGCCCACATACGGGTCGGCGCCCGCCAGGTAGAACACGATCTCGGGGGCATGGCCGGCGATCACCGTGGGCAGGTAGTGGGCGAGCAGCGCCAGATACTCCGCGTCGCCCATGCCGTCGGCCAGTTCCACGTCGAGATCGCTGGTCTCCTTGCGAAACGGGTAGTTCCTGGCGCCGTGCATCGAGAAGGTGAAGACCGACGGATCGTCGCGGAAGATCGCCGCCGTGCCGTTGCCTTGATGCACGTCGCAGTCGACGACTGCGAGGCGCCGGCAGCCAGTGTCGCGTTGCAGGACGCGCGCCGCCACGGCCACGTCGTTGAACACGCAGTAGCCCTCGCCGCGGTCGGCAAACGCGTGGTGGGTGCCACCGGCCAGATTGACCGCCACGCCGTGCACGAGCGCCGCGTGCGCCGCGGCAATCGTGGCGCCGGCCGACCGGCGAGAGCGTTCCACCATGGCGGGCGACCAGGGGAAGCCGATGCGCCTGAGGACCTCGGCCGGCAGCGTGCCGTCGGCCACGGCTTTCACGTAGGCCGCCGCATGCGCCAGCCGCAGCTCGTCCCACGTGGCCGCCGGCGCTTCGATGACATCCTGCGCCGGCACGACGCCCTCGTCGACCACCCGCGCCCGCAGCCGCGCGTACTTCGCCATGGGAAACCGGTGCCCGTCGGGCAGCGGCAACACGAAATGATCCGAGTAGTAGGCCTTCACCTGACGGTCCGCCGCTACTTATGCTAGCGTCGCCACGTTGATTCAAGCCACCCGGTGGGAGTCGCCGACGCCGTCGTGACGCGCGATCGCGTCGTGATCGCGCCAGACGAACGGCGTGCGGCCGTGCTTGCGGTGATTCGCGGCGCCCGCCGCCGTCTGGGCCTCACCATCTTCCGGTGCAACGACGCCATGGTGATCGACGCGGTGGCGGCCGCGGTCACCCGCGGCGTCGAGGTCGATGTGCTGCTGACGCGCCGGGCCAGCGGCTGGAAGCGGCGGCTCGAACGGCTGCAGCAGCAGCTGACGCGCATCGGGGCACGGGTCACCCGTTACGGTGCCCGCGCCACCAAGCATCACGCCAAGTACATCGTGGCCGACGAGGGGCCGTTGCTCGTGGCGTCGTTCAACCTCACCCGCAAGTGCTTTCACGACACGTGCGATTTCGCGGTCGTCACCCACGATCCTGCGGCAGTGAGCGACGCCTGGCGGCTCTTCGACGCCGATCTGATGCGCCGCGCGCTGCCCGCCACGGCGGCGGCCCGGTCGCGGCTCGTCGTCGGACCCGAATGGGCAGGGGGGGCCGTGCGCGCGCTGCTCGACGGTGCGCGTCAACGCATCCGCATCATCGATCACAAGTGCGACGATCCGCGTGTGCGGCGCCTGCTGGCCACCAAGGTGCGAGAGGGCGTGCAGGTGGAGCATCTTGGCCAGCGCCTGCTCGACGGCCGCGCGGCGCACGGCAAGATTGTCATCGTCGATGGCCGCGTCGCGCTGGTCGGCAGTCTGGCCCTGTCGGCGACGAGCCTGGAGTTGCGGCGCGAGTTGAGCGTGATTGTGCGCGAACCAGCCGCCGTGAAGCGGCTCGATGATTTCTTCGCTCGCCTCGCGGCGCGGATCGGCGGAGCGCCAGCGTCAGGTTGACGGGGCGCGTCACGCCCGGGATGATCGACCGAGACCATCCATGATTCACCAGATTCGCACCATCGACGCCCACACCGCCGGAGAGCCCCTGCGCCTCGTGGTGGATGGCCTGCCCACGCCCGAAGGCGCCACCATGCTGGCCAAGCGGGCCTGGGCGGCCAAGCACCTCGACCATCTGCGCCGGTCGATCATGCTCGAGCCGCGCGGGCACGCCGATATGTACGGCGCGCTGCTCACCGAGCCGGTCACGCCGGGCGCCCATGCCGGCGTGCTCTTCATGCACAACGAGGGCTGGAGCACGATGTGCGGGCACGGCGTGATTGCCGTCACCACCATAGCTGTGGAACGGGGCCTGATGTGGGACGGCCGCGCCGCGCGCGAAGGCGGCGCCATCGAGCTCGTGCTCGACGTGCCGGCCGGTCCGGTGCGGGCGGTCGCGCGGTCGTCCACGGTCGACGGACGCACGCGGGTCGATCAGGTGTCGTTCCGCAACGTGCCGTCGTTCGTGCTGGCGGCTGGCGTGCCGGTGCAGGTGAGCGGGCGCACCGTGCCGGTGGACGTGGCGTTTGGCGGAGCCTTCTACGCCATCGTGGATGCCGAGGCCGTCGGCTTGTCGATCGACGCCGCGAAGCTGCCCGAGCTGAAGCGCACTGGCATGGCGATCGCGCGCGAGGTGGAGCGCGTGATGAAGGTGGTGCACCCCGTCGAGCCTGGGCTCACTGGCGTCTATGGCACCATCTTCACCGCGCCGGCCCAGACGGCGGGCGCGCATCTGCGCAACGTCACCGTCTTCGCCGATGCCGAGGTGGACCGCTCACCGTGCGGCAGCGGCACGGCGGCGGTGATGGCGGTGCTCGACGAGATGGGCGTGCTCGGCGCCGGTGACGGCACGTTCGTGCACGAGAGCCTGATTGGCACGTGTTTCACCGGCCACGTGGCCGGGCGCACGCGCGTCGCCGACTTTCCGGCGATCGTGCCCGAGATCGCCGGCAGCGCCTGGATCACCGGCGAGCACACCTTCTTCGTGGATGCCGACGACCCGCTGAGCGCGGGCTTCAGGATCTGAGGCGGCGGGCTACTTGCCGAGCGCGGCGAGCTTGCTGAAGTCCACCTTGGCGGCGAAGTCGTGGAGTTGCTTCAGGTCGGTCAGCTGGTCGCCTTCGACCGACACCAGGAAGCGCTTGGCCACCACGATGTTGAGCTCGCCTTCCTTGCGGGTGCTGTTCCACTTCTCGAAGCCGGGGTTGCCCGATACGGTCGTCGACTTCTCGTAGCCGTCGTCGGTTTCCTTCTCGTAGCCGGCGGCGAGGAACATCGCCCACGGCGCCACGAGAATCTGGTTGAAGGCCGAGTCGACGATCTTCACTTCGATTCTCTGGTCGCCGTTCTTGTAGCGCGCCTCGGTCTGCGAGAAGGCCACCGGCGCCGTCATGCGCTCGCCCTTGGGCTTGTCCATCGTCCAGCCAGACACGGTGGGGAAGGCGGCTTGCAGGTCGCGGAAGCTCACCGGGTCGGCGGGCTTGCCGCCGTTGGCGCCGCCCATGGCGGCCGCCATACCCTGCATGGCCTTGGCAAAGTCTTCCATGCCCTTGGCGGCCTGGTCGCCCGGCGCGGCCTGCTGCGCGGCGCTCGCGGCGGCGGCGCCGGCCTTGGCCAATTCCTCGCCGGCCTTCGCGGCGGCCGTGGCGGCGTCCGTCAGGGCGGCCGCGGCTTTCTCTTCGGGCGACGGGCCGCAGGCGGCCGCGAGGAAGGCTGTAAGGCCCAGAGCGATTCCGAGAGTCAGGCGCTGACGCATATCAGATGTCCTCCGTCACCGCGGATGGCGCGATGAGCATGGCGTTCTCGGATGATAGCGCGAGAGTTCGCCCGCCTCCCTCAGCCAAATTCGTCGCCCGCTGTGCCACCTCAGGACGCGGCGGAGCGCGATTCAAGCGCGCCGGCTTTCCGCCGATTGGCTGCACATGACGAACCCCCAGTGGTGGGTGACCCGCGCCACGCGGCCCCTGCTGATCGTCGCCGCCTTCGTGTCGCTGGCCTCGCTGTCGCCTCTGGCTGCCGAGCCGGAGCCGCTGACCGCGCTCGGCCGGCTCAAGGTCGGCAACGAGCGCTACGTGAAGGGCGCGCTGACCACCCCGCTGCTCGGCGCGACGACACGGCAGTCGCTGGCGAAAGACGAGCATCCGTTTGCGATGGTGCTCTCGTGCGCGGATTCGCGCGTGCCGCCCGAGTTCATCTTCAATGCGGGGCTCGGCGACCTCTACGTGGTGCGCGCCGCCGGCGCGGTGGTGGACCGGTCGATCCTGGCCACGCTCGAGCACGGCGTCGAGCAACTGCACATCCCGCTGCTGGTCGTGATGGGCCACGAGTCGTGCGGCGTTGTCAAGGCAGCGTTGGCGCCCGAGCACGCCGCGGGCCCGAATCTCGGCTACCTCATGACGCACATCCGTGCCGGTATTCAGCACAGCCCAAGCGACCAGAAGGACCTGCGCGGTGCCGTGCTCGCGAATGTGGAACAAGTGATCAACGACACCATGAGCGGCAGCCCGATTGTGAAGCAGGAGGCCGCTGCCGGTCGCCTGCAGGTCGTGGGCGCCTACTACGAGCTCGGCTCCGGCACCGTGGTGTTCTCGGATCCGATCGGCGCCGCGTCTAGGTCGATCCCGGCATCGACGCACAAGTAAGGTCATGCGCCAGACCTTGCTCACCACGGCCCTGCTCTGCGTGGCGGTGACGGCCGCGGCACAGTCGCGCGAGCCCACCGCCAAGGGCGGCGCCAAGCCGAAGCCGCTCGTGTCTGGATCGAGCCGCGCGACCAGCGGGTCGACGCCGGCACCGGCGCCGGCCGAGCACGCGCCTGCCGTCGCGCACGGCGAGGCGAAGCCAGCGGCCGCGGCCGCCGCCGCACCCGCGGCCGCCGCCGCACCCGCGGCACCCGCCGCACCCGCCGCCAAGGGACCCGTCGCCCTGGCCAAGGTGCATGGACGGCTCACCGCTGCCCTCGCCGGGCTGCACGAGGAGCCCGCGCGTGGGCGCCGCGCGGCTCCAGTCCCGCCGCGCTACACCGTGACCTGGCCGGCGGCGCGCTGGCGGGTCGCCTGGCGCGACGGCAGCGAGCGCGTCGTCGTCTCCTGGCCCGAGCACTGACACGTTTCGTGACAGGCGCCGCCATTTCGGTCAGCACCGCGCGCGTGTGCCGCGCGATCCCGGCACGGAATCACCAGCAATTCGCCTCGCCACTCGGATTCGCGGCACGGCAAGGTCTTTGCGAAGGAGTCGGGTGATGCGCAGCCACGCCGCACGATTGCTCGCCGCCGCACTGGTTGTCGCGACCGGTGTGACCATGTTCGGTCAGTCGTCGCCCGCCACCGTCGGCGGCGCGCTGCCGCCCATCTTCCCGGCCGACAACTGGTGGAACCAGGACGTGAGCCAGGCGCCGGTGGCGGCGGAATCGGCGGCCCTCATCGCCTTCATCAACAACGGCGGCTCCCGCCGGCTCCATCCCGACTTCGGCGGCATCGCCGCGCCGAACGAGATCTACGGCATCCCCTACGTGGTCGTGGCCGGCGACCAGCCCAAACGGCAGGTGCAGTTCTACTACGACGACGAGAGCGACGGCGTGGGCAGGCCGTTCTATCCGATTCCGGATCACGCGATCACGCAGCCCTACTGGATCGAAGGCGGCGCGCCGGGCAATCAGGCGCCGGGTGGCGATCGTCACATGCTGATTGTCGACCGTGACAACCGGCGGCTCTACGAACTCTACGACCTCGGCTGGGACGGCACGAAGTGGACGGCCGGGTCGGGCGCCTACTTCGACCTGCAGACCAACGGCCGGCGCCCCGCCGGGTGGACGTCCGCGGACGCGGCGGGCCTGGCAATTCTGCCGGGCCTCGTGAAGTACGACGAGGTCTACGGCGCCGACGAGATCACCCACGCGTTTCGCGTGACGGTGCGCGCCACGAACAGCTACTACGTGTGGCCGGCCTCGCACGTCGCCGGCAGCAACGTCTCGGCACCACCCAATGGCACGCGCCTGCGGCTCAAGGCGGCCAAGGACCTCTCGGGCTTTCCGCCGGCGATGCAGAAGATCTTCCGCGCCATGAAGACGCACGGGCTGATCGTGGCCGACAACGGATCGGACATGTACGTCTCGGGCGCGTTCGACGCGCGCTGGGACAACGACGTGCTCAACCCGGCGTTCCGCGGGTTGAACGCGAGTGACTTCGAGGTGATTCAGCTCGGCTGGCAGGGCGGCGGTTCGACGCCCCCGCCGGCGTGTACGCCGGGCGTGCCCACGGGCCTCTGGGCCACCGCGAGCGGCTACCGCGTGCAGATCGGCTGGACGCCGCCGGCCGGCACGGTGCTCGGGCACATGGTGGAGGTGGGTTCCGCGCCAGGGTCGTCGAACCACGGATCGCTGCCGGTGGCGGCGCCGGCCCTCGGCGTGGCCGGACCCGCGCTGGCCGGACGCTACTATCTGCGCACGCGCGCCAGTAACGCGTGCGGGGCCGGTCTGCCGTCGAATGAAGTGGTGCTCGACGTGCCCTCAGGGTGCAGCGTGCCCACGGCACCCGGCACATTCACGTCCTCGGTCAGCGGGCGGAATGTGACGCTCGGCTGGGGCGCGGCCGGCAGTGCGTCGTCGTACCTGCTCGAGGTGGGATCAGCGTCGGGCCTCGTCAACCTGGTGCAGTCGAACCTGGGCAGCGTGCTCGGCGTGAATGGCGTCGTGCCGCCCGGCGCCTACTACGCGCGCGTGCGCGGCGTGAGTGGTTGCGGGCAGCCGGGTCCGGCGTCGAACGAAGTGCTCGTCACGGTGCAGTAGGGCGGCGCGCGCGCTGACGCCACTGCCGGTCGTCCGTCCGTCGCGCTGCGTGCGGCCTCCTACCAGCCGATGGCCAGACCGTCTTTGCGCGGGTCGGACCCGCCCAGCATCACCCCTGTCGACGGGTCGATCATGATGCCCTGGTAGCCGCCCATCTGCGCGCGCCCGTCGCGCAGCACGTGCCCGCGCGCCTCGAGCGACGCGCGTACTCCGGCGCCGATGCCGCTTTCGAGGGCGAGCTGCTCGCCCATGTGCCGCATGCGCGCGGCCTCGCCCGCGGCCTGCACGTGCATGCCGAAGTCCACGACGTTCATCACCACTTGCGCGTGTCCCTGCGCCTGGTTGTCGCCACCCATCACGCCGAACGACAGCCACGGGCGGCCGTGCCTCGTGACGAGCGCGGGCACGAGCGTGTGCAGGGGCCGCTTGCGCGGGCCGATCTGATTGGGATGGCCGGGCGTGAGCACGAAGCCCGAGCCGCGGTTGCTGAGCACGATGCCCGTGCCGCCCGCCACGATGCCCGCGCCGAAGCTGGCGAAAAGTGACTGGATGAACGACACCACGTTGCCCGCCCCGTCGGCCACCGTGAGGTAGACCGTGTCGCCGAGATCCCGTCCCGCGAAGTCGGGCACAGGCGGCGTGTCAGTGGGCATCACGCCCGCGCGGTAGGTGCCCGTCCTACGCAGGTCAATCTCGCGACGGCGCGCGGCGGCGTAGTCCTTCGACAGCAACGTGGCCAGCGTGCGCTCGGGCACCGAGCGGCGATCGGCCAGGTAGGCGCCGCGATCGGCAAAGGCGATCTTCTTCGCTTCGGCGACGAGGTGCAGGTAGTCGGCGCTGTTATGGCCCAGCGCGGCCAGGTCAACACCCTCCAGGATGTTGAGCATCTCGAGCGCGACGAACCCCTGTGTGGAGGGCGGCAGCTCGTGCACGTCGACGCCGCGGTAGTTGACGCTGATCGTGTCGACCCAGTCCACGGTGTGCGCAGCGAGGTCGTGCGCGGTGAGCAGGCCGCCGCGCGTCCGCATGTCGGCCGCGATGGCCTCCGCGATCGGGCCGCGGTAGAACGCGTCCGGGCCGTTCGCCGCGATGAGCTCGAGGGTGGTGGCGAGGTGCGGATTCGCGAAGATCTCGCCCATGGCCGGTGGCGCCCCTCGGGGCAGGAACGTGGCCATCGCGGCGGCGTCGGACGTGAGTGTCGCCACCGCGTCGCGCCACTCGTTGGCCATCAACTCGGCGACCGGGAAGCCGTCGCGCGCGTAGCCGATCGCCGGCGCGAGCGCGTCGGCGAGCATGACCGTGCCGAAGCGGCTGAGCAGCGCGTCCCAGCCGCTCACCACGCCCGGCACGTCCACCGACAGCGGACCACTGACTGGCATCTCGCGCAGTCCGCGCGCCGCGAATGCGTCCGGCGTGGCCGCGGCGGCGGAGCGTCCGCTGGCATCGAGTCCGTAGACGCTGGCGGTCTTCGCGTCGTAAACGATGGCGAACAGATCGCCGCCGATGCCGTTCATCGACGGCTCGACCACGGCCAGCACGGCGGCCGCCGCCACCGCCGCATCGACGGCGTTGCCGCCGGCCTGCAGCACGCGCAGGCCCGCCGCGGAGGCCAGCGGCTGGCTCGTGGCGATCATGCCGTGGCGGCCCACGGCCGGCGAGCGCGTGGCGCGAATGTGGCCCGAGGGGCGGTCGCCCGGAAGCGGGGCCGGAGGCAGAATCATGCAAGAACCTTGGGGTATGCCAGCAATTCTGCGGGCCTGAACCATTGCGGCCGCGGCGCCGTCAAAAGAGACGGTGGCCTTCCGCGCATTCGTAGGAGCCGCCGTTCAGACAGGAGGTCTTGAACCATGTTTCGCGTGACGACTTGGAATTTCTCTGACACCGCCGAGCCGGTGGTGGCCACGTTGCTGTTGGCCACGCTGCTGCTCTCGATCGCGCTCCTCTAACACGAGCCTGATCTCGCGCCTGGCACGCACCACCTCGTGGTGTCGTGGCCAGGCGTTTCCACGTACGGACGAGTCTAATTGCGCTCCGGGCCGGTGGCCGGCGTCTCGGCCACGGCCGAGTAGCTCTTGCGCGCGCGCACGGTCACTCCGGGGCGCTTCGTACGCACCTCGAGCTTGTGCACCTTGCCGTCGAGGGCCTCGGGCGCAAAGGCCAGCAGGTACTGGCTGCGCAGCTCCTGAGCCACGCGGGTGAAGGTGGGGGCGAGCTCGTCGGTCTTCTGCAGCTCGAAGGAGCCGCCGCCGGTTTCCTCGGCGATGCGCCGGAGGCTGCGATCCGGCTTCGAGCGCACCTGCCGCTGGCCGTTGAAGAAGTTGACCTCGAGTCCGATGCCGTAGATCATCACCTCTTCGTCGCGCGCCCGCGTCTGCACGTCGCCGTAGCGCGTCCGGCTGCCGAAGTCTTCGCCGTCGGTGAAGAGCAGCACGACCCGCCGGCCGTCCACGCCCTTGAACGCGTCGATGCTGAAGGCGAGTCCATCCCAGAGTCGCGTGGAGTTACCGAACTGCAGCTCGTCGAGGGCGGCAATCAGGTCGTCGCGGTTGTTCGTGAACGTGCCCGACAGTTGCAGCTTGTCGTTGAAGGCGCCGACCTGCGCGCGGTCGACCGGCAGGAGGCGCATGAGGAACTGCTCCGAGGCCTGATTGAGCAGCCTCAGATGCTCGGTCATGCTGGCGCTCGTGTCGAGCATGACGATCGCTGTGAACGGCTGCGGATCGTTCGAGAACGAGGTGATCGGCACCGGTTTGGCGTTGTCGAGGATCTCGAAATCCTCTTGCGTGAGATCGGACACGAGCCGCCCTGAGCTGTCGAGGGCCGTGGCATACACCGGCACCGTGCGCACCGACGAGCGGAAGGTCGGCTGCTGGCCGGCCAGAAGGCCGATGGAGCTGGCCAGCACGAAGAGCGCGCACAGGGGACGGATCATGACCCTGAGCGTAGCAAGGGCCATTCCAGGACGCAATCGATCGTCGGCGCGCGGAATGCCCGGACCGACGCCGAGCGCGGTGGCCGGTGAGATGCCCCGCGCGGGGTCTCCCACTGGGGGCGGCAATGTCTTCTGTGGGCCTCAGTTGCGGTTGGCAATCGCCGACCCGCGTCCCTGCGGTACCATGGACGGGTGTCGTGCGTGGTGGACGCCGGTCTGTGTGGCTACTGCGCCTGGAGCCGCCGTGTGCCGGCCGCTGTCTCGACCTTGATCATGTGCACCCGCGCTCTGACCGACGCCGCGTTCGTGAAATACCCGCCGCTGCCCGTGCGGGCGTGCCGCGGCTTCGAGCCGGCCCCGATCAGTCTGATCCCTGGCGAGGAACCGCGATGACGCGCCGTGTACTGCTGGCGTTTCACGGTGAACCCCGACGACGCGTTGCGCAAGCCGCCGCCTGAGCGTGCGGCGAGACAGTAAAAGGAGCCAGGATGTCGAAGATGTTGTTCGGGTGTGCGCTGACGATGGTGGCCGCACTGGGCGGAGCGGGATGCGCCGACGCGCAGACCGCGCAGAGCACCACGGCCGTGGCGGTCGCCGCCGCGAATCCCGACGAGGTCGTGGCCACCGTGGGCGACAAGAAGATCACACTGAAGGAGGTCGAGGCGAAGTGGCAGGCCAACGATCCGGCCGAGCGCGCGCGCGTCACGCAGCTCCTCTATCAGCATCGCCGCCAGAGCATCGACGAGATCATCGGCGACGTGGTCATCGAGGCGGCCGCGGCGAAGGCCGGCGTCGCCAAGGAGAAGTTCGTCTCGGACGAACTGGCCAAGCGGCGCGGCACGGTCACCGACGCCGAGATCCAGAAGGTCTACGACGAGAACAAGGACCGCGTCGGCGCGCAGACCATCGAGCAGTTGCGCGGCTCGATCACCGAGTTCGTCACGCGCAACCGCGACGCGCAGAATCTCGCCATCCTCATCGACGAGCTGCGCAAGACCGGCCCGCCGGTGGTCGTGTCACTCGATCCGCCGGATCCGCCGCGTTCCCAGGTGACGATTGCCGAGCACGACCCGTCGCGTGGTCCGAAGGACGCGCCCATCACGATCGTGGAGTTCTCGGAGTACCAGTGCCCGTTCTGCGGCCGGATCACGCCCACGCTCAAGGCGCTCGAGCAGAAGTACGCCGGCAAGGTGCGGCTCGTGTTCAAGGACTTCCCGCTGCAGAATCACCTGCAGGCGCCCAAGGCGGCCGAGGCCGCGCACTGCGCCGGCGACCAGGGCAAGTACTGGGAACTGCACGACCAGTTGTTTGCGAACCAGCAGCAACTGCAGATCGCCGACCTGAAGAAGTACGCCGGCACGGTCGGCCTCGACCAGGTCAAGTTCGACCAGTGCCTGGATGCGGGCACCCACACGGCCAACGTGCAGGCCGACGTGGATCTGGGTTCGCAGATGGGCGTGCAGTCCACCCCCACGCTCTACATCAACGGTCGCATCGTGACCGGCGCGCAGCCGGCCAGCGTGTTCGAGGCCATCATCGACGACGAGCTGGCCCGCAAGGGCGGCAAACCGTAACGGGGCTCGTCCCCGTCACGGTTTGCGGCGCTGCAATTTCAGCAGTTAGTGCGTGAGCAGTACGATTTTGCCCTTGGCGCCTGGCGTCATCACGCGCCGGTGAGCCTCGGCGGCCTCGGCCAGGGGCAGCTCCGTGCCCACCACGGGCCGGAGCGCGCCGCTCGCGAGCGCCACGCCCAGGGCTTGGTGGCCGCGCGTCACCTCGTCGTTCGTGAGGCCCCACAGCGCCAGGCCGGTGACGACGGCGTGCTTGCCCATGATCTTCCGCGGATCGATTTCGATCCGGCCGCGGTTGCCGATGACCACGACCCGCCCGCGCGGCGCGATCATCGTGAGATCGTGGTCGAGGTTCACGTTGGCGAGCATCTCGAGGATCACGTCGGGCCCCCGGCCGTTTGTGAGCCCCTGGATGCGCTCGACGTGCTGCGGGTCGCGATGGTCGACGACATGATGCGCGCCCTCGGCCGCCACCAGCGCGAGGCCGTCGTCGCTACCCGCCGTGCCGATCACCGTGAGCCCCGCGGCACGCGCCATCTGCACCGCGCCGAGTCCGACCGATCCGCTCGCGCCGTGCACCAGCACCACCTCGCCGGACCGCGGCTGCGCCCGTTCGAGGGCGACGTGCGCCGTCAGGCAGGGCACGTTCACCGCCGCGCCCTCGGCAAACGACACCCGCTCGGGCAACGCGTGCACCTGCGCCTCGGTGCAGATCACGATCTGTCGATACGCGCCGAAGGCCAGGCTGTCGGCGGTGCCGCCGGTGTAGACGCGGTCGCCCACCCGCACCGTGGCCACGCCGGCACCCACGGCCTCCACCACCCCCGCGCCATCGGCGCCCGGAGAGTAGGGCAGCGGCGGCTTGATGGCGTAGGTGCCTGCCAGCATGTAGGTGTCGAACGGATTCACGCCGGCGGCGTGCAGGCGCACCCGCACCTGGCCAGGCCCCGGCGTCGGATCGTCGAGGTCGTCGTAGCGGAGCACGTCAGGCCCGCCGAATGCATGCGCGAGGATCGCTTTCATGCGGAGATTCTAGTCCGGGGCTGGGGCCCGGGGCCGTGCCGTGAGAGGTTCTTCCCGAGCCCCGAGCCCCGCTACACTGTCCCCATGGACTGGCTCGCCCGTCTCGAATCCCCGCAGAACGCCTTGGCCGCGCTCACCGCGATGATCACCCCGTCGGTGCTGATCTCGGCCTGCGGCGCCCTCATCTTCTCGACCAGCTCCCGCCTCGGACGGGTCGTGGACCGGGTGCGGACCCTCTCCGAGAAGTTCGAGGCCATCGCCAAGAACCCCGAAGCCGACGAGATGGCCTCCGACCGCCGACAGCTCGTGTTCGAGCAGCTCGATCGGCAGACCTCGCGGGCGCGTCTCATCCAGCGCGCCATGGTGGCCTTCTACACGGCCCTGGGCATCTTCGTCGCCACCAGCGTGGCGATTGCCGTGGTCGCGGCCGTGGCCCGCAGCTTCACCTGGATCGCCGTCGTGCTCGGCGTGGTCGGCGGGCTGTTCATGCTCTACGGCAGCGTGCTGCTCGTCATCGAGTCGCGCATGGCGATGGGCGCCATCACCTCCGAAATGGATTTCGTCTGGAAGGTGGGCAAGCGCTATGCCGGCGGCGAACTGAACGAGGCGCGCGGCGGGCCGGCGACCTGGCTCGGAAAGAAGATCGGGTGAGGTCCAGGTGAGCATCCCCGGCAGCCTGGTCGCCTCGGTCGACGACGTTCAGCGGCGGCTGGACGCCGGGGGCTACGTGGCCGATCGCGGCCTGGCCGTGTCGGTCTACCTCGCGCTCACGCTGCGCCGGCCACTGTTCCTCGAAGGCGAAGCCGGCGTGGGCAAGACGGCCGTGGCGCGCGTGCTCGCCTCGATGCTCGGCACCGAGCTCATCCGCCTGCAGTGCTACGAGGGACTCGACGTGCACCACGCGGTCTACGAATGGGACTACGCCCGCCAGCTGCTCGAGCTGCGCCTGCTCGAGACGGCGCACGCCGTGGATCGCGACCGAGCGCGCAAGGAGCTGTTCAGCGAGGCGTATCTCATCCGCCGGCCGTTGCTGCGGGCCTTGCAGGGCGCGCCGGGCCGGCCGCCGGTGCTGCTCATCGACGAGATCGATCGCGCCGACGAAGAGTTCGAAGGCTATCTGCTCGAGCTGCTCTCCGAATTCACGATCACGATTCCCGAACTCGGCACCATCACCGCCGTTGAACCCCCGATCGTGGTCCTCACCTCGAACCGCACCCGCGAGGTGCACGACGCGCTGAAGCGGCGCTGCCTCTATCAGTGGATCGACTATCCGAGTGTGGCGAAGGAGCGGGCGATCGTGGCGCGGGCCGTGCCGCAGGCCTCCGCCATCCTGGCGGCCCAGTGCACGGCGGTCGTGCAGGAACTGCGGGCCGCCGGGCTCTACAAGACGCCCGGGGTGTCCGAGACGCTCGACTGGGTGGCGGCGCTGGTCGCCCTCGACCGCGACGTGGTGGACCTGGCGGCCATCGAGGACACGCTCGGCACGTTGCTGAAGTCGCGTGAGGACGTCGAGGCGATGCGCGGGGAGCGTCTGTCCACGCTCGTGAGCCGCGCCATGCTGACCAGCGTCGGCGCGTACTGATCGGACGCGCCTCGATGTCTGCGCTTGCCAGAAACGTCCTCGGATTCGGGCGTCTGCTGCGCACGCTCGGCCTTGCGGTGTCGGCCAGTCAATCGCGCGACGCGATCGTCGCCTTGGCGGCGGTTGGGGTGGCTCGCCGGGCCGACGTCCACGATGCCCTGCGCGCCACGCTGGTAAGTCGCGGCGCCGACCGGCCCGTGTTCGACGCGGCCTTCGACGTCTTCTGGCGGGACCACGCCGCGCGCGCCGACCGGCGCCACGCGGACGCACACGGCGATCCTGGCGGGACGGCGTCCCTGCAGATGGACGAGTCGCGGTCCGAGGGCGATGTCACGGGTGCTCCGGAACCCGGGCGCGATGATGCCGACGACGCCGAGGATCCGGCCGGCGCGATTCGGGCGTGGAGTGCGGCCGACACGCTGCGCGACCTGGACTTCGCCCAGGCCACTGCGGCGGAACTCGAGCAGCTGCGCGGGGTGGTGTCGTCGCTGGCCTGGAACCCTGGGTCGCGCCGCACGCGCCGCTGGAGACCCGGCGCCGGGGCGCGCATCGACCTGCGCCGCGCCTGGCGCGACAGCCTGCGCAGCGGCGAACTGCTGCGGCTGCCGACCCGCGCCCGCACGACACGGCCACGTCCGCTCGTGCTGCTTGCCGACGTCAGCGGCTCCATGGAGCGCTACTCGCGCGTGCTGCTGCACTTCGCCTACGCGCTCCAGAAGGCCCACGGCCGCGTCGAGGTGTTCCTGTTCTCCACGCGCCTCACGCGGGTGACGCGGGAACTCGCGCGCGGCTCGATCGACACGGCGGTGTCGGCCGTGTCGCACTGCGTGCCCGACTGGGCCGGCGGCACCCGCATCGGCGAGGCGCTGCGGACGTTTCACGTGCGCTGGGCGCGCTCGGTGCTCAGTCGGCGCCCGGTCGTGCTGGTCGTCTCCGATGGCTGGGATCGCGGGGATCCCGACGCCTTGCAGCAGGAGGTGGCGCGGCTCCAGCGCAGTTGCCATCGACTCGTCTGGCTGAGCCCGCTCGTTGGGACGGCCGACTACCGTCCGCTGACGCGCGGGCTCGTCGCCGCACTGCCGTTCGTCGACGACTTCCTGCCCGCGCGCACGCTTCGCCACCTCGAAGAT
>Ga0163144_10004786_pt1 | contig 30356 bp, 46 predicted proteins | sample OliLak19BULKMAT1_FD_123175 | JGI IMG/M metagenome (GOLD analysis project Ga0163144, IMG submission 123175) | Freshwater microbial mat bacterial communities from Lake Vanda, McMurdo Dry Valleys, Antarctica - Oligotrophic Lake LV.19.BULKMAT1 | ecosystem: Environmental > Aquatic > Freshwater >... | reverse complement strand
TATATATTTTTTTTTTTTATTTTAAAAAAAAAAAAAAAAAAATTTATTTAAAAATTAAAATTTTTCCCCTTTATTTTTAAAAAAAATTTTTTTTTTTTTTTTTTTTTTTTTTATTATAAAGGGTATAGGGTAGCATCCTACTAGTTGGCACTACGTTGCCCTATAATGCGTTTTATCAAAAGCTATACGTTAGCTTGACCTACTGCTTAAAGCCGCATGGCGCGGCATCGTGGTGCCAGCAAATTAAATCTGCGCCGCCCATTCAATTAGACCACTACAACGGGCTGTGTTGATTCTGATTCTAGCAAGCCAGAATCAGAATCAAACCCGCGCGTACGTGGGCGCGTTCCATTTTAATACTTCAAATGGGCATTGTTAATCTTTCCGCTGGTGGCCTTACTATATGGGGCAAGGGTAAGCAGTAGCGAAAACAACGATTTGATGATGATTCTGAGAATCGCAAAAAACGACGACAAGTAAAATGGTTTTTGATTCTGCAATCTAATCCGCAAAGGAACAGCAAATGTCCGAAGATAACATGATCCAACTTAGCAAGGATCAAATCCGTGAAAATCCTGTCCGCCTCCGTGACCTTGACCGTGAGGATGAACAGTATCTCGGTATCGTCGAATCTATCCGCAGCAAAGGATTCATCTCCACGCTGACCGTGATGAACAAAGCCGCTTACCGTGATGAAGCAACCGGCCAAGATGTGCCCGCTCACTACGAATTGATTGACGGCCTCCAGCGTTTCAACGCTGGCAAAGATGCCGGTATCGACGTTTTCCCCTGCTTGGTTGTGACCGTCAAGAACGAGAACGATCTGCTCTCGCAACAGTTGATGCTCAACTTCCACCGCAAGGACACCAAGCCGATTGAATACACTCGGCAGATTCAGCGCATGATTAACAACAATCCTGCTCTGACCCTGGCGGAAATCTCCACACAACTCGGCACCAACCCACAGTTCGTGAATGCTCGCCTGCGTCTGCTCAAGCTGACGGAAGGCATTCAAAAGCTCGTGGACGAAGGCAAGATTCCTCTCGCCAACGCCAAGGCTCTCGCCAACCTGCCCGACCACGAACAAGAAGCGTATCTCGAACAAGCCATGTCACAAGGCTCTGTCGAGTTCACTTCTGCCGTTAACAAGCGCGTCAAGGAATTGCGTGACGCTGCTCGTGCCGGTCGCACCCCGGAAGATGACAAGTTCTCGCCGACTCCTCGCCTCAAGAAAACCAAAGACATCCAAGCTGAGGCTGTCAAGCCTGTCGCTCTGGCCAAGATGATTTCAGACTCAAAGCTCACTGATCCCATCGAAGTCGCCAAGTTCACTTTGAACTGGGTTCTGTCACTCGACCCCGTTGGTGTCGCCGTGCAGGAAGCGTCCTATGTGGAACGCAAGCGTTCGGGTACTGCCGCTGCTGAAAAGCGTGCAGCCGAGCGTTTGATCAAGAAGGAAACAGCCGCTCGCGCTGAACGCGAGAAGTATGAAAAGGAACATGGCCACGCCCCGGCGGAAGTCGCTGTTAGTGCCGACGACAACGACGACGATTCCGAAGAATAAGCAAGCAACCCTTGCAGGTGTACTAAGAATGTGGGAGAAATCCCACATTTTTTATTACGCTGCTAGCTTATCCACTTGATTCTATACTCTTAACCCTAGGATACACAAATGTCAAACGAACTCATTCTCTCTAAAGAAGCCATTACAGCCCTCGCCGTACCGTCTGATGACATCTTTGATCAGATTGCAGCATCCGGCAATTGGCTTGCCCGAGTCCAATTGTACGGCGGTAACAGCAAGGAAGTGAAAAAGGAATTGGTTCCCATCGGAGTTTGGGGACTTGTCAAGAGCAAAGAAATCACTGTTCTTGGCAAAGAGTTCAAGGCACTGGTACTCACTTACCAGCCCTTCGCAATGCGTCTGGATGAAGATGGAATTACCACCGGCAACGACGCATCCTCAGACTGGTTCAAAGAAACGGCCGAATTGTCAAAGGTGAATGACGCTGGTTATATGGTAGGGCCACAGTTTCTGCTGTACCTGCCAGACCAAAAGTTGTTTGTAACCTACTTCGCCAACAATGCGTCGGCAAAAGCCGAAGCCAAAGCAGTCAAAAACCTGATTGGCATGGCGGCATGGTTCAAGAACAAGCTGGTCGAGACAAAGAAATACTCATGGCACGCACCTGTAGTTGTGCCTTGCAGCGACCCGTTTGATGTGCCTACGGTAGCACAGATTACGGAAGCCTCTCTTGCCTTCCGCAACGTGAAAGTGGAAGCAGAAGAAGCAGCCAACCCGAACGCCCGCGAGCGTTAAAAAAAATGTAGGGCCGGTGTGAAAGCACTAGCCCTGCTTTGGAGATTAAAGATGGTACAGTTAATTGGCGCATCAATGATTGATTGGCAAAACTTTCTTACACTCTGTAGAGAGAACCTAAAAGTTATGCCTAATAAAGCACTAGATGATGCCAGTGAAAAACTGGATCAATGTGGCTCGTTCCTTGCATGTCTAGCATACATGCAGGGAGCAAAGGGCCGTAGGAATGAAGTGATTCTAGACTCAAAAGCTTTATGGAATCACATCAGCTACACCTTTTTTGTTAGCGAAACGCCGAAGGTATTAAAGGAACTACGTGAGCGTACTGTACTCAATATCACTTCCACTGCAGGCATAGATGAGGATGAAGTAGCTGTTTGCACGGGCACGTTGAAGGATTGGTATGACGCTGTATTTGAATGCTGCTCACCTACAGCCAGCAAGAAACTTAGAATACTTGGTGACGCAATAGTGCTAACCTTTGAAAAAGCCGGATTCTCTACGATCTGGCGTGACGCAAAGCGAGTGTATCGAGCAGATAATACTTTCACGGTGGAAGAACAATGATTGTAAAGACAAGTTTGAAAGTCGGTAATAAGAGTAAGCCCGGAGTGTTACTCTACAAAAACAACCGTATCTTTATTAACTACGGCTACTGGCCGAATCTCAATGGTGAGATTAAGAAGATGGATGGCTACAAGTGGCATGGGTATGACAAGGTGCCGCTCAAAATGTGGTCAGTGAAAGATAACCCAAGAAACAATTTCCAACTCGATTATATGCGGGCCGACAAGCCGAACCCTTACGAACACTTTGATAAGGCGTACCTTGAGGTTCAGTCTCGTCGCCCGCTTTATGACCATCAGCTTGATTTGTTCCGCCACGCTGTCACTGTCCACTACTGTATATGGGCAGCAGAAATGGGAACAGGTAAAACGCTGTCAGTGATTGAAGTAGCTGAACATGCGTTTGCGTCTGAAATCAAACCCGGCACACTGCTAGACTGCGAGCAAGACTTCTGGTATGTTGCACCTAAAGCAGCACTAGCCGCTGTTGAGCGAGAGTTCAAAAAATGGAACGCTCAATTAAGGCCAAAGTTTCTAACCTATGAACGAAACTGCAAAGAAATTGAACAATGGGAGTCCGGTAAGAAGGCACCACGGTTTGTAGTCTTTGATGAATCTTCTCGGTTAAAAACTCCAAGTGCTAAGAGGTCACAAGCCGCCTTGCACTTAGCAGATAATGTGCGAGCCGAGTGGGGCATGGACGGTTATGTTATCGAAATGTCAGGTTCTCCGGCACCTAAGTCACCGGCTGACTGGTGGCACCAGTGTGAGGTAGCTTGGCCAGGTTTTCTTGTGGAAGGAAACATTCATATTTTCCAACGGCGTGTTGGTGTACTAACCGAGCGTGAGAACACTATAACAGGTGGCAAGTACGCTCAGTTGGTAACGTGGAAAGATGACGAGACCAAGTGTTCAGTTTGTGGTCAGTTAGATTCTAGCCCCAACCACGACGCAGTTGAAATGGCTATGAAAGCTCGAACGGATGAGTATCATAAGTTTGAAGCCTGTCAAAATGAAGTAGCGAAGTTGTACCGTCGCATGAAAGGATTAGTCAATGTCAAGTTCAAAAAGGATTGTCTTGATCTGCCAGACAAGCGATATGAGTGCATTAGGTTGGCACCTACGCCCTCTGTGCTACGAGCCGCCAAACTTATTACTACAACTTCTCCTACTGCTATTCGGGCTCTCACCCTACTCAGAGAACTATCAGACGGGTTCCAGTATCAAGACATCACAACAGGGGAGCAGGTCGCTTGCCCGGTCTGCCACGGCCTTTGCACAGAAACAGCGTTCTTCACGCCGGAAGGGAATCGGGTAACTGGTGAAGATGTTAATTCTGAAATCATCCGTGAGACTGTCCCGTGTACCCGGTGTGACGCAACTGGCGAAGTTGATAAGGTAACTAGAATTACCAAGTTAGTAGAATGCCCTAAAGATGAAGCCTACAAAGATTTGTTATCTCAGCACGAAGAAACTGGCCGCATAGTTACTTACGCTGGATTTACTGGCTCTATCGACCGGGTAGTTAGCTTGTGTAAAGCAAAGAAGTGGTCAGTGATCCGTGTGGATGGTCGAGGTTGGGTGTATATTGATGCTGTAACGGAAGCGGTATCCAATATAAAACCTGTTGACTTGTTGGGTATTTTCCAAGACAAACTGGAACAATATCCACTAGTAGCTTTTGTAGGCCATCCCGGTTCAGCAGGCATGGGGCTAACACTCACCGCCTCGCCTAGTGTAGTGTATTTTTCAAATGACTTTAATGCTGAATCTCGTATTCAGTCCGAAGATCGTATCCACAGGCCGGGTATGGATGTTAATAAAGGGGCAACCATTTATGACCTTCTGCACCTGCCCACGGATTACCAAGTTCTTGATAACCTCAAGGCCAAACGCAAATTGCAATCTGTAAGTTTGGGCGAGTTAGATTCTGCACTCAAACTGGAACTAACCAATGCTGACCGATCTGGATAAAGAAAAAGGCAAAGGTGTTTCGCAGAAACTAATGCGACTCTACCCCGGCATGATTGTAAAAGTCTTGCTCCTTAAGGTAGGTGTCGTACCGCAAGTAATGGTACAGGGGACTGTACCGACGCTATACAGCTTTAACGTAAGAATGGCTTACGATGACTTTCATGGTAGCACTGTTGCCTCGGTAGTCGAAGCGTTCGACTGCAAGTGCAGAGAAATGATTAAGAATAGGAGCAGATTAAATGGCTTCAAACCCACACGGAATTGACGAAGATGACGACGACCTCTTGGATGAGGACGTTGACGATGACGATGACGAGGATTATGACGACGACGACGACACTGACTTAGACGACTTAGATGACGACGATGACGACAACGCATTGTATAACCAATCCCTCTACGGTAAAGAACTCAAATGACACAACCAATGCTCGAATCCCGTATGATCCCCGTTGAGGATATTCTTGTCGATGACGATTTCAATTGTCGCGGCAAGATTATCCCTTTGGACGTTCAGGAACTTGCGGAAGATATTCTCAAGAATGGACAACTCCAACCTTGTGTAGTCCGAAGGCATCACGATTCTAGAATCAAACAGGGCTTCAAACTTGTCGCAGGCTTTCGACGTATGCACGCCAATAAGCTCAACAATGCTACGGCAATTGCCTGCGTGATACGTGAAGATATGTCAGAGGTCACAGCACGATTACTTAACCTCGGCGAGAATCTGAAACGCCAAGACTTAAATATCTTGCAGGAAGCCAGAGCCCTTGAACGCTTGTACGAAGCTGGCCTGCCCCGTGAAGATATTGCCCGGCAACTAGGCAAGTCAGGCACGTGGGTGCAAACGCGTCAAGCTCTACTTGACTTGGAGCCGGACATTCAAGAAGTTGCTGCTGCCGGGCTACTTAATCAGCAACAGATCAAGCATCTTAAAAGCCTTACAACACCTGAACGCTATAATGCCGTTCGCAAGATTAAAGAACGTAAGGCAAAGGGTGAAACCACAGCAGGCATCCACACACGACGCAAGCCTAAGCCGTCCGAAAGACGATTCAGGCTGAGGAATGAAGTCGAAAATATGATTATCATTCTTATGAACCAGATGGGCGGCAATGGTACAACTCGTGCATTAGCCTGGGCTGCGGGTAACATAAGCGATATGGAGTTCTTTGATTCTCTTGAGAAAGAATACCCGAAACAGTTCATGGCTCAAGTCGCCCTTTATGAAATGCAAGAAGTCTAATATGGAGATTAACCGATGATCTTCTTTGATACAGAAACGGTTGGATTCCACGGCTTTGTAGTTTTGATCCAGTGGGCAGAAGATGATGGCCCGATTGAACTCTATGATGTGTGGAAGAATCCCGTTTCTGAAACCCTCAGGCTAATAGATATGATTGCAGAATCAGACGTTTGCGGGTTCAACCTCGCCTTTGACTGGTTCCATCTATCGAAATGTTACAATACCTTTTGCAACCTGCCGCCCGATCTTATCCCCGAAGATGACATTGACGCTGTAGCACTTGCAGAAGCAAAATCGAGAACAACCATATGCATCAAGCCTAAGCGTGCCTGCGACCTTATGCTACATGCTCGCAAAGGGCCGTACCAGTCGCTCATGGATAGGAAGGATGTACGCATCCGCCGCATACCATCAGCACTGGCACAGCCGCTTGCCGATGAGTTGAACCAACGGGTAAAACTTGACGACATCTACTTTGCTCGTCGCAAAGATAAGATGGCCCCGCAATGGAAAGTCATGGACATCATAAAGGGCAAAGTAACCGATCAGCACTTCAAAGATATTGTATTAAAGTTTGCGGCCAAAGGTGGTCTAAAGAACTTAGCCATGCACGCTCTGAATGTTGACGCTGATTCTATACTCAAACTTGATGACATTGGCGTTGATCCAGTGTTTCAACCAGACGAAGTAGGTTGGGCACCATTCGCACGGTTTCACGGAAAGCCCGGCAAGTGGAAAAGTTCATGGCCGGATATGGTCAAGTTCCATATTAAGTATTGGGCATACAACCCTTTGGGCCGCAAGTATGCCGAGAATGATGTGGTCTATACCAGAGGGTTATACAAGTATTTTAATTCACCAGAACCTGGTGACACCGACAGTGAATTAGCTTGTATGGTCGGAGCATGTCGGTGGCATGGATTTGCTATTGATATTGAAAAAATGAAAACGCAGCGAGCAGCCGCCAGAGACGTTTCTCTTACGGCTCCAAAAGACCCACGCCGCGTACTCGCTTGGTTGTATGAAGTTTTGGATGACACAGAAAAGCTTGGGATGGTCGATCACCAAGGCAAACCATCGACAAAAAAGATATTGTTGGAAAACGTGTCGATGTGGAATATAGACGGTTCATTGGCAGACAGGGAGCAAGGAAATCACCCTGCTGCAAAGCGTGCATCCCTTGTGTTACGTGCGAGAAAAGCAGCTAAAGAAGTGGAACTTTTCGATAAGCTCATCAAAGCAAAAAGATTCCACGCATCCTTTGTTGTTATTGGTACTCTCTCATCACGCATGGCAGGCAGCGACGGTTTGAACCCACAAGGTATTAAAAGAACACAAGATGTTCGTTCTTGTTTTACGCTTGCCGATCCCGGTTACAGTTTGTGTGGCGGTGACTTTGATGCGTTTGAAGTAGTCTTAGCTGACGCGGTGTATGATGACGAAAGACTACGAGCAGATTTGCAGAGTGGCAAAAAGATTCACGCACTCTTTGCAATGGAACTTTTCCCCGGTAAAACCTACGAAGAGATTCTAGCCTCAAAAGGGAAAGACCCGGATTACTACACCTATGGAAAGAACGGCGTCTTTGCAATGGTGTACGGCGGCGATGAAAATACCCTAGTGATTAAAATCGGTGTAGCAGAAGATGTTGCTCTGAAAACAATGAATGGGTTCCAAGATAGGTACACAGGTATCCGTAGATCAAGAAAACGTATCTATGATATGTTTTGTTCAATGCGGCAACCTAATGGTATTGGAACCAAAGTTGTGTGGAACCAGCCAGCAGATTACGTTGAATCCTTCTTAGGATTCAAACGCTACTTTACCCTTGAAAACGAAATCTGCCGAGTGTTATTCGAGCTGGCTCAACATCCACCAAGTAACTGGAAGCATTTTAAGATCAAGGTTGTACGCCGTGATCGTGAACAAACAGCTATGGGTGCAGCGCAGTCAGCACTGTACGGTGCAGCGTTTCAAATCCAAGCAAGAAACATGCGAGCAGCAGCCAACCATGAGATTCAAAACCCCGGTGCCCTGATAACTAAGAGTGTGCAGCGTGCAGTTTGGGACATTCAACCTAGTGGAGCAAATGACTGGCGAGTTGTCCCTTTTAACGCTCACGATGAAGTCATGGTACCGACAAGACCAGCTTACGTGAATGACGTAAGAGATGCAGTAATGAAAACCGTAGAATCGTTCAGACCGCGCGTTCCATTGATTAAGATGGAATGGAAATTGAGTCTAGAATCATGGGCTTCAAAATAAGGAAACTGCAATGGCACAGCACGCACAAATTCGTGTTCGTCAGTTCAAAAAGTATCCCGGCACAGTCGATAAGATTATGCCCGATGGTGATTATCTCACCGTCGAACGTGTCGGACGCGACCAGACCAGCAACGATGACCTTTGGCAGATTTGGGATTTGGCATGTCAGGAAGCACAGACTTTGTCTGCAATCAATTCCGCACTCCAACCTGAACTCACCAAAGACCTTGTTCAGTCTGCACTCAAAGCCTGCGACCGTGTTTTCGCCGAAGTCAATGCTCGTATCGTCACCCACTCTACCCGCGTGTTCAGCAGCGTGTACGGTGGCCCGATCCCGTTTGACTACCTCGATTACTCCATTCGCTGGCCGGGTGAAAGCCGTTGGGCTATGGGCTTCGTGATGCCGTTCGTCTCAGCACTGTTCCAGATTCCACAGGTTCCGAGCAATCGGCTCGATCACGGTATCTTGGACAACCACGCGAACATCATCCTTCGCCCGCTGTTCGACCTCAAGGCGGACATCATGCGGAAGCACTTTGGCATGGAGATTCAAGGCGAAGTGTCGCCGGATGAACTCGATGCAATGTTCCGTGAGTCCAACCTTTCGCCGCCACTGAACACCACGCTGGACGACGAGCGTGATTCAGGTGCCACACTCGCAGCAGAAGATGCACGAGCAATGGGTGATGAGTCCGCTGTCACACCCACCAAGGTAGCCGCAGAGCTGGCCCGTATCGGTCACAGTCCGTGGACGTTCGTGCCTGAACAACGTCATTGGGACACGTTCAACGAATTGCTCCGCCGCCGTGAATCGGCTGGCCCCTCAGATGCACCTGGCGTTCCGTTCCCATTCAGCATCAGCAGCATCGGAGCCGGTACCGGCACGGCTGGTGGCTCGACTGGTGGCACGGGCACGGGCACGGGCACCACGCTTCCCTAATCCAACGGGTGAGCCGCTGAAAGGCGACTCACCCTATTGATTCTATACTCTAATTTGAGGTAACGCATGGATATACCTTTTGACCAGACTCAAGCAGTTAATCTTTACACCTTCCTAACTACTAAAGCTGGACACATCGGAGTTACAAGGGACGAACTAGCATTGATGCTTCAAGTAGTGCGTACCTTGAATCAATCGTATAGAGCAGCCGAGCATTTGTTTCGGACAGCCAGCGAGCATATGGATGAAAACAAGCCGAACATTACAAGCGGAGACACACAACAGGATACTAACGACGCGAGCGGTTGAATACCTGATTCTGCGGTTAGAGTTTGTTGATGCTTATGACAGTGCTACAGAAGCAGAACGTGAATTAGTAACTGGCTATGTTGAAACAAACAATATACGGAAACTGCGAGCGTGGTTCTTAGCCAATCAACGACTTGAATACCTGACGTGGCGGCAGCTTACGCTATTAGCCAAAGACTGCGACATATTAGGCTATCGGAAAATGTCTATAACACAGTTACGGGAAACCTTAAATGGAAAATGTGAAGCTAACAGAGCATTACGAACTGATGAAGGAAAAGATCGCACTATGGCTGAACGATCTTCAACAAGCGGGTCTCCCGAACCCAAAATTGAAGATGCCGACGGACGACGAAGTACCCCCGAAGATTCTAGACTCAATCTTGCATTGGTTCGAGAGATTCCGAAAGGCGGTAGCGGAACAACGGATACATCGACGACGCTTACCTGAGTCAACATGGATAATGTACCAACTCAGTGGAGCTGATGACAACTTCGAGGAAGTAAAAGTGATGCGATGCAAATGGGCTGCAACACGCCAAGTATGGGGCGAGCGGCCCGGAACTCTAAAAGGTCAATCCTATGTCAAGAAACGTCCGTCGGCTAAATGCAAGGGTAACGCTAGAAAGTCTCGCCCGGCAAGTTAATCAGTGGGAAAGTTATTATAATGACTTAGCCCAAAAGCATACAGTCTTAGCCGAGGCTGTAATTCAAATGCGTGAACGTACACTGACGCAAGACCTCCTCAACAAATACCTCTCAACAGCATTAGACATGCTTATAGGGAAAGGACTACTGTCCCGTGAAGAAATCACACAAGCTCTCAAAGAAGCGAGTGAGCGACACGCTCAACCTAGCGAAGTTCGACCCAACCCTGGAACCGATGAAAACGCTAGTGGAAACAGGCAACTTGAATTACTTTCAGACGGAAGCAGCGATAAGAGCGAAACAAGCGACAACATCGGAAGAACTGATCCAAGCAATCCGACTCCTGAGTCTGGCAGTAATTGAATATGGAACCAAAGAAACTCCGAAACACAGTAGCTAGTGGCCCTGAGCAAAAAATCGTTGAAGATTTAATGAGTTTTCTCAGGGCTAGGGAGTGGTATGTTCGCAAGATTCCCGGCACTGTATTGTTGGCGGGTTTCCCTGACTTGTACGCCTCACACGTTAAATATAGGCAGCGATGGATAGAGGCCAAAGACCCTGCCCGTAAGAGTGGGGTTTTTACTGCTGCTCAACTCGAAAACTTTCCCCAAATGTCTGCTCACGGTAGCCCTATATGGGTGCTTACAGCAGGAACGCACAGCGAATACGAGAAGTTGTTCAAGCCAGAAAACTGGTGGCAATATCTCGACATCAATAGAATTAGAGGCTAGAATCAGGAGCCATTTATGAGTACCCTAATGCGAAAACGATTTGAACCTTCAAGATATGGCATTACTAAGAAACGCCAAGTCGGCGGAATGCAGTTCTATGTAATCGTTAACTTTTATGCCGACACCCATGAACCCGGCGAAGTGTTTGCTATAGTGGCAAAACAAGGCAGCACGGTAGCGGGTATGGTCGATGCGTGGGTGACAACCATCAGCATAGCTTTACAGCATGGAGTCCCGTGGGAACGGTTACGCGACAAGTACGTAGGTCACGTGTTTGATCCGCAAGACACGCCTACCTATGAGGATGGCAAGCGTGTTGGTTTTACATCACTAGTTGATGCTATTGCAAAGACTATTGATGAGGCGGTAACAGAGAACAAAAGCGTTTGGGCCGGTGTTGATTCTAAGATCAAAACTGATGAAAATTGTTCAAGGGACAGTCATGAAGAATAACATTGGGCTTTTCGTTGATGTTGGCAACTTGTTCTTTTGTACCTCGAAACATTTTAAGGGGAGTAAAGGCCTAGTTAATTATGCCAAGTATCTAGCATACGTGCAAGAAACTTATGGCACAACATTCCAGACCTTTGCATACTGCACACGCTTCGGCAATGATGGTGCCGACGGGTTTGATGTAGTGCTACGACGAATGGGTTATCAAACAAAGAACCGTATGGCCAATGAGAAAGGACGGGTTGCTTGGAATGTTGAAATAGCCTGCGACGTAGCCAAAGTGATTGACCGTTTGGATGCGGTAATTTTAGGCTCTGCGGATAACGGGCTAGCACCTGTTGCAGAGTACGTAAAGTCACTAGGGTTGCCGTGTTATGCGGTAGCCTGTTGTGTGGGGCGTGAACTTAAAAATGCCGTTACACGGTACGACGAAGTAACTGTTGACATTTTTTAATTGGAACACTTGTAGCTCAATGGGCAGAGCCGCCGTCGCAAGACGTACACTTAAGTGTGTTAGTCCTAAGGACTGCATGATGCAGGTTCAACTCCTGTCAAGTGTTTTAGATAACATACTGTAAAGAGGAATAACAGTGGAACTCATCAAGCAACCGGAGCGATGGATGTGTATGCCTACATCCTTAGCTATGTTAGCAAATACCACCGTTGAGTCTATACTCAAACTAATAGGACATGATGGCTCTGAAATACTTGACGACTCGCAGCCCGAACCCACCGGGCGGCGGGCGTTCCACATGGACGAGCTTACACACGCTGCGTACCAGTTAGGGATAGGTTTGATTCGCTTTGACGGCACGCTTATGCACCATCAGCGGCCACCGGTCAATACGCAGTACGCCCACGCATATCTAAGTTACGGGCCTGGACTCATCGCAACGATGGGCCAGCGGAACGGTCACATGGCAGCATGGGATGGTTCTAGAATCTACGACCCAACAACACCTAAGACTATTGATAAAGTGCCAGACCGCTTAATTGCGTTTTGGCTTGCTGTCAATTTCTAGAATCAAAATCAAACTGCCATTTTGACAGAATAAAAGTTTTCCACAGGCTATGCAGTCTATTGACAAGGCGTATCAGCCGATATATGATGTGGCCATGCGGCAACGGCTGCAAAGAATCAAAAGTCGAGTTTGATTTTGATTCTAGAATTTGATCTTTTACAAGTGAATAAAAGCAAGGTGTTCAAGGGGTGTAGGTGCATGACCTGCCCTGTTGGATTAAAGTCGTTTGAGTCTATACTCAATTAACTAGGACGCAGCGGAGTAACTGACCTTCTCTAACGAGTAGCTAAGTGAACCGAACTGCGGCACCAGCGATGTGGCTCCCGTGGATGGTGTAGCAAACCCCACCCCGCCGTGAACACTAAAGCTTAGTCGGGCTAGCTGACGCTCCCGCAAAAGGAAAGATTTGAGTCTAGAACCAAAGGCGAGAGAGCGTCTTTGCTACTCTAGATTGGCGTCTCCCGAAAGAATGCCTATCGAATATTCGTAGCTGGCACCTTAATTGGTGTCAGCTACATTTGATTCTAGACTCTGTTGTCTAGTTAGTTTTACAATAGTCCCTTTATGGAGACTCACAATGTTGATTGAAATCCGCAACCGTGGCCGCAAGATTCCCCTGCACGGAATCCGTGTTCTTGGCCTTAGTGTAAAGCAAGGTGCTGGCAAGATCGGCCAGTTTGGTACTGGCCTCAAGGAAGCTATCGCATTACTGACTCGCATGAACGTAGCGTTCAACATCTACTCTGGATTGTGTAAGTACGACTTCAGGATTATGTCCGCTCACGGTGTTGATGAAATTGGTTATCGCCTGTCAATGGCTCAAGGTGATTACAAGGCTGACAAATGGTATGGCCTAGGTATCCACCCAAACTTTGGAAAGTTCGATTGGAACACCGGGTGGCAGGCGTTACGTGAATTCGTTTGCAACGCCGTGGACGAAGGCAATCACACAGTCGCATTGCGTGATAATGTCGTTCCGTCTGAGGATGATACTGTTATTGCTATTGAAGCGACGCCTGCTTTGCTTGAAGCCTTCGTGCTTACAGAAAAGCGTATCATCGCCCTCAAAGAAATACCTTTTGTCTACAATAGCACAGAGTATACTGTGTACGAAAAGTCTGCTGTTGGTCTCGGCGAGGGATTGCAGATTTTCCACAAAGGTGTGTGGATTCAAGAAAGTAAGCGGCCATCGCTGTTTGATTATGAAATCAAAAACCTAAAACTGACGGAAAGCCGTTCAGCGGATTGGTACACTGTTCATCGTGAATGCACTATTGCCTTGTCGGGTGTCGGTTACGCTCAGTGTTTGGATTTCTTTCAATACATCCAAAGGTATGCCGAGCATTGGCATACAACGGCTGAGAGTGAGTGTGACTTCTATGTGTTTGGCCACTATGGCGTCAAAAATGCAAACTGGAAAGTTGCATTCAAAAGCCTTTACGGCCCTAAAGCCGTAGCATGTCCCAACGATTCGATGCTTCTAAGTCTGATCGAACAAGAGGGTTACACTCCGATCCGTATGCCTACCGAAGTGTATAGTGCGATGGGGCGTGTGGGTGTCCCAACGATGACCTCGGTGCTGTCGGAACTTCAGCAGCAGGCAATAAGTATTCTGCCTGACCGGGTGCCTCAGTCCTTTGACCCGATTTGGGCATCCCTTTCAGCCAAAAGCATTACGAATAAGCCCAAACCCAAGGTGCATGTGTATGAGCAAGATGGCAACATGGACGGTCGCAAAGGTTTTGTAATGCACAATCAAATCTACGTGAATGCCAATGTGCTTGGCAGCCACGAAGAGATTCAATGCGTGATCGAAGAAATTGCACACTATCTGAGCGGTGAGGGTGACGCCACTCGCGGCTTTCAGAATTACTTCATTGGCGTCGTTGCCCAATTATTGGGCTATCAGAAAGGATCAGACAATGGCAGCATTCATAGTGATCGAGATCGGGACACGGGAAGTGCGGTTGCTCACAGCCAGCAGAGAGCAAGCAGCGCAAAGCTACGACGCGGCACTTGAGGAGCTAGGCCCCGATGCACAGGGCCAGCGGATTGTTTTCGGTGAGGATGACGCTGTAACCAACCTAGATGACTTTGACGGCATCGACGTGTTGATGATAGAATCAACCGAGGTTACTGCGTGAGTTTGGCAGGCAAAAAGGTGTGGGCACGCACCTATAAAGCACCGGTAGCTAAGCTGCCGGTGCCTTTGCCTGTTGATGAAGTACCGTCGCTAGTACAATGCTTACGCAATGGTGACTCAATAGCTAAAACACGCCTTGTTGAAGGTCACATGGGCTTAGCCTCACAGATAGTTGGACGCTACATAGCCCGATTCGACCTCAACAACCAAGAGCTTATTGACGACCTGTGGGCAGAAGCAATGTATGCTGTCACCTTGGCGGTGGAACTGGCTAAGACGAATCTCAAGGATGATAATATCACACCCTATATTGTTACAACAGTCCACGACAAAGTTAGTGACTGCTTAGCAAGAGATCGTTTGATACCTGTGCCGCCTCGCACCTACCGTCGTCACGGCGGTAAAGTACAACCACCAAGAGTGGTAAGTGGTGAAAGTTCACTCAAGAGTCTAAGCCATTCATTGAGTAAAATAATCGCCGACGATTTGCTGGAGCAAGCACTTCGTACAAATGTAGAACGAGAAATTGTTAGAATGAGGTTAAAAGGCATGACAGATTCTAGAATCGGAAAGGTACTAGGAATGGGTGTTATGCAAATCGGCCGAGTTCGAGCGGCCATCGAACGGCGTTATAACGCCATAGTAAAGGGAATACAATGACGACTGAATGGCATAAGACGTACAAGACTGTTGTTAATACACGGCCTGCGACCGGATCAGTTCTCCGGACGCTAGATAATAAAGCGTGTAAAGTGTTTGTTGAACTGAAAGAAGGCAAGACTCCATTTCTATACTGCCTCTTGTATGTCCCGTGTATAGTTGGGAGACCGGTCGGTTGGTTTGTCCGGTCAATTGAAGATACGTCAAATTACGGGTTCAAAGGTATACTCATGCCTAAGGCCCGTGACCTTGTAATGAACCATCCTCGCATCCCCGTCGGGGTTGATTTTGTCGGCGTAGATGAAATCAAAATTGTGAAGGAAGCGAGACAGGGTAACTCCCTGCTCATTGAAATCAGCGATCTTGGCGGTTGGATAGACCGCGAGGACGCCAAACGAAAGGAATCGACTAATGAAGATCACACCAACAACAGCGATGCAGAAACTCCAGAGCATCAAAGACAATGAACTGTTCTCCGTCTGCTTTATCAAGCGGTCGGACGGTACCGAGCGTGAAATGCTCGCCCGTCGCGGAGTCTCCAAGTTCGTCAAAGGCGGTGTGCAGCATGTGAACGCCGAAGAACATAACCTGCTGCATGTGTTCGACATGGGCCGGTATAACAAACTGCGGCGTGCAGGTGAAAGTGAAGCCGAAGCTGGCCCTGATTGTTACCGTTCCATCAATCTTGAGTCTATACTCTGGCTCAAGATTAACGGTGTTCAGTATGAAATCAACGACTTTCCAATGGTACGATGGCAAGTCACGTGGGGCAAAGGAATGGCACGTACCGTGGAAGCACGTTCAGACGTTGAGGCTCGCACTACATTCAAGCGATTAGAGGGCTTGAAATCCATGCCGAAAGGAGCGACAATTTGCCGCGTGTAGTTCACAAATACCCTGTCCCTTGTGACCTGTGGCTGCCGGTTGATTCTGACCTCAGATTTGTTGCTTGGGACAGCAAAATCAGCCGCTTATGTGTTTGGGTGGAACACGAGTTTCCATTCAAAGTCCAACCGCTAGGTCTTATCTATTCAATCAAAGTGGTAGCTACCGGGGGAGTAATTCCCGCTGGCTTCACATATCTCGGCACCGGCCTGATTCTCTCTACTATGTTCTGGCACGTGTACTACAAAGTTGTGTCAGGCGTCAAACCCCAGGAGTGATTATGTACCGTTGTAACGACTGTCATTTGCCCCAAAAAGGCAAGCCCCACCGAGTTGTCACATCCATCCGTGAGCGTGTCCGGCGTGTCGCCACTACGCTAGTAGTTGTTGGCACAGAAATTGGGAGCGAGTCAGACATCTGCCCTAAATGTGCTCGCAATTACATGTTTGCCGAACCCATCAAACTGGAACCCAAAACCATGCCGGGACAGAAACCGCGACAAGTCCAATTCCAAGGAAATTGATTCTATACTCTAAGGGTGGGCCGCCCCACCCTTTACGACGCCCTGAAAGGGTCACAAAATGTCTACTCCAAGTAAATACCAACAAGATATCTTTGATTGGTTCACAAAACCAACGGCTGCACGCCACCTTGTGGTGGAAGCAGTGGCCGGTAGCGGTAAATCATGGACAATCAAAAGGTCATTGGCCTTGCTAACCGGTAAAAAGATCCGGGTAGTTGCTTTCAATAAGCATATTGCCACGGCTATGCAAGCACAAGTTCCGCCCGGCGTGCAAGCGGTCACGCTACATTCGTTCTGCTTGAATGAGTGTATCAAACGTAACTGGCAACACCGCATCCAGATCAAGGCATCGAAGGTGGCAGACATTCTCAAGTGGGATGTCATGTCATTCAAAGATGCAAGTCCTGAACATCGAAAGGATTTTTACCGGGCACAGTCGTCTGTATGTCAAATGATTGCTTTGCTCAAAGCTCAATCGTATGTTGCTGATGAAGTTGATTCTGAAATCATCGACAGCCTCAGCAACAAGCACAGCATCGAGATTCCTACACTCAAGCATCATGAGTGGACGGCGCTACTCGGTGCAACGTGGCGAGCAGGTAACTCCATGACTCGTGTTATCGACTTTGATGACATGATCTATTACCCGATCTTGCACAAGATGGATGTGCCCCGTTGTGACTATGTGTTTGTTGACGAGGCCCAGGACTTGAATCCTGTGCAGATTGACATCGTGGCACAGATGGCAGATCATGTAGTTGCCGTAGGTGATAGGCACCAAGCCATCTATGGCTTTCGGGGTGCGGACGCAGAAGCTATTGATAAGCTAATCGCTAAGCTGGAATCCGTCGATGAGTTACCCCTGTCCATTTGCTATCGTTGCCCGGTAGCCGTGGTCGAAGCTGCCAAGGCTATTGTACCCCACATCGAAGCGGCTCCTAACGCCGAACAGGGTGAGGTACGAACGATCAAAGCGGATGCGTTCATAACCACTGTGCAGGAAGGCGACTACGTGTTGTGCAGGACGACAGCCCCTCTGGTGAGTGGTTGCTTATCGTTAGTGGCCGATGGCATTCGAGCAAAGGTGCTTGGGCGTGATATCGGAAAAGGTTTGCTCAAGATGATTGACAGCCTACACTTGGCTAACGATGATTTGGAACAGTTTCTTGAGGCACTCAGTCAGCATGAGTCAGCCGAGTATGCTCGCCTCAAGAAGCGTGAAAGAGATTCTGAAATCATGACCCTGCAAGATAAGATTTCGGCAATCAAAGCACTGGTACGTCGGTGTTCTTCGGTTGCAGGGCGTGACAATGTTAGTGGCATCAAGGCTACGATTGAAGAAATCTTCGCCGATGATGAACAGGCGGACACCGTGATTTTCTCAACGGTACATAAGTCCAAGGGTCTTGAAGCTCGTACTATTTTTATCCTGAGGCCCGACCTTATGCCGCACCCGATGGCGGAAAAGGAATGGCAGCGTGTGCAGGAATCCAACCTCAAGTATGTTGCTATCACACGAGCAATGCAAACTCTAATTTGGGTGACTGGCACCCAGGAACAGGAATGATTATGTCCGAGAAAACTACGTCTAGGGAAGATATGCTGAAAATGGTCGCTACTTCGCTGGGTATCTCGCCGGAACGCGAAGAACGCTTGCGTGCTGGTGGCGTTCTCGGTAGGGTTTTTGCTAATACAGCGGTGTTAGCTTCTATGGCAAAAAACGACCAGTTTGATTCTGCAATCAAGCTGTGGGAAACTATCCGTGACGAAGTGATGGCTAAGGCACTTCTTAACAAGGACGAACCAGTCCTGCAAATTGTGGCTTATGTTGACAAGTTTTACGTCGGGATGTCTGCGTTATTCAAAGACGTTGCGTTGAAAGCATCGACTATCCTCGACGATATGTTTGATCAAAGCCTGCCTGATGACTTTAAGATCGACAGCGCAAAGTACATTGGCCTCGATGATATGTTGCAGGCTATTGTGGCAGGCATCAAAGTCGGCGAGTAACAAACGTGGTGGTGTCCTGTGTGGGCGGCGGGTAGGAAACTACTCGCCGTCTTTTCAATCTACTAGACATGGAAGTCGGAAAGGAAACATGTCCGCTATAACTGGAACTGTATACGTTCCCGACAACAGGAAAGAAGTATGGGAAGATGCCGAGATACTGGCTTCTTCGGTGGGTCTTAGCCGCAGTGAAATGGTACTCAATTTGTTGTCCAAAACATTGGACGATTGTGAACCTCAACTTCGTATTTTGAAAGGAATGCGTGATGGCCAAGCGAGAGTTTCTAATGCAAGCCCACAAAGTGAAAAGCTTGTCAACCCTAAAAGGATACCTCCTAAGCGAAAAACTTGATGGTATGCGTTGCTTTTGGGATGGCGGTATTTCACGAGGTCTACCGGCCACCACGGTGCCGTGGGCGAACACCACAAAAGATTCTAGACTCAAAGACACTCGGCATGCTACCGGGCTATGGTCACGTTACATGAAACCCATCCATGCACCAGAGGCGTGGCTGGACAAGATGCCATCCTTCCCGTTAGATGGCGAATTGTGGGCTGGGCGTGGCGGCTTCCAACAAGTTATGTCTGCCTGTAAGAAGCTAACACCTGTGGACAGTGAGTGGGACAAGATCATGTATATGATCTTTGAATCACCGCCACTTGATGTGATCTTTTCGACGGGCCACGTTAAGCATACACAGTGCAATGTGGTGATTGACGGCCGTGCTATGGACTTTGTATTACGCCAGCGGCCTAAAGAAATTATCACTCGCATCACACCGTTCTGCTCCGTGTATGATTCATTGGTGACTCACACCCCGGTGAATGGCACGTTGTGTGTTATGCCTCAAGTGCCAGTAACTGATGAAGCCATGATTGAAAAAATGATGGAGTCGGTGCTAGCAAGTGGCGGTGAAGGGCTTATGTTCCGTGATCCCCTGAGCTACTGGATGCCCCAGCGTTCACACAGCCTGCTTAAGTATAAGCCATTCTCAGACGCCGAAGGCATAGTCGTTGGCTATATCGGTGGTCGGGCTACAGACCTAGGCAGTAAGCTGCTAGGTAAGATGGGTGCTTTGATTCTAGACTTTGAAGGTAAGCGACTGGAACTTTCTGGTTTTACTGACGACGAGCGTGGCTTGGCGTGGTTAGATCTTGGGCATAAGGTTTCAGCAGAGACAGCAGCAAAGCAAATGTATGCTGGTGTCGAGTTACCCGAAAACATGCAAGCGTATAACTTTCCCCGTGGCTCTACTGTGACATTCAAGTACCGTGAACTTTCAGACACGGGCATCCCGAAAGAAGCCCGTTACTGGCGAAAACTATGAAAATTACTGATGAATCAAGCAAACTGATAACGGCATACGGTGACGCGACTATGAGATTCGCTGTTACAAGTGAACGCACAATGTATGCGAACGTCCAGAGACATACTATGTCTGAAACCCGCCATGAACTTGAGGCTAGAATCATCAAGCTTGAAAAGTTTGAACTAGCCGTCAAAACTGCTAGGAGATTAGCCCGTGCAAATAACACGAATGACAAAAAGCCTAATTGATAAAGTCATCCATGCGGCAAAGGAGCTAGGCGTCGAAGATACTACATCACAGCTAGCCGCCGCTCGCAATGCGAGGCACCGCAAGGTGCGACTCACTAAGGAGCTAACATGAGATTCTTAGCTTTTAGCACAGTGTTTTTCTGCAGCCTGATCCTGGGTATGATCGTAGGTGAATGGGGATTGTACACTAAAGACCAGATGGATGCAGCAAAGGTAGAAAGCTACCAGAAAGGATGTTGCGACTCACTAGAGTCTAAAGGTTTGAGGCGTGTGTTGCTTGACGGTAAAATCTACTACTACTTGGAGTTCCAACATGCTAGCTACTGACATGAGATGTCCCAGCTGCAAAATACCTGTTACCGCATTGCCTACAGTGTGCAAGTGCGGCGCACCCTTGAGGGAGCAACGCCCTATGTTTGGCTCCGGCAGCAAGGTGGTAATTGATACCTCGAAAAAATGGAGTACCAGTGGAAAAAACTAAGCGTTACTGCTTAAAGTGCAACAAAGCGTTCCCTTCTAAGGGTATTGTGAATCGGCTGTGTGATCAATGTAATACAACCAACCGTACCTTTGCGGGTAAAACAGGGTCGTGTGCCCCTACCCGTCATGGGCGACAAGGAAAGTCTAATGTCAATGGTTCCTACTTACGTACAGGGCAGTGACACATTCTACTATAAAAATCCCGTTATTGGGGTAGCGGGCAATTGGCTTATCTGCTGGGATGATAGTGAGCCTGTAGAGATTCTAGTTACCGAGGAAGTCGTGAATACACTCAAAAAACTCCGTGACGAGCACGGCTTTCATTTGCGTGCAATATCCAAAGGCCGTAAGTCATTCCGTTCCCTTGGCTCCTCATATGGTATGGTTGAAGTTAAAGCATACTTTTGTGAGCTTATCAGTGGTGCATTTCCTGTATCGTTGTTACTGCGGCCTGCTCTTAAAGTACGCTGTGTTGACGGTGCGCCTTTTAACGTCCACCAGTGTACGTTTGAACCCGCAAAGCCAAGCAAAGACACACCCAAACATATGGAGCCGCCATTTGCTGTTGTCGCTTTCGAGAATGGCGATTGGTTAGTCCGCAGTAACCGGAAAAACTGGTTCTACAAGTATCGGTATGAACGCATTGTTGACGCAGAACGTGTCGCTATCATTCTAGAATCAACAACCGAGGTCGGTGTCGATTACGTAATATCGCCACTCAACACAGTTGCTGTGGCGTGGAACACTGAGGCCCTGGCGTTCGTCCCCGGTATGACCCGTGATGCAGCAGGTCAACAGTTACCTTCCCCAACAGGCGATACGCTGCACGCTGTTCTTTGCGAACTATTACCTTAATTTCATGGAGCTACTAAATGGAAACTACTGAGCTGCCAGCAACACTGGAAATCCAAACTGACGAACTGTTAACCTTTCTCACTACCCGGAGCTAATCAATGCGACAAATCCAACACATCAGCCCGTCAGGGCTAAAAACCTTTAAGACTAATCAGGACGAGTTTTACTTACGGTATCTGGCAGACACAAAGGCCCCATCCTTCCCTCAGACTAAGGCAATGTCTGTCGGTAGTGCCTTTGATGCCTACGCAAAGGCGTTTTTGCATGGCCGCCTGTTTGGTCACGGGAACGATTCGGCCTACAAGTTTGAAACCTTGTTTGAGAATCAAGTTGAACTGCATAACCGTGACTTTGCTCTGGTGGCCGGAGCTAAGTGTTGGGAAGTCTACAAGGCCAGCGGAGCTTTGCACGATTTGATTCTAGAACTTAATACCGCAGCCTCACCGCCTCGGTTTGAGTTTGAAGTCAAGAATACCATCCGGTGGGACACCGGATATGTAGTACTGCTTGGCCGCCCCGATGTATTTTTCATCAACGACCAAGGTGCAGAAGTCGTCTATGACTGGAAAGTGAACGGCTACATGAGTAGCGCATCCCCAACCAAGGGATTTGTAAAGTCACGCCCGGACATGGTTGCTCACAAAGATGCTGTTCCAATGATGTTCAAAGGTATTCGTATCAATGCAGCACAGCCGCTGGAAACTTGTAGTGAGGAATGGGCTGCACAGCTTGCAACGTATGCTTGGCTCCTCGGAGTCCCGGTGGGTAGTACGGATTGGGTTGCTGGTATCGACCAGCTTGCTTGCGACCCCAAGCGTATCCGAACGGTGAGTCACAGGTCAAAAGTTTCTAGTGAGTACCAGAAAGGATTGTTTGCTGACTATGTTGAAGTCTGGCGTCGTGCGACGTCCGGTCATTTTTTTGCTCACCTGACAAAAGAGGAAAGTGACTTCCGTTGCTCATCGCTAGATCAACAGGCTATTGACCTTAATGGTACTGGCGACGACAAGTGGTTTGCAGATATTACCCGATGATATACATTCATGATATACATTGTCTGGTCGGACTCTGCGATGGCGACTGGCCCTTTTGAGGCTGATGATGTGCCCGACATGTGCTATGTGCATAGTGTCGGGTGGCTTATCAGCCGCGACGAACGCTGTATTAAAATTGCTCAAGACAAATGGTTTGAGGGTGGGGCGACTTACCGCACAACCTTAACAATTCCAATGTTGAATGTTATTTCTGAAAAGGAACTATCATGATTGACAAATCACTGTGGGGCGACGGCCCTTGGCAAAACGAAGTCGATAGATTAGAGTGGATTGATTCTGAAACCAAACTACCCTGTGTGATACGTCGCACAGGAAGTGGAACTTTGTGTGGGTATGTTAATGCCGGGTATTATCTGGATGTGTACGTCTATGCACACGGCGGTATTACATTTACAGGGCCGATGCCTGACGGATGGTGGGTCGGATTTGACTGTGCCCACTTCGGCGATCTGACGCCTGCGACTCTCCACAGTTTGCGGGCGGCAGGCTTTCCGGAGTTCGCTGAGGGAGTCTATCGTGATATGGATTATGTAAGGGAGCAAGTAAGGTTGCTAGCAAAACAACTAAAGGAAGCCTATGACCTCAGAGAACAAAGGTAAAAACAAAGCTGCTTGGAAACGCCCTGTTGGTTGGTATGGTAAAGCAATTGAAAAGGCCACACAAGCTAAGAATACCAAGAAAAGACTGGCAGATGATGCAAAACGCACTAAGGAAAACAAATGAAAACACTACATGAACACTCCAGGGAAATGCTACATGCAATTAAGGAACAAAGCAAAATACCAAACACTAAGCTGAACGGTGACGTGTGGATAGCATACGACGGCGGGCCTGTCTGTTCTATGAACGCTGTCGGAGCATGGTTTGCACAAAAATACAATCGCCGAGACGCTATCCGCATTGATTCTTTCAGTGGCGCTATTTATGATGCAATGCTCGTAATAGACTCTTTAAGTAGATTCAAGATCGAGCAGGCTCATAATCGCCTGTATTGGCGAGACATGACGTTGGCAGTGCCGAATGATATTGCGGGAGGCGACAGTGTAGCTATGGACGCTGACTGGCAAGCAGCGCAAGAAAAGTTGTTAGTCTGGCTGACCGAACACAACATCTGATTTTACACTCAAAGGAACACAATGAATACCCTAAAAGCCCACTTGCGGGAAATGCTGTACGCAATGGACGAACAAGTCAAAATGCCGCGAACTCGACTGCATGGCGGCACATGGTTGGATTACAATGGGGTTATATGCACCATGTGCGCCGCGGGTGCGTGGTTTGCACAGAAATTTGGTCGCCGTAACATCGTGGATATCTCGGATAACATTGGCCCTATCGCGGAGTCAATGCGTATCATGAATTTTCTACGCATATTTGAGATATACGAGGCTTATCGTCGCTTGTACCGGCGAGAAATGGAAATGAAAGTTCCCATTGAAATCCTGAAAGGGAATGTTCACCAAATGGATCCTGATTGGCGTGCGTCAATGGAAAATTGTTACTTTGGCTGACTGAACAAAACATCTGATTCTAGAATCTTGGAGCTATAACGATGAATACCTTGCATGAACACTTGCGGGAAATGCTACTTGCTATTGACGAACAAGTCAAGATACCAAACACCCGGCTGCATGGTGCCGTGTGGATGGATAACAATGAGTACGGCTGCACGCTGTGTGCCGCTGGTGCATGGTATGCAGAGCATTATGGCCGCCGCGACATTAGTGATATTGATGAGTTAACTGGCCCTATAGGGGACACGATGGTTGTGATGAACTGTTTGCGTAGGTTCAATTTCGATGGTGCTCATTATCGCTTGTATGGTCGGCATCTGGAGTTGGGTGTGCCCGCTTACCTGAGCAAGGGCAATAGCCAAACGATGGACGCTGGCTGGCGTGGAGCAATGGAAAAAATGCTACTCTGGTTGACCAAACACAACATCTGATTTGGAGCTAACAATGAATACCGTGTATGAACACTTACGGGAAATGTTAGATGCTGTTGACAAGCAAAGCAAAATACCAAACACAAGGATGTTTGGTGGCGTTTGGTTAGCCATACAAGGTCAGACTTGTACAATGTGTGCAGCAGGTGCATGGTATGCACAGACATATGGGCGGATAGAAATTACAGGTAGTAGCCGCTGCTCATTGGCTACCCGCAAGACGATGGAAGTAATGGACTGGTTGCGGAAGGGTGATGTTTGGGCTGCCTATCGGGAAGTGTATGGTCATGCTTTGAAGATGGATGTGCCTGTTAACGTGTACGGCGGCGGCGACTGCATGGCTATGGACGCTGACTGGCGGGCTGCACGCCAAACATTATTACGCTGGCTAACCGAACACAACATCTGATTCTATACTCAAAGGAAAACAATGAATACCTTACATGAACATGCCGTTGCAATGCTAAATGCTGTCGATGAACAATCCAAGATTCCCGGCACAGTGTTTCGTCGGTGTGCGTGGATTGTTAAAGACGGAGAAACGTATTCGATGTGCGCCGGCGGCGCATGGTATGCACAGACGTACGGACGCATGAGCATACCGCCGTATTTTTGCAACTCCCTCAAGAGACTAGAGACACGATGGCGGTGATCCGTGAACTGCGGTCGTTTGATACTGAGAAAGCGTATTGTTTGATGACGGGTCGCACGAATTGCTATCACATTCCGTATTTCATGGTAGACAATCTGGACTGGGCGAAATGGGACGCAGAATGGCGTGCGACGATGGACGCGTATGTCACTTGGTTAACCAAACACAATCTTTGAAAGGATGTAATATGGAAATGAAAGACTTAATGTCAACAACCCCCGAGTCGCTGGCTGCGGCACAGCATAAAGCGTTAGAGGAGTTTGTTCGTGACAAATTGGAGTACATGCTACATCTAATTAAGACCCGCGAGTATCCGAGGGCCAAAAACCTGTTAGGCTTGAGCCCTGCAGGGGATGGCACGGGATGTGATAACCACTACATTTGCTTTGCGGATATTCTTGGCGAGGGTGCGGATATGGAAACTGTGTTGACACGCTTGGCCACTCTTGAGGCTATAATCAAATGAAAACTTTACTCGAACATGCCCTTGAAATGTTATATGCCGTGGACGAACAAGCCAAGATTCCCGGCTCAGTGTTTGACCGATCCACGTGGATGTCTAAAAAAGGAGATACATGTAGAATGTGCGCCGCGGGTGCATGGTTCGCTCAAAAGTATGAACGTATGAGCATACCACCCGACGCGTTTGCAAAAATGCAACATGCGATTACACAACCAATGTTGATCATGGATGCCTTACGGTCGTTTGATACGCAAGCAGCATATTATATGATGACGGGTCGCACGAATCGCCCCCTTCCGTTTTTTGAGTCATTGCAGACGCAAATGGGCGAAGAGTGGCGTGCGAAGATGGACGTATATGTTGCTTGGTTAACTGAACACAATCTTTGATTCTATCCTCAAAGGAAACAAATGAATACCATCACCAAGACGATGGACAACATCGTTGCTTTGGCTCGTCGCCGCGCTTTCATCTGGCAGTCCTCAGAAATCTACGGCGGCATCAACGGCTTCTGGGACTACGGCCCGATGGGGACTATGCTCAAACGCAATCTGAAAGATGCCTGGCGTAAAGACATCATCTGCCCCGGCCCCGACGGCAAACAACTCGATGTGGTCGAAGTCGATTGCTCCATCATCATGAACCCCAAAGTCTGGATCGCCAGTGGACATGCGGCGGGATTCAATGACCCGATGGTGGATTGCAAAGAGACAAAGCAACGCTACCGTGCGGATCAGCTTTGGGTATTTCCCAAGCAGGATGGTTCATTGCAGGCCACAACGGGCACAACGGCTCGAAACTTCATGGAGCTTTCTGCCATCGAGCGTGATCGTGTGTACGGCCCTGATGCGACCAAGGCAGGCACGCTTACCGAGCCGCGTCAGTTCAACCTAATGTTTGAAACATCCTGCGGTGCAGTGACTGACTCCAAAGCATGGCTACGGCCTGAAACTGCTCAAGGCATTTTCAGTCAATTTTGGAATGTCACAGACACATGTCGCGTCAAAGTGCCTTTCGGAATCGCACAGATTGGCAAAGCCTTTCGGAATGAAGTGACGCCTCGTAATTTCACTTTCCGTTCACGCGAGTTTGAGCAAATGGAAATTGAGTTTTTCATCACTCATCCTGATGCACTCAAGCCCAACGAACTGACGCCGACGGACTGGTATGAGTTTTGGTACAAGACGCGATATCAGTGGTGGCAGGATATCGGCCTTGCTGGTGACAATTTGCAACTACGCCATCACGCCAAAGATGAACTCGCGCACTATGCCAAGGAAGGTGCGGGTGTCTGTGATGTCGAATACCGCTTCCCCTTCGGCTTTGGCGAGCTTGAAGGTATTGCTCATCGTGCCGACTTTGACCTCAAGGCTCACGCCACCGCATGTGGCAAGGGTGACAAGATGCGTTACTTCGATCAGGCGAGAAACACACGTTATTTTCCGCATGTCATCGAGCCTTCTGCTGGTGCAGATCGTGGCACGCTTGCGTTACTTTGCGAAGCCTTCACACCCGATCCCAGTCGGCCCAGCGGCGTCTATTTGAAGTTCAAGCCGCGTATGGCCCCGATCAAGGCGGGCATCTTTCCGTTGGTCAACAAAGACGGAATGCCCGAAATTGCCGAGAAACTGTACAAAGAACTGCGAGGCAAGTATGCCATCGAGTTTGATGCAAAGCAGACCATCGGCAAGCGGTACGCCCGTATGGACGAAGTGGGCACGCCCTACTGTTTCACCATCGACGGCTTAACGCAAACCGTCACCGTTCGCGACCGCGACACGCTGGCACAAGAACGAATCAGCTTGGATAACGTCGGTGCGTTTCTGGCAGAGAAAATGATTCTATAATCAAAGAAAGGAATACCATGAATATCGGCGACTGGATGCATGATGCGCTTGGCGATTTTCAAATCGCTGAGATTAAAGATTACCACTACATTGATACCTTCAACGAGGAACACCTTAAGGATGATTGTACAATCTCTGGCTTCAAGTGCCTTGATTTTGGCTTCGTGCGATTGGTTGACACGATGGGGACTGATTCTGCAATCGTTCAGGCGGCTAGGACGTCATACGGTGGCGGCGAAAAGAGTCCCGATGAGGATCGCAAACTGTTGCGTTACCTTATGAGGCACCGTCATACAACGCCTTTTGAGATGTGCGAGTTCAAGTTTCATTGTAAAATGCCGATCTTTGTGGCCCGTCAGTTCATACGCCATCGAACGGCCAGTGTGAATGAGGCGTCACTGCGGTATACGGAAGCCAAAGACGAGTTTTTTGTCCCTGAAAGCTTTCGGAAACAGGGCAGCGCCAACAAGCAGGGTGGCGACGAGACATGTGAAGCCTTTGCACACGCGGACGTTGCAGTCGCTCAGAGTCACGCTTACGTAACGTACACCCGGCTCTTACAAGCGGGCGTTTCACGGGAACTGGCACGTTGCGTGTTGCCCGTTAGTGCGTACACCGAGTGGTATTGGAAAATTGACCTGCACAACCTGTTACACTTTCTGGCCTTGCGGTGTGACAGCCATGCCCAAGCGGAGATTCGTGTGTTTGCTGATGCGATGTTGAAGCTCATTCAGCCAATCGTTCCATTAACAGTGGAAGCCTGGAATGATTATCACCCGATGCGTGGTGGCATGTTGCTATCACGGATGGAGATTGAGTCTATTGCTACGGGCAACGGGTTTGTTGGCTCGCAGCGTGAGAGTGATGAGTTTGATTCTAAAATCAAGCGGCTTGGACTGTAACTATTCCCCAGGAGGTTTTTATGTTAAAAGAACTTATTGCTGCACACACAGAAGCTTTGAACAAGCTGGAACTTGCCCAAGCATCAGTTGCTGATGGAGATATCGAGACGGCCATCGGCCACTTGGTTCGATATGCTAAAATCAATGCGACCTCGAATCAGGTTTCGAGTACAATTGTGAACAAACTTGCTTCGGACGGTAAGCTTTAACGGAGTCTCACATGAATATCAGAACTTTTGAACGCGGGATACTAGAGTCTGATCCTGAATGGGCAACGCAGAAACCTGTACATCCCGGCACACTAATGCAGTGTTTTGTGCAGGGTGTTATGGCTGCTGATACGTGGTATCCGGGGTATACATTGCCGCCTAACTTCGAGAATGTGGTTAATTACGTAGCGTTTCACATCAACCGTCAAAATGCAGTAATGTTGTCGCTTTTAGAGTTTGAAGATTTCCTACGTGACATTTGCCCGGAGAATCCATTCTTTGTAGCTTGGTCTGGTTATAAGGTGCCTTTTGCCAAGCCGACTTCGCGTCAATGTATCTCACACGATGAAGTATATCGTAGTGCTACGGTAGCCTTACGTAACGACAACCGGCTTAATGAAGCTTTCGACGCGGCTTTTAAGGCTTTTAGTGCGGGTGCCCATGATTAAAGATTTCTTTGACCGTATACGCTCAGTAAAAAGCAAAATGATGGTGGTCTTTGGGCCAAGCGAGGCGACAGTTGTTGTTTGGATCAACATGAGTATGCGTTTGAAGATAGAATCAACACTGTTGACTCTAGGGGATGAAGTATTCGTGCCACTAAAAGGAGTAACGCTTATGGGTGAGTTTCATGGCTGCGAGATTCATGTTTGCAATGCAATGTTTTCTGGAACTGCGCCTCAACATAGGGTAATGGTGGAACTATGAAAGTATTAACAGTTATACCGGCGTACAAGTGCCCGACCCTTGGTAACGCGATCGTAGGTTCGGTGCGGATGGAAGTGCCTGATGGGTGGGAGCATGAGGTTTTGGTTGTTTGCGATGGCGACCCTGAAATGGTTGAGATAGTTACGAGCCTACGGTTTCCGGTGCGCTTTATGGCGCTGGATAAGAATCAGGGCCAAGGCGGTGCCCTCAATGCTGCAATCCCCGTTATGCGTAAGTTTGATGCGGTTAGCTTTTGTGACGCCGACGATGTGAGTTTTTCTACGCGTCTCAAGGTGCAGTTGCCATTGCTTGGTGGCGGAATCGTGAGCGGCCTTTGTCTTAATGTGTACCCTGATGGGCGACTAGTTTCGGGTATTAAAGGCTACCCACCATTGCAAGGGGCGGGTGGTGCCTTACACGGTACAGTAACGATGTCTACACAGGTTTTAGGTGTGCTAGGCGGGTGGGATACTGAGCGGGTTGGTGCAGACGACGACTTCTTTATCCGTGCAAGGCGTGCCGGTGTGAAAACAGTTTGCGATAGTCATGTTGTTTTGTTGCGGCATATTCATAGTACGTCACTCAAGCAATCGTGTGATCGTAGTGTGTACCGTAATTACATTCGTTCTAGAATCAACTGTCCTATTTACCAGGAGGTAGCATGTTAGCATTATCGCGTCGGCCAGGTCAGTCTGTCAGCATTGGCGGCATCTGCGTTGTGACAGTTGGAGTTGTTTTGGGTGACAAAGTACGGCTTAAGTTTGAGGCACCCAAAGAGTTAGTAATCTTGCGTACAGAACTTGACCCACCAGAGGCTTGTATTGCGGCGGCAAGGCTGGTTTCTGCTTGCAAGGTGCAGGTTGCCGCACTCGGGATTGCGTGGGAGGCTGTATCATGATTTGTTATAAAGGTGTTCCTTTGGGTGTTCCTTTGGGTGTTCCTTTGGGTGTTCCTTTGGGTGTTCCTTTGGGTGTTCCTTTGGGTGTTCCT
>Ga0163144_10004783_pt1 | contig 30373 bp, 24 predicted proteins | sample OliLak19BULKMAT1_FD_123175 | JGI IMG/M metagenome (GOLD analysis project Ga0163144, IMG submission 123175) | Freshwater microbial mat bacterial communities from Lake Vanda, McMurdo Dry Valleys, Antarctica - Oligotrophic Lake LV.19.BULKMAT1 | ecosystem: Environmental > Aquatic > Freshwater >... | reverse complement strand
GTCCCGATGTCCCGATGTCCCGATGTCCCGATGTCCCGATGTCCCGATGTCCCGATGTTTGAACGATCTGCTCCGGTTCTCCAGCGAACTCGTTTGTTGCTCACTCCACCGTTCCCCCGAGAGCTCGGACGATCGCCTCAAGACGAGTGCGTTCGGCGACCATTTCGGGGGCTCTTTGGTCAATCTCGTTGATGATATTCGAAGCCGCGAGACACTCGTGGTGAGCAGGTGATCCTTCGACCACCGCACGGGTTTTATGCAATGTGAGGGTATTGATGACGGAGAGAGCTTTGTTGTAGCGAAGCCGGTCACCATCCATGCGACCGTGCAGTTCAGCCAAGGCCACCTTGGTTTCTAAGATCTTTTGCGTCTGAAATTCGGTTATAGCCGGTGCCATCGGCAAAGTGGACGGCATGGGGGAGCTGCCAACCGATTCACCGGAGCCGCTACCAGAGCCGCTACCGGAGCCGCTACCGGAGCCGCTACCGGAGCCCGACACAAAGCTGAAGTGCAGAGCCGAGGGTTCAAGTTTGCTATACTCGGCTGGTTCATGGATAACTCCGCGCCCCTCCGCCTGCAGAGCCGTAGCCCGCGCTCGCACCTGAGACCGTGTCTTGGCAAAAACTTCCATGAGCGTGCTACCGGGCACCTTGATCTGTTCCGAGAGGATGCCGGTAAAGAGGCCATCGTTGGCCTGTTGTCCGGCGTCGGCTGAATAACTGATCAACATGCCCGACGGGGCGTTGACCCGCCCGAGTCCGCTTTGCGATCCCATGGTGGACCTAGTCCCGCCAGGACCCGCAATGTCAAGCGGGTTGTCGCGGCAGGCATCGAGAATCACAATCTGCAGATTCGCCCCGGTGGCACTGAGATCTTCGATCAGTTTATGCAGAGATAGCGTCTCGTAATAGAGCCGCTCTTTGACCCTGAGCACACCTTCGTCGGGTTTGGTGCTAACCTTTGAATCGCTCATCAGAAGGTAATTCTCTCCGTGGTATTCGATCCCGTGCCCCGCAAAATAGACTAGAGCGCACCCAGCTCCCTTCGCTGCGGTGATGAATTCATCGAGACCTCGGGAGACGCCCTCGCGATCAGGATCGGTCAACAAGGTCACTGCAAATGGTTCAGGGAGGCTCCCGAGGGTTTTTGCTAACATCTGCGCATCGCCCACGGCCACACGCAGCTGGGACGTCGCGGGGAGATGTTCGTAGGTATCGACCCCAACGATGAATGCCGCCCGATCTGCCGCATGAACTATGGCAAAGTCGGAACTAAGGAGAAGCAACGCCACCAGAATCGACCTCGCTTGCGGTCTCGTGGAACGAGACGGAATCTCGGCAAAATCATCCTGCATAGGCATCATCCTAGCCGATGTCAATGGTCTCGCAAGGGGGGAATCTTGGTTTACCGCGCCATTTCAGGGCCAGACTTGCAGGTCAAACTCTCTCGAAAAGCGATGGCCTTGAGATAGTTCGCCTCCGGGAATGTCGCCAAATGGTCGGGAGCGTGAAACCGCGTTCCCAGTTCTTCAAACCTCCTGCCCGAAAGGCGGACAGCGCCTCGCACCGCGCCAAAGAGCTCCTCGGCACTGACATGCGCCGAGCACGACGCAGCGAGGAGTGTTCCGCCCGGCCGGAGCAGTTGGAGCGCGTGGATATTCAGACGTTCGTAAGCACGGATCGCACCGGCTCGCTCGGACTCCCGTTTCGCCAATGACGGCGGATCGACGATCACCAGATCGAACTGCCCCGGAACCGCGCAGTCCAGCCAAGCGAACGCGTCATCGCGAATCGTGCGAAACTCGCAGGCGGCGATGCCGGGGTCTGAGAGGTTCAGGGATCGATTCCGCCTCGCCGCGTCGAGCGCATGCTGACTGATGTCGAGATCGGTCACGGATCGCGCTCCCCCCCTGGCCGCGTAAAGGGAAAACGCCCCCGTGAAACTGAAGGCGTTCAGGACATCGGCCCCTCGCGCGAAAGACTCGACCCAGCGCCGGTTCTCCCGTTGATCAAGAAAGAAGCCGGTCTTTTGACCCTTTAATACGTCAGACTCAAACTTCAATCCGCTCTCCAGAAAAGTGACAACACCCTCAAGCGGTTCTCCGACCAAAATTTCACCATCCTCTCGCGATGGCTGCATCCTTCCCGTGCTATCCTGGAGATTCCGACTCAAGCGCAGGACGATGCGTGCCGGTTTGAGCCCTTCGACAAACATCCGCTCCAGTTGATCAAGCCGTTCTAACCAAGCGGCCGCATAGAGCTTCAGGACGAGGGTGTCAGCGTATCGATCCAGCACGAGACCAGGCCAGCCATCGCTTTCGCCGTTGATCAGTCGCAAACCGTTGGTCTGTGCATCGGCGATCCCCTCGCGCCGGGAGATGGTCTCGTCGAGGCGCTGCTTCCACCAGGCTTCATCAAGCGTGACCGCCTTGCCAACATGAAGGACCCTCACCCGCAGCGGTGAATCGGGATCGTAAAAGCCGAGGGCAAGGAATTTGTCGCGACGGTCATAGATCACCGCCAACTCACCTGCTTCGCCTTCCCGATTTTGTGTCCGAATGCTGTCCGAATAAATCCACGGATGCCCGCTGCGCACGATCGATTCCGCCGTCGGCCGCAGGGTGAGTTTAAGCCGCTGCTTGGAGGGGGCTGGGGAAGGGGTAGGCATGAGAAAATACCGCAGACAAGAAATTCGACGCCCACCACATCGCACCTGGCGCACGACCTATTTCATGTAAGGAACTTGGACCGACTTAAGCATGGGATAATCCTTTTTGTTCAAAGTCTGAAGCGTCAATCCGTGGAGTTCCGCTGTGGCTGCGATCAGGCAATCGGCCAAACCGCAGCTATGGCTCGCTTTGTAAGTCCGAGCAAATAGTCCTCCGTGCTCTACGATATCCAGAGTAATGGGCAATACCGTGAAAGCCGATAGAGTCGAGGCCAACATGGTGCGCTCATCCCCATCGCGGACGCCCTGGTAGAGTTCCGTGACATTCATGACCGAAAGATCGGCTTCAAAAATATATCCCTCGATCACTTCGACGGAGTCGGGGCGGCTCCGAAGGTAGTCGATCAATATGTCAGTATCGAAGAGCCAGGCCATTAGAATCGGTCAAACTCTGATCTCATTTGGCGCCCGTCAGGAATGTCGGAACGATCTTTCCAGATACCACGGGCCGCCCTCAACTTTCGCAGGAGGTTGGTCGTGTAACGACGCTCAATAAACTCACTGATCGCTTGGCGGATAACTTCGCTTTTCCCTTGTCCTGAAGCGGCAGAGAGGCGGGATATCGCCGAATGCTCCTCTTCGGTGAGGTAGATTTGCGTCCTTACCATACACAGTGATGTATGAAACCCGCGCGTGTGTCAATGAATTTATGGGGCTGCTGAGATCAAGCGATCAAGCAGGAAATCCTTCGTGGGAGGATCTCTCCGGGAAAACCCGAACCTGCTTTCTGCGTCAAGAATTTCGGCAGATTCGTTTAGCCTCTCGAATGCAGACAATCTTGCGCGAAGAACCGAAATTTCCAATTCGGCAGATCATTGTGGGATCCTTCGGTGCTGCGGAGAAAAGCCATCTACCCAGTTCACTCCTTCCCCGACCGGACCTTCACCAGCTCCCCGAGGCAGAGCCGAATCGCCTCCGCCGCCGCCGCGAATCCAAAGCTTCCGGCGACCGCCGTGGTGGTTCCAAAACCAGTATCGCAATTGAGCCGGAGGTGACTGCCGGGTTCGGAATCGTCCCTGACACTGCCATCACTCCACGGATAACGGGCATTTTCAATGCTGTAAACACAGCGCACTCCGAAGGCTTCGCCGCTGGCCTCGGAGGGGAATCCGTAGTCGTTGCGCAACACTCGGCGCAACCCTCGCAGGAGCTTGTCGTTGGTGGCGAAGGCCAAGTCGCCCGTGCGAATGGAAGCAGGATCGATCTTTCCGCCCGCTCCTCCTCCGACGACGAGAGGCAGCCCTCGCTCCCGGCAGGCGGCGATGAGAAGAGCCTTCAGGGCGGTCGGGTCAATAGCGTCGATCACGGCATCATAGGTGGGGGCGAGAAGCCGCTCAGCCGTCGCGGCAGTGAAAAAGATGCGCTCTTCCCGGACCTCGCAGAGGGGGTTGATCAATCGGATCCGTTCGGCCAGCACCGCCGTTTTCGGTTGGCCGACCGTCCCATCCAAGGCGTGCAACTGCCGGTTCACATTCGTCACACAAATCTCATCGGCGTCGACCAGGGTGAGGTGGCCTACTCCGCTGCGGGCCAAAGCCTCGGCAGACCACGAGCCGACCCCGCCCACTCCGATGACCGCCACATGGGAACCGTGCAGACGTGTCAAACCCGCCACACTGTAGAGCCGGGCAATGCCGGAAAAGCGGTCGAGGTAGTCGGAGGGTAAATGGGCGGCACTCACAGGACCGCACCTTGCGTTGGCCTTTCCCCCGATGCAAGCTGAGGCCAACATGAAATGGACCATCGCAGCCATCGGCAAACCATCCCTCGACTATGCGAAACGAGGCATCAGTGAATACGCGACCCGATTGAGCCGGTTTCAGAGCATCGAATTGCGGACTGACTGGAAAGAGAGCGGATCGACGAAGAACAGCGCGAATCTCCTCGCCAGTACCGAGGGCACCATCCGCATCGCCTTGGATGAACGGGGCGAACTCTGGAGCACTTCCCAGTTCGCAGCCCATGTGGAAGCCTGGCAACTCTCCGGGACCAAGCGGGTCTCCTGTCTGATCGGCGGTGCCGACGGGCATGACGACAACCTCCGGGCCGAGTGCGATCACGTGCTCGCTCTGAGCCGACTGACTCTGCAACACGAACTCGCCTTGCTCGTGCTCTACGAGCAAATCTACCGGGTCCACAGCTACCTGCGAGGCGATCCCTATCACCGCGAGGGGTGAGTTGGGGATTGCACTCGGCCCGCGAAAACTACGCGACCCGGTAGAGGAGGAGGAGCGAGGCTACCGCGAGTCCCACGCCAAGCCATTCAGACGGCTTGAGGGTCTCGCCGAAAAAGAAGGTGCCCACGAAGCAGAGCGAAAGGACCAGGGTGAGGCTGTAAACTACGCCGATGTAGGCGAGCTTCAGGTGCGGCATCACGAGAACCCAGGCAAACGTGCAGAGGATCGCGAAGAGGAGACCGATGAAAAAATTGCGGTTCAGAAAGGGGGAACTCGTCGAACTCGCGATTTTGAGGAAGTAATCGGAGGCGGCAACCACTAGTGCCAGGAAGACGGTAATGAGAATCGCGAGCGAGGGCTTCATCAAGGAGAAACGGAGTGCATCCGAGTATTCCATGAGCTTCGCAAAATACCACCAAAATCCTCCATCAGGCGGCGAACACTCCGTGGACACCCACTTCGTTCAAGATGAAGTCCTGCACGATCCCAAGACGGATGTAGTAGGCTTTGAGGGCGACGGGGAGAAGGTCGAAGTCCTGAATCCGCCCTCGACAGGTCTTCGCGCCGCAAAGACAATCGAGTTCCCAGTATCGCTCAAGCATCGTCGTGGAGTAATCGAAGCGTATTTCTTCACCGGGGCGGATTTGTCGCAAAGCGATTAAGCGGATCTCATCCACGAATCCCGCATTCGGCTCGCAGGCGTGATTCAGATAGCGCGCTGGTGAAAAGGGATCGACATACCGATCTACTCCGATCTGAATCGTATTCTCGCCAAGGGTGGCCGCAGCGGCATCTTGAAAGCGGATCAGTTTCCCGGTGAGGTAAAAGATCGTCTCCTTCGGCTCAATCGCCACTTTGGCGAAGACCCCTTTCCCTAAAGCAGAGAAATCGATGTAAATTTTCTCAGGCATAGGAGCGCAACGGTGGAATTCAATTTTTGAGAGTATTAGGGAACTCGCACAAATGAAAATTAAAAATGAGAAAATTCTGAGATTTTCGAAAACGCAACGCTTTGTATTTGTTTAAATAATTACAATAAATCTTGAACTTATGGATTTTATAATATAATCTTTATGAGATTCCATCCTATGAACCAATCTATAAATCATATTCTCTCGTTCTCTCCCCGGTTGCTTGCCCTCGGTGCGCTGATGATTGTCCTCAGCAGTTGTCAAGATGCTGCGATAAAGCCCGGCGAAGTTTCCCTGGAAATCGATCCAACTCTCCCGGTAGAGTCGAAGCCTCTCGTGATCCTGACTTGGGACGAATATTTCTCGCCGGGGATCATTGCGGAGTTCGAAAAAGAAACTGGGATCCCGGTGGAGTTCGTGACCTTTTCCAATCTCGACGAAATGGACGGTCTCCTGCGTTCCCGCCCGGCGGACTTCGATCTTCTTGTCGCCAGTGGAGGAGTGGTCGCGGATCTGATCGAGCTTCAACAGCTTCAGCCCATCCGACGCGACCAGATTCCGCTTTTCAAAAATCTCGATGAGCCATTCCTCGGGCTGAAGTTTGATCCTGCGAATGAGTTTTCCGTTCCCTATATGTGGGGCACGACCCTAATCGCTTATCGATCCGACAAGATCAAAGAACCCGAAAAGAGTTGGAAGGCCCTGTGGTCTGAGCGTTACCGGGGCCGTGTCCTCATGGTCGATGATGGCTTCGATGTATATGCGGCCTCTCTTCTCGCCTGCGGTCACGAGATCAACTCGCAGGACCCCGCTGAGATCGAGGAGGCGACCAAGAGACTTGAAGATCAAGTGCAGAGTCTTGATTCGCGCTTCGTCGATATCTTTGAAGTGCGCGAAAAGCTCCTTTCCGGCGACTGCTGGATGAGCATGACTTACAGCAGTGACGCGGCGGTGCTCGCTGAGGAGGAAGAAAACATCGACTATTTCATTCCTCAAGAGGGCGCCCCGCTGTGGGTGGATAGCTTCGTCATCCCGCGTGAATCACGCAACAGTGAGCCGGCCCATCGCTTTCTCGATTTTCTTTGCCGTGCTGAGGTCGCTGCTGAAAACTCAAACGAACTCTGGTGTGCCTCCGTGAATCGCGAGGCTAAGGCCCATTTGAGCCGGGAAGTCCTCGCGGATGAGACACTGTATATCGCCCCTGAGGTGATGAGCCGATGCAATCCTGAGGCCCAGTCCAGTCCAGAACGTCAAAGACTTATCAACCAAGGCCTGAAGAGAGTCTTTGACCGGGTCAGGGAGGCGGAAGCAAAGCCTCTTCTCTCCCTCCTCATCTGGGAGGAGTATCTACCCGCGTCGGTGGCGAAGCAGTTCGAGGACGCATTCTCGGCGCGACTCCTCATCACGGGAGTGGGAAACTCGGAGCAGTTGCAACAAGAGCTGGCTTCCAATCCCGGTGCTTACGACGTCGTCGTGGCTGATGAACTGACTCTCGGAGGGCTGATCAAACTGCGACTCCTGAAAGAACTCGATCCAAGTAAGCTCGACATTCTTACCGGAGAGGACGCTCCCTTCCTGGCTGCGCCCGTTGATGAAACGGGGCGCTACGCCGCACCCTATCTCTGGGGGCTGACGGTCCTCGCCGGACGGACCGAGGCACTCAAAGGTGCGATTCCAAGCTGGAGCTTGCTCTGGAGGGAAGACCTCCGGATCGCCCTGCTCGACGAGCCGGCCGACCTCCTCTGGGTCGCGCTTCTCGCCCTCGGCCACGATCCCAAAGTGGCGACGCGGGTTCAAATCGACGAGGCGACCGCTAAACTGGGAGCCCGCTTTCCCAATTTCACCGATTCGATGATGGACCTGATCTCGGCCCTCGATGCACTTGAGGCGGGTGAACTCGACCTCATCATGACCTACAACGGCGATGCGAGCCTGCGAGCGGCCACAGTGCCTGGGATCGAAGTGATTGTTCCGCAGGAGGGCGCACCTCTCTGGCTGGACAGCTTTGCGGTGAGCCGCGACGCGCCCCGTCCAGATTTGGCCTATGACTTCATTCGTTTCATGACTTCGCCGGAGGTTTCCGAAGCGACGGCCCTAGCACTTCACTATGCGAGTCCCCTGAGCGGAGTGATCGCGAAAATGGAGTCGGGAAATCACCAGAATTCAGCGCTCTACCCCGGTCCGGAAATACTCGGGAAGTGCAGATTTGTTCAGTTCAACCCGGAGATGGAGAAGGCGGTCAATCAGTCGATCATCCACCTGATCCGGGGGAGCCAGTCTCGCTCCTCGGTTGAGGATACCCCATCTCTCGAAATCTCGTCGTCTGGGGTCGAGGCGAACCAAGTGGCGAACTAGCCGACGACTCCCGATCAAGTTGCAAACAATGAATACGATCCGTAGCCGCCTGCTTACTTCAATGATCCTCACGGGCCTTGTGCCCCTGATTTTTGTTTTGGTTCCGCTGGCTACGGTGATCAGTTACAACCTGCGGGTCAAGGAGGAAGAGAATCTCGTAGAGCGCACGAATCAGCTGGGCCGACTCGTTGCCGAGGTCACGGATCGAACGACTCGCGAGCTGGGTTCCCTGCAATCCAATCCCCTTCTCTCCGACCCGGAGGGTGATCTGGAGACGAAGCTGACCGAGATGCATCGTCTCGTGCATATCTTCGAGGTCTATTCTGATATTAGCCTCTACGACGGGGAAGGCTTCCTCCTCGGATCCACCGCAGAAGATCATCCTTCCTTCCGCGATTATAGCGATTGGTTTCGCGAAGCGAAGAAGGGCAAATCGGTGCTTTCTCAACCCCGCAGAGTTCTTGGCAAAGAGGGGCTGTATCTCACCGTTTATCTACCTGTCCGGGGACCCGGCTCTGAGCACGTCGAAGGTGCCAAGCAAATTATCAAGGCGCGTCTCTCTTTTGCCCGCATCGTGAGCATCCTTAACGACGAACACATCAGCGGAGGCGGCCGGGTTTTTCTTCTCGACTCTCTCGGGAACACCCTCTCCGGCGGAGGCTCCGCGCAGCTTTTGGAAAAGTTCGATCCAGCCGTTCCGGCGACAAACTGGCTCACAAACTTGATCGGAATCTACGCCGCTCCGAATGGTGAAAAATACCTTTATGCCTCCAAGGTGCTCCCGAGCACGGTGACCCGTGTGGATTCTCACTGGATCGTACTTACCCTCAAGCCGATGGCAAAAGTCACCGAGGTCGTGCGTCAGGCCTCCATCACCCTCATCGCTGCAATACTTTTGATGATGCTGGTCGCAGCGACTCTGGGCGCCTACCTTTCGAAACGGATCTCCCACCCGCTAGAGTGCATCGGCGAAGTAGCCAGGAAGGTCGCTGCCGGAGATCTTGAGGTAAGAGCCGCCGAGGAAGCAGGGGCAATAGAGACGAGAGACCTGGCGACCCTCTTTAATCAAATGGTCGCCGAGCTGGCCGATCACCGCCATGGACTTGAGACGTTGGTTGCCTCCCGGACGGAGAGCCTCCATCGCAGCCAGTCGGAACTGGAACGGGCCGGAACACGGCTCCAGGCCGCTATCGAGAGTACCGACAACGGATTCCTCGTCGAGGACCTCAATGGAAATGTCGAAGTCGTCAACGATCTCTTCCTGACCCTCCTCGGCTTCGATCACGAAAGCTTTCATCCCGAAAAGGCGGAGGAGATTCTCTCGGCATTTACCGGCCTGGGACCAGAGCGCCTCTCAGGAGAAACCGAAGAGGACTGGAAGAGGAGACGGGCAAACGGAGAAGTGATCGACAGCGAGGTTGTCCTTTCACTCCCCGAGCGCCGGGTGTTGCGCGTTTACTCCGCCCCCGTCAAAGATATCCGCGACAAAATCGTCGGGAGAGTCTGGAACACCCACGATCTCACCGCGCAGCGCGAGCTCGAGGAAGGTCTCCGTCAATCCCAGAAAATGGAAGCGGTCGGGCAGCTTGCCGGCGGGGTGGCCCATGACTTCAACAATCTCCTCGCCGCCATCCTCGGAAACCTCGGCCTTGTGCAAATGGACCTCGGGGCGACGGCCGGTAAAGACGCCCGTGAGAGCCTCAGCCATGCCATCAAGGCAGGGGAACGAGCCGCAGAACTAGTCCGGCAACTTCTGGGCTTCTCTCGTCGCAGCCACCTCGACCTTAAGCCCTGCGATGCGAATCTCGTCCTCGCCGAAGTGAGAGACATCCTCACGGCGACAATTGATCCGCGCATCACCCTGAAGTTAGAATTGGAACCCTCGCCCTGGAGAGCGATCGCTGATGTGGGGATGTTAGGGCAGGTCATCATGAACATGGGCGTGAATGCGAAGGACGCGATGCCGAACGGCGGGCGACTGATTCTTCGTTCCAGCAACCGAACCCTGAACTCCGGGGATTTGCGCAATCATCCGGAGATCCCCGCTGGCGATTTCATCTGTCTAAGCGTCGAGGATCAAGGCGAGGGGATGCCGCTTGCCGTGCAGGCCAAGATTTTCGAACCGTTCTTTACCACGAAGGAGCCGGGGAAAGGAACCGGACTCGGACTGGCCACATCCTTCGGGATCGTTAAGCAGCTGGGCGGCTGGATCGACTTCCGCTCACAGACCGGAGAAGGCACCTGCTTTGACATCTATCTGCCGCGAAATCTCGCCGCCGAGGCGGGGAATTCCCCGGCCCTCCTCTTGGCTCCGAAGGAGCCGCACTTGGCGCACTCGCGACGAGGCGAGACGATCTTGCTCGTTGACGATGAATTCCTCGTCCGACGGATCGGGAGAACTTTGCTCTCCAAACTCGGATATGAGATCATCGAGGCACAGGACGGACTCGAAGCCCTTGAAATCTGCCGGACAAGGGGCGAGTCCATCAGTCTCGTCCTTCTTGACCTCACCATGCCGAACCTCACTGGAAAAGAGACTTTTGCCCGGATCCGCGAGGCCCTCCCTGACCTTCCAGTGCTCATCTGCAGCGGATATCTTGTCGATCTGAACGAGTTCACGAGAGAGTGCGGCTCCTGTCCGGATGGCTTCGTGCAGAAGCCCTACAGCTTCGAAGACATGGCGGATATCGTTCGTAGAACGCTTGATAGCCAGAGTCACGCGGCTTGACCTGTTGCAGGCAAGCCACCAACCTCGCGCGTCGAGAGCCCTCACACTGCCGTTGGGCCGGGGTTCGAGGGGGCCGGTTGAGAAACGAGGTAATCCGCCAACGATGAGGAAAATGCCCTGACTTCAGGGCCACGCGCGCAGGGGGACAGAGCGTTGAGTTCACGAACATGGCGGAACCCTTGGAGTGGTCGGATACTGCGAGGAGTCTGTCGTTGTCCCGAATCCCGAAAAGGGCAAGCGCGGGATGGCGAGGGGGGGGGCACGCCTTTGCGGCTTTGACGGATGCCTCGCCTTTTCTCTACTCTCAGCCCATGCACCAAGACTTCTCCACCATCGCGACCCGACGCCAACTTTTCCACCTCGCCGGGGGGATGGCGCTCGCGGGACTTGGACTGCCCGCGAGCCTGCGTGCCGAAGAGGTTACCAAGGCCACTCCCGCCCTTGATCCCCTCCAGCGCTTTCCGCGCATGGTTCACGAGTATTACGTGAGCAAAGTCCGGGGAGTAGAGCAGCGGGCGATGGATCGCAAGGCCGCCCTTTCCACGAAGGCTGAGGCCGAAGCCTACATCACCGATGTCCGCGAGCGGATCGCAAAAGCCTTTGCCCCGATGCCGACAAAGAAGTCCCCGCTCAATGCGAAGGTCACCGGTATCCTCGACCGCGACGGCTACACCGTTGAAAAGGTCATTTTCGAGAGCCGTCCGAAGTTCTACGTAACCGCCCATCTTTACCTACCGAAAAACCGTCCGGGCAAAGTCCCCGGCGTCGTGGGGAGTTGCGGGCACTCGGAGAACGGGAAAAATGCCGAGGCCTATCAGAGCTTCGCCCAGGGGCTCGCGCGACTTGGCACGGCCTGTCTCATTTTTGACCCCATCGGCCAGGGGGAACGGTCGCAGTATCTCGACGAGAATCGCAAACGCCTCATCCCCGGTTCGACGCGTGAGCACAATCATGCGGGAAATCAGATGGAGCTGGTCGGGGAATTCCTCGGCTCGTGGAGAGCGTGGGACGGGATCCGCGCGCTCGACTATCTGCTCTCCCGGCCCGAGATCGATCCGCAGCACGTCGGCATCACCGGCAACTCGGGCGGCGGCACGATGACGACCTGGCTCATCGGCCTCGAGCGTCGCTGGACGATGGGCGCGCCCGCGTGCTTCGTCTCGACCTGGCGGCGCGCCATGGAGAACGAGCTGCCGCAGGACAACGAGCAATGCCCTCCTCGCTCGCTCGCCTACGGACTCGATCACGACGACTACCTCGCCGCGATGGCTCCGCGTCCCATCATCATCCTCGCAAAGGAGCAAGACTACTTCGACGCGCGCGGCGCCGAGGAGTCCTTTGCCCGTCTCCGCCATCTCTACGGTCTCCTCGGGGCGGAGGACCAGATCCAACTCCACCTCGGCCCGACCACCCACGGTTACTCGCAGGAAAACCGCGAGGCGATGTATCGCTTTTTCAACAGCATCACCGCAGCCTCGGATGCCACCGCCGAACCGGCCCTCACCATCGACGACGATCCCACGCTCTGGTGTACGCCGGAAGGCCAGGTCGGTCCCGATCTCGGCTCACGCACGGTCTTCCATTTCACCAAAGCGAAGGCCGAAAAACTCAAGGCTACCCGCGAGGCCAAACCTCTTTCCCTGACAGACCTGCAAGAGGCAGTGAGCAAGTCGCTCCGCATGCCGGCACGTGAGCCTGCCTCGCCGCCCGATTATCGCATCATCCGCGCCTACGGGGGGAAGCGCGGCTATCCGCAGGATCACTGGATCAACTACTTCGTCGAGAGCGAGCCCCGCACCGGCGCGGTCTGCACCGTCCTCGGAAAGGAGCCGCTCTATTCCCGTCCCGCCCTTGCTCCCGAGGGGGGCGGTCGGGTCCTCCTCTGGATCGCCGATCAGTCCTCTGATGTCGAACTGCGCGAGGACCCCGTTTTGCGCGAACTCATCGCCGCCGAGGCAGAGGACACCCTCATCGTCGGCTGCGATCCGCGCGGAGTCGGCGACTCCCTCCCCGGCACGGCCGGCAATCAGCCGCATAGTTACTACGGAGCCGACTACTTTTACGCCGCCTACGCCAACATGCTCTCGCGCCCTTATCTCGGAGGCAAGACCTACGATGTCCTCCGCACGATCGATCTCCTAGCCTCGCGCGGCTGGACCGATATCCATCTCGCGAGCAAAGGCCTCGGCAATCTCCCCGGCGGACTCGCCGCGTTCCTTGATGAGCGGGTCAAAAAAATCACCCTGCACGACCCTCTTGAGAGCTGGCATTCCCTCGCCGCGACCGAGCATTACGAATGGCCCCTCTCGCACATGATCTTCGGAGTCCTCAGGACCTGGGATCTCCCGGAAGTCTGGACCGCCCTGAAACCCCGGATGGGCTGACATTAATCTCCATTCGTGATCCACTGCTACCATGAACCGCCTCGCCCTTCTGCTTCCTCTCACCCTCATCACCCTGCTCGTCGCGCGCGCGCAGTCCGATGCACCCGCTCCTGTCTCGGTCGCCCCGCACGTCCCCGCGAAGTGGAAGGCGGGACTGGCCACCATCGTCGTCACTCCGGAGAAGTTCATCTGGATGGCGGGATACGCAGGTCGGGACAAACCGGCCGAGGGGAAAGTGCAGGATCTCTTCGCAAAGGCGCTGGTTCTCGAAGATGAAGCCGGAACCAGGCAGGTTATCGTCACGCTCGATCTCATCGGGGTGCCGCAGGATCTCCGTCAGCGCATCGCGGCACGCCTTGAGAAAGACCACGGCATCTCCTCCGCCTCACTCTTGATGAACGCCTCGCACACCCACAGCGGGCCCGAGTTGCGCCGCGGTCCGGGAGCTCCCACGGAAGAGGAAATGAAAAACCCGAAGGTCAAAGACGCCTGGGAATACACCCAGGGGCTGGAGAAGAAAATCAAGGATGTCATCGACGCCGCCTTTGCCGATGTCCGGCCCGCCCGCCTCACCTGGAACAAGGCCCGCGCCGGTTTCGCGATGAACCGCCGTCGCGACTACACCCTGCCCGAGGGACATCCGAATGCCAATAAAGCCCCTAATCCGTCTGGAGTCGTCGATCAGGAAGTGCCCGCCCTCCGCATCGAGAGTCCCGAAGGCGAAGCGCGCGGCGTTCTTTTCGGCTACGCCTGTCACAACACTTGTCTCGGCTTCTACAACTGGTGCGGTGACTACGCCGGCTTCGCGCAGGAATACCTGCAGCAGCACCGCCCGGGTTTCACGGCGATGTTCGTGACCGGATGCGGAGCCGATCAAAATCCCTATCCCCGTCGCAGCGGAGTGGTGCCCGGCGTGAGCGATCTCGAACTCGCCCAACAGCACGGACGCTCTCTCGCCAACGCTGTCGAGATGGCCTTCTCCACCAATCCCATCGCGGTGGAAGGCAGTCTGCGCAACGCCTACGAGGAGGTCACTCTCACTTACGAGGATAGCGAACGCACGCCTCACCAGTATCCCGTCCAGGTCATCAAACTCGGGGACACCCTCACGATGGTGACGCTCGGCAGCGAAGTCGTCGTCGATTATTCCCTGCGGTTGAAAAAGGAACTCGCCGGACCCGCCGGCGTCTGGGTCGCCGGCTACAGCAACGACTATTCCGGCTACATCCCGAGCACCCGCATCCAGGAGGAGGGCGGCTACGAAGCAGCGACAGGCTGGTCGCGGGGAATCGAGGAAATCATCGTGGGCAAGGTTCACGAGCTGTATGGCAAGTTTCCCTGAAACTACTCCCAATAATCTCCCTCTTCATCCCTTTCGCATCCTTGTTTCCTCGGGCTGGGGAAGGCGGGGGTACGGAGCCCGCCCCGCGCCTCCTCGCGACTGAGGGCCCGCATTAAACCCTGGACCCCGGCCCTGGCCGCCACGCCAGTCACGAGCGGCTTCCATCATCGACGGCGCTTGTTCGGAATCGGAGACGTCGGTGGAGAAGCCTCATGCACCGCCAGCGCAGATTGTTTCGTTGTTGTGAGTTCGCTCGCGAGGCTGTCCGCTTCCGAGCGGGTCGAACCGGGGTCGGGAGGATTGATGACGAGGTCGGCACCGGCTCGAAGGAAGGTGCGGGCGCGGGTGGCTCCGATGTCTTACGGGACTTCCGTGATGAGCGCCGTTTTTCCAGAGAGGTCGATTGGGATTATGAACGAAGATGATCGGAGAATTATCCTGACAGAATACTATGGTTGATAGTCCGCGCCGGTGAGACTGCGCAGGACCGACTCCTGCCATTGGCGAAGCGTTTCGCCGAGAGAGGTCGCGAGATCGGGTTCGGTGATGATGAGATCCTTCTTTTCCGCGACGTCGGATTCGAGTTCGTAGAGCTCGCGTTCTTCCCCGCCGTCTTTGCGATCCTGCACGAGTAGTTTGTGAGTTCCCTCGATGACGGCACGCGAGCCGAGGTAGTCCGTCTCGTGGATTTCGGGGTGGCGGAAGTTTTGGAAGTTCCGCGTTGCGACTCCGCCTGAAAGTTTGACCAGGGGGGTGGTGCCTTGTTGCAGTCGGGGATCGAGGTAGGGCTCTTGATCCGCTTTCGAAAGGTGACGGGTCTCGAAACTCCAGAAGAATATGGGGGTGGGACGATCAAGTCGATTCCCGGTGAGGAGCGGCATCAGGTCGATCCCGTCGAGCGGTCGGTCAGGGAGCGGTGCGCCGGCGAGGGCGGCCACGGTGGGGAGCAGATCGCTCGTCGTCGCTCGGAGGAGGCTGCTGTCGGGTGCAGGAAAGCGGGCGGGCCACTCGATGAGACCGGGAACCCGAGTGCCGCCCTCGTAGTGATCTCCCTTTTTTCCACGATGCGGCGATTCGAGAAGTCCGTCCGCCGAGGTTCCGTTGTCGCCACAATAAAAGAGCAGGGTGTTCTCCCGCAGACCCTCATCGGCAAGAAACTTCCGCAGGGTGCCAATGGCGCGGTCCATCGCCGTGATCTCCGCGTAGCGCTCGCGCAGGACGTCGCCGAGCGGACGGGTCGTCCCGAGCCCCGTCTCATTCGAAGTCAGCTTGACCATTTTGTCAGGATACTTCGCAGGGAGTTCGTCGTAGAGGGCGAGGTCTTCAGGCAGGCCTTGGTAAGGCTCGTGGGGCGAGCCGAACCAGATCACCCCGAGGAACGGTTGTTTCTTCTCGCGGGCGCGATTGATGAAGCGGGTCGTCTCCTCAATGAGGATGGCGGAGCTCTCGCCCGGAAACACTTCGGGTGGGCCGCCATTTCTCGAAAACGAGGGGTTCAGTTCGAAGAAATTGTCGTGCGAGAGCCACTCCTGAAACCCCATCGCTCCGGGATTGGTGGGAGACTCTGCCTTCACCGCGCCGACATGCCACTTCCCGAAATGGCCGCAATAGTATCCCATCGCCGCGAGGAGATGGGCGATCGTGATTTCTTCGGGACGGAAGGACCAGCCCGGAGCGAAGGTTCCCATGCGGTTCGGATGACGCCCCGTGAGGAAACTCGCCCGGGTCGGCGAGCAACTCGGGTGGGCGGAGTAGAATCGATCGAGCCGCAGCCCGGTTGCGGCCATCTCGTCGAGGACCGGCGTTTTGAGATAGGGGTGGCCATTGTAGCCGGTCTCCTCCCACCCGTGGTCGTCGCCCATGAGCAGGAGAATGTTCGGCGACGACGCGGCCGCGAGGCCGATCGAGAACGAAAACGCGACGAGAACGGCGAGGGGGAGTTTCATTGGGCTATCGAATCGCATGGTGCGGATCGGGTCAAGTGTCGCGCGTTCAATTGTTCGGACGGTTCCACTTCAACTTCGCGACCCAGACGCGATTGTTGGCCCCGCGAGCGATCAAAGGCGCGGGATCGTGGTAGTTCGGCCCCGGCCCCTGCATCCACTCGGTCACGGTGACCCAGGACTCTTCGGGACTGACTTCGGTGACGCCGAAGTTTCCCAGCCTCGCGCCCCGCTCCGGCACGACGATTTGCTCGCTCGCGCGCACCACCCGCAGCGTCTCCGGATCGACCCGTGCGATGAAGAGCGGAGCACGATGCCGCATCACGTGATCGTTGTTCGCGCCGCGCCTTGTGTAGATGAGGAAGAGCGCGTCGCGATGATTCACCCAATGCTGTTGGGTGTTGTAGTTCCCGAGATCCTCCCCGTCATCGAAGGTCCACGGCTTCGGCTCGGTAAACGTTTGACCGTCGTCACTGACCGCGACATAGCCATGGTCGTCGTTGCGCATTGTCAGGAAAAAGCGATCTCCGTGGTGAACAAGCGATGGTTCGTAGAGGCCGCGCTTCACCGGGATTGAGAGTTCACTGCCGTGGCCGAGATAGCGGAGTTCCGCGCCATCGAAGCTACAGCGCACGACCGTCACCGCATAGGTGGCGGCCTCGTGGGACTTGAAGTAGATCGGGAGGAGGACGGTGCCGTCCTTGAGCTCTGTGCGCTGCACGCACCCGGCCCCGGCATTGGCGAATTTCGGATCGTCCGGCATCGCGAGAGATTGCCACGGACTCCACGATTCCTTTGCAGGATCGTAGATCGCGTAGGCCGTGCTCCTAGGGCGTTCCTTCATCACCGTGTTGTTTTGATAGACCGCCGTGTGCCCGATCCCGAGCAGCTTGCCCGAGGCGGAGTGCCACGACGGCCAGAAGTCGCAGACGGTGACTTCGAGATCTTCGTGACCGTTCCAGGAAAAAGGGCGTCTCGCGAACGAGTCGTGTTCTTTTGCCTGACTCCACGTGGTTCCCAGATCGGAGGATCGCATCTCATTGAGCGCGAAAAAGATATCCGACCCGGTGAGGAGAAGTCGTTGCAGGGTCATGACCGCAAGCGGGCTTGTCGAGGGATTCCCCGGGGCTTCCGGCGGGATCACCCCGGCCCGCGCATGGACCCAGCAATACTTGCCATCGAAGCCTTCGGTCGCTGTGGTGAGTTCGATCTCGTAGAGCGGATCGGCCGCTCTTATCAGGGAGAAGGCGGCGGCGGAAAGGCAGGCAAAGTAAAAGAACAATCGCATCGTTCGATTGGAACACGCGCGACCGGTCCATGGCCACCTGAATTTCCCCGCAGTTGCGCCAGCGGGATGTTTTTTGAGGTTTCACAAGAGCATGAGCTGACGACGTCGAGCGAAGTGGCAAGGGAGGAACGAGCGAAGTGGCGAGTGAGGAACGAGCGAAGTTAAAATCGCAGGCCGGGATGTGATTCGGCATTGATTGATCGTTCGAGGTGTTCCGTCGCAATCGGTTGGAGATGCCAATTAATAGCTGGGTTCAATGCCTTATACCATCCTGACGGTTAGATTGGCAGAATGAAGTTTTTGGGAGCTGGGAAACAAGCGCTTTGCGGGAGGTTTTGGTGACCTGGCCGGATCTTTCCAAATGCCTCGTTCCGAGATCGTCACGATGACAACATCGCTCCTCTCTCACGCCTCACATTTGAAAGCATCCGACTCAGCCATTTCACCAAACAACTGTCAAAATGGTATCAGCGATCAGCTAAAGAACCGGCCGAGTGAAGGTGGATTTTGGATAAGGTGCCAATGCCCGGTAGATCAGTTTTGCATCTTAAGACGCTTCAACGGTCCCGCGCTCAGTATAGTGTATGACGGTCCGAGAGAGAGGAGAGCGAAACTCAAAAAGTCGCATCACAGGGGAAAGACCGGGTATCCATTCAGTAATCTTTTCAACATGATGGGACCCATTAGTGTTTTGAACTTGGATCACAGATCCCACCATTTCATCAGTTCGTATTCTGTAGCTTGCTCTCTCAATGCCAAGGAGCAGACCGAAGTCTGTAAAAGGGCCCCATCCGCTAACCTCCGCGATAGATTCGAACAGGCGATCACATGGAATTCGGGTAGCCTCTTCAACGCGGCCCTTTAGCCGTCGAGGAGTATCGTCTCCGCTTGCAGCAAATTCGCCACCCCTTCTGCGCGGTCCTTGCTCTTCCCTATGCCGCGTTTGGCTTCGGATATCAAAGTCCGGATTCGATCAGCCCCTTGCGAGGAAGAGGTAGAGCAGCAAAACGCTAGCGACGAGAATGCCTCCCACGACCGGCGCCGGCTTCCACGGGGTGAGGTCAACCAGCTTCGCATCCTCCTGCACATAGGGCGTGGCTCGTTTCATCTTCCGCCCGAGAGCCAACTGGAGGACCACGAGGAAAAGGAAAACCGCCCCCATGAAATGATAGCCGGAGCCGAAGACGCTTCCGATGAAATCACCACTGAAAAAGGTGCCCCACACCATAATGACGAGGCCGACGATGATGGAAATGAAGGCGGAGTTTCCATCAACGCGCCGGTTAAACATCCCGACGAGGATCGCGCCGAACAACGGAATGAAATAGACCCCATTCAGTTTCTGGAAATGCCCGAAGATGTCGACCTTCCCGACGAAGATGATCGGGGCGCCGATCGCCGCACAGAGAGCCACGATCGCACTGCACCAACGACCTGATTTCACGACTTCTTCAGTCGTTGCGTTGACATTGATAACCTTTTTATAGACGCCAAGAGAGAACAGGGTCGCACTGGAGTTCAGCACAGAATTGAAGGTGGACAGGATCGAGCCAACGACCACGGCGGCAAAGAATCCGGTCAGGGATCCAGGGAGGACATACCGCACCAGCGTCCCATAGACCCGCGTGCCGTCGCGATCCCCGGCGTCATTGAGAAGCGCCTGATTGAAGTCTGCGTTCTGATTCGCAATATGCAGCGCAACGATGCCGGGAATCACGAGAATGATCGGAGCCAGAATCTTAAAGAAGGCAGCGAGAAGAACTCCCTTTTGACCTTCCGCGAGATTCTTTGCGCCGAAGGTTCGCTGGATGATCTGCTGATTCGTGCACCAATAGAAAAAGTTCAGGAGCAGCACTCCGCTGAAAAGTGTCGGCCAGTGGACATCCTCCCCCCGTTTACCGAGCGAGGCGAAGGCATCCGGATTCTCGATTTTGATTTCTTTGAACAGCTCGGAGATTGACTGTCCGTCGCTGGACGCAAATTGGATCGAAAACCAGGTGATCATGACACCACCGACAAGGAGACCCACTCCATTAAACGTATCCGAAACAGCCACTGCGCGGAGACCTCCGAAAATCGCATAGGCTGAACCCACGATCGCAATAAAAGCAACGACCACCCAGATAGTTGCGGTGTCACCCAGTCCGAGCATTTCGGGAAGCCCTAACATGTAAGCCAATGCGCTCGCCCCACTGAAGAGGACGAAAGGAAGCAGGATCAGCATGTAGGCGACGATGAAGATCCCCGTCGTGAGCGCCCGCACTTTCGCGTCGTATCGGTTCTCAAGGAACTGGGGAATCGTAGCAATGCCCGACTTCAGGTAACGCGGGAGGAAGAACAGGGCAAGGACAACAAGCGAACATCCTGCGATGACCTCCCAGGCCATCACGGAAAGTCCTTCGGCGAAGGAGCCTCCGTTGAGCCCGACGAGCTGCTCGGTCGAAAGATTGGTGAGAAGCAGCGATCCGGCAATGACCACGCCGGTGAGACTCCGCCCCGCGAGGAAGAAGCCCTCCTCGGTGTTCGTCGTTTTTCCACGGGTAATCCACCAAGTGAGCACCGCGACTAAAGCGGTGAAGAAGAGAAAGGTAACGAGTGTCATGTATGGGGGTATGTTAGGGAAGGAAATCACTCGGCGGTGAAAGCGAACACCATCTTGTGAAAGTAAACTTCTCCAGGAAGAAGAACGGCGGAGGGCGCCTTCGGATTGTTGGGAGCATCGGGAAAATTCTCTGTCTCAAGGCAAAGCGCGGTGCGGTGCGCATACGCTACTCCACCTTTCCCCGTCGCGGTCCCATCGAGGAAATTCCCTCCATAGAATTGAATCGCGGGTTGATTGGTTGAGATCGTTAAAACCCTGCCGGTCTTCGGATCCTTGACCCTTGCCGCTTTCTTCAAGTCATCGATATTTTCCCCGCTGATGACCCAGGCGTGGTCATAGCCACCTCCCAGCTTCAGTGCCTGGTAGTCGTCTTCCACCCGGGTGCCGATCGCCGCCGGGGAGGTGAAATCCATCGGCGTTCCTTTGACCGGCGTCAATTCACCAGTGGGGATAAGGCCAGCGTCCGTGGGCAGGTAACTATCCGCGTAGAGCGTCAGTTCATGATCATTGATCGAAGTGGTTGGATCGCCGCTGAGATTCCAATAGCTGTGATGAACGATGTTTAGGACAGTAGGAGCATCGGTCGTGGCGCTGGCTTCCCAGATCAGTTCGTTGGCATCGTTCAGGGTGTATTTCACTTCGACGACCAGGTTCCCCGGATAGCCTTCCTCCCCGTCCACACTGCGATAGGTAAGCTTGACCCCGCGGCTGGTTTCCTCTTCGAAGCTTTCGCCCGACCAGAGGACTTTATCGAATCCTTTGATGCCGCCGTGCAGGTGGCAGGGAATGCCACCCGGATCGTTGTTTGTCGCGAGGGTGTATTCTTTCCCGTTGAGCGTGAATTTGCCGTGGGCAATCCGGTTCCCGAAACGCCCCACGGTCGCCCCGAAGTAGGACGTGTTCGTGAGCCAGCCCGCGAGCGTGTCGTAGCCGTGCGTCACGTCCGCAAAATTTTCGGCTTGGTCAGGAACAGTCACGGAATCGAGAATCGCGCCGTATTCGGTTACCCTGGCGATCATCCCCCCGGGGTTCGTGAGGGTGAACAGCGAGACTTCCTGACCGTCAGGCATGGTGCCGTGGAGCGATTTGACGACGGAAGATGGGGCACCGCCCGGGGTCTTTTCACAAGAGCTAAGCGCGCACATCATTAGAAGCAGGGGAAGTGAAGCAGGGGTTCTCATAAGATAGGGTTTTCAGCGAAAGGACTACAAGGCGACTGTTGCCGCACCGTCCCTGGCGGATGTTATGAAACAATTGAGGGGTCGTCCAAACCTTTCCTCGTAGGATTTTTCAAGTCGCGCACAGACCGCAGGCGCAAATTCACTTTCCACCAAGGTCACGGTCGAGCCGCCAAAGCCGCCGCCGGTCATCCTCGATCCCACGACACCGCCGACCCTGCCGATCCCGTAGGCGGCTTCCACGAGGAAATCGAGCTCGGGGCAACTCACTTCATAGTCAAGTCGGAGCGAGTCGTGTCCGGCGCGCATAAGCCGACTGATGCCGTCGAGGTCCGAGCTCTTCAGTGCTGCCGCAAATTCATCGACCCTCTGCATTTCACTCAGGACATGCCGGGCGCGCCGGAAGAGTCTTTCGTCGAGTTGACCAATCGAACCCTCCAGGCCTGCGGCGTCCAGTTCCTGGAAAGAGGCAGCATTCAGGCGGCGCAATATTTCCTCGCAGTCTTCACGGCGCTTCCGATATGCTCCGTCGCCCAGGGCGTGTTTCACCCCGGTGTCAGCAGTCACTACGGTGAGGTCTCCGGGCATAGGGATCTGTTCGATGGAGAGATCACCGCAATCCAAGAGTAGGGCATGTCCACGGCGACCTGCTCCGACCGCGATTTGATCCATGATTCCACAAGGAACCCCGGCGAATTCATGCTCAGCGCGCTGGCAGAGAAGGGCGCGGTCGATGACATCCAGCTCAACGCCGTAAAGAAGCTCGACCAGCAAAGCTGTCGCTGTCTCAAGGGCTGCGCTGCTGCTCAATCCGGCCCCGATGGGAAGGTTGGAGGAAATGGTCGCGCAAAATCCGGGAATTTCGATCCCAGTGTCCCGATAGACCGAAATGACGCCGATGATGTAATTCATCCACAACTCACTCGGTGACTCGCACCGGGAGAGATCGTTCAGATCCAGCATGACCGGACCTGGAAGATTGAAGCCGTCTGGATGGATCTCGGCGATTCGGCCTTCGCGGGGGCAGGCCAGGACCGTCATTCCCCGCTCGATTGCGATCGGCATAACTTTTCCCCCGAGATAATCAATATGTTCGCCAATCAAATTGATTCGACCGGGAGCAGTGATTTTTACGGTCGGCAATCTTCCGAATTGGAAATTGAAGTCTGACATTTTTTGTAGATTAGATCGCTGCGGCGCAATCAGGCAACGAAATGCTATTGAGAAAGCAGTCCATTGTTTGTAAAGATCGGACAACGATCTACGTCATGCCCGCCACTTCCCGCCGTCGAGTCGCCCTGCTCGTTGAAACTTCCCTGGGCTCGGGACGAGAGATTCTCCGGGGGATCGGACGGTATGCCCGTCAGGCCTCCAATTGGCAATTGTTCCACGCCGCAGGTGGATTGGCGGAAGCCATGCCTGACTGGATGATGAACTGGAAGGGTGATGCCGTGATCGCGAGGATTCAGAATCCTGAAACGCTTGCGCAACTTTCTGGATTGAATATTCCGGTGATCGATGTCCTGGGTGTTTGTGAAAATCAGTTCCCGCTGGTTCATGTCGATGATGAAGCCATCGGTCGTCTCGTGGGCGGCTATTTTCTTGGGCGTGATTTTCAGCACTTCGGATTTTACGGCATCGCCGGAGAGAATTGGTCCGACCGTCGCTGCGAAGCGTTTCGCGAACACTGTCGCCACGGAAACAGCTTCCACGAACTCAACCTACCCCGCCTGCTCAAGGGGGGAGCACCGGAAAGATTTCTGCAAGTCCAGGAATGGGTCCGGCAGCTCCCCAAACCCACGGCCATTATGGTCTGCAGCGATCAACGGGGTCTTGAGTTGCTGGAGGCATGCCTCTCAGAAAACATCGCCGTTCCCGAGGAGATCGCCGTCGTCGGTGTCGATAATGATGCCGCTCTTTGTGAAATCAGCGATCCTCCGCTGAGCAGCGTCAGAGGGGGGCATTTTAATGTCGGACTGGAGGCGGCGAGGGCCGTCGATCTCATTCTCTCCTCAGGCGCACTTCCCTCGAAACTGGTGAGAGTGCCCCCGAACGGGATCGTCGAACGGGAGTCCTCTGCGGTCAAGGCGATCAGTGATGCGGTGGTCGCGCAGGGGGTGAGTTACATCCGGCAAAATCTCGCGGCTTCCGTCACCAACGATTCCATTGCCCGAGTCTGTGGGGTTTCAAGAACGCTGTTCCAAAAGCGCTTCCGCGAGTCGATGGGGCAGTCGATCCGGGAATTCATCCTCGAAAAGCGGCTTGAGCGTGCTCTTCTGCTCATTCGGTCCAGCGACATCACCCTCGCGGATGCGGCGGAGCGTAGCGGGTTCAAGCACCAGGAGTATCTGGGCCAAATCGTAAAGCGGCGCACAGGTCAGACCCCTGGGCAGATTCGAAAAGAGCATCTGAATCGCCCTTGAATGGGCGACGAATCAGTTCTCCACGTAAGGCGAGAGCTTACCCATCCGGCCGAAGACCTAGGGTCGGAGGCGGTTCAATTTCGCATAAAACGATTCCCGCCTCTCGCTCCCCACAAGCCACCATTTCTGCTCACTCAAAGAGGGGTTTCGCAATCTCGCGAAGGGTCTCGGGATCGAGTTTCCTCAGCCTGCGATCGTAGGTGATGAGTCCATTGATCTCGCCTTCGACATCCGTGGTCTGGGTGTAAATGCCCGCCGCAATGCCCTGTTGCTTCAGTTCTGCCAAAACACGAATCGAATTCCGGTAGCGTTCGAGCCACTCCTCTTTGTTCTCGGGCAGGCCGCCGTAGCCCCAGTTCTTCGTGTGCAGACTCCAGAGATGACCTTCGACGGGAAACCCGTGCCCACCGAACTCACCGATCACTTTCACAAATCCGTCGAAGCGACCGTCTTCGCCGAGTTCGAACGGGAAACCGGGATCGGGATAACGATGCTCGTCCACGATGTGTCCGGCGGGGAACCAGTTGCCCCCGCTCGCGACATTGACCTGCCGGGTGGAATCGTATTCGGAGAGCCATTTGCCGACCTCCACGGTGCGATGCTGCCCCCATGCCTCGTTGAAGGGAACCCACTGCACAATACATGGATGCGAGCCTAACAAATCAACCATCCCTTTTAATTCCGCCATGTATTGCTCGTGGGCGGCATCCGGCCAGATAGCATCGACCGGGTCGGGTTGGAGCCTGGTCCATTCGGGACTGCTGTGTTCACCGCCCCGCTTCCGTCCGCCTGAGCTGACCTGATCCTGCCACATCATCATTCCGACCTTGTCGCAGTGGTAGTAGTAGCGCCTCGGCTCGACCTTGATATGTTTCCGAATCGTATTGAAACCCGATGCCTTGAGAAAATCGATGTCGGACAGCATTGCAGCGTCCGAGGGCGGGGTGAGGAGACCGTCGGGCCACCAGCCCTGATCGAGAGTCCCCCAGTGGAAGATCGGCTTCCCGTTGAGGAAAAAGCGGAGGTGACCGTCGGTATCCTTGGCCATCGTCGTCTCGCGAATCCCGAAGTAACTCTCGACGACATCGTCGCCGCAGGTGACACGCAGATCGTAGAGCGTCGGAGAATCGGGCGACCAAAGTTTCGGATCGGGAATCAGGAGAACGACAGATCGCCCTTCTCCGCTCGCGACGACGGCTCCCTTCAGAAGAACATCGACCTTCGCCGGACTTGCGCCATTCGCATCGAGATCGATTTGTACCCGGCCATTGATGGTGGTCGTCACCCGGATTGCGTTGAGATGGTCTTGCGGCACTTCCTCCATCCATACGGTTTGCCAGATCCCGGAAACGGGAGTATACCAAATGCCGCGTGGAGTCAGGACTTGCTTGCCGTGCAGTTGGTAACCGGTGTCAGTCGCATCGGCCACGCGGACGAGGAGAGTGTTCTCACCTCCATTCAAGGCTTCAGTGATGTCGAAAGAGAACGGCAAATTTCCACCGGTATTGGATCCCACTTCGATGTTGTTGACCCAGACCGTTGACGCGTAGTCCACTGCTTCGAAGTTGAGCAACACGTGCATACCTTTTTGTTTTTCAGCGGAAAAGGACCGTCGATACCAGAGAGCGTCATCGGGAGTGATTCGTTTCTCCACTCCCGAGAGCGGGGCTTCGATCGCAAACGGCACGAGAATCTTTCCATCCCACTGCTCGCGCGGTGGAGCAGAGTCGGTCTTCGGCGTCACGGCGTAATCCCAGAGTCCGTTCAAGTTCGTCCAGTTCTCCCTCTTCATCGCGGGTCGCGGATACTCCTGCCACGCATTCTCCGGTGTTATGGTTTGTCCCCATTCGGTCCGCATGGCCACCTTCTCAGCGATCGGGGTGACGGCGTGAGCGAGGAGTTTGGCATTGAGTCGGTTCGGGATCTCGTAGTCGCCGACCGCGTCGGGGACGTCCTCCCCGAGATACATTCCTTTGGCCGGTTCCTTCTCAAACAAGCCGGGCGAAGCCGTCCGGGCCACCTCTGTTCCATTCACTATCAGCACGAGACTTTCGGCGTCGAGTTTCGCCTCGACCTCAACCTTCCCCGAGACGGGTTGCTCGCCTTTCAACTCAACAAGTTTCCCAGCCTGGCGTACCGAAAACACCGGTTTTCCATCGTCGAAATGGAGAGCATAGCCATACTGGTTCCCTCCGTGAGCGATCGCGACTCCTTGAGGTTTGGGATTCCTTACCGTCACAGTCACGGAAAAGGCACGTCCCAGGACCTGCGGTGGATCGGCCTCGGCAGTGATCCCGGCTTTTTTGATCGTCGGTTGCCCTTCTGCGCGAGGATAGACCCCAACTTTCGCCGCCCAATTCTCCCACTTTGCAGCGAGCTCCTTGACCTTCTCCGGATCTTCCGAAGCAAGATTCTTCAATTCGGTACGGTCGGTGGAAAGCCGGTAGAGTTCCCACTGTTTTGCTTGGGTTCCCTCGGGCATGGCCACAGACTCACCAACGAGTTTCCAATCTCCCTCACGCACCGAGGCATTCGTTTCGTGTTCTGCGAAGAGTGCCTCCGACCGGTCCAGTGCAGCACCGTTGAAAGCCGGGCGGAGGGAAATCCCGTCAAGAGGTATCGTCTCTTCTCCGCCGCGCTTCGCAGGATACTTCGCTCCGGCGACATCAAGTAAGGTCGGCATCACGTCGATGAGATGGGCCGACTCCCGATACCACTCCTGGCGCGCGGGAATTCCCGTCGGCCAATGCATGAAAAATGGCGTCGCCGAGCCGCCCTCGTGGAGGTAGTGCTTGTAGAGACGGAACGGAGTGCTGCCCACATTCGCCCACGCTTCTCCGTAACTGTTGTCGTGCTCAAGATTGCGTTTTTCGATGTCCCGGAATTCGCCACGACCTAACATTCCTCCCTCTTGGCAGGCCCCGTTGTCCGAGAGGAAAAGAATCAGGGTATCGTCGTAGTGTCCGTCGCTCTTGAGGAAGTCAACGAGCTTCCCGATGTTCTGATCGACGCGGTCCACCATCGCCGCGTAGATCGACATCTTGAGATCCATTTCATCCTGTGCCTTCTCGTCCAGCGAGTCCCACGCAGGAATCGCGTAACCCCGTGGGGAAAGCGGCCACGCCGGATCGATGAGCCCGAGCTCGATCTGACGGCGGTATCGGGCTCCCCGGAGGGCGTCCCAACCATTTTTGTAGCTCCCGCGATATTTCGCGATTTCTTCCTCGTGCGCCTGCAAGGGCCAATGAGGTGCGGTGTAGGCAAGGTAGAGAAAAAAGGGATTCTCTTTTTTCGGCCCCTTCTCGTGTTCATCGAGAAAGCGAATCGCATGATCGGTGAAGGCATCGGTCGTGTAGAAGGGGCGGTCCGTCGTCGTCTCTAGCACTTCATCGGGATCGTTGTCACTCGTCATCCCCCGGCTCCCGGTCGGCGCAAAAAATCGGGTCGCACCACTGAGGCTGCCGTAGTAGCGGTCGAAGCCTCGCTGAAGGGGGCGGTCGTCTTCCTCAACCTGGCCGAGATGCCATTTCCCTGTCATGAAAGTGGAATACCCGGCACTGCGGAGTGCCTCCGCCAGGGTGAGGCACCGTTGGTTGAGATGTCCCTGGTAGGAGGGCGGGGCATCAGCGCCCCGGGCACGGTCCGGCTCGGAGGTCATCCAGCCAATCCCGGCCTCGTGCGGATGCAGTCCGGTCATCAGCGTCGCGCGTGTCGGACAACAGCGGCCTGTGTTGTAGAATTGTGAAAAACGGACACCTTCCCGGGCCAGTTGATCGAGGTTCGGAGTATCGATCTCGCCGCCTTGAAAACCAAGGTCGGAAAAACCCATGTCATCGACCATGACAAGGATGATATTCGGCCGCTCTGCCGCGTTGGCTGAAGAGACGAGTGCGGCAAGAAAGACGAGAAGATAAAGACGGGGGATCATGTGGGATGCCCTAAGCAGTGGTCCGTGAAAGGGGGGATTTCAACGATGTCTCTTGGAAGATTCGGATAGAACTTTGGAGAAATCGGCAAACAGCCATTCAGAACTAGGGGACGTAGAGCGTCTGAGCGAGGGAATTGGGGTTCGAGTCAAAATTTTTATGAGTTTGAGGAGTTTGCGTGAACACAAATGACGAAGACGAGGGGAAATTCGGGACGGATCCCCGAGTTTCGCAGCCGGGCGGGATAAGTCCGGCAGGCTGCTAGCCTGAGACTTAAAGCGTCGGCCCGATAGCCCGCCCCGACGAAGTTGCTTCGATAGGGATCAGGCTTCTCAAGCTCCTCAGAAAAATAGGCAACGGTTGCTCTAAAGATGATCTGATGCGTCTGAGACCCGCTGCCGACTGGGCCACCGATGACCCGAGGAGGCATCCTCAAAGTAAGTATTGGACGAGCTCGCCGAATTTGAATCCCAAGTGTTCGGTTGGAGAATCATGATCCATCGGCGGGACCGAATCCGCCGCGAGACTTGACGAAGCGCGGGGAGCGTTCACAAATTCATGAGAGAACGGGCATTTCCCGGAGATCTCGCCGGTCTCTCTTGCTTGAGGCGGCCGATCACGGCCCATCGCATCGCTCATTGCTCGATGATGATCAACTATGGATGAATCGACGATTCGGTCGCTTTACGGAGCCAGCTCACGAACCTGTCCGTGCTCCCTCAGATGCTTGAGGGTGGCCTGCATCGCAGAGACTTTTTTCGGCATTTCGGAGTATAGATTGTGTTTTTGTGAGAGATCTTTACCGAGGTCATAAAGCTCACCGGCCTGGCCGTTCTGGGAGTAGCCATCGGCCTCATCAAACCAGGCGGGTACCTTTGAGATCCCCCCGGTTTTTTTGTCGATAAGAACAAAGTCGCCCTGGCGCACCGCGTAACCGTCCGCAGCCGTGTTGTGCACCAGCGTGTCGCGGGCACTGGGACTTTTTCCCGTCCACAGTTCGAGTTGGTTGTAGCTGTCTTCGGCCGCATTTTCGGGCAGTTCGAAGCCGACCGCTGCGGCGATCGTAGCGTGAAGATCCACCTGGCTGAGAAGGCCGTCGCTCACATGGTCCGCCGGGACCGCTCCCGGCCACCGCACGATGAAGGGGACCCGGTGACCGCCCTCCCAGATATCCCGCTTAAGCCCTCTGAGCGGCCCCATGCTCCGATGTCCGTAGTTTCGTACTCTGTCGTAGGCGTAATGTTCCGGGCCGTTGTCTGAGGTGAAAATCACGAGGGTGTTCTCCGTCAATCCTCCATCTTCCAATGCTTTGAGAACCCGCCCGACTGTTGCATCGGTTTGGACCATGAAATCGCCGTAGCCGTTTGCGGCGGACGATCCTTCAAATTCCTTCGTCGGAACGATGGGTGCGTGCGGAGAGGTGAACGGGAAATAGAGGAAAAAGGGTTTTGCCTTGTCTCGGTCTCCGATCCACGCCACCGCTTTGTCCGTCAGCAAAGGCATCACGGCCCAAAAGTCCCAATCTTTAACCGAGGGGCCGGGACGTGCTTCCCAGCTGCCTTCCGCGGTTGGTGCGGTGGTGGTCAACGAGACGGTCGGTTCGGTAATCACGCGATCATTTTCGAACCAGGCGTAAGGCGGGAAGTTCGGTACGTCATCGCCGAAGTAGTAGTCGAATCCATGGGAGAGGGGGCCGCCGGCAATGGGCTTTGACCAGTCAAAGGCGTCGGGAGAAAAGGCCTTCTTTTTTGCCTCGCCGAGGGGAACGGCTTCCGGGCGTTTGATCGACTCCCAGTCCCAGCCGAGGTGCCATTTCCCGATGCAGGCGGTTTCGTATCCTCTCTGCCTGAGCATTTCCGCAATCGTGAGGCGACCTTCGTCCATGATGGGTTGATCGAAGGAATTGACGATGCCGTGAAACTTCCGCCAATGATAGCGGCCATTCAGGAGGGCGTAGCGGCTAGGAGTGCATACGCCTGAGGAACTGTGCGCGTCGGTGAATCGGGTTCCTCCGCGGGCCAGTTGATCGAGATGAGGAGTGGGAATTTTCGAGTCCGGATTCTGCACCCCGAGATCCCCGAAGCCCATGTCGTCGGCGTAGAGAATGACCACGTTCGGTTGGGTGGTTCCGGCGATGGAAACTCCCGCAAGGGCGAGGATGCTGGCGAGGATGGGGAAGATCGTCTTCATGAGTCGGTCTAGGGGGGCGGTGCTAACAGGCCCGAGAATGACTGGCTCTCGTCATCAAGTCAAGACCTCGCCGAGCGCGTCGCCTCATAAATATGGACACCGTAGCGAAAATTGAGCAAACGACGATTGAGGCCCATTGCCTCATAAAAGCGGACACCGTGGCGCATGGCAAAAACCATGAGTCAAAACACTCGAAACG
>Ga0163144_10004781_pt1 | contig 30379 bp, 23 predicted proteins | sample OliLak19BULKMAT1_FD_123175 | JGI IMG/M metagenome (GOLD analysis project Ga0163144, IMG submission 123175) | Freshwater microbial mat bacterial communities from Lake Vanda, McMurdo Dry Valleys, Antarctica - Oligotrophic Lake LV.19.BULKMAT1 | ecosystem: Environmental > Aquatic > Freshwater >... | reverse complement strand
CTGGTCGCCCTGCGCTTTGCTGCTGACGCTGAACTGCCGGTCCTGGTCGGACGGGTCATTGCCGGCGAACTGACCAGCAACGATGCAATCAAGCAGGCTGTCCGGGAGTGGCAACCCGACCACCTGCGGGTCTGACCGTGCGCGGCATGGGCGGCGGCGAAGGCGGCGGACGTCATGGGCATCGGCCCGCCAAAGAGGTCAAGCCAGGTTGGAAGGTGGTACTGCGCGAGTCGGCTGAGTTGATGCGGGTACATCGTGGTCGACTGATGACGGGGCTTCTTCTGCTCGGCGTCAGCCGGGCGGCGTCGTTAGTCCCGCCGGCTTCGGCCGGTTGGCTGATTGATCGGGTGGTTCGCGAAGGGCACCATGATGAATTGCCTTGGCTGGCCCTGGCCGTGGTCGCTGCCACCTTGGTCCAAGCAATCGCTGGATTCGGCCTATCCCAACTGCTGGGTGTTGCTGCCCAGCGGGCCATCCACGAACTGCGCCTGTCGCTGCACTGGCATGTCCTGCGCTTACCCGTCGCGCGATTCGATGCCACGCAGAGCGGTCAATTAGTGTCGCGGGTGATGAATGATGCCGAAGGCATCCGCAATCTGGTCGGTAATGGCATCGTCCAGCTCGTTGGGGGTCTGGTCACCGCCGCCACGGTGTTCGTCATCCTGCTGTGGCTCAACTGGCATCTGACCCTGGCGGTCGCAGGAATGCTTGCGGTATTCGGCGTAGCTACGGCCTTTTCGCTAACCAGATTGCGTCCGGTTTTCCGCGAACGCGGGCAGGTCCAGGCCGAGATCACCGGGCGGATGACCCAGGTGTTGGGCGGGATCCGGGCGGTGAAAGCGTATGCCGCTGAGCCGCGCGAGCAGCAGGCTTTCAGCAGCGGTGCTGAACGACTCTTCGGGTTGGTGCGTACCACAATCACCGGCTTTTCGTTGCTGACCGGGCTGGGGACGCTGGTGATCGGCGGCGCTTCGGCGGTGCTGGTGCTGATCGGCGGCCATGCCTTGATTGCCGGGACGATGAGCGCTGGCCAGCTGTTCATGTACGTAATGTACGTAGCCCTGATGACCGCTCCGGTGCTGCAGATCGCGGCCATCGGCACCCAGATTACCGAGGCGTTCGCTGGACTGGATCGCATCCGCGAACTGCGCAGCCAGGCTACCGAGGATGCTGATTCGGTCGGTCGCGTGGTCTGCCCACGACTGCACGGCGACGTCCGCCTCGACGGGGTGGTGTTCGGCTATGACCCGGCCCGGCCGGTGCTCCACGGGCTCGATGTCCAGGCCATGCCGGGACAAACCATCGCCCTGGTCGGTCCCAGTGGTTCGGGCAAGACCACCCTGGTGTCGCTAATCATGGGGTTCCACACCCCGCAGTCTGGCCGCATCCTGCTTGATGGGCAGGACCTGGCAGGTGTACGCCTTGATTCCTACCGCCGCCAGCTTGGCGTGGTTTTGCAAGACAACGTCGTCTTCGACGGCTCGGTGCGCGACAATCTGCTGTTTGCGCGGCCAGATGCCGATCAGCCCGCTTTGGATGCTGCCGCCGACGCAGCTGCTGCGTTGGGCTTCATCCGCGCCATGGATAAGGGCTGGGATACCGTGGTCGGTGAGCGCGGCGTGCGTCTGTCGGGCGGACAACGTCAGCGTCTGGCCATCGCCCGCGCGCTGCTGGCTGATCCGCGCATCCTCATCCTTGACGAGGCGACCAGTTCTTTGGACAGCGAAAGTGAAGCCGAGGTTCAGGCCGCCCTGGCCCGGCTGCGCAGTGGTCGTACCACCTTCGTTATCGCGCATCGTCTCAGCACGATCCGAACCGCGGACCAGATCCTGGTCCTCGACGGCGGGCGTATCGTCGAACGCGGTAGGCATGACGAACTACTGGCCGCAGGTGGGTTGTATCGCCGGCTGCACGACCGACAGGCGGGCTTGGCGGCTGAACAGTTCCGTAATCCCGGCGAGGTCTGAGGTCGTCTGGTCTCAGATCTCGAAGTGGAAGCCGTCACGCAGCATGCGTTGATAGGCCTTCTGGTCGAAGCGGTAGAGACGGGCGGCACGGTGCGCGACGTCCTGTTCGAACTCATCGAGCTGTTCAAGAATGGCGAGGCCGAGCACTTTTTTGCGGAAATTTCTCTTATCAAGCGGCCGTTCGAGGATCGTTTCGTAGAGTCGCTGGAGCTGCGAAAGGCTGAACTTGGGTGCGAGTAACTCGAAGCCGAGGGGTTGCCAGCGGACCTTGCCCTGCAGGCGAGCACGCGCGCGTTCCAGGATCGCATCATGGTCGAAGGCCAACCGGGGACGTTTGTCGACCGGATACCAGGCAGCATTGCTGGCATCGGTGGCGGCCTGAACCTGATGATCGCTGAGTCGGACCAGGGCGTAGTAGGTCACCGTGACGACACGCTCGCGCGGGTCGCGTCCGAGATCGCCGACAGTGTAGAGCTGTTCGAGGAACACCCTGGAGAGTCCGGTTTCTTCGCGTAACTCACGGAGTGCGGCCTGGTCAAGGGTCTCGTCGAGGCGGACGAATCCACCCGGCAAGGCCCAACGGCCGGCGAATGGTTCCTGGCCGCGCTCGATGAGCAAGACTTTGAGTCCGTCGTCGTCCAGGCCGAAGACCACGCAGTCGACGGTCAGGGCGGCACGCGGGTGATCGTAAGTGTGGCTCATGCGTCAGCCTGCAATTCCTGCAGCTCGCGGCGGAATCCGCCCGACAAGATCGGGAAGCGGCACCAGGTCTTGGGGTCGAGATTCTCGTCATCGAGATGGAACGCCGGAGCGAAGCGCTCGCGTTTCCACTGATTGCGGCACCACAGGGTGGTGAAGCGGATGATCCACTCGCGCAGCTGGCCCGGTGCATGGTCCGGGAAATCGCGCAGCAGAAGCGGTAGGATGTCCTTTGGCGGCAGTTTATCCCGAATGGCAAGCCGTTCGATGCGATCCAAGATCGGGAAGGGCATGAGATCGCCCTCGCTCTGCTGCAGCGCCTGCTGCGGTCGCAGCTCGGGGGTGGACCGTTGTCGGGTCACACAGCCGAGGGCCGGCGTTGCGCCAAGTCCCAGCGGCCCGCTGGTTTCGGCCCAGCTCAGCCAACGTCGCAGGAAGGCCTTGTCGATGCCGGCGATCGGGCTGAGGCCGCCGCAGGTGTCGCCGTCCATGGTGGCATAACCGACAGCCGCTTCGCTACGGTTGCTGGTCGCCAGCAGCAACTTGTCCTCGATATTGGTGATCATCCACACGCCGGGGGCGCGTACCCTGGCCTGGATGTTTTGCAGCGCGATATCGTCGTGGGCCCAGTCGGGTGTCCGACCCAGGGCCGCGCCGACCGCGTTGGTGTAGCCACGCACAAAGGGATCGACATCGAGATCCAGGTGTTTCGCCCCGTAGGCAGCCGCGACGCTGGCGGCTGCGTCGCGGGTCACCTGGCTGCTGTTGGCCGTACCCTGGTAGACGGTGGTCAACAGCAAACTGGTCATCGCACGGGCATCGGCGCAGTCGGCGAGTCCTGGTATGTGTGAGAGGCGGGTGCGGGCGCCAACGAGGCCAAGCTCAGCCACGGCGCGCTGCACCATCAGGCCGACGAGGGCGACGACAGCGGCGGAATCGCATCCGCCACTGAGACTGACGACGTAGCCTTTTGACCTGCTCTTGCGCATGTAATCGAACAGGGCAAGCGTCTCGGCACGGGCGAATTCTTCCTCCTTATGGGTGTTGGAATCCTCCCAGTCGGCTATCATCGATGTGATCTGTGACCGTGTTGCTGGCCAGCGGTGATTCGCCACGACCAGGCCGGTGTGCTCGCCCAGGGCCGGCACAAAACTGGCACTGCGGGCCTGAGCCAATCGGGCAGCGCCGACTTCAACGGTGGCGCAGGTCAGGGTCCGTTCGGCGAAACCAAGGCGTGGGCCTTGGGCGACCATCGCGCCCTGGCTGGCGATCAAAGCTCCGCCGTCATAGATCGCTCGGCCGGCTTCGTTGCCGAGGAGATTGGCATAGACGTAGACGCAACCGAAAGCCCGGCTTCCTTCCGTGACGAAGCGATGACGGACAGCCAGCTTGCCAAAGGCGAAGTGCGAGGCTGACGGGTTGAGGATGAGGTCGGCTCCATGCGCGGCGAGACGCACACCGGGTCGTTCGGCGACCCAGGCGTCCTCACAGATCTCAAAGCCAAAGCGGATGCCGCCGACAGCGAACAGTAGGTCGCCCAGCGGCACCTCGTGCCCGCCGATCGTGGCATGCGCAATCATCCCACGCTGCCACGGCTTGAACCAGCGGGGCTCATAGTGGATGCCATCACCAGCCAGATGCTGCTTGGCGACCAGTCCGAGCAGTCGTCCGTCAGCGATCACCGCCACGGCGTTGAACAGCGCTCGGTGGTGCAGGACTGGCAATCCCAGGCAGACCACCAGTCCGGCCGTGTCCGGTAGCAGCTCGGTCAGGACACGCTCAGCCTGGACCACCACGTCAGGGCCGTGGAAGGCATCCTCGCAGCCGTAGCCGGTGATGCACAGCTCAGGCAGGCAGAGCAGCCCTGCGCCCTGCGCCCTCGCCTCGGCGATGGCACCACGAATCAGCGCCTGATTGCCATCCCAGTCGAGTGGCGTGGTGTTCAGGCAGGCGGCGGCGACGGTGATGGCGATCATGCGGTCTTCCTGCGGCGGGCAGCGAGGATCAGCCCGGTCTTCCGTTCGTGCAGACCCTCCTCCAAGCCGACCGGGTACTGGTGCGGGTTGTCGAGGCGCTTGATGCCGGGGTGGAACAGGTCCAGCTGCTGCTGGGTCCGCGCGCGAATGTCAGCCAACGCAGGGCGTTGATAGACCAGGGCTCCGTGGCGGTAGATCGGCGTCAGCAGATCTTCGCTCACGGCGTCGCCGGGCATGGTGAGGCGCCGGGTCGGATCCGCCGGGTCGATCATCGTCCAGATCGCCGGGGCCGCATGTGTCGCATCCCAGATGACATCTCCGATGGCCTGGCCGCCGGCGCTGAATCGACGGACATTCTGGATGCCGGGATTGCTGACCTTGATCGCTTGTTCGCTGAGTTTAACGCGCGGCTTCCACACCCCGCCTGGCTCGCGGATTGCGGCCAGTTTGTAGACCCCGCCCAGAGCCGGCTGATCGTAAGCGGTCACCAGCTTGGTGCCGACGCCCCACACCGTGATCTTCCCGCCCTGATCCTTGATGCTGGCGATGGTGTGTTCATCGAGATCATTGCTGGCGACGATCGCCGCTTTAGAGAATCCGGCAGCATCAAGCAGTTTGCGGGCTTCGGCGGAGAGCCACGCCAGATCACCGCTGTCAAGTCGGATGCCGACCATTTCGTGCCCTCGCTGGCGCAGCCGTCTGCCGACCTCGATGGCTTTGGCCACGCCGGCCAAAGTGTCGTAGGTGTCGACCAGGAACACGCAGTTGTTGGGCATCGCGCCGGCATAGGCGTCGAAGGCCTCCAATTCATCATCGAAGCTCATCACCCAGCTGTGCGCGTGGGTACCGCGGACCGGGATGCCGAAACGCTTGCCAGCCAGCACGTTGCTGGTGCTGGCGCATCCACCGACGTGGGCGGCGCGGCTGGCGGCCAGGGCTCCGTCGATGCCCTGGGCGCGGCGTAGACCGAATTCCAGAACTGCTTCGCCGCGTGCAGCGTGGCAGATGCGCGCTGCTTTGGTGGCGATCAGGGTGTTGAAATTTACCAGGCAGAGCAGGGCCGTTTCCAGCAATTGGCCCTGCACGATCGGTCCGCGGATGCGCATGAGCGGCTGGTGCGGGAAGACCACCGTCCCTTCCGGGATGGCGTCGATGTCCACGGTCAGCCGCAGGCCTGCCAGATACTCAAGAAAAGCAGATTCGAAGATCGGCTTGCCATCGTTGCCTGGAATTCCAGCCAGATATGCCAAGTCGTCTGAGGCGAAGCGGAAGTCCTGCAGCCAGTCGATGACCGGATCCAGCCCCGCTGCGATGGTGTAGCCGCCAGCGAACGGTGGCTTGCGGAAGAAGAGGTGGAAGACGGCCTCGTGGTCCGCCCGGTTCGTCTTCCAATAGCCGTTGGCCATGGTCAGTTGGTAGAGGTCGGTTAGCAGCGCGGATCCATCCATGGGAACCTCCGTTGTGTGTATTTAGTACACTAACACGGCAGGTCAAGGTCCGCTTTCACATCATTGCCCGGAGCCTCCTGATTTCCACAGTTGGAACCGCATGTCCGCAGGACCGCAATCCTGGATCTCCTGGTTCGATGCCGCGACCGTGGCGCGAGGCAGCGGCTATGCCGACAATGGTGATGTGGAACGTGTCGTCGAGAAAGGGGGAGTGGTAACGGCGACCGTCCAAGGGCATGCCCGATACCGGCTTGAAATCCGTCTGGCCGGTCTCGTCTACGATGAGACTCAGGGGGTCCTCGCGGAAGATGTCCAATCGACCTGTTCCTGCCCGGTCGGTTGGAACTGCAAGCATGCCGTGGCGGCTCTGCTGTCCCTGGCGCGCATGCGGGATCTACCAGACGGCTTGGATAGCGAGGACAGCGATGAACAGCAGACTCGTCCGGTTGCATCGATTGGGCCTCCAACAGCCAAGACACCCTCACCGGAACCGCTGCTACCGGTTGCGACTCCGTTACGTGACGAGGCGGCCCAGCAGATCGGCACCTGGCTGAAAAGTATCGGCGGTCTCAATGCTGGACTCGGCGGCGATCTCCGTCTGACCTGGCACATCCTGGCCCCACGCGAAGGGGTCGATTTGCGTTGGCGGGTGGTGCCGGTGTTGGCCAAGCGGTTGAAATCCGGCGGTTGGGGGGTCGGCAAACGCTTTCCGGACGTGCGTCGGGCTCAGGAGCAGCTCAGCCAGTCACTGGCACATGGCGAACTGGGTTTGCTACGGCGGATCGCTTCCTTGCATCATCCACACCATCCATGGGAGGAGGGCTGGCTGGACGCCTCGTGCGGTGCCACCGGATCGCTGCTGCATGACCTGATTGCGTCGGGCGATTGCTATCTCGACAGCTTTGCCGGCGGCCCAATGGTCGTGGGCACGGCACGGCCGGCCAGTTTGGCCTGGAGTGGTGGCCGTGACGGTTGGCGATTAGAACTCCGCGGATCCGGTGGCCGTATGATCCCCACCGATCCGCCCTGGTGGATCGAGAGAACCATTGCCGGTCCTCTAGAGACAGGTCTTGGCGCGGCGGCCTTCGATGCGGTACGGACGATGCCACTGATTCCGCCCAGCCTGCTGCCCACGGCATTGCCGGTGCTGGCACGCCTGGTGCCCGGATTACCGGATGCCCCGATTTCGCCCACGGCGGTGCCGCCAGTCGGGTACATGATGCGTTGCCGCGTCCGCATGGCTCCGGTCAATGGCTACATGCACGCTGGTTTCGACATCGAATGCCTGGCGGTGTGGCTGCGCTACGGTGATGTGCTGGTTGAACCTGACGGCGCCACTGCGGCTCGTGGGCCCGATGGACGCACGTTGGTGCGCGATCTGCCATCCGAGCAATCCCTGCTCGCCCAGCTTGGTGGCTTCGGTCTTGGCCTTGATGGCGATCTCAAGCTGGTCCGTGGCAGCGGCGCTCCCCGTAGCCAGGTACCGTTGGCGCTGCATCGCGCCAACCTGGAAACCGCCCAGCGGGGGGGGCTACCCAACGTCGAGTTGCCGGCTGCCGTACTGGCGGCAGCGCGCGCTGCGGGCTGGACGATCGAGGGCTCTGATGCGGCCTTGCCGGATCTCGCGGCTGAGACCGTTGAGGTGTCGATCGGGGAACCACGCGGCATCGATTGGTTTGAGCTGAACCTCGGCGTCCAGGTCGGTGATGAGCGTATCGATCTGACGCCGGTGATCGCCCGGCTGGTTGCCGGCGGACCGCAGGCCCGTGCGGAACTGCCGCGCGTCGAGCTGGCGGGGCGGACGTGGCTGTTGATGGCGCTGGCTGATGGACGGATGGTGCGCTTGCCTGAAGCCGAAGTGCTACGTCTGGCCAGCCACATCGAGGCCCTATTCGATGCCCAACCAGCCGCCGGACGCGGTTGGAAGGTGGATCCGGCCCTGGCCCTGCAGCTTGACGACCTGGCTGGTGGGCGGGGGCTCAGCGGCGAGCGGCTGAACACCATGGTCACCGCCCTGCGCCGCCTGTCGGTGCCGGCCGAGGCTGAATCTCCGCCGGGATTACTCGCGGAATTGCGTCCTTATCAGCGCACCGGGCTGGGCTGGATGCAGCGTCTGCGCGAAGCCGGGGTGGGCGGCATCCTGGCGGACGACATGGGGCTGGGAAAGACGGTTCAGACCATCGCATTCCTGTGTGCCGAACATGCCGCTGGGCGACTCGACAAACCAGCCCTGGTGATTTGCCCAGCCAGCGTGGTCGGCACTTGGCGCCGCGAACTGGAACGCTTTGCCCCTTCGTTACGCGTCGGTGTTCTGCACGGGGCCGAGCGCGAGCGTGATGCCGTCGTACTTGCCGGCCAGCATGTGCTGATCACCACCTACGGTACCCTGCTGCGCGACCAGGATCTGCTCGAATCGATTGAGCTGCATCTGGCGATCTGCGATGAGGCCCAGACGATCAAGAATGCTGCCGCCAAGGCCGGCGCAGCGGTACGCCGGTTGCGCGCCCATCACCGGCTGGCGCTTTCCGGCACCCCGCTGGAGAACCATCTTGGTGAGCTGCACACGCTGATGCATTGGCTGGTCCCCGGGCTGCTTGGCGATCGGGCCCGGTTCGAACGCATCTTCCGCAAACCGATTGAGCAGTCGGGCGACATGCAACGGGCCGGCCTGCTGCGCAGCCGCATCGCCCCGTTCGTGTTACGTCGGACCAAGGGACAGGTCGCACCGGAACTGCCGCCACGAACCGAGACGCTGGTCCCCTTGGAGCTGACGCCGATCCAGCGCGAATTGTACGAAAGTGTCCGCCTGACCATGGACAAGCGCATCCGCGACGCGCTCGCCGAGAAGGGTTTGGCGCGCAGCCGCATCGATATTCTGGACGCTTTGCTGAAGCTACGTCAGGTCTGCTGCGACCCGCGCCTGGTGCGCGGGTCGGAAGTGCAGACGGCCTCGTCGGCCAAGCTGGACTGGCTGTCAGACACCCTGCCCGAGCTGGTCGAGGATGGCCGTCGCATTCTGCTCTTCAGCCAGTTCACCAGCCTCCTCGATCTGGTCGAGTCCGATGTGCTGAAGCCGGCCAAGCTTGATTGGCTGCGGCTTGATGGCTCGACCCGCGACCGTCAGGACCTGGTCGAGCGCTTCCAACGTGGCGAGGCCCCGGTGTTTCTGCTATCGTTGAAGGCTGGCGGAACTGGTCTGACTCTGACTGCCGCGGACACCGTCATCCTGCTCGACCCGTGGTGGAATCCCGCAGCAGAGGCGCAGGCCGCCGATCGCGCCCACCGCATCGGCCAGGACAAGCCGGTCTTCGTTTACCGGCCGATCTGCACGGGTTCGGTCGAAGAACGCATCCAGGAACTGCAGGCGCGCAAACGCGGACTTGCCGATGCGCTGTGGGACGGCACCGGGCAGGTCGGTGGTGACCTCGACGAGGATGACCTGGCGGCGCTGCTGGCACCACTGCCGGACTGAGTCCCACCTACGGCGTGCCAAGCCGGGGCTAAGGTTCCTCGCTGTGTCCCGTAGGATGTCCAGGAGCCAACCATGCGACTGCTCGTCCCCGCCTTGCTTGCTGCCGCCATCTCCATGCCTGCCGTGGAGATTGGTCCACGTCCCATACCTCATGCCCAGGATGTCGTCGCGGCGGTTGCCGGCATGACCGGCGATGCCCGGACCGTCGGCCTGTTCCGAGCCAAGGGGCTGGATGTCCTGAACCTGACCTGGGAGGACACCGGACGCTGGGCTGGCAGTAGCGTGGGGCCGAACATCAGTGACCTGACCATCCAGGTGCTCGACCGGCCGCAATGCCGGGGCTACTCAGGATGCATGCCTGTGGTGCGTATGCCCAACTTCGCGGATGTCTCGTGCGATGTGCCGCTCGACAGCCTGAAAGTCTTGGTCGGCAATCACAACGGACAAGCGCTACAACCGGTGACGCTGCGCACCTACCTCGAACGATTCCGCGACTTTCAGCACAGTCCGACAGGGTATCTTGAGGGCAGTCTGCTCGCCGAACGTGACAGCCATGTCCTGGCTTCGGCCCAGGCCTGCTTTCTGCCGGTCGCCCAGGGGGGCCAGGCGCGCTTTGCTCCGGTGCTGTTCAACTACCAAAGCCGTCCGGGTTCGCCGGCGGTGCTGGTCATCTTGGCCACTCCCGAGGGGACCTCTGCCCAGGTGATCGAAAACGACCCCGTCGCTAGTGCTGGGGTCGCCCATGGTCAGCGACTGTTCCACAATGCCAACGGCCAGCGCACCGCACTAACGGCCACCCGCTTCAGTGATTTCCAGGGACAGCAGGCGCAGCAGGGGGTGAGTATCAGCGGCGATGCGGGCACCCGCGATGGCCTGAGTCTATGCCTGGTCATCCAGATCCCGCTGCTGGTGCCGGAGAGGCAACGGAAGGATTTGCAGCCCTCTGAGAGTGCACTAACTGCATCCCCAACGGCGAAGGCCTGGGTTCAGGAATCCATGCGGGGCGTCGAAACCGCCGTCGTCCAGGCAGGGCCGCCCGAAGGGCCGTGGATCGGACTCAATGGCCGGACACTGCGACGCGATGTCCGTTTTCCGATCCGCGCGACCGTGCAGTTTTATCAGGCGACGTCCTCGACGAACGTAACCTCGGCGGACGTTGATCGGATCGCAGGTGGCATTCAGCGGGTCTATTTGGACGCCGAAGCGGTCGGTAGTCTGGTAGTCGGCGGCAGCGCCGGCCGGATCACCGTTCATACCGTGGAATCATGGCCGCAACCATGGTGGCAGGAGCCCTGCCTGGCATGGCAGTCCACCACCGGCCAGCCGTGGAATGAAGGCGTACGTAGACTGCGTGAGCGTCTTGGCGCCTCCTGGCAGCCACGCGACGCTCGCGAATTGAGCAATGCCTTGGCCTTGGTGCATTGAAACGTTCCGGCGGGTGAGACGTACAACAACCATGCGCTCCTCAGTACTCCGTGCCCTCGTCCTTGCCTTATCCATCTGCTCGGTGCACGCCGCGGTGGTCGGTGGTGGGCGCGGGGTCATCAGTCCCAATAACGACGAGCGCAAGTCGGTGGTGCCCCAGCCGGGCTGGGTTGAGGATCCGACCCAGGGCGGCACTAAAAAGGCGGTCAGCACGTCGTGGCCTTCCGCAGCCGGACGCGATGCGGTCGCCAAGGCCCGTCAAGAGGCCATTGCCAAGGGTCAGAAGACCTTTGAATTGCCACCTACCAGCAAGTTCAAGGAGATGGAGACTTGGATCGACAGGGATAAGGGCCTGATCTGGGTCTGGTTAGTTACCAAATAGACTGACGAGGGGCTGGCGGATCACGGTTGGTCCCTGCCGTCTACGCCCTAGTGTCTACTTACGATGCCTGAGACCCCAACTCCGCCAAACCAGCCGCAGAAGCCTCGCGGGCTGCTCACCATGACCCTCCTGGTTGTGGGTTTTCTCGTGTTGATGTTGATCGCGTTCAACAACGATCGCGGCGGTGGCTATTTCGGCACTGCAGACAAGGTCAGTTATTATAAATTCATTGAGAACATTGAGGCTGGCAAAGTCTTCAAATTTAAGCTCGGTTCGGATGCCATTTACGTCACTGCTTCGAAGGCTGACGGCGAAAAGAAATATGCTGTTAATTACCCTGGCGCCCGTCTGACTGACGAGAGTTCCCAGCAGATCATCGCCACGACTGAGCGATACAACGAAGCCGCACGATTGGCCAATGCGAACGGCGGCACCAAGGTGATCGTCGATTACGATGGCGATTCAGGCCCCGGCTTCTTGTCTCAGATTCTTCCGCTGCTTTTCGTATTCCTGCTCGTCGGCGTCCTGTTCTGGTTCTTCGTGCTGCGCCGGATGAACCAGGGAGGCGGTGTGCTGAGCTTCGGTAAGAGTCGCGCCCAGCTCGTCACCAAAGGCAAGACCGGTAAGACGTTTAAGGATGTTGCCGGCATCGACGAGGCCCGTGAAGAGGTCGAGGAATTGGTCGCCTTCCTCAAGAACCCCAAGAAGTTCCAGAAGTTGGGTGGTCGTATCCCACGCGGCGTCATGCTCGTCGGCCCGCCCGGCACCGGTAAGACGCTGCTGGCCAAGGCGATCGCTGGTGAGGCCGATGTGCCCTTCTATTCGATTTCCGGCTCAGACTTCGTCGAGATGTTCGTCGGCGTCGGCGCTAGCCGCGTGCGCGATCTATTCAGCCAGGCGAAGGACAACTCGCCATGCATCATCTTCATCGATGAGATCGATGCGGTCGGTCGTCGTCGCGGCACCGGGTTCTCCTCGGGCGGGCACGACGAGCGTGAACAGACCCTCAACGCCATCCTCGTCGAGATGGATGGTTTCTCCTCGACCGACAAGGTCATCGTCATCGCCGCCACCAATCGGGTTGACGTGCTGGATCCGGCCCTGCTACGGCCGGGACGTTTCGACCGTCATGTCCATGTCACCCTGCCTGACATCGCCGGACGTGAGCAGATTTTGCAAGTTCACTCGGGCAAGGTGAAGATGTCGCCGGAGGTCAACCTCTCGCTGATCGCTCGCGGTACGCCTGGCTTCAGCGGTGCCGATCTGGAAAGCCTGATCAACGAAGCGGCGCTGAATGCCGCCCGGCACGAGCAGGAGTCGGTCACGACCAAGGATCTGGATTACGCCCGCGACCGCGTCGCATTCGGCCAGGAGAAGAAGACCGGTAGCCGGGCCATGCCCGAACGCGAGCGCGTCATTACGGCATATCACGAGGCCGGTCACACCATCCTGCAGGTCCTGGTCGAGGGGGCCGACGACCTGCACAAGGTGACGATCATCCCGCGCGGCCGCGCACTTGGTGCGACCATGCATCTGCCCAACGAGGACCGCCACACCCACAGCCGGAAGAAGCTGCTCGGGGACATGGCCGTGCTGTTCGGTGGTCGCATTGCAGAGGAACTGTTTTGCGGGGATATCACCACCGGCGCCAGCAACGACATCGAACGGGCCACTTCGCTGTCCCGCGGCATGGTCTATGAATGGGGCATGAGCGATCGCATGGGCCCAGTGAAGTACACCGAAGGCCACGATGGCGTCGCTGGTCACGAGGAAGTGGTCGCGGTCAGCGCTACCACCCGCCGCGAACTCGACGAGGAGGTTCGCCGGATCATCGATGTGCAGTACGCGCATGCGCGAAAGCTGATCGAAGATAATCGCGACAAACTGGAGCGTGTGGCCAAGGCTCTGCTGGAGCACGAGACGCTCGACAGCGCCCAGGTGAAGCGACTGATGGCCGGCGAGGATCTGCCGCCGCGGCGTCCCAGTGTGATCGTGCCAGTGGTGCGCGAACCGGTGGCTGCCGCCGAATCCAAGCCGGATGCCGACCTCACCGGGTTTAAACCGCAGATCGCCTGAGGCTTCGTCGGGTTCGGGGTTTCAGTCGCCGTTCCAGCATGCAGCATGCCGAGCATGGACCTAGCAAGCCTAATCCGCGACGTGCCCGACTTCCCCAAGGCGGGGATCGTTTTCAAAGATATCACGCCGATGTTGCGCGATCCGTCAGCATTGGCCCAGGTCATCGCGGAATTGGCAGCACCCTGGACGGGCAAGGGCATCACCGCTGTGGTTGGTATCGAAGCGCGCGGCTTCATCCTCGCCCCGGTGGTTGCCCTCGAACTGGGTGTGGGATTCGTTCCTGCGCGAAAGCCTGGCAAGCTGCCGTGGACGGCAGTACGTCAGACCTATGGCCTGGAGTACGGCAATGATGCCATCGAAATGCACATCGACGCGCTGCGTCCCGGCGATCGGGTCTTGATTATTGACGATGTGCTGGCCACGGGCGGGACGGCAGGCGCTGCGGTGGCATTGTGTAAGCGGCAAGGGGCCGACGTAGTCGGCTGCGGATTCCTGGTCGAACTCAGCATGCTCGGCGGACGTGACAAGCTGCTGGTGCCGGTTGCGTCGGTGCTGCGCTACTGAGGCACGGTGACAGCCGTGCTGTCGGAATTTAGAGCGCCGATTATGTAGCTGCGGCCAGCGACGTGGCTGCTGCGATGACTTCGGCGACGTGGCCGTCAACCTTCACCTTGCGCCACTCCTGAGTGATTTGGCCGGCTGCGTCGACTAGGAAAGTCGATCGTTCGATGCCGAAGCTTTTCTTGCCGTACATGTTCTTCTCCTTCCATACGCCCAGCTTGTCGGCCAGGACGTGCGCTTCGTCGGCGAGCAGGACGAAGTTCAGCTTCTCCTTGGCGATGAACTTGGCGTGGCTGTCCAGCGAGTCGGTCGAAACCCCGAAGACCCGGACGCCGAGCTTCTTCAGGTCGCTATGGCGGTCGCGGAAGTCACACGACTCGGTGGTGCAACCGGGCGTCATGTCGCGCGGATAGAAATACAGAATGTACGGGGAACCGGCCAGACTCTTGACGCTATGGGTCGAACCGTCGGAACCAGGCAGACTGAAGGCTGGAAAGGCGGTCATGAAGTGGCTCCTGGATTCGGTGTACGGTTGCCGTGGTCGCGGTCATCCGGGTTAATCGCAGGCTTGGACATCACTCTCACAGCCGTTCAGGGGAAGGGCGCCCCGCCAGCCGCGGGTTTCTCGGCTCCGCCATCCGGTTTCCCGTGGCCAGCCACCGCCTCGTTCAACCGCTTCAGCGTGTCGTCGACATCAGAGCCGACTAGATCGCTTGCCAGCAGCGTCCCATCAGCACCGACCAGGAACAGGCTGGGGATGCCGTTGACGTGCCAGATGTCGTCGAGTTCGCCGTCCCAGCCCAGCTTCTCGCCGATCACTGGCCAGGTGATGCCATGCTTGGCCATAAAAGCAGGCAGATCGGCCATGGTCTGCGGATTATCCAGACTGACACCGATGATCTGCACCTCGGGATGTCGGGCCGCGAACTGGGCGACCGCTGGTGCGACTGCCGCGCATGGACCACACCAGGAGGCGAAGAAGTCGACCACCACCGGTTTGCCGCGCAGGCTGGTGAGGTCGAGCGCCTCACCAGCCCTGTCCAGGCGCCCCGCCTTCAGGGCCGGAGCTGCTTGCCCGACCAGTTTGTCGACGGCGGCGGTAGCGCTTGCGGCGGCCTCAACCGCCGCCGGATCGGCACTGCGGGCCTGGATCCAGGCCAGCACCTCGGCCGGTTGGGCTCCGCTACGTTCCATCGCGGTCAGCCGTAGCAGATAGACGGGGATGCGCTCGGAGGGCGGCATCGGAGCGAGCAGTTTCAGGGCCTCGTCCAAGGCGGTCAGCGCGGCAGGAGCGTCCGCCGGCTTGCGATCTTCGCCCAGGGCCAGGTTGCAGGCGGCCCGACCGATTGCCAGATGGGCGGCGGCGCGAGGACCGGCATCACCGGACTGTGCTAGTTCATCCAGTAGGACGGTTGCCGCAAGTCGATCGCCATCACTGAGCACCGCCCGGGCAGCGGCTGAGCGGGCCAGGGCCGCGCGTTCGCGGATGGCGGGCGTCGCCGCCGGATCCTTCTGCACGGCTGCGGCAATGTCGACACAACGGGCGGGCTGGAATCCATCAAGCCAGGCCTCGGCGAGCGCCAGGCGCACGGTGAGGCGATCCACCGGGGCGAGGTCGGGAATCCCTTCCAAGGCTGCGGCGATCGCCTCGGCCCGGGCCGGCGATCCAGGTTCGTCCCGCTGCACTTCGCTGAGCGACGCTTCGGCCGCGGCGATGACATCGCCAGAAGTGGCGGCGCTCATCGCGGCAGCGGCCAGCAGCAGGATCAATGCGCGGCTCATCGCAGGGCCAACACCGCGACGCGGATGGTCGGGATCTGCGAACCATCCTTGGGTAGTTCCAGGAAGCACAGTCGCTTGCCATCGGCGCTCCACACCGGGCCACGACCAGCGTCGCTGATGCGCTCGGCCCAACCATCAAGCCGTTGCGTCCCGATCCAGACCACGTTATCGGCGTCAACCCAGGCCATGATCTCAGCGAGCGGGTGGGCCGCGGGATCCCGCCCGTCACGGCGCAACGTCTCGATCGGCGCGCCTGGACTGGCGATGTGCACAAGGCGGGTCCCGCCACTCCACCAGGGTTGACCGTCGGCTGCTGGTAGATTGACCACCGTGGCGATCACCCCGCCCCGACGGGTCCAGCAGGCCTGCATGGCATTGCCCAGATTATCGACCCGTCCGGCGGTCCATCGCACGAACATGGTTCCTGGACCGGTGTGGCCGGTCCACCAATCCGTGTCGAAGGCGGGGGTGATGCGCCAGGCCAGGCCTGGACCATTCGGTTGCGGCTCGGGATCGAATCCTTCGCCAAACTCGCTGATGTCGCCCTTGGCATCCACGCGGATGATGATGTTGCCGTCCTGCGCCACGATCAGGTTGTCGCCAGATCGACGTGGACGGTACCCACGGTCGGTTAGTTGGGTGCGTTGGGGCTTGCCCAACCCGACAAAGGATGCCACCGTCAGCCCATCGCTGGGTTTGGAAATGGTACCATCACCCGCAGGAATGGCGTTGCGGGATGGGCCGAACACGAACTGGTCGCCATTGAGCCATACTGGCAGGCAGCTGTCGCGCCGATCTTCGGCGTCGAATTGACGGACACCCTGACCGCCTTCCTCAAGCAGAGCGAATCCACCCTGCGAACGAGCCACCAGCACGTTGCTGTTCGGATTCCACTGGGGTGACGGGTCGACAACAGTTGCCGGCCAACCGTAGGTCCGGATCTGCTTGAGCCTGGTCTCCAATGGTTCTCGACTGGACGAGGAGCATGCGCATAGGACACAAGCGATGGCAAGGGCGACAGGAAGAATGTTCATGGCGTTATCCAGGCTGAGACGGTCAGGACGGCAGAACCTGACGCATCATCGAGCCGGAGGAGTCGGCCAGCTGGGTCGGCCACGGCCTGATGTGGACGTCCGGCGATCGTCACCTGGGATTGCTGCCAGCCCACCGTGGTCGGCGTCGGCGGGGTTGGACCGAAGAAATCGTAGGAGGGAATCTCCCCGGTCGTGCCGGCCCGCCAGGCCACGGCCAACAGCAGGGGTGCTAGACGTTCGTCCCAACCGCGTGCGCCTAGAACCGTGCGTTCGTCTGGTGTCGCCGCCGTCGTGTTTCCCTCGATGGTTGGACCGTCGATCTCGCGAGTGACGTTGTAGCCACGGGCGACGGCAACCACCCGGGCCAAGGTGTCGCGGCCATTCCACGCCACCAGGCGCAGGCGCTCGTCAACCAACAGGAACGGACAGTCGGGTAGGCGTGCCCCGCCCAGGGCCGTGGCGGCTGGCGGGGTGTAGAGCAGTTCGATCATGCGCTGATTGCCAAAGCGGGCATCTGGCGGATTCAGACGCAGCCAGAAACGTTCGCCGGCCAACGTGCCTTGCAGTTCGATGGCGCCGGTCGGGGCCTGGGGCAGGAGGTCTGCTGACCAGCCTGAACAGGCCAGCAAGAGGACGACGATGATCCTCATGCGTCCCGCCAACGGCCTGAAGCCCAGGCGAGACGGGCCGTGATGAGGCCGAGGGCGCATAATGCCAAGCCGGTAATATAACGAATCCATGGGTGGGTCTCGCTGACGTCGATGATAAACGCCGTTCCGGCCGGATCGTTCGCTTTCCAGAAGGCCTTTACAAAGGTCTGGTGCCCTTGGTTGTCCGGAAGGACTCGGGACTCGATCTCATCGGCTTCGCGGACCGAGGTCTGAGGATCACCCATGGTGCGGAAGAACTGGCTCCGTTGGGTATCCCCGATCAGCCAGGCGCCTGTTCCGGTCTGCATCTCCCACACCGCCCGCACAGTGACATCGTCGCCATGGGGCTGACGGTAGATCTCTAATACGCGGGCGTGCCCCCATTCGTGGGTCAGAAAGTTCCGAGTGAGCGGCCAGCACATCAATGCGCCGCAGAGAACCATGATTACACCTATAGCGACGAGGATACGCCGCATCAGTGCCAGTTCCTCAGGCGTTCCACAGTCCGCTGAGGCGGCCTGGGGAGAGTTTGCCGGTGTCGTCGGCAATCGGGCAGCGCTCGGTCAACTCGGATGCGGTCATTTCACCAAGATCAATGCGCACCCGCAGGCCGGCGTTGGCCTGGCCAGGCATCGGCAGCCCGGTGTGGTCGAGCAGGCAGGTGCGATGTACTCCGCCCCACAGGTCGGCCGTCTTGCGGTCGCTGCGCACCAGGGCGAGATTGCGGGTCCAGCCGTGTTCGAACAGTCCTTGGCGCAATCTGGCAAAGCATCGGGATTCAACCCGCACGCTCTTCCAGTCGACGTCCATCGGACGCTGGCAGGTGAACCAGCCGATCAGGCGGATCAGCTGCGGGTCTGACAGGCCACCCCACAGACACGTCTCGTTGTCGATCACTTCGAGCCAAGGCTGGTGGTGCTGCTCTGCCCACGACGTCAGCGCACGATCGGTCTGTGGCTTGCCTGCCGTCGGGGTGGCGGCGGCGAACACCAGGCGGCCGCTCGCCAGGCCCTCGGTCGCCACGATGCGGGCATCAGCGAACAACTTGCCCAGCGCCACCCAGGTCGGTGAGTCAGCCTCAATCTGGTCCAGTTGGGGTTGCGAACCTTCGGCCAGGATCCAGCCCGTGCGGATGCCGATGTCCTCGCAGAAGCGCAAGGCGGCGAACGTGGACATGTGGGACACCGCAACGACCCGCACGCCGGCCTTGGCATGGGGCGGGTATCCGATGGCTGTCATTGACCAGTTGACTGAAGGCACGTTAGGAAGTTAGGGGCAGTGACAGAGTGGGCAATGGGTTGACTGACGCTTACGGCATCAGTCTGACGGTCACCTCGTCCTGGGCATGCCTGGCGCTGGCTGCCAGGCGGATGCCGGACGGATCGTAGATGACCAGGCCGAGGTCAGCCAGGGCGATGGCGATCGGTCGCCATCTGCTCTCAGGATCACCCAACCGCTCCAGGCGCTGGGCCGTGACGCCCTCGGCAAGGCGCAGGCCCAGCATCCAGGCCTCGCGTATGCGGTCCAGCGGGGTGAGGACCTCTCGTTTCCAGGCGGCGTCACCACCTGTCTGGAGGGCAGCTATGTAGACAGCGGGGTGTTTTTCACGAGTCATGCGTACTCCGTCGAGGGTGCTGACCGCCCCCGCCCCGGCCGCTTGGTAGTCTGCCAGTCGCCAATAAGCCAGATTATGCCGGCTTTCGTGGCCAGGTCGGGCGAAGTTCGAGGTCTCATAGGCGCTCAAACCCAGTCCGTCGAGCCGCCTGGCGACCAATTCGATGAGTTCCCGACTGAAGTCGCCGTCGATGTCGGCCATCTCGCCACGCGACCGCCGGGCATGGAACTCGGTCCCCGGTTCGAAGGCGAGATGATAGACCGAGGCGTGGTCGAGACGATGTCGGTGGTACAATTGCAAGTCGGCTTCGACCTCGTGGATGGTCTGGCCGGGCAGGCCGAACATGAGATCCGCCGATACCCGGGGTACCGCGGCACAGGCCGCTGCAATGGCTGCCTCTGCTTCGCTGGCATCATGGACCCGGCCGAGGAAGCGCAGATGGTGGGCGTGGGTGCTCTGCACGCCCAGCGAGATGCGATTGACTCCATGTTCGGCGAGGACGGCAAAGCGGTCAGCATCCGATGAGCCTGGGTTCGCCTCGCAGGTCCACTCATAGTCATCGGCGAGCGTGATATGGCCCCGAATGGCGGCGAGCAGGCGTCCCAGCAGGTGCGCTCCCAGCATGGTAGGCGTGCCGCCGCCGATGAAGATCGTGTCGTATGGACCGGTCGGCAGACGTCGGATCTCGCTAATCAGCGCCTCGACATAGGACATGTGCTCGTCGTCACGGCCCGCAATCGAATTGAAGTCGCAATAGGGGCATTTCGCAGCGCAATACGGGACGTGGATATAGAGGTGCATGCAGGACGGTTCCAGCCCCAGACGTGAGCAGGCTGGGGACAAACATCGGTTTTCCTCAGTCTGCTAGTTGCGACGCTTGAACCGCGAACTTCCGGCCTGGCTCTGCTGGCTCGGGGCAAATCTGTCGATGTGGCTGCTCGCTTCCTGGACGACCGCCATGGCGGCGGCCTCATCGGCATGGCCGATCAGGATGTGCGTCCACACATAATAGAGGACGAAGGCCATGGGTGGGGTCTTTTTCAACTGGGTCAACTCGGGACCCAAGCCCTCGATGTCGCCTTCCATTTCGGTGATCACGCCGATCAGGCCGTAGACGCTTTCAGCCGGAGGATTGCAGCCGCGCCGGTGCAAAGCGAGGATCACGCCGCTTTCGCGCAGGTCGTCGCCGCTCGCCAGGACCGGACGGCCTTCTGCGGTGCGCAGGGGCGGTGGTCGGCGCGCACCACGCCAAGCTTCCAACACCTCATCAAGCCACGTCGCCGAGTCCTTGGGCGGGGGCCGTGTGATCGGCCAGGGCTCGTCGACCTCGTCGTCCTCGTCCTCTTCGCGGGCATCTGCCCAGCAGCCGCGAATGATCTCGCCGGCAACCGCCTCATCAAGTACGGCGGCGTGGACCTGCGCTCCGAGATAGTAGAGCAGGAAAAACTGTTCGGCTGAAATATGGTGGTCCTCAGGATCCCCGCCGCCGTGCCGCCTCAAGCGTTCAGTGAGGTCGGTGATCGCGTCGATAGTCCGATCGATAGTGTCGCTGTCCCCGCCAAGGGTGGGCAGACCACGGGCCACCCGGGCCATCGATACGGCCTGATCCTCGAGGTGATGCCATACCTGGTCATCTGGGGTGTTCTCGCCGGCCGGCAGCGACGCCTCAGCGATGGCGAAGGCCTTGCCGAGTTCGGTGCGCCAGGATTCAAGACCGGTGGGAAGGGAGTGTGGCATCAGCGTACCAAGGAATCCCACCCCATCGGGCAGGTGATGGGTTGCACCGTTATCAGGCCAGCCAGAGTCTCATCATCAAGACGGATCTGGCTGCGGGTCAGCGTCCCGTCGGCGTTCTGCGCTGGCAGCGTAGCCAGTACCTGGGGAGTGCCGAGGGCTGCGCCTGGCCATTCGACTGCGGCCGTCGACATGGTCTGGGCGCCGGGGTCATGGCTGGTCGGATGCAGCATGATGAAGGTGCGGTCTGACAGCCGGCGGATCAGCCAGCAGCGCACGCCGCCGGAATCGACTGGCAGGAAGAGAATCACTTCGCCACCATCGCGCAACAGGCCGCGCAGGGCGGTGAGATGTAGGGCGTCGTTCTTGTTGCGTACGTGGACTGGCGGCATGCGCACGCCGTAGCCCGCTTCGCCAAGCGCCTCCCAGGTGGCTTGGCTGACCAGGACCTGCTCCCTGAGGGCGTGATGTTCAATGCGGCTGGCGGTATTGACCGTGTCGCCCAGCAAGGTGTACGACAACTGGTCTGACGAGCCGATGTTGCCGGCTACCACAGGACCGGTGTTGAGGCCGATGCCGTGTCCAATCACCGGCCTCCCCTCGCTCTTGGCCAAGCTGTTGAAACCGAGCATAGCGATCTGCATGCTCAAGGCCGACGAACAGCCTTCGATCGCGCTGTTGCCGTGCTCAATCGGAACACCCCAGAAGCCCATGATCGCATCACCAATGAACTTGTCGATCGAGCCGCGCTCGTTGCGAATGCATGGAACCATGCGCTCGAAGTACTTGTTCATCAATTCAACGACTTGTTCAGCCGACATCGCTTCGGACATCCGGGTGAAGCCGACCACATCGCTGAACAGCACGGTGCCGCTGAACGTCTTGCCGCCCGGGTTGATGTCGAGCTTGCCGTCAAGAACCTGTTGCGCCAATGGTCCGGGCAGGAAGCGGCAGAGATTATCACGCGTGCGCGTCTGCGTCTCCATCGTGCGCAGCTGCTGGGCATTGCGCAGCGCGAACGAGGCCACCTGACTGACTGCTGCCGCCAGTTCCAGATCCTTGGAGGTGAACGCTTTGGCGCGGTCGGTGGTATCGACCTGCAAAAGGCCGAGGACGTCGCTGTCGACGATCAGCGGCACCGTCATCGCACTGCGGATTTTCAGCGACACGATCGACATGCCCTGGTCGAAGTCGCCGGGGTTCGACTCGTTGAACAGGAAGGCGGCGCGTTCGACAAGGGCCTTTCGGCAGATCGAGGTCGAGATCTTCGGCGCCTCGGGCGTACCCGATGAATTGCGCAGTTTGACTGACTTAGGCAACAGCGTTTCGGCGGTTGCACCAAGCATCAGGAATCCCCGTTCGGCCTGCGGGAAGAGGTCGAACATCACCTCGATGATACCTTCCAGGACGCGATCCAGCTGGTCAATGTCCTTGCTCAGGTTCATCGCCTTCAGCAGTCCGGCGAATCGCCGATCAGAGGCATCCGGCGAGCGGCTTGCCTGCACCAGCTCGGACATCGGCATGACGATCGATTGGCTGAGATCAGCCTCGGAATCATGGAAGCCGAACACTGACTCGGAGGCGTCGGTCTGCCCGCGCCTGGCCTGGATGCGGATACGCGTCTCGCCGAGGCGGAACACGTCGTCGTGCTTCAGGCGCACCGGATCGGTCAGGCGTTTCTCGTTGAGGAAGGTGCCGTTGGCGCTGCGATTATCAACCAGGGTCAATCCAGTGCCGTCGAAGACGACGCGGGCATGCTGGCGACTGGCGTTCGGATCGGGGACTTCCAACGAACAGTCCGGGCTGCGGCCCGCCATCAGCGAGCTCTTCACCACCACGACCTCGCCAGCCCGCGAGCCGGTCATAAACACCAGTTCGAACATGGCGGCGAGATTACAGCAGCGTCGGCGGACTGGCAACGGGGGATTGCCGAGGCGGGCCGGTCCTGCGTCTGCTCCCGATCTTCCATTCCGGCGACTGAACGCAGCATCGCGGCATGCTCAATGCCAGCTTCGCCTACGCCAAGGGTATGACTCAGGACCTGGAACGCGCCCTATGGAGCCGGGGCGTGCTCGATTGGAGCCTGGCCAGGGCCCATCCAGAGGAGGTCAGCGAGGCGGTCGGCAATGCGCGTGCCAGCAAGCTGGCCGAAGCGATTGGTGAAGCCCAGCGCGCACTGGAGTCACGTGATCGGGGTTGGTTTAAGCAGGCCTTCACCACCCATGAATCCTGGCGCCTGTGGCAGGGCTACTGCCCGGCGGCGAAGATCGCCTTGGTCGATATCGAGACCACCGGTCTGACTCCTGGCTACGACCAGATCACGGTCATCGGCCTGGTCGATCGCAACACCTCCCGCGTCTTCGTGGCCGGCAAGCCGATGCCGGGCGATGAGCCGCTCGAACGCTTTCCTGCCGCCGTGAAGGAGTATGACCTGATCGTTACCTTCAATGGTGAGAATTTCGACCTGCCGTTCATCGAGCGGCATTTCAAGGATGCCGGATTTCGTTGCGAACTGCCCCACCTCGATCTGCTCATTCTGTCACGGGCACTGGGCATCAGCGGTGGGCTGAAGGACATCGAGAAGCAGATGGGCATCGGCCGCGGCGGTGACATAGCCGGCATGCGTGGCGGAGAGGCGATTGCCTTGTGGGGCGCCTGGAAGAATGGCGACGCGGCCGCCTACAAGAAGATCACCACTTACTGCAAGGCCGACTGCGCCAATCTGTGGGATCTGGCTGATCTGCTGTATAGGAAACGCTGGCAGACGGTGTTCACGGCGCACGCAAAGCCCGTTGATTTCGCACGGACCAAGGGCCAGCAGCTATCAATCTTCGGTTGACCGGGATGGTGGCCGATTGGGGCGCCGGCAAGCCGCATGTCACACCACTGTGATTGTTCCGTTTCATAAGTAACAATAGGGGCAGCCATGACCAAGATCCTCGTTCTGTTGCTGGCGATCGTCGGCTTGATGTGCGGGGAATGGCCCGATTTCCTGCCGCCTGTCGACAGCGGGGTAGTCAACGTGAAGTTGTTTGGCGCGGTCGGAGACGGCAAGACAGACGATACCGAGGCGATCCGTACCGCTATAGCCAAGCACATTGATCTCAACCGCTATGCCGCTCCGGTCATGATTTACCTGCCGGCCGGGACCTATCTGGTCAGTGGTCCTATCGAAGGCAGGCAATACCGAGATATGGGTGGTTGGAGCAGCGGCTGGCGAGCGGGATTCCTGCTGGTCGGTCAGGGGCGAACCAAGACCGTGATCCAGCTGAAGGATGCCGCAGCCGGATTCACCGACGCGACCAAGCCACAAGCGCTGGTCGCCACCGGATCCGAAGCGGACGGGGGCAATCCTTCTGGCGGAGGCAATCGCGCCTTCCGCCATTGCGTATCCAACCTGACCATCGATGTGGGAAAGGGGAACCCCGGGGCGGTCGGCCTCGATTTCATCGCCAGCAACCGCGGGACGGTCGAAAACGTTCTGATCCGCGCTCCGGCCGGATCGGGATCCACCGGTCTGGCGATGAACCGCGGCTGGCCCGGCCCGGCGTTGATCAAGCATGTCGAGATCCAGGGATTCTCAACCGGCATAGCCATGGCTGGGCATTGGCAGTACTCGATGACGTTTGAGGATATCGTACTGCGTGGCCAGACCGAGGTCGGGGTGACCAGCGACCATAACCCGATCTTCATGCGTCGCCTGACCGCGGTCGGCGAATCACCGGTGTTCCGCATCTCTAATGACGATCACCTGTTGGTCCTGATCGACGCCGTCTGCACCGCCAAGGCGGCCAAGCAGCCAGCGATTATCACGCCTGGCATCGCCTACTTGCGCAATGTCGTCTGCACCGGGTTCTCGATCGCCGTGGACGGGCGAGGCGAAGACGACGTGAAGCCGCCCACCCCAGGCAAACCGGTGACGGTCGACGAATGGAGTCAGGGGAACACCTCGGCCGCCAGCGCTGGTGCCGCCAAGGCCCTAGCCTTGCCGGTTGAGGAGACGCCGCTGTTTTGGCCGAGCGACACCAAGCAGTGGGTGAATGGCGCAAAAGACCTGCAGGCTGCGATCGATAGCGGAGCGCCGGTCGTCTACCTGCCCAATGGCAGCTATGAAATCGACAAGACCATCGTGGTGCGCGGGTCAGTGCGCAAAATTGTCGGATTCCAGAGTTCTCTGAAGGCCAAGGCCGGAGTCGATCCATTGATCCGCATCGAGGACACGGCCAATCCCGTCATCTTCGAGCATCTCTGGCTGGACGGCAATGTTGTCCACGTCGGCCGGAATTCGGCGGCCTTCCGCCATGTGGATTTCATCGGCCACCGCTACCAGGGCCTCGGTAAAGGTCGTACCTTCATTGAGGACGTGATTGGCACGTGGCGGATCACCGGTGCCCATAAATTGTGGGCTCGGCAGACCAATGCCGAGTTCGGTGGCGAGCCGCTCCTGATCAACGATGGCGGGACGGCCTGGATCCTCGGCTTCAAGACTGAAGGTGAGATGGTCTGTCTGCGCTCCGGCGGTGGCGCGACCGAACTGCTTGGCGGGATCTTCTATCCTTTGCGGGATGTCCCTGGCGGCACGCCGGCCATCGACCTGGCCGCCGAGGCCCAGTTCAGCGGCAGCTGGGTGTACAACTCCAAGCATTACCCCGTCCATGTCCGTTTTGGTGATCGCGACATCACGGGCGGCTGGGGACGCGGCCCGGGATTATGGTCGACCCGGGTGGCTCCGGCGACGCCGGCAAAGCCCTGAAAGGTATCAGCACCAGCGATCCGGTGGTCGCCTCGGTGCCACCACCGATCAGGGTGCCACGTCCCTTGCCATCGCGATACCAGATCGGTTGGCGCAGGCGTGCGCATATGGCGGCTGCTGCCGCGCGTTCAGGCAGTTGGGCATTGGTGCGGCAGCGCTCCAGGATCGCATCGACTAGGCCGAGGTTCAGGCGCAAGGCGGGCTGGGCTGGCCGCAAGCCTTGTTCCCGCCAACCGCTTGGTTCGCTTTGGCCAGTGGCGCTACGTGCGCGTTCGGCCTCCCACCAGCACACGACATGGTGGGCGTCCTGCGGCTGACCTTGTTCATCGGCAACCCGCCACCAGGCGTCTCCGTCAGGGAGGTCCCGAACGCCTTCTGATCCGGCGACGATGGTGCTCGCTCCGTTGGCATCCACCTGCCAGGTCCGGGTCCGCCATAGGGTTCCTTCCCATCGGGCCAAAGGCCAGGTTCCGGCCCAGGCGATGCTGGCCGCAGGCTCCAGTCCGGCCGCCTGTCCGGCAATGAACAGCATACCCGCGCCTGGCAGAGCCAGACGGGTCTCCGGTACCGCTGTGCCGGACAGCTCGACCTGGACGCGCACCTGGCCGGAGGCCGGTACCTCGCAATTCCCACTCCAACGGAGGAGGGGCCCTGGCTGTTCTGCCACGGCTTCGATCCGTCGCTTGCCAGGACGCACGGTTAGGCCCTCGGGTTTGGGCTGTTGCCAAACACCCTCGTCTATACGGATGCGAACTCGCGGATGGCTGCACTGAATGACGATCGCGCCAGTGGCTTCAACCGTCTGGGTCGACACCGGTAGTGGTCGCAACGCCCACCAGGCTCCGCCGCCACCTGCGATCAGGGCCAGCAGCCCGACGCCGGTGAGCAGCACCACGCCCATCCGTTGCCTGGACTTCAACATGGTTCCACCGGCCAGAGCTTCGGCGACCTGCAGTGCCGAGGGGCGCCTGGCCGGATCCTTATCTAGGCACAGGTCGACCAGCGTCGCTAGGCTGGTTGGGGTTCCAGGGACCACATCACGTAGGTTCCGCGGCCGATCTTCCAGATGGGCGCGCATCACGGCGTAGGCGGTGTCGCCGTCAAAAGGGGGACGCCCGGCGATCATGTGGAAGAGTGAAACGCCCAGACTGTAGACGTCCGCGGCCGGTCCGATGTCCTGCGGATTGCGGATCGCTTCGGGAGCGCAGTACAGCGGCGTGCCGACGACCATGCCGGTGCCGGTTAGGCGGAGGGCGTCCGGATCGGCGATCTCCTTGGCCAGCCCGAGATCCGCGACCTTGGGGACACGCTCGGCGGAGATCATCACGTTGTCTGGCTTGATGTCGCGATGGACGACGCCGGCCGCGTGGATGGCATGGATACCGAGGGCGATGCCGGATCCGAGCCTGGCGACCATTTCTGGCGGCAGTCCGGTCGGTCGGCCGGCCTTGCGTGACACCTCGTCGAGCAGGCTGCCCAGGCTGTGGCCAACCACCAGTTCCATGACCAGGTACGGCTGGTCCTTGTGCACGCCAGCCTCGAACACCTGGACGACATTGATGTGGGTGACCTTGGCCGCCGACTGGCCCTCGCGCAGGAAGCGCTGGCGGGCATGCGCCACGTCCCCGCGCACCTGGCCAAGCACCTTGACCGCCACGTCCTTGCTGAGTACCTCGTGCCTACCGCGGTAGACCACGCCCATGGCTCCGGCCCCGAGCCGGGCCTGCAGGCGGATAGAGCCGATCAGTGTGCCGATGAGTGGATCGGGGGCGGGCATCGCCGGCAGTATCGGCTGGCGGCCAGGGAAGCCAAGAATGGGTTCACCGATAGCAGGCCCCGGCACCGGCAACGCTGGTTGCCCATTTCGGTCTGGTTGGCATCCTGCCGCCCCTCGCGGAGCGCCTTCCAGGTTCCCACCGGGATCACGAAGCGCGGACCACGAACCAACGACCATGCCACATCCGCAGCACCTCATTCGTAACTTCTGCATTATTGCCCACATTGACCACGGTAAGTCGACCCTGGCCGAGCGTCTGCTCGAGCGCTGCGGCGCGATGGGCCAGAAGGATGATAAGGAGCTGGAAGTCCTTGACAGCATGGATCTTGAGCGCGAGCGCGGGATCACGATCAAGGCCAAGGCGGTGTGCCTGTCGTACAAGCACGAGGACGGTAACACCTACCAGTTGAACCTCATCGACACGCCTGGACACGTCGACTTCAGCTACGAAGTGACGCGCAGTCTGCAGGCCTGCGAAGGTTGTCTGTTGGTGGTTGATGCGACTCAGGGGGTCCAGGCCCAGACAGTGGCGAATTTCCTCCTCGCCGACCAGTTGAAGCTCACGGTCATCCCGACGATCAACAAGATCGATCTGCCTAGCGCCAGGCCCGACGAGGTCAAAGCCGAGATCGAGGAGTCGCTCGCCATCCCGGCTGACGAGGCGATCCTGGCCAGTGCCAAGGCTGGCATCGGCATCGAGGAGATCCTCAAGGCGGTCGTCCGCGAGATCCCGCACCCGGGCGGCCATCCGGAATCCTCGACCCAGGCGCTGATCTTCGATGCGATCTACGACGATTACCGCGGCATCATCCTGTATGTCCGCCTGGTCAACGGCGCGATCCGTAAGGGCGACAAGATCCGCCTGATCCGCAGCGACAAGTTGTACGAGGTCAGCGACATCGGCCGCCTGCGTCCAAAGATGCAGACCAGCGTCGATGGCCTGAATGCCGGTGAGGTCGGCTACATCTGCGCCGCGATCAAGACCCTGCATGACGTCAAGGTAGGCGACACCATCACCCTCGATTCGGCTCCGGCCGAACCGTTGCCCGGCTTCCGCGAGATGAAGCCGATGGTGTATTGCGGTCTGTATCCGTCCGGCGAGACGACCTACGATCAGCTGCGCGAGGCGGTCGAGAAGTTCAGCCTCAATGATGCCTCGTTCGTGTGGTTGCCCGAAAGCGGTGGCGCTCTTGGCCATGGCTTCCGTTGCGGCTTCCTGGGCATGCTGCACATGGAGATCTGCCAGGAACGGCTCGAACGCGAGCACGATCTCGACATGGTGCAGACCGCACCGACGGTGACGTACCGGGTTAATCTGCGTAGTATCATGAGCGAGGACGGCAAGCCGCGCACCATCGAGATCACCACCCCGGGCGAACTGCCCAAAGACGGCTACGACTCGATCGAGGAGCCGGTTGTCGACATCAATTTCTTCGTACCGGCCGACCGCATCGGCACGGTCATGCAGCTGGTGCAGGACCGCCGTGGGCAGTTCCTGCGCCAGGATTACATTGGCCAGCACCGCTGCCGCTTGACATATCGCATGCCGCTGGCCGAAGTCATCTTCGACCTGTTCGACAAGCTGAAGACGGTGACGCAGGGCTACGGCACCATGGATTACGAGCTGAGTGGCTACCAGGTCTCAGAGCTGGTGAAGGTCGATATCCTGGTTCACAACAACGCCTGCGATGCCTTGGCTTTCATCTGCCATCGCACTGTCGCCGAGCGCCGCGGCCGGGCCATCATCAAGAGTCTGAAAGAGGAGATCCCCAAGCATCTCTTCGAAGTCTCGCTGCAGGCCGCCATCGGCACCCGCGTGGTCGCCCGCGAGACGATCAAGAGTTACGGCAAGAATGTCACCGCAAAGTGCTATGGCGGCGACATTTCCAGAAAGCGCAAGCTGCTGGAGAAGCAGAAGGAAGGCAAGAAGCGCATGAAGATGGTCGGCTCGGTCGAGGTGCCGCAGGAGGCCTTCATGTCGGTGCTGAAAGCGCGGGCCGACGAGTCGTAGCGCTGTCGGGATATCCAGACACAACGCAGCATGGCCCTGTCCGGTTCGATCGTGACGGTCGGGCATGCATCGATTGATCCTGCTTGTTCTACTGGCCGTTGCCCTCGCGGCAGGCGAAGCCTCGCCCTGGGACATGCGTTGGCGCACCTAGTGTGATGCCGAAGCCGGCATCTCCTTCCGCCATCCCTATCTCTGGCTGCCGGAGAACATGCACGACCGGGCATTGGACCGTCAACGTGGCGCCGGTGGCACGGTTCCGGTCAAGCAGGTCGAGGTTGTCGTGGATGGCCGCACGTTGATGGCAACCACACCAATCCGTGCCCTGGCCGCCGGTGATCTGGAACATGACATCGCCATCTTCAGCGCTGAAGCCGAGGGCGGTGCCAGCCTTGATGCGGCAGGTGATGCTGCCGCCAAACTGCCACTGCACCAAACTGCCACTGCAATGGACCGACTGGAATTACTATAAGGTCACCCCGACCCGCCCGCAGGCCGAGCCCAAGTCGGCACCCAAGGGCATTGTCGCCAGACTCGGTACCGCGGCGGACCGCTGTGCGATCGTGCTCCGGCATGGTGATCGCATCTCGGGTCTGGTCTTCTCAGGTCCGATCGACCGCGTGTCCACCACGTTGATCATCGACAGCTTCGAGGTGATGGTTCCGGACCCGTCTCGGAAAGGCGCCAAGACCACCTAGCGTGAGCGCCAGTTCCGTGCGGGCAAGGTGCTGCGCGCCGACGGCAAGCTTCCAGAACAATCAGATCGTATGACCAAACCAGTCGCCTGGTCGGACGGTTGGGACATCGAGACCGAGCATTACCACGTCACCGGCCACACCTCATCTGCACGACTGCTGGCCCATGGTGCCTACCTTGAGGCGCTGTACCGGACATATGCGGAGTTGTACGAGCCGGACCGCATGCCGCCGTTAAAGTTCGAAGTCCACATATTCAACCGCAAGAGCGATTTCGATGCTGCGGCAGCCGCCTACGGCATGAACACAGCCATGGGCGGCGGCG
>Ga0163144_10004780_pt1 | contig 30381 bp, 20 predicted proteins | sample OliLak19BULKMAT1_FD_123175 | JGI IMG/M metagenome (GOLD analysis project Ga0163144, IMG submission 123175) | Freshwater microbial mat bacterial communities from Lake Vanda, McMurdo Dry Valleys, Antarctica - Oligotrophic Lake LV.19.BULKMAT1 | ecosystem: Environmental > Aquatic > Freshwater >... | reverse complement strand
CGGGACGGCGGCCCCGGGACGGCGGCCCCGGGGCCGGCACCGGGACTGAGCGCGCGAGCCGGGCGCGGCGGACTTGGGGGCGCGGCCGTGGCGCGCCGAAGACGGATCCGGGCGCCGCGGCCTTTTTGCCGCCGCAGGGCTCCCAACCTCCCATGGAAGAGCGCAGCGAACTCGAGATGAGCAGCGTGGAAACGCAGCTCCTGTCCCTGTACACCGAGCGGGAACTGCTCGAGCGCGAGCTCGGCACCGCGGATCCCGACGAACTGGTGGGCCTCGTGCGTCGCCTGGAGCAACAGCTCGAGACGCTGGGCACGAGCCTGTCTGCAACCCCGCCGGGATCCTTGGAAGCGAGCCCCTCCCCGTCGCCCGCGGACGCCGACCGCTGGGCCCCCGTCTTGGCGCGGGTCGGCGGGGACCACCCCGCGGACGTGCTGTCGGCGCTCGACGAGCTCGAAATCCGTCTTGTCGCCGCCCAGTTGCAGCTCGCCGCGCCGATTTCCTTGCCCGCGAGCGCACCTTTGCCAAACTTCGCCGCGCACACCGTGCCCGCGCACGCGGCGCTGACGCCGTCCGCCGCACCGTCCGCCGCACCGTCGCCCTTGGGCGAACTTGCGAGCGGCCTGCGGCTCCTCGTGGGGGAGCTGACCCGGGATTTCGAGCGCGCCGAACTCGTTTTCGAGGGCGAAAGCGCCGGCGCGCGCTGGTCCGTGCGCTGCTCGAATGGCACCAGCGGCGCGAGCGCGGCCTGACACCCTGACACCGGCCCTCGCAACCTGCCCGACAGATCCGTGCGCACCGACATCAACCAGAGGCTCGCCGCCCGCGCGGCACAAATGGCACAAGGCAGCGACTTCGCGGCGAGTGGACTCCTCGCGCGGTTGCCCGAACTTGCGCTTTTGGAACTCGATGCCCTCGACCACGGTGTCGTGGGGCTCTGCGATTCTGGCAACGTGCTCGTCTACAACCGCTTCGAAGCCGCCCTGTCCGGCATTCCCGCAGCGCAAGCCATTGGGCGGGACTTTTTCCGTGAACTCGCCCCCTGCGCGAACAACTCGGTGTTCCGCGGGCTCTTCCGCCGGGGGGTGGACGCGGGAGCGCTCGACCATCGCTTTCCCTACACCTATACCCTGCGGATGCGTCCGACCCACGTGGTCCTGCACCTGTATCGGCACGGGGCGAGCGCCACGAATTGGCTGCTGACTCGCCGCGCGGGCGGTCCGGCGTAGACTCGTCGGCGACCATGGACCCCGCCACGCTTCGCAAGGACGGCTCTGCCGACCTGCTCCCGCCCTCACGGCTCGCCCCCCAGCCCGCCGACCCGCGCCCCGTGCTCTTGGTGCTCGCGCCGACACACCGGGGTTCGCCGCCGTTTTCCGCGCGGCAGGACGCCCTCGCGGGCCTCGCGGCGCTCGAGCGGATCAGCGCGCAGCACGGTGTCGTGCCGACCTACGCGCTCGACCACGCCCTCGCCGCGGACGGGCGCCAGCTTGAACCGTTGATCAATCTGTGTGGGAGCGGGCGCGCCGAACTCGCCGCACACCTCGTTCCCGCGCTCACACCGCCCCTCGACGGGACCCCCGCGCCGCTCATGCCGGGCAACCTCAAACGCGAACTCGAGCGCGAAAAGCTGGGTGTGCTCCTGGAGCGTATCGCCGGGCGTCTTGGATCCCGACCGACGGTGCTCGTCGCCGCGCGCGCGGGTGTCGGCAAGAGCTCACCCGGGCTGTTCACCGAAGCGGGTATTCGCGTGGACGCGAGCCTCACACCGGGTTTCGACCTGCGTGCCGAAGGGGGCGCCGATTTGCGCGCCTTCCCCGCTTCGCCCTACTTCTATCCGGCCGTGCCCGAGTTGCTCGGCGTGCCCCAAACCGGCGCGCTCCTTTCGCCGGCGAGCGCGCGCGTCGAGTCCCTCGCTGCGGCCGCCCGCCTCGTCGGACTCGAGCGGCCCGTGGCATTCGATGTCGGCGCGGGTTCTGCCGCGCGCAATCTGCGCCTCGTGGATGTCCTGCTTGCGCGCGGAGTGCGTGTGTTCACGCTGGTGGCGCGCGTCGAAGATTTCACGGGGCCGCGCGGATCACAGAGCGCGGCGACCTTCGCGGCGGTCCTCGTGCGGATGCTCGGGGCCCTCGGCGCGCGCGCGTCCACCCATGCGGGCCTATGGTCGGAAATCGGGCGGTTGCCCGAGGTCGACGGCCCGTACGCCAAGAGCCGCCGCGCGCGCGTTTGATGAGCGGTCAGTCGCGCAGGCGGTAGCGCTCGATTTTTTTGTAGAGGTGGCTGCGCTGCATGCCGAGCCGTTCGGCGGTGCGTTTGACGTTGCCCTCGTTCTCAAGCAACTTGCGGCGCAGAAACTCCGCTTCGCTCGCGTCCTTGAACTCCTCGAAACTCGCCGCGCCGAAGGGGTCGCTGCCCGAGCTCGCCGGAGCCAGCGCCACAGGACCACGCGCGAGAGCCGGGCCGTTCTCGAGCAGGCGTTCGAAGTCCGCCCGCCGCACGCTTGACCCTTCGGCAAAAACCCACGCCCCTTCGAGCAGGTTGCGGAGCTGCCGCACGTTGCCCGGATAGTCGAGTTGCGCGAGGAGCGCGAGGGCATCCGGCTCGAGTTCGAGCGGGGCCCGCCCCGAGCGCTGGGCAAGCTGCGCGAGGAAATGGCGCGCGAGTTCGGGCACATCTTCGAGCCGTTGGCGCAGGGGCTCAAGGTGCAGCGGGATGACCGACAGGCGGTAGAAAAGATCGAGCCGAAAGCGTTTGTCGCGCGCCGCCGCGGCGAGGTCGGCGTTGGTGGCCGCCACAACACGGATGTCGACAGCGATCGCAGCGGATCCGCCGACCCGCGAGACTTCGTGGGTTTCGAGCGCGCGCAAAACCTTGGCCTGCGCGCTGAGCGGCATGTCGCCGATTTCGTCGAGGAATAGCGTGCCGCCGCTCGCCGCTTCGAAATGGCCGATGCGCCGGTCGCTCGCGCCGGTGAAGCTGCCACGCTCGTGCCCGAACAGCTCGGATTCGATCAACTCGTCGGGAATCGCGGCGCAGTTCACGGCGACGAAGGGACCTGCCGCGCGTGTTCCGAGGGCGTGGATGCGCCGCGCGACAACCTCTTTTCCCGTACCGTTTTCGCCGGTGATGAGGACCGGGGCGTCCGCGCCGGCCATGCGTTCGATTTCGCTGTTGAGCCGCTGCCAACTAGGTCCCACACCGATCAGCGGCCAACGTCCGCCGAGCTGGCGTTTGAGCGCTGTGTTTTCGCGCGCGAGGTGCCCGTGGCGCAGGGCGCCGCGCAGGCTGACGAGGACGCGGTGCTGGTCGAGGGGCTTTTCGAGAAAATCGACGGCGCCGCGCTTCACGGCATCGACGGCCATCGCGACATCGGCGTGGCCCGAGATCATGACCACCGGCGGCGGATCGGCGCGTTTTCCGACCTGCGCCAGGAACTCAAGACCATCCATGCCGGGCATCTTCACGTCGCACAGGACGGCGTCAGGGCGGCGCCCCTGGAGCGCTTCCTCGTCCAGCCGCGCCAGCGCGTCCTTGGCGCCGCGGGCGGTCCACACGGCAAATCCTTCGACGTCAAGCAGGAGTTCGAGGGCGAGCCGGATGTCGGCGTCGTCGTCGACGACCAGCACGGTGGGGGCGGCGGATTGGGGCGGCGCGGCGGCGGAAGGTGTCATGGGGGAGCGGAGTCCCGCGGCGTAGCCGGGAACCGTCCGCGAGCATAGGGGCAGATAGCTCGGCTTGACCCGTCCCCCCGCCCCGTTATCATCCCGGCCGCCCCCGTGAAGGGGACGCCCGCTTCCCGAACCCTGCGCCACGCCGCGGACCTCCGCGCGGCTCCCCGCGTCCCAAACGACTCCGAACCGGAACACCCGCCCTTGCTGGGCGAGAAGTTCTGGCTGTTTGCGGCACCGAGGGCGCTCCCCGACCTCCTCCCATCCCCCAATCCCCACGTCCCCTGCGAAGAGGCATCGCCATGACCGGACGCCGTCCGTCCTTCGGCCCGTCCCTGGGCCTGGTCGCCCTGTTGACCGCTCTCGCCGTCCCCGCCTCGGCCGCCCCGTTCCTCGGGTTGTCTGCCGCGCCGACGACGGTTTCACCGCGAGCGCAAGACGACGACCTGCGCGAACTCTTCAACGAAGGTGTCGCGCTCATGCGCGAAAACCGCAATGAAGAGGCCCTGGCGAAGTTCCAGGAAATCCTCGCCCGCGACCCGAGCCAGGAAGCCGCCTACGATTTGTGGCAGAGCACGGACGAAGCCGTGTGGCTTGAGATGCTCGTGAAGCAGGGCCAGTTCGAGCTCGTCTTCAAGCACCTGAGCGGCCTCGTCAGCGCCGAGCGGATGGAGCGACGCAACGACCCCGAGGCGATCCGCGATCTCCTTTCCGGCCTTGCGGGCGCCAACGCCGTCGAGCGGGCGCGTGCGATCCAAACCCTTCGATCCCAGCACGGCGAATACGCCGTCCCGTACATGCTGGCCGCGTTGGCGGATCGCTCCAACGACGACCGCCGCGTCGTGACGATCCAAGCCCTTTCCCGGTTTGGCCCGGACGTGGTGCCGCCGCTTCTTGAGGCGCTCGAATCCCCTGACGCATACCTGCGGCGCAACGTGGCCGCGACTCTGGGGTACATCGGCGATCAGCGTGCAGCGGGCATGCTGCTGCACATCGTCGCGAGCGACGAGGACGAAGCCGCCCGGGGCGCTGCAGACAAGGCCCTCGCCCAAATGGGCGTCGCGCGCGACCGTTCCGCCGCGGAGGTCCTCGTCCAAGAGGGCCGCGACTACCTGGCGCGGCGTGACAACGTGCTTTCGCCGGCCCTGTGGGGCGCAGTCGTTTGGCAGATGGAAGGCGGGCGCCTGGTGCCGCGCGAGGTGCCGCGCCTGATCTTCGCTGAGGAGATGGCGAAGCAGAGCTTCTACCGTGCGCTGGCCGCCGACGCGGCCCACGCACCGGCCCTCGCCGGTATCGCCCGCGCGACCACCGCGGCCGAGGCCCGGGTCCTCGATGCGGCGGCCGCGGGCGTCGACGTCGAGGCCGAAACCGAGCTCGTTGCGAGCGGCGCACTGGCGGCACTTGCCGCGGGCCCGGTCGCGCTCGATGCGGCACTTGCATCGTCCATCGCCGAAGGCGACACCGCCGCGGCCCGGGCGCTCGTGCGCCTGCTGGGGCAGTCCGGTGTTTCGATGACCCCCGCCTTGCGCGCCGCCCTGCACGTGGACGATGCGAGTGTGGCGGAGGAAGCGGCCCTTGCGCTGACCCAGGTGGGGCTCGCCCGCCGGGAGCCCGTCGGTGTGGCCGTGGTGGCCCGCCTCGCCCGCGCGGCGGGGCGCGAGGTGCTGCAAGGCGCGCTTGTCATCGATGCCAACGTGCAGCGCGCGGAAACCCTCGTGGCCGCCCTGCGCGGACGCGGAATGGTGGTGAACCACGCGACCACCGGCGCTGCGGGCCTCGGGACGCTGTTCCGCGCCCCGGCGATGGATGCGATTTTCTTGGCCGAGACACTGCCCGACCTGACCTCGGCGCAGGTTCTGACCCAGATCGAGCGCAACCCGGCCCAATCCGCCACGCCGCGCATCGTCCTCGCTGCCGATCCGGACGCCGCGGGTGAGATGTTCGGTGACCGCGTCGCCGGTGCCATGGGGCCCGACCTCGACATGGCCGTCCTCGACGACGCGCTGGCGGAAGGGCTCAGCGCCGATCGCGCGCTTGCCGACGACCTCGCCGGCCGCGCCGCGAAGGCGCTTTTCGACCTCGCCCGCGCGGGTGTGGACGTTGGCGCGGCACGTGAGAACCTGCTCGGGACGCTGGCGCGTCGTCCGGACGAAATCGTCAAGCCGGCCCTTGCCGTGCTTGCCGGGATTGCCCAGCCGTCGGACGCTCCCGCCATGGTCGCGGTCCTGGCGGATGCGGGACGCGACGAAAGTGTCCGCATCGCCGCGGGGAACGCCCTCGCCGGACTGTTCGCTCGGCACAGCGCGGCGCCCAGCGCCGAAACCCTGGCGACGCTGTCCGATCTCCTGCGCTCGGCGGAAAGCCTGCCCCTGCGCCGCTCGGTCGCGGGTGCTCTGGGCCAGCTCGACTTGAACCCGGGCATGCGCGCGGCACTCGTTCGCGACGTGCGCCTGGTCGTCGGCGCGCAATAATCCGGGCGTGGGGGTGTGCCCCCCAGCCGCAGGCCAGAGTAGCTCAACGGTAGAGCACCGCTTTCGTAAAGCGGGGGTTGTGGGTTCAAATCCCATCTCTGGCCCCATCCATCGGCCCCGTGCGGCATCGTCGCGCGGGGCCGTTTTGATTCAGGGCGCGGGCCCGCCCTGGCTCGCTTCGAGACGCTCGAGCACACCCCGCGCCAGCCGCCGCGCCAGATCGAAGGTGCGGCGCATCTGCTCAACGAGTTCCGACTCGATGCGAAAAGTCTCGACGCGCAAGGGAGCGTCCGCGGCAAGGCGCTGGGCGAGATGCAACCGCACCGATCCGCTGCGATCGCGGAAGCCGGTTTTCATTTGACGCACGGCAAGGGCCCCCGCCGCGTCGTTGCGCACGAGTGCGCCCAGGGCGCCGCGCAGCGCCGCGTGAACATCCTGTGCGAGGGGTTCGAGAAGGCCGCGCGTGGCGCTGCTCAGCGTCACACCCCGCTCGATCCGGTCGTGTCCGAGGGGGACGATGTGTCGCTCGAGGGTGTCTCCGATGCTCTCGATGACGTTCGCGAGATCGAGGAGCTGGGCGACTTCGGTGGTTTCTGGCGTGGAACGCGCCTTTGCAGCGACACGCCCCAGATACGCGACGATGGCCGCGTGAAGGCGGTCGAGGTCGGCTTCGCGCGCGAGGGCATCCTCGAGGTCGGCGCGAGTTCCCTGGGTCGCTGCGGCCAATCCGCGTTCGATGGCCTCTGCCGCGAGGTCGCCGAGGCGCGCGATTTCCCGCACCGCGGCGGCGAGCGCGGTTTTCGGGGCGACGAGGAGCGCGGGCTCAAGGTGCAGGGGCTCGCCCGCGGAGCGCGCCCCGCGTCGCTCGGGCACGATCCGTTGCAGCAAGGTCGCAACCAGCCCGACGAAGGGCAGGAAAACCACGAGGTTCAAGCCGTTGAAGAGCGTGTGCGCGTGGGCGATCCAGCGCGCCGTGTCGACCCCGTCGACGAGCGGCGGACGGCCGTTGCCACCCTCGAGCACGCGCGCGAAGTCGTCGACGAACCCGATCCACAACGCAGCTCCGGCGGTGTTGAAAAAAAAGTGACCGAGCGCGGCCCGTTTACCAGCCGCGTTGGCGCGCAGGCCCGCGAGCAGTGCGGTCACGCAGGTGCCTACGTTGGATCCGATGATCAGCGCGATTCCAAGCTCCAGCCCGATCAGGCCCTGGCTCGCAAAGACGATGACGAGGCCCGTGCACGCGGAGGAGCTCTGCACGAGCGCCGTGAACCCCGCCCCCGCGAGGACTGCAAGGAGCGGTGATCCAAGGTGCCTGAGAAGACGGGCGAAGGTGTCTGAATCGGCAAGGGGCGCCGTCGCGTCGCCCATCAGCTCGAGTCCGTGGAAAATCAGACCCAGCCCGAGCAACGCCATGCCCGCGGCGCGCACCCGCTCCTTGCCTGTGGCAAGGGTCAGCGCAAACCCGATCGCGGCCGCGACCAAACCGTAGTCCGCGATACGGAAAGCGACGAGCTGGGCCGTGACCGTGGTGCCGACGTTGGCGCCGAGCACGAAAGCCAAGGACTGCGACAGGCCAACGAGGCCCGCGGACACGAAGCCGACGACCAGCACGGTCGCAAGCGAAGACGATTGCAGGAATGCCGTCGCGACCGCCCCCGTCCAGGCGGCGCGTGCGCGGGAGCGGGTGAAGCGCTCGACGAGCCTGCGCAGTCCGCCGCTTCCGGCGAACTCCATGGCGCGTGTCAACTCCTGCATGCCGAGCAGGAAAAGCGCGAGGCCGCCAGCGAGCCCCATCGCGATCGGGAAGGCGCTCGGCTCCGCCGCCAGAGCAACATTCCACGGGAAGATCAACCCCATGGCGACGTTGTAACGCACGGGCGGTCGCTCGCGCCCGCCGATCCGCGTTACGGCACGCAGTGGCGACCGCCGGGCGCGCCCAGGTCAGTCGGGGTGCCCGGCCGTGGCGCGGCGCACAGGCGCCGCGCCGCCGGAATCACAGTTCGACGTCCCAGACGAGGATGGTGCCGTCGAATGCACCCGTGGCGATGCACTTGCCGTCGGGGGAGTACGCAAGGGAGCTCAGCGGGCTACCCTGACCCGCAAGCCGCGCCGCGACCTTGGAGGTGGCCACCTCGAAGATCAGCACGGTGTCGTCGAACTCCGACACCGATGCGAGGAGGCGGCCATCCGGGCTGAAGGCGACCGAGCTCACCCGTCCGACGTGTCCGACCATCGGCGGACGGCGGCGGGCTCCTTCGATCTCGATCACGCGGACGACCCCATCCGCGAGGCCAACGGCCGCGAAGCGCCCATCGCTGCTGACGTCGAGGCAGCCGATGGGGGCGCCAAAATCGCCCAACGTGCCCGCTTCGGCGAGCTTGTCGAAGTCGTAGACGCGCAAGTCCGCACCGGCCGCGAGGCCGCGCGATCCAGACTCGGCGAAACGCACGCTGGGCTCGATGCCGCCGAGCCCTTCGATCTTGCCCTCGGTGGTGACGGATCCTGCGCCTTGTGCACCGTCCGCGTTGATGCCAAGGACGATCAATGTGCCCTCGGCGATGCCCGCGATCAGTCGTTTTCCGTCGGGGTCGACGTCGATGGAGGTGACGCCCAACGGGCTCGCTTCCAGGCGCTCGCCCTGGGGGCTGCCCAGCACGTCCCAAAGGTAGATGCCGCCATCGCGGCACGCCGTCGCGAGCCGCGCACTCCCGGGCAACCACGCAACGTCGAAGACCCATCCGCCGTGGAACAGCGGCTCGCCCACGGGGTTGCCGTTCGAGCTGCGCCAGATCCGCGCGCTGCTGTCGTGGGCACCGCTCGCGATGAACTCGCCGTCCGCGGAGAACGCGAGGCTCGTGACCACGTTCAGGTGGCGCGCGGGGGCGAGTACCGCCTCTCCGTCACTGGCGCGGCGCAGATCGACCACACCCGCCGACACCCCCAGGAGGGTGCCCACACCCGGCTGCACGCGGAGGCGATCGTAGGCGAGCCGCGAGCGAAGCCATTGGCCGCTGCGCTCCATCGACTGGGTGTCGACGCGGTCGACAACACCGCCGAGTCGCGCGAGCGAAAGGGTCTTGCCGTCGAGGTCCACCGCGAGCGAGAAAATGCCTTGGCCGTCGCCTGCGAGCAGGCCGAGCTCCTTCTGGTGCACCGGGTCGTACTGGTCGACCCGACCCAGGTCGTCACCGACGTACAGGCGCTCGCCGGAGGGATCGAACGCCATCGCGAGCGCCGTCGCGTCGTCGAACTCGAGGGTGCCGAGGATTTCTAGCGTCTGCGCATCGCGCACGAACACCGCCGAACGGGCCTGACCTTCGGTGCCGCCGCGCCGCAGGAGCTTCATCCGGTTGAGCGCGCGCACGGCGACGAAGCGGTCGCAGGGGGAAACCACGACTTCTTCCACCGTGTAGGGGCTATGGTCGATCTCGCGGGTCACCTCCGCGGTCTGCGGGTCCACGACGCGCAGCATCGGGCCGTACTCGCCGACCAAGAGGTCAGATGTGTCGGGCCTCCACGCTGGCAGCGACCCGGTTTCGGGGCGAACGAACGTGCGTGCCCCGGATTCGAGGTCGAAGACCTGCAGGCACTGGTGCCGCGTCCCCACTGCGAGGGACTTGCCGTCTGCCGAGATCGAAAGGGCCACGACGGCCCCATAACCGCGGGCGTCGAACTCGCCCTGCGGCGCGCCATCCGCAGAGTTCCAACGCCGAACGATGCCATCCTCCGCGCCGGTGACGAACCAAGTGCCGTCGGGTGAAAACACGGCTTCCATCACCCGCGTGGGGTGCAACATCCGCCGCGTTCCGAGTCTCAGGCTCGCGCCTGCGGGGAGGTCCTCCGTTGATGCTGCTGCGGACCCGCTGGCCTGCGCCGGCGTGGAGTCGGCCCCGGGCGCCGTCTGGGCGCCCAACGGGGCGAGGAGCAACGCGAGAATGAGGGTCGAGAGCATGGGCGCGTGGGGGAGTTGGGGGGCTGCCAGCATAACTGCGCGGTCCTACGGGGCGAGGGCGCGGGAGTGGAGCGTGAATGCGCGGAACCGCTGCGCGCGATTGCCGGGAACGCAAGCCGCCGGGCCCCGAGGCATCGGGACCCGGCGGACGGGATTCCGCGCGGGGGCGCGGGGCACGGTCATTCTTGCGATCGTTGAGGAGCGGGTCGAGCCCGCGCGACGGAGCGCGGGCTCTTGGATGCGTGGATCAGTCGGTGATCGCGCGCTGGAAGATCAGGAAGTCGGCGAGGTCGAGATGGCCGTCCTGATTGACGTCCGCAACGGCCGACAGATCGTCGGGCGTGACGCTTGGTGCGCCGGGCCCTTGGAAATCGGGCTGCAGGAAGAACCAGTCGAAGACGTCGATGCGGTTGTTGCTGTCGTAGTCAAACTCGGGGCGCCCGAGGGACTGCAGGAAGTCGACGACCTGTTGCTGCTGGGCGGCGGACAGGGCCTGGAAGTTCTGGCGGGAGAAGTTCGCGTCACCGCGGTGCCAGTCGATGGCGATGGCCACGTTGCCGCCGAAACCCGCGCCCGTGGCGCGGCCGTCGTGGAGCAGACCGGTGCGCTGGTTGAGGCCCCAGAGTGCACGGGTGAACATCATGGTCTCGGTGGCGATGCCGTCGACGAGGCCGTCGCCTAGGCCACCCTGGTCAGGGTGTCCCATGTCATGCAGCAGGAAGTCGGAGTAGGGCTGGACGATCTGATTTGCGAGGGCCGGGTACTGGGAGTTGCCGGTGACGTAGGTCGACACGTGGCAATCCGCACAACCGATCTGGTTGAACAGGGCTTCACCCGTCATGCCGCTCTTCGGCGACTGCGGCGGGGCCGCGAGGAAACGCTGGAAGTCGGACTGACGGTCGATGCGGAACTTGCCGTTGCCGTCTTGGAAGTCCTCCGGGTCGGCAACGGAGTCCAGCACGGCGAGCAGGGCCGCATTGCCCTGGGGGGCCTGATCGTCCGGGAAGATCCAGTTCGTGAGGCCGAGCTCCATCACGGACGCGTCCGCGCTGAAGCTGAGGACCGTCGCGATACCACCCTTCCAGCCGAAGCGGCTGGGGGTCATGGCGCCTCCCTCGAAGGGCGTTGTCCAACGCACGATGCCGTTCACGTTCGGGCTGGACCCGACGTTAGCGAGGATCTGCGCGTCGGGGATCTCCTCGATCAGGCCGACGCCGAACGACTGCGGTGTGATGCGGTTGATGATCAAGTCCGCTTCGGCCGGGATCTTGTCGCCGTAGATGTCGGGGTCGAATCCCTCGATCAGCGACGACTGCAGAAGCGAGCCACCGAGGTCCGCGAAGGGATCGAAGGGAAACCCGGGGGTTGCCTTCTTGCCAAAGCGCGTGACCACGCGGTTGCCAAAGCCACCCACGGTGGGCGCCGCGTGGCACTGGCCGCAGCTTGAGTCATTGAAGATCGGCCCGAGGCCGTCCTGAGTCGTCAGGATGCGGTTGAACTCTTCCCGGCCGTTCTCGAAGTCGAACAGCTCGGTTTGAGTGAGACCACGCACGGGCTCGCCCATGCGGGGCTGGAAATCTTGAGCTCCAGCTAGGGTCAACGTGGCACTGATCAGGCCGAGACCACCGAGCGAAGCGCGGAACGGGATGGCTTTCATGGACTGCGGGTCCGGAGCGCGGGAGTGAAGGGATGGAAGGGGGGGAGAGGGGTGGGCCCGCCCCGCCGAGTGGGGCGGGCCCGAAGGCTACGAGAGCCGTTCGTTGATCCTGGAGTGGATCAGTTCTTGAAGTCGACCTTGACGCCGTTCGAGATTTGGAACTCGGACGGTTGGCTCGGGTCGAACACCAGCGTCTGCAAGAACACGTCGGCGCTGCTGCCGGCGTTGTTGTTGATCGGCAGGGTGAACTGACCCGCGCCGTTCGTCGCGGCGCCAAGCGTCACGGCCGGGATGGTGATGACGGTGCCGCCGAAGATCGGCAAGGCGGTCTGCGACACGCCGATGAGCAGCACAAGGGGGCTGAAGGCCGGCGCGCCCGCAACCGTCAAGGTCGCGTTCTGGCCGGTGAACAGCGGCTGGCCGCAGACCGCGAGGGTCGTGGAGCCGGGGCCGCCGGAGCCGAGGTTCTCTTGGCAGACAACCGGGTTCACGTTGCTGACCCACACTTCGCTGACCGTGCGGCGGAAGACGACCATGTCGTTGTCACCGTCGTTGTCGAGGTCGAAGACCGCGACGTCGTGGGTGCCGACCATGTCGGAGGCGTTCATGCCGAGGACACCGATCCAGCCCGAGCCCTGGTTGCCGGTGTTGCTTTGGCGCTCTTCGCGGATGACCGGCTGGGCGCCGGGCACAGTGCCCGTGTTGTGGTAGATGTGCAGACGGCGGCCGTAGCCACCGATGTCGACGTCGACGTCGGCGATCAGCACGTCGTTCCAACCGTCCATGTCGAGGTCGGCAAGGAGGTTGTTGCTGCCGAAGCCGTCGTCGCCGCCGCTCAGGAAGCTGAAGGTGAGGCCGTTGCCCCAGATCACGCGGCCAAGGCCGTCCGTGCCGGTGTTCAGGCGCCAGCGGTCCGCACCGTCGTCGGTGATGATGATGTCAAGACGGCCGTCGTTGTTCAGGTCCGCCACGTCGATGTGGTACGGCGCGAACACGCTGAAGTCTTGGTAGATGTTGAAGAAGCCGGGGTTCGCCGGGTTGTTGTAAACCACCGCGACGTGCTGCGGGGGGTTCAAGGACGTCTGCTTGATGACGTCGTTGAGCCCGTTGAGGTTCATGTCGTGGATCTCGGACGCCGCGCCGAAAGCCGACAACAGCATCGTCGGGGTCATGCGCGCCTGGGACTGGTCGGTGAAGAAGCCGGCCCCGTTGTTGATCATGAGGCGGTTGTTCATGTCCGCCCCAGCCGGTTGGCCTGCGCCACCCGCGCCCGAGGAGTCGTAATCACCGAAGTACAGGTCGTTGAACCCGTTGTTCGTGACGTCGCCGAACGCAACCGAGCAGAAACGGGGGTTCTGCGCGGAGCCGTTCGAGAAGGAGAACATCTGCGGGAAACGCCCGTTCTCGAAGCGCATTCCGAGCCAGTTGCCACCGCCGTCGTTGCCGCGGTTCATGTAGATGCGCGGGTGGCCGATGTGCTTCGGATCACCGTCGCTCAGGGTCGTCGCGGTGACGAAGTCGAGCCAACCGTCGTTGTCGAAGTCGGCGATCTGCACGTCGCGGTCGTTGGTCGCCGTGACAAAACCCTGGTCGCCGGGGACGTCTGCCGCGCTGGCGCGCAGTTGGGTGCGGTCGACGAGGACGCCGTTCTCGTTCATGAGCAGCAGGTTGACCCGCTTGCCCGTGGACGTGAAGTCCTGCTTGCGCACGCCGACGATGTCGACCCAGCCGTCCTTGTCGAGGTCGTTCCAGTGAACGTCGATTTCCGTCGAAAGTTCTGTCGGCGGCACGATCGGGCTAGTGATCTTGCCTGCGGTCTTCGTGAACGAGACCCACTGGTTGTTGAGCTGTGCGTCGGCCGAGGGGGCCAGCGCGCAGAAGGCCGCGGCGGCGCTGACGAACCCGAGGGGGCGCAGCGCGCGGCGAACCGAGGGAGTAGAAGCCATTCTTGGAATCCTCCAGATGGAGTGGTTTGGGAGCTTCGATCGAAACGGGAGAGACGCTTAGGCCCGCCAGGTCAAGGGATCAGCGTGACCGACACCGAGTTGCTCGCAAAGTCGAGGGTCGGGGTCACGAGCACATAAGCGTGGTGCAGCGTCATTCCCGCGAGAAGGGGGCTGACGCCGGCGGGCAGCGTGAACGCTGAAGCCGCCTGGCCCTGGCCGTCGAGCATGCCGAAGCTCGTGAAGAGCGGACCGACATTTGGAGCGACCAGGGTGTAGTTGAGGTACGGGTCCGCGTTGAGCGGCAGCGTGATCCCGTTGGCTGTGATGCCGGGCAGGGTGCCCGACATGCTGCCGAGAACGAGGTAGATACGGCCCGCGTTGATGGCGCCGGCGTCCAGGGCGAGGGCTTGCGTGCCACCGCTGCTGAGCGGCACTTGGGCGACGTCGCGGGCGAGGGTACTCGCGATGTCGATGACGAGGCCTGTCGTGGTGACGTCGAGGGCGTCGACTGAATAGAAAGGGAAACCGCTTTGGCCGGCGACGATGCCGTTGGCGAGCGCGTTTTCGACGCTGAGCGTGAACGAACCCCCTTCGGTCGGCGCTTGGACCGTGCCCGTGAGCACGAGCACCGCGGAGCCCGGCTGCGCGACTCCGAACGTCACCGCGCCGCTGGGCACCGGCGCAAAGAAGTTCTGGATCGTGTTCTGCGCGCCGCCCACTTGGACGAGTTTGCCGTCGATCAGCGTGCCGCCAAAGCCAGCCGGGTTGCTGATGCCGACCGGCGAACGGAACGCGAGGGTTGGGCCGGTCGCAGGAGCGACGGCTGCGCCGAGGTCACCGCCGTCGAACACCAGGTCGAAGGCGAAACCACCGAGCCCCGCGGTGAGCGCGTCGCCCAGTTCGATGGTGACGGTGTAGGGGACTAGAGCTCCGGGGGCGACCGCGACCGACGACACGCCGTTCGACTGAACGGTGATGTCGAGGTCGGTGGCCAGCGCCAGAGGGCTGGTGGAGAGAAGAGCGAGACCGAGGAAGCGAAGGCTCAGCATGGGAGGGTCCGTCGAGCCGGAGCCGAGAAGGGCGTGTGGCCGGGGTGGATGGGGACGGTGAGCACGGCCAGGCGCGGGCCGCACAGCGCACCCAAGGGGTGCATATGCTGTTCGGACGCGAATGGACGCAGTTGGGACGGGGCGGGCTGGAATGCGGTTCCCAGTTCGGCAGTAAGGCCTGCGTCGCGCGCTGGCTGCTGCAAAGCGGGGTCGATCAATTCCGACCTCCAAGTGTTATACCCGCTATTGCGATCGGCGCATGGAGTCTTCCCTACTTGGGGGTAATACGCGTGCAAGCGCGGGTTGAAAGTCCCTAAGTCGTTGATCACCATGGCTTTGCAACGGCGGGTTCGCGTCTTTGCGCGGGACTGCCCGAGCCCCGTCTCGCGCCCTCCCCCCCGACAGTTCGACGTGGATACAGCAACCCCGGGCGCCGCAGCCGGCGTGCTGATCGCGCCCCAAACTCCGATGCCCCACGCCCTCGACCCGCGCCCACGCTCCGTTCTCCCCTCGACGGTGTTCAAATGCGTGGGCCAAATCCTGGTGGGCCTGGTTTTTTGCGCCACGGCGCTCCTTTCGGGCTGCGGGCCGGACGAACCGCTGCCCTTACCCCCCGACCCCATGGTCATCGAGGGCGAACGCTTGCTCGGGGCGGGCAAGTGGAGCGCGGCCGCTGCGCTGTTGGAGCGGGCCGTTACACGGCGCCCGGGCGACGGGCGCGCGATGCTGTTGCTCGGCACCGCGCTGCACAAGCAAAAGCAGTACGCCCTCGCGCGGCCGTGGCTCGAGCGCGCCGCGGCGCTCGACAACTATCCGCGTCACGAAGGAGCGCACTACTTCCTGGGTTGGTGCCTGTTGAATCTCGGCGAAATGACGGCCGCGCGCGCGGCGTTCGAGCGCCACGCCGAACTCGTGCCGATCGAAGGGGACACGCAGTTTGGCCTCGGCCTCGTCGCGCTGGAGCTCGGCGAAGCGGACGCGGCGGTCGCGCACTTCGAACGCGCGATCGAGCTGTCCGAACGCGCTGCGGTCGAGCGCCCCGATCGGCGCGCGGACGCCGCGAAAGCCCACGCGCGCATCGCGGATGTCCTCGTCGAACGCGGCGACCTGCAGGGCGCGCGGGACCGCCTTCAACTCGCATTTGCGATGTGGCCGCAGCAGTCGACCGTGGCGTTCAAGTTGATTGAAGTGCTCGAGGAGCTGGGCGACACCCGTGGCGCAGAGGAAGTGCGGCGCATGGCGGAGCAGCAGCGCGGTGCGCCGCTGGGCCCGCGGTGACCGGCGCGTTGGCACGCTCCCGCTTTATGGCGTGGGTGCTGGGCTTGCTCCTCGTCGTTTCTACGGGCTGCGGCAAAACTGAGCGCGACTCCGCGGTCGGTGAAACCGCGCAACCCTTGCAGACCTCGACACCCGTTGTTTCCAAGATCGGATTCCGCGCGGTCGGTGCGCGCAGCGGGCTCGACGTCGTCGTGACCGCGGGCATCGATCCGCCGCGCGAGCTGCCCGAAGTCAAGGGCACCGGCCTCGCGCTCGTCGACATCGATCTCGACGGTGCGTTCGACGTGTTCGTACCGAACGGCGCCACGCTCGATTCGCCCGAGCGCGGCCCCGGCGCCAGGGTTTACCGCAACGCCGGCGGCCTGCGCTTCGAGGACATTACGCAGGCGATCGGGCTCACGTTCGACCGCTGGGGTCAGGGAGTCGCGGTGGGGGACGTCGACGCCGATGGCCGTGACGACCTGTATGTCGCGGTGTTCGGGCGCGACGCACTGATTGCCAATCGCCCCGGTCCGAAGCTCATCGAAGTGACGGAGGGCAGCGGGCTGGGATCGACCGCCTGGGGCACCGGTTGTGCATTCGCCGACTTCGACCTCGACGGCGACCTTGACCTCTTCCTCGTTCAGTACCTCGAGTTCGATCCCGCTGCACCGCCGCCGCCCGCGAGCTTTCTCGGCGTCGACACCTTCGGCGGTCCGTTTGGTTTGCCCGCGGTCGGCGACCGCCTGTATGCCAACGATGGTTCAGGCCGTTTCGAGGATGTCACTGAAACGAGCGGTATCGCGCGCGCCCAGGCGCGCCACGGATTGGGCGTCGCGGTCGTCGACTTCGATGGCGACGGGCAGCTCGACATTTTCGTCGGCAACGACTCCATGCCGAACCATCTGTTCCGCGGCCAGGGCGGCCTTCAGTTCGCCAACGTCGCGACGGACACCGGCGCCGCGACGAACGGCGACGGTGCGGCCCAGGCGACGATGGGCATCGCACTCGCCGACGTGAACGGCGACGGGCGCGTGGACATTTTCACGAGCAACTTCTCGGACGACACCAACACGCTGCTCGTGCAAGCGGACGCCGCAGACCTGCGCTTTCGCGACCAGACGCGCTCCTTTGGACTTGGCCTCGTCAGCCGGCCCTTCCTCGGCTGGGCCGCCGCGTTTGGCGACCTCGACCACGATGGCGACGAAGACCTCGTCGTGGTGAACGGCCACGTGTACGGCGACCCCGTGGCGCGTCGCCTGGGTTCGTCGCGGGCGCAGATGCCGCTATTGTTCGAGCGGCTCGCGACCCGCTTCGAGCGGGTCGAGCCGCCGCCGTCGAGCGCAGCCGCGGACACCGGCACTCAGGCGTGGCTCGGAGCACTGCACCCCGATCGAAGCCTCGTGCTGCACGATTTCGATGACGACGGCGACCTCGACCTCTTAGTCCTCGCGATCGGCGAATCGCTGCGGCTCCTTGAGAATGTTGGCGCCGCGCCCGGCGACTCGCTCGCCGTCGAACTCCACGACGGCCGCGCAGGTTGGGGCAACCACCGCGGGCTCGGCAGCCGCGTTGAATTGACGAGTGGAGCGGGGGAAACGCGTATGCGCGCGACCCGCTGGATGGCTAGCGGCGGAAGTTACTTCGCAGCGGGCGCTCCCGTTGTGCACTTCGGAGTGCCCGCGGGCAACGGTCCGCACACCGTGACCGTGCGCTGGCCGGATGGCCAACTCCAGGTACTCGAGAACGTCCAGCCGGGCCGCCGCTTGAAGGTTACCCGGGTGCCTGCGGACGAGTGATCGGAGCGGCGCCCTGGGCCGATGCGCCCGCGGCGGTCGCTACTTCTGGGGTCCGAGGCCCGCGCGTTCGAGCTCGGCCTCGAGTTCGCCCAGGGCTTCGGGTCCGCGGGTCTCGACCAGCAGCTCCACGTCGACAAAACCGACGGGCACACGCCAACCGCCGCGCTGATGTTGGATATCGAGGATGTTAACACCCTGCCGGCGCAGCACTCCGCCAATGCGCTCCAATTGACCCGGCTGGTCCGGGACACGCAGGCGCAGGCGATGGGTGCGTCCCGCCTGAGCGAGCCCGCTTTCGACGACACGCGCCAGGAGCGTGAGGTCGATGTTGCCCCCGCAGGTGAGGACGACATTGCGGCGGCCGGGTCGCGTGCGGCCACGCAGGAGCGCAGCAAGGCCCGCCGCACCTGCACCTTCGAGCACGATTTTGGATTGCTCGAGCGCGCGGGCGATCGCGAAGCACAGGTCGTCCTCCTCGACGGTCACACATTCGTCGACGAGCGCCTGCACGATGGGCCAGGTGTGCGTACCCACACGGCCGACGCGGATGCCGTCGGCAATCGTGGTCGGGCGTTCGACCTCGACCGGATGCCCGGCCTCGAAGGAGCGCACCATCGGAGCGGCACCGGCCGCTTGCACACCCACGATCCGCACGTCGGGCCGCAGTGCTTTGAGGCACAGCGCGACACCGGCGATGAGGCCGCCGCCGCCGATGGGCACGACGACGGTGTCGAAATCGGCAACCTGCTCGAGCAGTTCGAGACCGATCGTGCCTTGGCCCGCGATGACCGCCATGTCGTCGAACGGATGGATCATCGTCCGCCCACCGGACTCGGCGAGTGTGCATGCGTGCACGTACGCCTGGTCGTAGTTCTCGCCGTGGAGGACCACCTCGGCGCCGAAGGCCGCGGTGCGCCGAATCTTGATCTGCGGTGTTCCGGTCGGCATCACGATCAGCGCCGGGCAGCCGCACAACTGCGCGGCGAGACCGACCCCTTGAGCGTGGTTCCCCGCGGAAGCCGCGATCACTCCGCGGGAGCGGGTCGCGGGCTCGAGGGTCAGGATGCGGTTCAGCGCTCCGCGCACCTTGAACGATCCTGTGCGTTGGAGTATTTCGAGCTTGAGGTGCACCTGCGCCCCCACGTCCTGGCTGAACGCGTGGCTCAGCACCGTGGGTGTGCGCACGATGTGCGGACCGATCACCGCCGCGGCGCCACGGATCTGTGCAAGCGCCTCTGCGAGGTCGAGTTTTGCGGGTCGTTCGCCGTGCACCGCCGAGGCACCCGCATGCGCCGCGCGGCGAGCGGTGGAGGGTGCTGCGCTCGCAGAAGCGCCCGGCTGCGCTTTCGAGGCCTCGGGGTGCGCGGCGGGGTCGTGCGGCGGCTGGGACTGCGGCATGGGGACAGCCTAACAGCCCGAGTGAATGCCCCCACAGGCGGATCGACGCGGCTTCCCGTGCGTCGACGCGGCTTCCCGTGCGTCGACGCGGCTTCCCGTGCTGGGCAAACGCCGAGGGACGCGGAACAGGGCAACCGTGGTCGCTGACCGGGCGCACCCCTGAGGTCGGATCCCGTCTGGGCCCCCCAGGGCACCCGACCGCCGCGAACGCCGCGTTTTGGGGTGCACTCGGAGAGTGATCACGGCTGCCACTGCTCTCGCAAACCCCTCTAGCGCGGCGATTCGCCGGTGGTGACAAACTTTTTGGCGCGCCCGCCGCTGCCCGTAGAATCCTCCGCGCCCATGACCCACTACCTCGTCCTCGGTGCGGGCCTGCAGGGCACGGCCGCTGTCCACGACCTGCTCGAGCGCGGGGACGCACGGTCGATCACCTGGCTCGAGCGCGATGCCACACGCCTCGCCGTAGCCAAGGCGCGCGTTGAAATCCTGTGCGCACGCGCCCTCGCTCGCGCCGGTTTCACGGGCCTCGATTGCCGCGCCGCGGATGTGTCCAACCCGGACGTCCTGCGCGCGCCAATGGGCGCGGCGGACGTGTGTCTCAATTGCCTGCCGTACCGCTTCGCGCTCGACGTCACCCGCGCGGCGCTCGACGGGGGCACACACTTGCTCGACCTCGGCGGCAACACCGCCGTTGCCGAGCAGCAGCTCGCATTGCATGCGAAACACCCACACGGCGAGCGGCTGTGTGTCCTGCCGGACTGTGGATTGATGCCGGGGATGGGGAATCTGTTCACGGCTTTGGCCGTCGCGCGCATGGGGGATCTCGACCGTGTGGCTCTGCGCTGCGGCGGACTGCCCCGCGATCCCAAACCGCCCCTCGATTACATGCTGCTATTCAGCGTGGAGGGACTCACGAACGAGTACTTCGGCCACGCGGAGATTCTGCGCGGCGGCCGTCGGGTGAGCGTCCCGACGTTCAGCGAACTGGAGGAGATCGATGTCCCCGGGCTCGGCCGGCTGGAGGCATTCATCACCTCCGGCGGGTTGTCCACGGCGCCGCGCACGTTCGAAGGCCGGATCCAGCAACTCGACTACAAAACCCTGCGCTACAGGGGCCACCACGGAAAGTTCAAGCTGCTGCTCGACCTCGGGTTGCTGGACGAGACGCCGGTGCGGGTCGGTGATCAGGACGTTGTGCCGCGCCAATTGCTGCACGTGCTGCTCCAGCGCGAACTGGCGCACCCGGGCGACCGGGATGTCGCCGTGCTCATGATGACGGCGCAGACGAAGGCTGGCGCCCGATTGTCGATCCACGTGGAGGACCACTTCGACGAAACCACCGGGTTCACAGCGATGGAGCGAACCACCGCGTATTCGGCGACAGCATGCGCGCACCTTGTCGCGCGCGGGGAAGTCAAGCTTGGCCCCGGGCCGCTCGAGTCGGTCATCGATCCCGAGACGTTCCTCGTCGCGCTGCGCGCGCGCGGCATCCGCGCGGATGTGGTGGAGGAGCCCGCGCCGCGCGCGGGCAGCCGCGGAGGCAAAGCATGAATATCCTGATCACCGGAGCGGGGCGCGGCATTGGGCTCGCGCTTGCCCGCGGAGCGCTCAACCGCGGCCACGCGGTAGTTGCGACCGTTCGCAGGATCGAGGACGGGGCGGGCCTGCGCACGCTCGGTGCGCGCATCGAGCTTTACGACGCCGAGGATCCCGTGGGTGCGGACACACTCGCGCATGTGCTCCGGGATTTGGCCCTCGACGTTCTGGTCAACAACGCGGGGGTGATGGGGGCAACCGAGCCGCTGGGCGCGATCACGCTCGCAAACCTTCGCCACGTGTTCGAAGTCGACGCCGCAGCCCCGCTGCTCTTGACCCAGGCGCTGCTTGCGAACCTTCGTGCGGGCGGTGCAAAACGCATCGTCCATGTGACGAGCCGCATGGGCAGCATCGGCGACAACACGAGCGGCGGCGCGTATGCCTACCGGGCGGCAAAGGCTGCGCTGAACGCCGTGCACATGAGCCTCACGCGCGACCTTGCGGGCGCGGGCTTTGTTTGTGTCGCCATGCACCCCGGGTGGGTGCGCACCGCGATGGGCGGATCCGCTGCGCCGCTCGACACCGAAGCCGCGGCGGAGCAGATGCTGAACACGATCCTCGCGCTGGAAGGCTGCGACCACGGGCGTTTCCTCGGTCCCGACGGCAGCGCAATTCCCTGGTGAGGATCGGTGAAACTGCGGCTCCAACCCGCGCGACCCTTCGATGCAGCAGCACCACACACACGGCGGCGAAAGTGAGCGCGGATCCCAGCAAGCGGAAAAGGTCAAAGGGTCTTGGTTGGGCGGTGCGCGCGAGTTTGCGGGCTCACTCGCGACCGCGCACTACCCGCCAGACCTGGAGCTCGAGCCTGTCGATCTGGCAATCGGCATCCGCATCGACATCGAAGGTCAGACGCTGGACGTGGAGGTTCGCTACACCCTCGTTGCCCGTCGGGTCGATGCACGCCGGCTGACTCTGGACGGTGTCGGCTTTGAGGGCCTTACCGTCGAGGGTACCCACACGTCCGGCGACGCCATCGAGTGGAGCTACGATGGGCGCAAGCTCGACGTGATCCTTGGACCGGGTGCAGTTCCCGGAGAAGTGCGCACGTTCGTCGCACGCTACCGTGTGGTGGAGCCCGTCGCGGGGGTGTATTTCAGCGCACCCAGCGCGGACCAACCGGCTGCGCCGCGGTTCGTCGCGACGGACCACGAAACCGAACGTGCGCGTTATTGGCTGCTGTGTGTCGACCATCCCGGCGCTCGCCCGCGCCTTGCGTTTGCCCTGCGCGCACCCGCGGGAATGACCGCGCTCGCCAACGGAGCCGCAGCGGGGGTGGAACCCCACAGCGACGGGACGAGCACGAGCCATTGGCGCTTGGACGCACCGTGTCCGAGTTACCTCACCTGTTTTGCGGTCGGCGACTTCGTGCGCGCCGACGACGGTGAACACGTGCAGACCCTCAAAGATGGCAGCACCCAAGCGGTGCCGATCGCCTACTTCGGACCCAAGGGTGTTGCGCCCGAGCGCCTCGTCGCGAGCTTCGGCCGCACCGGCGCCATGCTGGCGTGGATCGAGGGTTTGCTCGCCGTACCCTATCCCTACCCCAAGTACTTTCAGTTCGCGCTGCCTGGCATCGGCGGTGCGATGGAAAACATCAGCCTCGTCAGTTGGGACGGGCAGTTCCTCCTCGATGTCGAGCGCGAGCCCGAGTGGACTTGGCTCGTCGATCTCGTGAATATCCACGAGATGGCGCACACGTGGTTTGGTGACCACGTGGTGTGCCGCGACTTCGCCGATTCGTGGCTGAAGGAGTCGTTTGCCACGTTCATCGAAACCGTGTGGATCCGCGCTTGGCACGGCCGCGACGCGGGGGATTGGCTCGAGTGGCACCAGGCGGCGAGTTACTTCGCCGAGACCCGCGACAGTTATCGACGGCCGATCGTCACGCGGCGTTTCGAAAGCTCGTGGCAGCTCTTCGATCGGCACCTTTATCCCGGTGGCGCGCGCCGCCTCGCGATGTTGTGCGCGGAACTCGGAGCACCCACGTTCTGGCGCGGGGTGCGCGAGTACCTGGCGCGTTATGCGGGCCAGGGTGTCGAAACGGACGACTTCCGCCGCGTCATGGAGGAGGTTTCCGGACGCTCGCTCGCGCGCTTTTTTGACCAGTGGCTGCGCGCCCCGGGGCATCCGCAGCTCCACGTGCGCTTCCGCCGCGATGCGATCACCCAACAGGGCAAGTTCGAGATCGAGCAGAAGCAGTTGGATCCCGGGGGCCAGCCCACGCCCTTTGCGTTCGGGCTGACCCTGGCGTGGCGCGTGGGTGGCGTGTGGCACGAGCGCCGTCTCGCGATCGAGCGTGTGCGCGAACAGATGGTCGTGCCGCTCGACGCAGAGCCTGAAATGGTGCGCGTTGACCCGCGCTGCGAATCGTTGATCGAGCTCGAGCTCGATCCGGGGGAGGACCTCCTGCTCGCGCAGTTGGAGCACAGCGAAGATGCGCGCGGCCGGTACGAAGCGGCGTGGTTCCTCGCGGCAGCACCGAGTGCGCGGCGCTCCCGCGCGGTGGGTGCGGCGCTGGCTCGCGAGCCGTTCTGGGCGGCTCGCGGCGAAATGGCGCTCGCCCTCGCGCGCGCTGGGAACCCCAGTGCGCTGCGCGAGATCGCGGCGGCGATCCGCCGCGAGCGCGACCCCCAAGCGCTTGAACCTGTTCTCCGCGCCGCGCTCGGCCTTTTGGATCCTGACATCGCCGCCGCGGTCGCGGAACGCCTCGACGCGGGACTTCCGCCGCGCGCGCGCGCCGTGGCGCTCGAGGTGTTGGGTGCGCAGCGCGAAGGTGCCCCGCTCGAGCGTCTTGTAGCGGCCGCACGAACGCCGGCGTCCAGCATGGAGCCCCAGTCGGCCGCCCTGCGCGCGCTCGGTGCGACGCGCCGCGAGGCGGCGCTCGAACCGTTGCTCGCCGCTCTTGAACCCACGTTCGCGCGTGCCGATGCACGGCCCGCGGCGTCCATCGGATTGGGAGAGCTCGCACGGACGCTCGAGCGCGGTCCGCGCGAGCGCGCCGTCGATCGACTGATCGCTGCACTGCGCGATTCGGACCGCCTGGTGGCGCTCGCCGCGGTCCGGGGACTTGCGCGCGCGGGCGACCCGCGCGCCGCCGATGCGCTGGTCGCGTTTGGAGCAGGGCTCTGCGTGCAGGAGCGTGTTGCCGTCCACGGCCTTGCGCGGGCCCTGCGCGCCGGCGAAGCGGCAGCGGCAGACAAAGAGCTTGAGCGACTGCGCGCGCAGGTCCGCGCCCTGGAGGACCGTATGGACGGCCTCGATGCGGTGCAACGGGGATCGGCGGTCACCGCCAAGGGTACGGGCTGCGCGGGAGGAGCTGGCGCCGCGCCGTGACGCGCACCGAAGTTTCTGCGTCCCACGCGGGAGCGGCAGTTGGCACACGGGACAACACCCGGCGTGTCGATCCGCTCGCCGATGCGTTGCTGCGGGTCGAAACGCCCGAACAGGTTTCGATCCACCTGCCCCTCGCCGGATTGGGATCGCGCTTTGCCGCGCTGTTGATCGACGGGCTCCTGATCTTGGCGGCGTTGCTGGGATTCCTTTTGGTGGCCCTCGCGCTCGCCATGGCGGCGGGTAGAGCCCTTGGGGGCGTCTTCAGCGCCGAGTTTTTGATGATCGTCTTGCCGGCGATCGGCTTCGTCGTGACCTGGGGGTATTTTTTCGCCTTCGAAGCGTTCCGGGACGGCGCCACACCCGGCAAACGCTGGTTGCGTCTGCGCGTGGTGCAGGACGGGGGTGATGCGCTCAACATGACCTCAGCGGCACTGCGCTGTTTGGTCCGCATCGTCGACCTCCAACCGGGTTTGACCGGACTGGTGGGCGGGGTGGTGATGCTGTTGCATCCACGCTCGAAGCGTCTTGGCGACATCGTTGCGGGCACCGTCGTGGTGCGCGACCTCCAGGGTGTGCTGCCCGCCCTCGTCGAAGAGGGCGAGGAAGTCGGAAAGCCGGAGCTCAACGAAGCTACGTTTGTTGGACTCGAGCGTTTCCTCGTTCGCGCGCGCCGTTTGGACGCCAAAACAAGTGCGAAGCTTGTTGCCATGTGGAGCGCTCACTTGCCAGCGCACAGTCCCCGGGGCAGTTTCGCCGCACTACAACGCTGCTATGCGCAAGAGCGGATACGCCGCCAGGCGGTCCACGGTGGCCAAACTGGAGCCGTCGCGAGTCTCGTGCGCAGCCGCAATGCTCGGTGGCATGGATTCCAAAACTCGGTCGGCCGTTTGACGCGCCGCAAGCTCGCGCTCGCGAGCGAGGACCGTGTCGCGCAGTTTGCGGCGGAATACCGCGCGATCAGCGCTGACCTTGCGCGTGCGCGGACGTTGGGTGTTGGCACCGAAGTGCGCTGGGCGTTGGAGCGCCTCGTCGTGCGCGCCCACGGGCTTTTCCATCGGCCGATGAAGAGCGCGCGTGGTGCGGTCCGCAACTATTTTGCGGTGGGTTTGCCACGCGCGGTGCGCGCACGCAGTCGCGAGTTCGCGCTCGCCTGCCTGTGTTTTTTCGGAACCGGCGTTGTGGCTTACACCCTCGTCGCGAACCGTCCCGAGCTTGAACCCGTGCTTGTTCCCGCGGCGCTGCTCGACCGCGCCGAACTCGCCGCCGCCAACCCGGACTTCGACTACCGCGACACGTTTGCGAGCGAGAAACTCAGCGCCGGCGGGCTCACCAGCATGGTGATGTTCAACAACGTCCAGGTGGCCTTTTTTGCGTTTGCCGCGGGCGTGCTCGCCGGTATCGGTTCGCTTGCACTCCTGATCCTGAATGGGGTGCACCTTGGTGGTGTGATGGGAGCGTTTCAAAACCGCGGGGTGCTCGAGAATATCCTCGCGTGGGTTGCACCACACGGCCCATTCGAGCTCACCGCCATAGCCCTTGCTGGGGCGGCGGGATTCCGCGTCGGCAGCGCGTTGTGGGCGCCGGGGCGGCTGTCGCGCGCCGACGCGTTCCAGGTGCGCGGCAAAGAAGCGCTTGTGTTGTTGGGTGGCGCGGTGGCGTTGCTCGTCGTGGCGGGGGTGCTCGAGGGTTTTGCTGCGCCCGCACGCGTCGCTCCGGAGGTCAAGTACACGATCGGCGTCCTGACAACGCTGCTGATGGTCGGGTACTTCGGATTTGCGGGTCGCGACCGGCAGCCCGCGCCCATCCGCGTCAGATCGATCCCTGGCGCTTGATGCGCAGGTACTGGGCGACCACCGCCGGGCTTGCCTCCGCGGCTTCCACATCGAGCACACGCACACCGCGCATGCGCAAGCTTTCGAGCGCACCTGCCCGCGCCCGCGCGAGCTCGATCAGCGCGGCTTCGAGGTAAACATCCTCGGCCCGGTCGAGGGGGCGGGTGGCCGCGGCTTCGAGCGCCGGCGCGCGCAGTGCGACAAACAGCGGAAGGTGCCGGCGTGCGAGGAGCCGGAGACCGGCGATCAGGGGTTCGGAGACTTCCGAATCCACCGCATCCGACAGCACGACAACCAGTGCGCGCCGCGGGAGGCGTTGGGCGAGGCCGAGCAGTGCTCCCTTGTAATCGGGTTCTTCGCTGACAGATTCCAGCAGCGCAAACTCCTTGGCAAGCGAACCCAAGCTGCGCACGGCCGGCGGCATCAACCGAACCACCTTGCCGGCAAATGCCATGACACCGATGCGGTCTCCGAATGCTCCGGCTGCGCCCGCAAGGCACAACGCGGCGGAAAGCGCGTGGTCGAGCCGCTCGCGGTCGTCGAATCGCTCGCGCTGGCTGCGGCCAATGTCGATGGCGAGCACCACGTCTTGGCGACGCTCCGCAGCCATCAGGCGCACAACCGTTGATCCGCGCCGCGCGGACGCTTTCCAATCGATGCGCCGCGGGTCGTCGCCGCGCTGGTACTCGCGCAGCGAGTCGAACGCGCCCGAATCCTCGCGTTGGCGCGTGGTGTGGCGTCCGGTTTCCATGCGGCGGCCCGTGCGGTGCGCGAGTTCGATGCGGGTCGCCGCAGCCAATCCCGGCGCGACGAGCACCTTGGCCTCGAACGGCCGGCGTTCGCGGCGGTCGGCCAGCCCCAGCGGTCCTCGCACCAGCACGTGAAACGCACGGACGTGGTGTTCGCCGCGCCGTCGTGCGCCCAGTCGCAGTGGCACGGCGACCGTCTCACGCCCTGCGATAGCGACGGGATGGATCGTTTCGGCGTCGGGGCTCGCAAGCGCGCTGTCGAACTCGAGCGCCACGCTTCCCGTGAGCTCGGCACCAGCGTGTGCGCACACCTCGATCTGCGCTCTGACGCTTGCACCCAGCGACGCCCGCGGATCCATTTCAAACGCAAGTTCGAGTCGATCCAGGGTTCCCGCGCGCCGGCTGTCGAGAAGCGCCACGACGATGACCACAACCCACGCTGCCGTACCGATCCACGGTGCGACGAGGAATCCCAGACTGCCGATCGCCAGGGCGGCGAAACAGCGCGGGGTGGGCAGGGGCGGCGGAAACATCGCGGGATTCAGCGCGGCGCGGGTGTGCGTTCGAGCGCGGCAGCAATGCGCTGCTCGGCGATCACCCCTTCGAGCGCGGCTTCGGGGCGAACGCTGATGCGGTGGCGCAACACCGGCGCGGCGAGGTGCGCCATGTCCTCGGGGATCGCGAAATCGCGGCCCGCAAGCAGCGCCGCGGCCTGGGTCGCTCGCAGCAGCGCAACCGCGGCGCGCGGGCTTGCTCCGAGGCTCAGTTCCGCGTCGGAACGGGTCGCGCGCACGAGCGTCACCACAGCGTTCGAAAGACTCGTATCGATGCGCACGCGGCGTGCGTCGCGCCGCAGCTCGATGAGTTCACCGCGCTCGAGCGGCTGATCGATGGGATACGTCGCGGGGACGGCGGAATCGAACCCCGCAAGGGTGGCGGCGAGCAACTCCTGTTCCGCGCTCTCGGGCGGGTAGGGCACACGCACATGGAGGAGGAAACGGTCGAGTTGCGCTTCGGGCAGCGGATACGTGCCCTCGTATTCGATGGGGTTTTGCGTCGCGAACACGCTGAACAGTTCGCTCAAAGGGTGCGAGGTCCCGTCGACGGTGACACGCCGCTCCTGCATCGCTTCCAGCAGCGCCGATTGGGTTTTTGCGGGCGCGCGGTTGATCTCGTCCGCAAGCACGAGCTCCGCGAAAATCGGACCCGGGCGGAACTCGAACTTGCCGCCTTGGACGAGGACGTTGGTGCCGGTCACATCGCTCGGCATCAGGTCGGGCGTGAACTGGATGCGACCTGCGTCCACCTTCAGCACGCGGGCGAGCGCGGAGGCGGCCAGCGTCTTGCCGACACCGGGCACACCTTCTAGCAGCGCGTGCCCGCCGGCCACCACCGCGATCAGCAGTTGTTCGAGCACCTCGCGCTGCCCGAACAGCACACCCTCCAGTTGCGCGAGCAGCGCTGCAAGGCGTTCGCCGGACCGTGCGGCCTCTTCAGCGGTGAGCGGTTCGAACGGCGGGATGTGGGTGTGGCGGGTCATGGTCAAGGGCGCCGGAGGGCCAGGAGGATTCTTCGGCGCGATTGGCCGAGTTCAAGCAGTTGAGCGGGGCTCGGCACGGCGCCCGCGCTCACCGCGTTTGCGATGCGCTCGGCGTCCGCGTGCAAGTCGGGCTGGGTGGTGCCAATGTCGCGCAGTCGCCGCAGCAACAGTTCGTCGCCTCCGCTCGCGCTGCCGCGGCTACTGACACGGCGCACGAGGTCCTGCGTCAAAAGCACCGTGGGTCGACGCCGCGCACCCGACGTTGCCCAGAGGCTGGCGAGGGACGCGACGTGCTCCAGGGCCGAGCGGCCCCCTGGATCGGCATCGCGCAGGGGGAGTGGGGGGCCGCGGCGTGCTCCGGAACATACGAGTGCGAGCACGGCGACCGCGAGCAGTGCGGCCAGGGTGTGGCCCTCGGGTTCGCGCACGATCCAGGCCGTGAATCGGGCAATCGGATCGATGCGCGCACCGCGACCGTGGGCGGTTTCGTCGAAGTGCACCCGATCGCCGTCCGCGAACTTCAGCACGTTGAGCACGAGATCCACCGCCAATCCGGGTTCTTCGACGGCACCGGACCCAACGCGCAGTCCACGCAACTTGGCGGGCCATGCGCCCCGCTCTTCCAACTCGCGCTGGAGGCGTGAGCGCGGGACCGGGATGCCAAGCAACCGCGAGCTCATCGTGGCCGCGGGGTCGTCGAGCATGAGGACCTCGCCGCTCCCGTACCCTTCGTCAAGCGCGGCTTCGAGCCGGGCCGACGGCCGGGCCTTGAGTGTTGCGTCGTCCGGCAGGTACGACGGTGAAAAGACGAGCCGCCCGCCGCCTTGGACCCACGCGGCGATGGCCGCAGCTTCGCGGGTGCCGATGTCCCGCGTCGGCGCAAGCACCGCGCGCACACGCGGATGATTGCCCGCGGCTCGGCCCCACTCAAGCGGTGGCGAGAAGTCCGCGATCGGAGCCGGTCCCAGCTCGCCCAGAGCGAGGAAGAGCGCGCGCCCGCCCCACGGTCCGGGGAATTCCGCCGACAGGCGGGGAACGCCCGGCGTGCTTCTGGACCCGCTGCGCAGCAGCACCAACAGTCCGAGCGCGGCAATGACCGCGATCAGGATCGTACGGTTCCAGTCCCTCACCGCGCCGCTCCCGACGGCAGACCATTGTCCGCGGGTGTTTTACCCGCCGCTTCACCGTCGTTGCGCTCGGCCGCGAGCCGCAACGCGGCCGAGCGCGACGCGCTGAAGTTCGACGCGCTCGCCGTACGGCCACCGAAGGCGACGGGGTAGAGGGCGCCGACGATCCGTTCGAGGTCCGCGCGCTCGGGTCGATGGCCAAGTTCGCGGCTGTACGTGCGCGCGAGCTTCGACGGTGCGACCAGAACGAGCCCGCGGGCGCCGAGCGCTAGAAGCGCCGCGCGGTACAGCGCGTCCAGGGCCTCGCGCCCCGCACCCCTGCTCCAAAACACGTCGGCCTCCGCCAGCGCCGCCGCCGTGGAATCCTCGGTCCGCAACACAACGTCCTGTGCGGGTGCACGCGATGCACGCCGCGCGCGCCGCCGCAGGAGATACACGGCGAGCGCAATGCCCGCGACGACGAGCGCAATCAGCAGCAGCGTGGCAAAAAAAGGGTGGTCGAGGCCTCCGACTATCGGCACCCGCAGGACGCCACCGAGCCAGTCGAAAAACCTGTCCGCGAGGTCTTCCAGCGGCGGTTTTTCCCGCGGCGCGAACTCGGGTCTGCTCGCAAGTTCGAGGAGCACCTCGCGCACCCGCGCTTCGTCGATTTCGCCCTGCGCGTTGGATTGGAGCAGCATGGCGGAAGCGGTGGGCGGTGCTGGCGGCGCTAGAGTTGACGGCCCATGGACCGCGCCGCCAGCACCGCTGTGGTGTCAGATCGGCTCGATACGCGCGATCGCGTCGTCGGCAGGCCGGGGTGCGAGGTCCGTGCCATCGCGCGTTGCACAACGATCGACCCACAGCAATATAGTCACGTAGACGGAGAGCGGCACCGTCAGGACCGCGATCGCGCTGGATCCGATGAGGTGCCACGCCTGCGGCGGGATCTTGAATAAATTTGAGCGCATCCCATCCTCCAGCCAGATCGCGAGCTGCAACACACCCTGCGGGATGCCGACGAGGAT
>Ga0163144_10004778_pt1 | contig 30383 bp, 29 predicted proteins | sample OliLak19BULKMAT1_FD_123175 | JGI IMG/M metagenome (GOLD analysis project Ga0163144, IMG submission 123175) | Freshwater microbial mat bacterial communities from Lake Vanda, McMurdo Dry Valleys, Antarctica - Oligotrophic Lake LV.19.BULKMAT1 | ecosystem: Environmental > Aquatic > Freshwater >... | reverse complement strand
TAACCCCTACGTGATTTCTTCAATCAAAACACAGGTGCTTTAAGTAACACGTTCCAACCTGGCGAGAGTTGCACAGGTAATCCGCCTTCGGCGCGCACGGCTCCCATACCGGATAGTCCCGGCGCAAGCGATTCTAAGATGCCGCGGAAAAGCGAATTGCTGCTTTCGCCTTCTTCGCCCAAGAGAATTTTGCGCAGTAGGCTTTGGGATTTATCTGGAAACTCCACTGCAGCGTCAGCGGGAAGACCGCCAAGTTTCTTGGCTTCAGCCAAAGTCTCTTCGAGTCCGCCTAATGCGTCGATTAATTTTGCAGCTAACGCTTGCGAACCGGTCATCACTCGGCCATCGGTGATGGTTTCCAAAGTAGGAGATTCGATTTTGCGGCGTTCTTGCACAGCTGCTCGGAACTGCGTGTGAATATCGTTCAGCATTGCTTGGAACATTTTCTTTTCGTCGCTGGTCATCGACTTTAACGGCGAGCCAGCATCTTTCATCTGACCAGCGGTGAGGGTGAAGCGACTGACCTTTGCCCACTGATAGAGCTTCTCAAGATTCAAAAATTCCATGATGACGCCGATGCTGGCCGTCAGAGTTCCCGGATTCGCGTAGATTTTGCGACCGCCGAGAGCTGCGTAGTACCCGCCGCTGGCTGCCACGGATCCCATACTGATTAAAACAGGCTTCTTGGTGTCTGCGTTTTTGATGGCGTTGTACATCTCCTGAGAGGGGGCAACCATGCCTCCCGGAGAATTGATGCGTACTACTATCGCCTTGATTGAAGAATCATCAGCGTAGTCTTTCATGTCTTCCACGAAGCTCGTGGAGCTAATGATCATGCCAGCCAAATCAACTACGGCTACCCGCTTACCGGTGTAGCCTGCGCCATACCCGAACCAGGCACGCTTTATAAAAGAGACGGTCCCCGTTAGAACTACGATGATCAGAAATCCGACGAAAACCACACCTAAAGCCTTGAACATTCCACGCATCTTATTCGCTCCTTCAATTCACAACACCAGTTACAGCGTTCACAGCAGTAGCCAAAAAAAAGCCCCCGACCCGCATTAAGCTAAGGTCGGGGGCAAAGAATACAAGCTCTACTCCTCAGTGTTCTTGAGGGAGTCTTTCAGCTTCTGAGCCGTGGCTTGGTCTAGCAAGTCCGCCATGCTCGTACGTGCCGAGCTTTCTGTCTGACGGGTGTACTGACGGATGTTTTCACGCTCTTCAGCGCGGGTCAGTGCTTTTACCGACAAGGAGAGTTTGTGCTCTCTTAGGTCGACCGAAGTCACCAAGCACTCAATTTCAGCGCCAGGCTCGAAAGCTTTCAAGCGGTCTTTTGGAGCGCCTTCGCCTTCTAGCTCGGAGATATGAATCAAGCCTTCCACGCCGGCTTCAAGTTCTACGAACACGCCGAAATCGGCGGTCTTAGTAATCTTGCCCTTAACGCGAGTACCTGCACGGAAGCGATCCGCTACTTCTCTCCACGGATCATCCGACAACTGCTTCACGCCTAAGCTGAACTTCTCAGCGGCCTTGTCGATGGACAGAACCACGCAATCAATCTCATCACCCTTTTTGTAGAGGGTATTAGGATCAACCGTTTGTTTGTCCCAGTTCAAGTCGCTGACGTGTACCAGACCGTCGACGCCTTCAGGCACTCCGACGAAGATACCGAAGTCGGTGATGTTCTTCACAACACCTTTTACGCGGCTGCCGACTGGATACTTCTCAACGAGAAGATCCCATGGATTCGGCTCGATTTGCTTCATGCCCAGCGAGATACGGCGGTTGCCGGTATCCACATCGAGAACGATCGCTTCGACCACGTCGCCTTCGTTGACGAGTTTCGACGGGTGCTTAACCCGCTGAGTCCAAGACATTTCCGAAACGTGGACCAAGCCTTCGATGCCTGGCTCCAATTCCACAAACGCGCCGTAATCGGTCAAGCTGACAACCTTGCCCTTAACACGCATGCCGATAGCGAAGCGCTGCTCGACAGTGTTCCAAGGATCTGGCTGCAATTGCTTGTAGCCAAGGCTGACACGTTCTTTTTCTTCGTCGTACTTAAGAACTTTAACGCCGATGGTGTCGCCGACATTAAAGAGTTCGGAAGGATGCTTAATGCGTCCCCACGACATATCCGTAATGTGGAGGAGTCCATCTAAGCCGCCCAAGTCGATGAATGCGCCGTACTCGGTGAGATTCTTAATAATCCCTTCCGTGACCATGCCTTCTTCAATTTTGGAGAGCGTTTGCTCTTTCATGCGTGCGCGCTCTTCCATCAGGAGGAGGCGACGAGAAAGAACGATGTTCCCGCGTTTTTTATTAAACTTGATGATCTTGAACTTGAACGTCTTACCGACGTATTGGTCCAGATTCTTGGTGGGGCGAATGTCGACTTGGGAGCCCGGCAAGAATGCCTTCACTCCTATGTCTACAGACAATCCGCCCTTTACTTTGGCGAGGACGGTTCCTTCAACCAGCTCGTCTTTTTCACAAGCTTCGCTGATTTCGTCCCAGGCACGTAAAACGTCTGCTTTCTCTTTGGAGAGAATCAGCCGGCCTTCTTCGTCTTCGATCTTTTCGATGTAGACGAGAACCGGGTCGCCCGCTGCAACAAGGATTGTTCCCTGCCCATCGGTAAACTCAGATGTATTTACTTGGCCTTCTGATTTGTAACCGATGTCGATCGTTACATATTCAGAATCAACCTTGACCACGTTCCCTTCGACGACTTCGCCTTCTTGGAACTTGGTACCCTTTTGGCTCTCTTCAAACATTTGAGAAAATGTCTGACCGCCTTCAGTGATAGATTCACCGCGAGCTAACAGCTCGTCATCCTGCTGCGGCAACTCCGGCAGGTCTTGAATCAAAAAACGTTGTTTAGGTGCTAGCACTCCGCTTCCTTTCGATTTATTGCTCATAACGCCTTTAGGCAGTGTCGCTAATCGATGGCCAAATCCCTGGTTATCCAATCCCATCAAAGGAAATCTCCCTACAATCTAAAGCGCAATCTCTGCTTTACGCGAAAATCACGTGGTGAACCCGTGAACACACGGACCCTTTGAAACCTAGGCTTTTCCTATGTAACAGCAGGTGTGTCAATCTACTTTTTAGCAATTGGTAAACCATTCTAGACAGTTAACATGCTGGGTTTGGCTCCTAAGGGCTTGCCTACTAAAACCCATGCTTGGGAAGATAGTTTGGGGTCCTTTTTGATGCTCGATTTCAACGTCGCGATGAGAGATTTAATCACAGAAGTGGTCCGCCATGTGGGGGAATTTGCACCCATTCGTGCGGATCAGCTCTGGGTGAGTGCAACTTTCAATCGGCGGCCACGTCGAGGCGGGCTATTAGCGTACGTTCTTCCTCTTAAATACAGAGAAGGCAGTCCCGTCGAGCGGCGAGAGCGCAATGGGAAGATCTACCACTGGGCGATGCTTCCCACTTTCGATCCCGGTTCCAAGAAAGAGGTTCTTTATATCGTCTATTTCATGCTGCCGCGTTTCTACAATCTGACTCTGCGGGAGAAGATGGAGACGGTGGTGCACGAGCTTTATCACTTCAGCCCACGGTTTAATGGCGACCTTCGTCGCTTCAAGGGGCGATCGGTTTTGCACGGCGATATGAAGGCATATGATCGCAAAGTAAGAGAACTTACCGACGAGTTCATGGCGGCGCCGCATGATCCGACGAAGTACGATTTCCTTCGCGGTTCGTACAACCAGAGTGAGCGGCGGTTCGAAGAAATCTGGGCCAAGCATATCCGCGAGCCGCGCCCTAAATTGCTCAAGGTGCACGCTCTGAGCCCGTGGTTTAGCCGGGAAGCTCTCGATTCTAGTCCTTGGAAGTTCGGAATGCCTACTGTCGCGCCCGACCAATAGCTCGAAAATCTCGGCATAGTTGCTGCTCTAGCAACTCATCATGTTTCTGCGTTCCGCCATTTTTTTGTGGGTGCTCGCGCATCTGATTGGGTGCGGGAAGGTCATGCCCTCGGAGCCCATGGGAGTCGAAGTTCGGTTTGTTTTACCGGAAGTATTAGAGAGGAAGCTGGGCAGGCGGGAGAAGTTTTTGACGGTTGCTACCCAAGCCAGAATTAGCGTGTTTGTGGTGGAGAAGGGCCGGGACGTGCGGGTCTGTGAGCACCAAGTGGATTTCAAAGCAGGCAGCTCACGTTTTTTAGAGGGATGTCGAGGGAGTGGAAAACCGGCTTCGGTGCGGGCCGAGGTTTGGGAAGCGGGGTGGAAGCGCAAGTTAGCAGAAGGACGGGTACGCATATTAAGAGAGCAGCTTGAAGCGCAATCAACGGTATTTTTGAAAATCGCTTTAAAGGTACCGGTGGGAGAGTTCGACCCTTAGGCCGCAGGGACGATTTCGTAGACCAAGCCTGGGCAAACGCTAGTGAGCGATACGCCATTCACCTGGATTTGCTGCAAAGACTGCGCAGGGTTTTCGGCGGTAAGAGCTACCGATTGGATGCCCGGTCCATGGTGAACATCTAAGAAATCTTGCACGGAAGTATCGCCCGGTTCGTCAGACGATCCCGCCTCGTTCATTCGCAGACGAATTAAGCCGTCGGGGCTCTGTAAGAGAGAGGAGTCGGTCGGCGAAGGTGCGAGACTAAAAATCGTCTCGTAGTACTGTCGCCAATGGCCGCTTTTTCCAGAATCTACCGCAAAGGCCAGGCCATATATACGCATCAGGCCACTGCCGCGAATGTCCTGGGCCCAAGGCGTATCGAAGCCGTCGGCGAAGAGAGTGCCGGTACGAGAAATAAAAATATGCCTCACATCTCCAAACGCCGTGATGGTGGCTTGAGTAACGCTACCGAAATCTCGCTCCTGAGTGTGGGGTGGCTGCACAACCATAGCCCCGCGGCGTGCGGCGACATCTACGGTGCTGGCTGCGTCTTCGCAGCGAAAGGCGACAGCAATAATTCCGTCACCATGCTTTTGCACATACTGCGCAACGGGATCTTTTGGTTCAGCGCTGAAACTAAGCAAAACAAAAACTCCGTTTTGTCCCATTAGATAGGACTTCAATTGTCTCTCGCGCACTTCGCGAAGCCCGAGCTTTTCAAAACCCATGCGCATGTAGAGTTCAGCCGAACGATCCAAATCGGAAACAGCAAATTCCAAGTGGTCGAAGCCTAAAATCTTTAGTTCTTCAAAAGTCGGCATAGTCCGTTTAACATGTTTACCGCTCCAACCTTTGTCAATGAAGCGTAGCGTTGGTTTGATCCTTTTTCAAAGAGGCTTTATGTACTTGCACCGTAGTTTATCGACGATAACTGCTCTTTTTGTTTTTACCTCATGCCTGGCATTCGGCAAATCTAGTGAGATTCCGGATCGTCGGGAGTTCCCGGTAAATACTAAGGTCTCTCCGTGTCAGGACTTCTACCAGTACGCTTGTTCAAACGTAATGGACTCGTTTGAAATGCGAGAAGATCGTTCTCGGCATATTTTTTCGTTTTCCGATTCCGCTGAGAGAATTCTCGAATCGAAAAAGAAATTCTTAAAAGAGCTGAGTAGCAAAGACGACGGCAAACTTTCGCCTCGTTCTGTCACACTCAAGCGCATCTACAACGCTTGCATGAACGAAAAAGCCTCCACGGCAGAGGAAAAGGCGCTGGTTGAAAAGGACGTGAAAGAAGTTCTCGATATCAAGACCCGCCCTGAGTTTCTAAAATTTGTTGCTAAGCAAATGGACCAGCCAGAATTTAGCTTCATCCATTTCGGCACCGAAAGTAATTTGGCTGACCCGCTAAAGCGCGATGTTTATTTCTTGGCAGATCTTCAGTCGTTGCCAGAGCGTGGATACTATTCGCAGCCCGAAGTGTTGAAAGACTTTCAGGAGGCCATTGAATTTACTCTCACCACCGTAAAGTGGCCGGATGCTGCAAAGCGCGACAAAGAAATGGTGGAATTTGAGAAGAAGTTTTCCAAGACGTTTCCTACTCCGGCCGATTTCCGCGACCTATTTAACAAAAAAACCTCGATCACGCGCGCCGCATTACTAAAGCAGTATCCATCTTTTGAGATGGCAGAGTTCCTCAAGCGCATTCCAGAAGGCACTTTAATTCGCGATCTGACTCCAGCAAACTTCAAGGTCGTCGATACGGCGCTTAAGAAGGAATCGTTGGAAGTCCTTAAGACCATTTACGTTGTGCATTCTATTAGCGACGAAATGGACGATGCGTATCCAGAAGTTCACAAAAAGTGGTTTGAGTTTAAGAAGAAGCACTTGGGTGGTCCTAATCAGCGACCGGTTCGCGAAGAGCGCTGCACCACCTTGGCTATGAATAGTTTCGAACGGGAGCTCGATGCCGAATTGCTCCCGAAGATGTTCCCTGATTTTCCCAAAGCAAAGTTCATCGAATTAGCCGAGAAAATCCGCGGTTCGATCATTGCGGGCGTGGAAAAGAACCCATGGCTTTCGGCATCTGCTAAGAAAGCCGCCATTACCAAGGTGAAGGCCTCGTTTCTGCAATTGGTTTCGCCGTCAAACGATGCCGAATGGGATTTCAATCCTCCGGCCGAATATTCTGAGACAACGCCTTATCAAAACGTGAAAACCTGGCGCAAGGCTCGCCTGGAAAAAGACATAGCGGAACTCAAGATTGCTCGTGATCCCAAGCGTTGGGAAATGGGACCGTTGACCGTGAATGCCTACTACAGCCCTCCCGACAATAAGTTCGTGATGCCAATCGGGATTCTGCAATACCCGTTCTACGACCCTAAGCTATCGGAAGAAGCGAATCTAGGAGCCGTCGGTGTGGTGATTGGCCATGAACTTGGTCACGGTATCGACGATAAAGGCTCACGTTACGACGAGAAGGGTAGCTTGCGTCCTTGGATGTCGAAAAAAGATCTCAAAGAATTTGAAAGCCGCGGCAATCGCTTGATTAAGCAATTCGAAAAAGCGGGCCACAACGGCAATCTCACTTTGGGTGAAAACATTGGCGATCTCGTAGGCGTGACGTTTGCTTATTCGGTGGCTTTCCCCGACGGCAAAGGGACGGCTGAGAAGAAAAAAGAATTTTTCACGCAGTACGCGCGTTTGTGGTGTGGAGTGATGCGCCCAAAAATGCGTGAGCGTCTCTTGAAAGTCGATCCGCACGCGTTGATTGAAGCACGCGTGAATGAACAAGTGAAACACCAGCCAGGATTTGCCGAAGCCTTCTCGTGCAAGCCAGGCGACCCAATGGTGTTTAGTGAAAAAGACCGCGTTACTATTTGGTAGTTGGGATATCGACGCCGGGAGAAAACACAGACGTTAGTAGAGGATGTTGATCCGCGCGTATCCACGTCTGCGTTTCGCCATAATACGCGTAGTCGCCGCGGCGAAATTTCTTTTCTTTTACCAATTGCCTTACACGTTCTACGGGCATTGCAATCACTTGATTCTGAAAATGGATCCAAAGTGCGGAGCTGGCGGAAGGTGCTGGAATCGGTGGCGGACCGGTGCTTTGTCGGCGATTGAGATCGGACATGTCGCCGACGGTGACCCAGTTTAGTAATCCGGGATACCAAAGCGGAGTGGAGTGCACGATTTTCTGTTTGTGAAAAAGATCCAGCACCTCATCAATTGTGAGTGGCCCGGTCTTCACTCGGTCGATGAGAAGATAAAGGTCTTTTTGCGGCGTTTTGAGAGCGTGTAAACCCATTCTTCCACCCCTATTAAAATTGTACGTGGTGGGCCGGGCGAAATCTACAGATCGGGACGTAGTTTGGCGGTAATTTCTTCACTGGCTTGCTTGCGCCATTTTTCAATCGCAGGATGGTTTCCCGACAAAAGGATATCAGGTACCTGTAAACCGCGAAAAACTCTCGGCCGGGTGTAGTGCGGGTACTCCAGCAACGGCTTGCCCGATTCCGAGCGTAAACTAAACGATTCGGCCTCAGCGCGACTATCGTGGTTAACCGTTCCCTCAAGCTGACGCGCAAGTGCATCAGCAAATGCGAGCGCCGGCAATTCACCGCCGGTGAGAACGAAATCTCCCAACGAAATTTCATAATCCACCCAGCCGTCAATAAAACGTTGATCCGCACCTTCGTAGTGACCACAAACCAATAACCATTGGGTTGGTTCCGCCGAGAGCTCTCGTACCATTGGCTCATCGAGCTTCTTCCCCCGAGGAGAGAAGTAGATGGTTTTTTGTCGAGGCGCTGGAAACTCACTGCGGATCGTTTCAACTGCTTCAGCGAGTACATCCACCTTGAGCACCATGCCGCCGCCACCGCCAAATGCAGCGTCGTCGACAGTGCCATGGCTGTTTGTTGCAAACCGACGAATGGAGTGCGAATGGCTCGTAAAAAGTCCGCGCGCACCTGCGCGGCCCAAAATACTAGCCGACATATAGGCGTCTGTGAGCTCTGGAAAAAGTGTAAGGAAATGAAATTGCGTTTCGCCCATTAAAGGAACCTTTATAAAGCGATAATCTCTTGGATGTTGGTTACTTCAATTACGCGATCGTTTTTTCGCACGTTTGCAATGAAGTGATCGATCGCGGGTACACACCACGAATCTTTTTCACCTGCAAACCACCATCTATCTGGACCAGCAGGTAAGCGTTCGACGCCTTCCAATGAGCCCAGGTTTTTTCCCGATGGATCAATCGCGGTGAAGCCTGTGAGTTCGGATGGGAAAAAAGAATGGGGGTCGCCTTCGGCGATTTCCATTTCGATAAAGAGTGGAGTGCCCTTCAGTTTTTTGGCTGCTTCGGGGCTCTCAATGCCGCTGAGAGTGAGTTTCCAGCCCTTAGGCATCCATTGGGCTTGTAAAAGTTCGTGAGTCTCTGCTTCGGGGGAGGGAGATTTAAAGCGGATGGGAATTCCAGACGCAAGTTCAGCGTCGGGAGAGGTGTCTCCCGTTACAAAAAATCCACCATTTAAACCATGGGGTTTGCCGATCCAGCCGAATTCAATCCACGCCATCGACAGGCGTTTTACTCTAAAATCTCTAAAACCGAACGTTTTTTTAATTTGGTAGAGACGGCGGCGACAATAGTCCTGAGAGATCGGGCAGTTCGACCTTCTTTACCGATAATCTTACCGATATCGGATTTGGCCACTTTCAACTCGATGACGGTAGTCTGCTCGCCCTCAATTTGAGCAACGCGGACTTCGTTTGGCGCGTCGACCAACGCCTTTGCCATGCATTCCACTAGCGATCGCAATTCTTCCACAACCCCTCCTGTGCCCGGCGAAGGTTAGACGGAGCGCTCACACTAAAAAGAAGCCTAAATCTTAGGCTTCTTTTGCTGGAGCTTTTGCCGTTTTCTTATTCGCGACGGGCGCTGCTGTAGCTTCTGCTGCAGGTGTTTCGCCACCTAGGCCCCACTGTTTAAGCGTTCCCTTGGTGCGTTTGCGGACTGCATCCGACAATTGCGCCCCGGTGCTTATCCAATATTCAAAGCGTTCCCGCTTAAGACTGATAGCGTCGTTATGCGACGGATCGTAGGAGCCGACTTTCTCAATAAACTTTCCATCACGTGGGGACCGATGGTCCTGAACAACGATCTTGTAGAAAGGTTTCTTTTTTGTCCCGTGACGGGCGAACCGGATGACTGTCGCCATTTAGAGAGGCTCCTTCTAATAATAGATACTTAAACCAAAGGCTTAGCTACCACAACCCGCCCCGTTTTCCCATAGGCAGTTTTGACATCTTGCTCATCACACGGCGGGCCTCCAGGAATTGCTTCACTAAGCGATTCACATCCTGGACTTCTGTTCCGCTTCCGCGAGCAATCCGTTTGCGGCGGCTACCATCTAAAACGTTATGATCCGCCCGTTCGTTGGGGGTCATGGAGAGGATAATAGCCTCAATTTTCCTCAGTTCCGCATCCGGTGGCGGCATTTGGCGAATTTGTTTTGCCATCTGGCCCATGCCCGGGAGGAACTTCAGCAGGTTCTCAAACGAACCCATTTTCTTAATCTGCTGTAGGTGAAGATAGAAATCGCCCAAGGTAAATTCGTTCTTTTTTACCTTCTTCGCGAGTTTCAGAGACTCGGCTGGATCCAAAGTGGACTTGGCTTTTTCTGCCAGCGAAAGCAAATCGCCCATGTCCAAAATGCGCGAAGCCATGCGATCCGGATGGAAAACATCCAGGTCCTGAGGCTTCTCACCGACGCCGATAAATTTGATTGGGCAACCAGTAACAGCGCGAACGGAGAGGGCAGCACCGCCTCGGGAATCGCCGTCTAACTTGGTCAGAATGGCGCCGGTTAGTGGCAGGCGCTCTTGAAATTGTCCGGCAATTTGAACAGCGTCTTGGCCGGTCATGCCGTCTAGAACGAGCAATACTTCTGCAGGGCCGAAGAAGGAGTTGAGATCTTGTAGCTCCTCCATCATCGCCTCATCGACATGCAATCGGCCCGCGGTGTCGATGATCAGGATTTCGGCGTTTTGACGAATAGCCGTTTCTTTGGCCAACATCGCCCTTGCGCGCACGGAATCGATTATAGGGCTTTCAAAGGTTTCGAGCTGTTGGGTCTCGGCCTGCACCTTTAGTTGCTCGATAGCTGCCGGACGATAAATATCGACGGAAGCGAGAAGCACGCGCTTTTTTTCTTTATCGCGGAGGTGCTTTGCAAGTTTGACGGAGGAGGTGGTTTTTCCACTTCCTTGGAGACCGACCATCAAGAAAACAGCTGGTGGGCGAACGCGGAGATTTAATTCCGCTGCCTTGCCGCCCATAATTTGGCGCAGCTCTTCGTACACAATGCGAATGAAATGCTGCTCGGGAGTGAGGCTCTTTTGGACTTCGGTCGCCATCGCTTTTTCGCGAACGGCCTGCACGAAATCCTTCACGACTTTTACGTTTACGTCGGCATCGAGCAGGTTGGTGCGCAATTGCCGGCAAGCTTCATCGAGGACTTCTTCCGTTAAACGGGTCTTACCGCTGACGGTGCGAAGGGTCTGAATTAGTTTATCTGTAAGGCTCTCAAACATAATCTCTACTCATCGAGAAAAAGACAGTGAGCGGGATAGCCATTTTTGTCAAAGAAAGCACGGGCAATTTGGCGTTCCACTTCGTCATCATTTTTTTCAATACGACGGTAGTTCTCGGCCACCCTGCGGCGGGCTTTGCGCACAAACGCCTTGGCTAACCAAATATCTCGATTGGCCGATTCTTCGCCGCGCGTCTCAATAGCGTGGCTGGCGCGCGATAGCACACACGACATGGCGTAGAGATCAATCACGCAGTCAGCGAAGCGCTTTACTTCGAATTGGTTTTTTACGATTTCTTTGCCGTAACGGGTAATCGACCGCTGCGCTAAATCGGCAAGCTTGGCCGTGTACCGTTCAAAAATCGAAATCTCGCTTTCGAACAACGGGTGAATGCGCTCCAACTTGTCTGAGACCGCAATTTTGCGTTGCAGCCATTTGACGCCGTAATCGCTCAACACGCCGATGGAATGCAGCACGTCTTCCAATGGCTGGGTGAGGGCTTTGGAAACTTCTTTGAGCTGTTCGCCCGGGCCCTGCAGTCCAGAGAGTCCGATAAACAGGCGCAGAATCTCGTTCGTTCCTTCCCAAATCATGAGAATGCGGCTGTCGCGCAAAAGCTTTTCGTAACGGTATTCCTTCATGTACCCAGTGCCACCCGCAATTTGCAGGCACTCATTGGCGGCTTTCCATTCGGCTTCGGTACAGAAAACTTTGCAGATCGCCGCTTCAAGCGAGCAATCCATTTTGCCCGAATCCATTCCAGCTGCTGTCACGCGGATCATCGCTTCGCCGGCGTAGTTATCGAGGAGGATATTGGCGAATTTCCCCTGAATGAGATCGAAATCGGCTAAGCGCTGATTGAATTGTTTGCGCCCAAGCGCGTGCTCCATCGCTTTATTGATCATCTGCCGCACGCCGAGTGTGCAGGTTGCAGCGGCACCCAATCTGCCGTTGTTTAAGATCGAAACCGCGACTTTAAAACCCTGGCCCGGTTCGCCCAAAATGTTTTCGTTGGGAACAAAAACGTTGTCGAAAGTCAGACCTACCGTCGAGCTACCGACGATTCCCATCTTCTTTTCTTCAGCGCCCGTGGAGAACCCCTTCATGTCGCGCGTGACGATAAATCCGGTGATGGGGCTCTTTTTGGAATCTTTGCCAGCTAAGTGAGGCGTGCGCGCAAAGACGGTGAAGAAATCCGCAAAGCCGCCGTTGGTGATCCAAATCTTGCTGCCGTTGATGATGTAGCCTTTGCCATCGGGAGAAGGGACTGCCGTGGTTTGGATGCTGCCGGCGTCGCTGCCTGCACCTGGTTCGGTGAGTCCAAACGCCGCAATCATTTCACCGGTTGCGAGCTTCGGTAGAAACCGCGCTTTCTGCTCGTCGTTGCCAAACATCAACAGGCCCTTCAGACCGATTGATTGGTGGCAGACCACGGTCACGCAGAGAGAAAATTCTACTCGCGTGAGGTCGGCCATCATCTGAACGTAACCAGAATTCGAAATGCCGAAGCCGCCATATTCTTCGGGGATAATCGCGCCGAATAATCCGAGCTCGCGTACCTTCTGCAGCACTTCTGCCGGAATCTTTTTCGCCTCTTCGATTTCGTCGATACTAACTTCCTTCGACAGCCGCGTAATCGCGTCGGAGGTAAGCCTCAGGACCTCCTGCTCGTCTGGATTGAGTGTCGGGTAGGGCGCCACAAGTTCATTGAGGATATCGCCCATGAAAATGGAACGGGTAAAGGATGGGAGGGCTTGGGTTTCCTTGGGTGCTTTAGCTTGGCTCACGGTGTTCACCTCGATTGGAGCCCATCATGCGAAATGGGAAACCATCCGGCAAGCTGAGGTAATTGCATTGAATGAGATACTGCTATGAGTCTAGGAGAGAGGTTTGGACAATTTCAAACCCCAGAAATAACTAAGGGGCGATCCTCTTTCGAGAATCGCCCCTTACATGGGTTGGGGGTTTACGTTCCCTTGGGGAGGGAACGTAAGTCGTTAAAATCTTTTGCAGTAACCAAACGCGTTAACTGCGATGCGCATGTAGTACTCAGTCCCCTATGGAGAAGCAAGAGTTTTTTTGAGTAAAAATTATCCGATTTTTTTAGTGAGCTAACTAACTGACTTTACGAGGGTATTGAAGAGACTCAAGTATTGCCGCTGGTTACGGAAATTCCGTCGCAAAGCAGAAATGGGGATTGCGCGCCAGAATCTACGACCTCTGAAACGTTAGAAATCGCCATTAGCTTTTCGCCTAAGCAGTTGAAAACATTCCCAGAAATCAATGTTTCCTGAACGAAGCAAACTCGCTCGCCCCCTAGCCACCACTCGCCGCCCTTGGCGACACCCGAGAAGTCGCCCGTGACTGGGTCGACTTGGCCGGAGAAGCGGTTAACAACCAGGAACTCATTTCCAGCCGCTGCGAAAAGGTCTTTCTCAGACACATCGCCAGCGTCGACGCTTAAAGTGTGAGATCCCACCGACGGAACGGAGTTCGGCCCACCTACGGCGTTGCCAGTCGAATGCATTCCGGTCGCAGCTGCGGCGTAGGAATCGAGAAAGAAGCCGCGCAACATGCCATTCTCCAAAACAGCGCGCTCCGAAGTGGGAGTTCCCTCGCGATCGAAATAAGCAGTGCCCCACCTTTCGGGTGTCCACGGCAAATCTCGTACGGAGAATTTGGAATTGAGAACGTTTGTATCGAGGTTTTTCTTCGACCAGCGACCGATACCGTCGGCAACGACGCGGCCATTGAGGTGGTACGAAATTCCGTCTAAGAAAATTTCGATCACTGCTCGCGGTGAAAACACGACGGGACCTTCGTAAGTTTTCGAAGGTGCCTGGCGCAAAGTTGCGATGACGCCTTTGGTGAAGCTTTGAATCGATTTCGCGATGCGATCTGGAACGCCGCTGGCTTTCCGCGACAGCTGACTAAAATAATCAAAGCTCGTGATTTTATCGTCCTCTACGGCCATGCCCATCAAACTCCACGCAGCATGCGTGTCGCGTTCTAGTTTGTGAGTGCCCAAAGTATTTTGAATGAGAAACAAGCCCGCACCGATTTCGACAGAGCCTTCATTGAGGCGGAACTTTTTATCGCGCATGGCTTCTTCGGCGAGCAGCTTTGTCCAGTCTTGTTGGGTCTTAAGAGACAGTTGAAAGAGCGCATCGTCCCAGAGCGAATTCTTGGACTGAGTTTCGACGTTTTTCGACGATATGATCTGATTGTTTGGGTTCTCGGGCGAAAACGTTGCAATTTCTACAGCGCGTGTGGCGATTTGCTTGAGGTCTTTTGGAGCGGTGGAATTCGTAGCAGCAAATCCTTGTTTGCCGGCTTTCAATACTCGCACACCCAAATGGAAGCCCGCATCGGAACTTGCCATGTGGAAATCTTGTTTCTCTAAACCGATTTTGGTTTTTTGCGCGTAGCTGCCGCAAACTTCCGCGGCGTCTGCGCCGGCGTTTAGAGCAGCTGCCAACAATCTGGAACCGCAAGCTTCTAATAGGTCTGACTCTGACTTGAGAGGAGGATTCACTGTTTGCCCCCGATAGTTGCTTTGCAACGGATGTATGGACCGCCCGCATCGACTTTTGCGGGTTGGCCTTTGCCACAGTAGCCTGATCCTAAATCTAACTGGAATTCTTTTGAGACGGCATCTACCGACGATAGAACGTCAAATGCTCCGCCTGAGACAGTGGCGCCGCGGAAGATCTCGCCTAGCTTACCGTTTTTAATTCGATGCACTTTTTGTGCGCCAAACATGAATTCACCCGTGGCATCTGCTTGGCCACCCAGTGCCCCATCCAACAAATAGCCATCTTCTGTACTGGCAATCATATCTTGGAGCGAAGTTTGTCCAGGCTCAATATAAGTGTTGCGCATGCGAATCAGTGGTTCGTCGTTATACAGCCAAGCGCGCGCGTTGCCCGTAGGCGCTACGCCAAAATGTGCAGCCGATTCTCGGTTGTGTAAATAGGACGACAAAATGCCCTTATCAATGACGACTGTGCGCTGAACGGGCACCCCTTCATCATCGACCAATAGGTCGCCGCCACCATGTTGCCATCCTGGCACTTGGCCCGAATCGCTGAGAGTGACGAGAGGGCTTGCAACTTTTTGTCCCAGCTTTCCAGCAGCCACGGATCCGGAGAGGACGAAATCGGCTTCCACGGTATGGCCAATGGCTTCGTGGGATAACAACCCGACAATCGCGGGCGATAAAATCAACGAGGAAAGTCCTCCTGGCACACGGGGTGCGCGCAGCAAATCAACTGCGAGTTGCACCGCGGTTTGGGAAAGTTGTGCCAAACTCTCGTGTTGGAACAGGCACTGCCAGTGGCCGGTGCTGCCGATATTGCGGTGGCCCTCGGCCATTTCGCCGTCGTGAGAAGCCATTGCGGCTACACGGATTTCGTTGCGCGCCAATTTGGACCGCGCGTTGGCGCCGTCGGTGGTCACAACAACTTTGTCCTCAAACATTTCGCTATAGCCACACGAAGCCGATTGAATCGTAGGCGAGGCAACGCGAGTCGCCTGCTCAGTTTTTAAGACGTGGCTTAGCTTCTCTTCTAAAGTCATCGCGCGCAGAGCATCGTAGCCGTCGAGAATAAATTCACCGCGAGCTAAGCGCACAGCTGGCAGCTTTTTAACGCTGGCTTTTTTGAGTGCAGAAAGTCCCTTGGCGCATTCGATTGCAAGCTTTAGCGCTTTTTCCAAACCTTTTTCAGTGATGTCGGAAGTAGACGAAAATCCCCAGGCGCCGTCGACTAAGGCACGGATACCCACACCCGATTGCACAGACGAGCGCAATTGTTTGAGCATCCCTTTTTGCACTTGGATGTTTTGGGTTTCACGGCGGTGGTAGCGGAGCTCCGCCCATGCTGGGCTTTTCAGCGCCACTCGTTCCAGAATTTCTGAAATGGATTTGTTCACGATCCCTCCGAAGCTTTAAGAATAATAGGGCCAAAAAGACGCAAACCCAGGAGTGGTAGAAGACACTCGCTATTTTAACACTGAATTCCAGCCAGACGGTTGGAACGGCATGGCTTAGGTAACGACTCAGTGACTCATTGAGCCCAAATTCGAGACCTACTTCGAACACAATCAAAAGACAAACCCAAGGGAAGATTCGCCAGCTTACTAGATTGCGCGAATAGACCAGTGCCGACAGCGGCTTGCCCTGTGGAAACGAAATCGCCGCAGGGGTGGAGAACGCGAACACCGTCATGAAATATATCGTCGGTAGAACGAGTGGCGTGCCGATGAAAATTAACAGTAGCGCTAGCAACACTGCAGGGTACCAACGCACCGAGGTTTTAAGCCCCGCCAATAGCGAGTCTATTGCGCGGGCGGGTTCGCCCTTGGCCCGGCGCTCAACCCACAAAAAGAAAGAGGCGTTTGACCATTCGAAAAAAAATCCCGCAAAGCACGTTGCTACAAAAAGGTAAGCGGCCATTGCCCATTGGTTCTGCCAGTCTTCTGTTGAGACGAAATCGTTTGCGATATCCCCAACCAACGCGGGTATCGAGCAGAGTGCAACTGCACCCGGCGCAGATGCGAAAGTTTTCCAGGTTTGTTTGAAGAGAGCTAACATTCGACGCGGTTCACCATTCTTTGACAAGTATAGTTCGTTTCTCTGATTCTGGCTTCGTGAAACCTTCCCGCATGCGAGTCATTCATACTTCAGGCACAGATAGAGAAATTGGCAGTCAGCATGCCGAAATGTTGGGCAATGGGGTGCGTGAGGGCATGGTGCGGTTTTTCTCGCAGCTCTGGGAACGACTCACGGATGCGGGTGGCAAAAGCCTTACCGGTAAAATTGCACTTTCTACTTTCAAAAATTACGTAGCGCCCAGTTTGAAAGGGCGCTTGATAAAGCAAATTCCTCCCTTCGCGCGCGAACGCCTTGAGGGGATGGCAAAGACTGCAGGGATGTCGGTCGACGAGCTCTATCCGCTTTTGGTACTGCCTGATTTTGGTCCGGTGCTGCAAGCAATGCAGGGCCGACTTTTCCCCAACCGGTTTGTGGAGTTTCAACCGCCAGCGTTTGGTTGCTCGAGCTTTTTCATCGGTAAACCGCATTTCTATTTCGGCAGAAATCTTGATTTCCCAGGCACTGCGTATTGGGATCGGTTTCCGGTGATCCAATGTTTTGATCGAAAAGCGGGATTGAAATTTATCGGCTTTACCTCGGCAGGCATTCCTTTTGGCGGCATTAGCGGAATTAACGAAGCTCAGATTTCGGTGGCGCTACACCAGCATTTCACCAGCCGCTATCGTTGGGATGGTGAATTACCGTTTTTGATTGCAGAGAGAGTTTTGCAAAATGCCTCTACGCTGGATGAGGCCGTCGCGATTTTGGAAAAATCGCGCGTTTCTTCGGCATGGGCGTTTCTATTGGCAGACGGCAAGTCACGCAAGGCGTGCATTGTTGAGGCGTTGCCCGATCGCATTTCGGTTCGTCGATGGGATGTCTCTGATTCTGGACTTGCGCACAGTAATTACCTGGTTTCGGAGTCGTGCCGCGATTGTGAAACCTCTGCGTCTGCGCGAATGAGCTGGGACAATTTTTATCGGCGCAATCGCATTGAAACCGAGTTAGCTCGGGTGGGTGAGAACTTTGATGCGGCTATGGGAGTGAAGCTGCTTGGCGACGGATTAGATCCGTATTGGGGAATTGAAAAAACGCTTAATCGCGTTGTCTCCCAAAACTACAATATCAAGAGTATGCTCTTTAATCTCGACGAGATGAAGGTCTGGATTGGAGAGAACAACGACGGCCCAGTGCACTTGGGGCATTATCGTGAGTACGATTTAGGTAAAATTTTCGCCGGCGGCACCGGAGAAACCGGTCGCATGCTAGAGGGCTATCGCTTCTCTCGACCAGAGCTTGAAGAATCCAAAACCAATCTCATTAGTGGTTATGTAGCGGGAATGGATGGCTATCCCGATCAAGCCACAGCGCTATTGCAAAAGTCTCTTGATGCGAGCTTCTTCCCCGAAATCGAACATGTGCGTTCAGTTCTGCTCCTTCAGCAAGGCGACGCCCAACGAGCGTTAGATGGCTTTAACCGGGCGCAGGGTTGGATCGAGACCCAGATGGAGAAACGCGGCAAGAAGCAGCCGCCTCCTGAATTATTTGAATCGAAGCTATTCGCAGCGCGGACCCTCGATGTACTTGGCAAACGGCCGGAGGCTAAAAAAGCCTATCAAGAGCTAGCTTCCGATCCACGTTTACAAGACGATAACTTGCGCCGTATCGCCGCGCGTTCAGGTCCGTACACCATCGCTAAAGCTCGCTCGATTGTGATGCCGTTTTCGGCGTATGCGCCGTTCCAATAGGAAAGATTATTTGCCGGTCGCAGCTTGCTGTGTGGCGACTGCGATTTTCTCAGCGCCGGAGTTGCGGGCGAGATCCATGATCTGCACGGCTTTTCCGAGTAGAATGCCTTCATCGCCGCGGATGATGACGGTTTTATTGGCCGTTTTTTCAAGTTCTGCTTTGAGAAGAGCTCCGAGGTTATCATCAGTAGCTGGGCTTTCATTGACGCGGATGTGGCCATCTTTGTCGACCGTAACGAAAAGCGGTTTCTGTGTGTCGGTGTTGGCGGCCGCAGAGCTCTTAGCACTCGGCAATTTCACCTGAAGGCCGCTCTCCATCATCGCCGTGCTGGTGAGCATGAAAATAATCAGGAGCACAAGAAACACGTCGGTAAGCGGGGTGATATTAATCTCCGCTACGATCGCGTCTTCTTCCGTATCTGAAAATTTCATCGCCATAAAGCGTGCCCTGTCCTTTGGTTACGTGGGGACTGTTTTGCCGGCCCGTTCAAAACTCTCGTCGATAAGTTCCTCAAGCGAGAGTCGAATCTGCGTCAAAGTCTGGTTCGCGAAAGTCGTGAATGCGTTGTAGGCCAAGAGCGCAACAATCGCGACAATCAGACCGGCTGCCGTCGCGATCAACGCTTCGGAAATACCCGCGGATACCACTGCAAAACCACCGGTACCTTTTTGCGCCATTTCGTGGAAAGAACGGATAATACCGACGACAGTTCCTAATAAACCAATGAACGGGCTCGCGCTTCCAATGGTTCCAAGGATCCAAAGGTTCTTTTTGAGATGCCCAGCTAATTTAGCTTTATTGCGCTCAGTGAGGCGCTCCGTGGCTTCACGGCTTTTGCGACCGTCGATGGTCGATAAGAAAATCTGTGCGATTTCGGGTGTCTCGCGGTGGCAAACTTGCTTTGCCGAGGCAATGTCACCGGCCTGCAGACTTTGCATGATGGATTGGGCCAGTCTGCGAAGCTTTGGGCGCAAGGTGAGGAACACGTATGTTCTCTCGAGGATAACGGCCCAGCTCATCACCGACAAAATCAACAAGGGCCACATGACCCAGCCGCCGTGAAAAAACATTTCGAAGAGGCTGTTTCCGATCATTCTTTTCTCCTGTGCTTAAGCAATCCTAGCGACGATAGCAGATGGGGAAGGCCTACGCAAAGTGGAGCGGATTGGGGTTTTTTAGCCAATTGAGGTGGGCTGTGATGGCTTGTTCGAGGCTGCGTTTGGGCGACCAGCCAAATTTGCGCTGCGCCAATTCAATAGACGCCATGAGCTCTGGAGGGTCACCGGCTCGACGGGGCTTTTCTTCCACTAATGTTTTCTTACCTACGGTTTTTTCGACCAGAGCGATGACTTCTCGGACTGAGACAGAACGTCCGGAGCCCAGATTCACGCATTCGTGGTGACCGGGAGTTTGCTTCATTAGGTAAAGAGCCGCCGCTAAGTGGGCATCGACCAGGTCTTCGATGTGAAAGAAATCGCGCAAACAGGTGCCGTCACGCGTGTCGTAGTCAGTACCAAAAATCTGGACCGGTGTTGCGCCGAGGGTAGAGCGAATCACATTGGGCACAAGGTGCGTCTCTGGCTCGTGGGCTTCCCCGTGGCTGCCATCTTCCAAAGCACCCACTGGATTGAAATAGCGCAGATTTAAAATGCGGAGCTGATGAGAGCGGGCAGCGTCGTCAAAGATTTCCTCTGCCAGCTTTTTGGAAAGGCCGTAAGGAGAAATAGGAGCTAAGGGGGAATTTTCCGTTAGCGGCAGTTTCGTGGGCGTGCCGTAAACTGCGCAAGACGACGAGTGAACGATGATGGGTTTTTCTGCCAGTTCTGCACTCCATTTCGCCACTGCGTGCGAAGCCATTAAATTGTTGCGGTAATAGAGCTCTGGCTTCTCGTGAGACTCACCTACCAAGGCATGAGCCGCAAAATGAAAAATACCGGCGATAGGGCCAGGTATTCTCTTTCGCATCGCCAGCATCTCAATGCTCTTAGTGAGGTCGGCCTCAAACACGGCTGGATCGGAAATGCGGTGGCTGGTGGAAAAATTGTCGACGGCAAAAACGGGAATGCTGAGAGACTTAAGACGTAGGAATAGCGCGCGGCCCAAGTAGCCCGCGCCGCCGGTCACGACCCAAGTGCCATGTTTTGCGCTATCGAAGAATGAGCCAGGCATTTAGCTGATCTCCCCAGAAAATGTATGCTTCTGCAGCGAGAGCTAAAAATGGTCCAAAGGGTAGAGCGGCTTGGAAATTCTTTTTTGAGAATGCCATCCACCCCAAGCCAATAATGGAACCAGCTCCCGTCGACAAAAGAATAATAACCGGGACGGCTGCAGGGCCAAACCAGGCGCCTAACATCGCGAGCATCTTGACGTCGCCCCCACCCAATCCCTCGCGGTGCGTATATTTTTCATAGGCCCATGCGACGACAAAAAATAAACCTCCGCCTAGGAAAGCGCCGAGTAACGATTCCCACCACGTAATATGGCCCATCCAGAGCGCTGCCAAAAGGCCCAGGATGATTCCTGGAAGACTTAATTCGTCAGGGATGATGCGGTGATGGAAATCAATTCCGGAAATGATCCACAGCAAGCTGGATAAAACTGAAAAACTAATCCATTCCTTGGAGGCGCCAAACTGCAAATAGAGTAGCGCAAACGTGATGCCTACTCCCATCTCGACGATTGGATACTGTGGCGAGAGGCGCTTACCGCAACAAGCCGTGCGGCCGTTCAAATATAAATAACCTAAGACAGGAATATTGAAGTACCAAGCAACGGGCTTGCGACAGTGTGGGCAGCGCGAGCGGCCTTTGTAAATCGGTTCGTCTATTGGAATGCGGTGGATGCAGACGTTAAAAAAACTTCCCCAGATAAGACCTAGGACGGAAGCGAGAACGAGTCCGATTGGGCTGGAATTTAAAATTTCAAAAAATTCATTCACGTTGCAATGTCTCTGCGGCTGAAAAACAGTACCGCGAGAGACAGGTAGAAGGCAACGCAGACAGTGCCGTAGCACGACGCTAAGAAAAACTCATTCCACTCGATTGATTGAGAATAAGAGGCGAGTGCCTTCATATTAAAAATTTCTAGATCGGGCAGCACAGTCTTTGCGCTATTCCAGACAATGAGATCAGAGGTTTCTTTAAGGTTGGAACTAACGGTGTCTCGTCCGTGACCGATGAAGAAAATCGAAGCAGCACCTAAGGATGTGACTACCGCGCCGCTATTGACGGCAAACGCGTAGGTCACAGCCGTTATGATGGCGGCTTCCCATGCGATTAAAGTTACGGTCTGGAACACTGCGGCTGCCGAGAAGGAACCGCTGCCGAAACGCAGACAAAATAGGCACGTCATCAATCCCATCATCCAGGTGATCAAAAACTGCATGCAGATCTGACCAAGGTATTTACCGAGGAGAAAGCTCGCTCGGGAAATGGGCTTAGATAGGATCATTGAGATCGAACCCATGGAGAGTTCTTTTTGAAAAAGGCTGATTCCCATGAAAATCGAGAACAGCAGCATCGAAAGCTGCGTGGCGCCAAGCATGAAATCAAGAGTGAGCTTTGCTTGTTCGCCGTAAGTCATTTGGCCAAAGACCATGCTCATTGCTAGCGAGAAGAGCGCAAACCCAATCAGCAGGTAAGAGACTTTTTCATGCAAGAGTTCCTGAATAGCGACCCATGCAATGCGCAGAGAATTCATCATGGCTAAGCTCCTCCCGCCGCTTGCTGCGGAAATTGGAAATTTACGTTCTTACGATCGGAGAACAAGATCTCCTCTAAGCCGCGGCGTTGAGTATTTACCGACACGATCGTACCGCCAGCGCGCGAGATTTCAGATAGCCGTGCGGTGAGCATGTCGACCGATTCGACGTTAAAACTCAGTCCAAGACTCGTTGTGGCGGCTCCGTGCTCGGCGCGGTACTTATTTTCAAGCGTTTGATTGAGGCCCGTAACGACAATGGAAAAGAACTGGCCGTCCTGCACCATTAGCTGATTGATCTCGCATGCTGTTTTCAGAACACCCTTTTTTAAGAGCGCAACGGACGAGCAGAGAGCTTCAACATCAGAAAGAATGTGCGTGCTAAAAAAGATTGTAGTCTCGGGCATACCGTCGTGGATGGCGCGAATGAGATCGCGAATTTCCATTCGGCCAAGTGGATCTAAACCACTCATTGGTTCGTCAAAAATCAAGAGCTTGGGTTTATTCATCAGCGCTTGTGCAATTGCTAGACGCTGAGTCATGCCCTTGCTGTAGCCGCCGACTCGTTCGTCGCGTGCGTGTTTTAGGCCGACTAGGTCCAACATGTGGTCGGTTTGTTGGGTGAGTTGCTTGCCACCCAATCCATAAAGTCTGCCGTAGTAGTTGAGAATGTACTCACCGCGGAGGAATTTTTGGAACCGGGGATTCTCGGGCAAGTAGCCAATCAACGATCGCGATTGGCGCGTTCCCGCTGGCTGATTGCAGACGAAGATTTGTCCGTGTGTTGGCTTTAAGAAACCGAGGATCATTTTAATTGTCGTCGATTTGCCGGAGCCGTTGGCCCCCAGCAGCCCGACGATTTGTCCGCGAGGGATATCGAGCGTCAGTTTGTCCACCGCCATTTTCTTTTTAAAGATGCCGGTGGCAAATTCCTTCGTTACTTCGTTGATAGAAATATCGATGACTTTTGTGCTCATGCTTATCCCCTACTGCATTCGGTAAATGCCGGTGTCTTCTAACTCAGTCAGCTCTTTGGTTTCGAGGTGGTGATCGAACTCGATCTTTCCCAACTTAGGATTGTACTGAAAGCGAAAAGTTTCTTGAAACAGGTCTTCCAAGTCGGGGTGAATTTGGATGCTCTGCATCGCGGTCTGCATTTCTGCAAGTTCCGACTTCACTAGCGGCACGATTTCTCCTGTGGAAGCTGGCTTGCGACCTTGGCTCGCCGGAAATCGTTTCAGGGCGCGTTCCCAAGCCGTTTTGAGGAGGGTAAATCGCAGGCTGCGGATGCGCATTTTCAGACGGTACTTACCTTCGGTGTCGGTAATCGACGAATAGAGATCCATCGCTACTTGGAGCGCAGAAAAATAAGCTCCGGTTTCGCTAATTAGTCGAACGCCCAACGCATTGAGCCAAGGAGGTGCGTTGGGAAGAGAGGCGGCTTTGAGCATGGCTCTGGAAGCCTCTTCGTATTTCTTTTGTTCGAAGAAATAGTGGTAACCCAGCATGTAATGCGTTCGCCAATTATAGGGATCGTACCGCGTCCACTTTTCTAAAATTAGTTGTGCGCCCAGTCGGTCCCGTCGGAAAACCGAGAGGAAGGCGGCGCCAAATGGATAGGCGCGTCCAAATTTATGGTCCAGGCTAATCACGCCGTTTAGCTGCGCGTATTCCCAACTTACTTCGTCGCGACTCAGGGGCTTGTGACTAGCCTTCTGCAGCAGTTCAATCCACAGCAGGTCTGCTAGCGCGTGTTGGAAGCCGAAATGAAAACGGCGGAGCGAGTTTGCTTGAAAATCGGCGGATGCGCGCGTGACACGGGGGCTAGGGCGTTGCGCAGCAATCTGGTGTTCGTCCAGATAGTACTTCGCAAAAAAAGCAGTAAAGAGCGCCAACGCGATGGGTCCTTCGCCAAGCTTTTTCCAATTTTTCATAGGGGACGAATTTTTTTTTAAGAATTCGTTCTAAGTGTAATCGATAAGAGTGCTGATGAGGAGGGTTCAGTCGTTGAGGGGAGGCCGAAGCTACTAACCATCGGCAACAGGTTTTGGGGGGTTGAATGGAATTGGGAAGGCTTCGCAGCTCCAATTAACCTCGCCCTCAACGGCTAAGCTTTTTTTGGGGGACTAGTTTGGGCAGAAGGGTCACTCGTACTGCTAACTTCCAACTTTGAGTTCTTCTACTTCGCTTGTCTTGCTTTTGTGTATGTGCAATCAGAATGCCAAATCATAAAGTGCTTAAAATTTTTTTCTGAACTCAAAATCGAAGTGACGCGCCAAATCAAAAAGCAGACGGCGCTCAGCAAAAGTTCCAAATTGGAACCTTCGTCTGAGCGCCGTTGATTTGATCATAATATTAGATACTTACAAGCGTCTAATTTTTTCGGTTTGGGACCAGTCCCACCGGTGATTAGACTTTTTGGTAAGTCAGTACAACAACCGTAACTGCATCGCCGAACTCTGTTTCCGATTTCACTTCGACGAAAACTTTTACCTTATCGCCTTCGACACGAATCGCAGCACGCGATGTATCTCCCATCCGATAGACTGGTGTTTGCTCAGACTCACGAGTTCCCGCTTCGAAAAGAGCAGAGACTGGCGAACCTTTTGTAGATTCGCTTCCCGACGAAGACCACTGCCAAGACTTATCGCCGCGTACGTAATTCCAGTAGTAGTGCTTCTCGGTGAAATTCATTTTTCCGTCTTTGGCTTCCATGACAAAGGGGAGATTGATTTCAGCAGAGACTTGGAGTGATTTTTCCGACGATTCAATGTTGAACTGGGTATCGTCGCCTTTTTCTGGGTCGCCTGCTGTTTTCAAAGCGTGGTTGAAATTTGCTTTGACCGACTTTGAGGCGATTACCGATGTCGTTTGAATGCGAGCGATTTTGTAATTCCCACTGGGTACCTTACTCATATCGACAATAGCCGTCAGGGGAAGTGCTTCCGGCGCGAAGTCCGAGGTGGATCCGCACGCTGCGAGGCCCAATGTTAACACCAATAACCAATACTGCTTCTTCACTGCCTACTCCTTTAAAGAAAGAAATCGTCCCGCGCAGAACTTCCGCTTGGGTCGCATGCCACAAAGCAAGAGCTATGCCCCCAAATTTCGAACTCGAATGCGCACACTTGCTGTCTGCGCAATGTCTAAGGGCTATTCAGCCGCCGCGCAATTGGTCATATAAGAGCCGATAAACTATCGACCAATATTGGCGTAACTAATTGAAATTACGTTTTAAAAATGGAAACCCGCTCGTGGCATTGGCTTTGCTCTATTAGAGAGATGGATGAGTAAGCAGAAACTAAAATCAGTGCTGTCTAAAGGGAGTGTCCGCTGGGGCATTCTCATTGGCTTGATTGCGGCCGAAGTTCTGCTCGTCGCTTTCCTACGATTTGCAGCTGGCCCCGCGAGCCATGCGTTTCTCATTAAGAGCGGCAAAGATTACATGGTTTTTTGGTCCCAAGACGGCCGCTACGAATCGGCTACTTATGGCGATTTAAAAGATGCTCTGTCTTTTGCGCGCCGAGAGCTGGGCCTTGAAGAAGGTACTTCCGTAAACGGCAATTCGCTTGAAACTCTTTGGATGCAAGATCGATCGGGCTCTTTCACTTTGAATTGGAAAACTTTCCAATTTGACCATTTGAACCACCTGACGTTTTACCGCGAAAGCGAAGCGAAGTTTTTTGAAACTGCTTTTCGCAGAGGCTCATATACGCCTTCGCCTTTCGGCCATTCTGTCCTTTTGCTCCCCGTCCGCCAGAACTAAATCAAGCGTTGTCATTAGGTCAGGTTTCCTTTAATTTTTGAACCTCTTCTTGGAGGTTCAAGTGCCCACACCGAAAATCGATTTAGCGACCAAAAGTGACGAAGCGAATACTAGCGCGGTAGTCCTGGTTTGGTTTGCGGCAGACGCAGAAACCAAAGGCGCATCGGGTCCAAAATACCTGGGCGGTCGTAGCAAAGAAATCGACGAACTCGCACAGCGCCTGACCTCTTCTCATCATTTTGCCGGCAAAAAGAATGAGCTAAGCGTATTACGCTTTTATGGTTTTGCCGGTTGGCCATGCGTGATGCTGGTCGGTGCCGGATCTAGCGAAAAATTTTCAGCGGATGTCGCACGCCAATTGGGCGCTTCCGTTTTCAAATGTCAGAAGAAAGAAAAGCTCGAGTCCGCGAGCGTTCGCATCGATAGCTTGCTCGCTGGAGTTCCTCCACAGGAACAGCCATATTACTTGCAGGCATTTTGCGAAGGTTACTGGCTTGCGAGCTATGAATACGTTTTTACCAAGCCAGCTTCCAAAGAAGCTTTCTATCCCAAGAAATTAGATCTGCTGGGCGCGAAAAACTCGCCGCTTAAAGAAGTGGTCGACCGCGGTCAGGCGATTGCCGAAGCAATGAACTTCGCCAGATCTCTGGGCGACAAGCCACCCAATATTTTAAATCCAGAAGGCATGGCCACTCTGGTCACGCAAATGGCTAAGGGACGTAAATTAAAAGTGACCGTTTTGGGACAAAGCCAATTGGAGCGCGAAAAAATGGGCGCGCTGTTAGGTGTTGCTCAAGGTTCTGATTTCGAACCGAAGCTGATTCAAATTGAATACCGCGGCGGCAAAAAGGGCGACAAGCCCGTGGCGCTGTTGGGTAAGGGAGTAACATTTGATTCGGGTGGTATCTCGATCAAGCCTGCGGCCGGCATGGACGATATGAAATTCGACATGATGGGAGCTGGAACAGTTGCTGGCGTCATGCAAGCGATTGCCGATTTGGAAATTCCTCTAAACGTAACCGGCTTTATCGGCGCGGTTGAAAACATGCCGAGTGGCAAAGCCCAGCGTCCAGCGGATGTCGTGGTGAGCTCCAGTGGCAAGACAATTGAAATTACGAACACCGATGCAGAAGGCCGTTTGGTTTTGGCCGACGTCATTACCTATGCTCAAAAGCAAAAACCTCAGGCGATGATCGACGTTGCGACATTGACTGGCGCCGTCATCGTTGCGTTAGGAAATGTGGCGACTGGGATCATGGGCAATAATGCTGGCTTAATTGGTCGGATCAAGACCGCTGCGAAGTATACGGGCGAAAAAGTTTGGGAATTACCTCTCTTTGATGAATACGAAGAGGATCTCAAAACGCCCTACGCTGATATTCGTAACGCGGGCAATCGTGAAGCTGGCTCCTCCAAGGGCGGCATGTTCCTGAAGTTCTTCGTGGATAAGTCCATTCCTTGGGTGCACTGCGATATCGCAGGAACGGCAAATAACAAGCCCGACCTCAATTACAACCCTGCCAAGGGTGCATCGGGCGCGATGATTCGCTGCCTGACTCACATGCTCGAAACCTGGCAGCCATTGCAGGATCAGAAGAAGTAAGTGAAGAAGTAGGCCGAGTTAGCCCTTCATTGCTATAATTGATTTCGTCGGAATCAATTCATGGGAATGGGGGAAAAATGGGACCGCTTCAAAGGCTGCTTTGCTGTGCGATGGTGTTAATGGCGGCTTTTCCTCCGGCGTTGTACGCCGAATCTGTTGACGATGAATTTGCTCAAATTAGTCCTTCTCACACCACTGGTAGTGGCGAATTTGTCCACGGCCAGGGCTACGGAAAAATTCTTATTCGCACCATGATCTTCGGCGCCATTCCCCAGCAGGGAATTCACTACGTACCTGAAGGCACAGACCTACTTTTCGGATTGCTCTATGCTGGTGGTTACAACGACCAAACGGATCTCAATGGGATTACGATTCGTCGGCGTGGCGTGAAAGAAATTATCGAAGTCGATTTAGAAAGCATGATTGAGGAAGGGCAGGTTATTCCGCGCTTGAAAGATGGCGATGTGATTAACATCCCTCACAACTGGCGCCGCGATTACCAGGAATTTATGTTCTTCGCCGGCATGTTCACGTCGCTCTCGAGTCTTGTGCTCTCTATCGCGCTCTTGTCCCGAAGGTAGCTTCGATCGCCACCGCCGCCGGCCTTCCGGGGATGGGCTGAAAAACATCTTGTTTGCTGACCTGAAATTTGAGCTTTTCAAGCTGCGCGATGAGATCGGCTAACTTCCAGTGATAGAAGTACCAGGATTCGATCCCGGCTTCGGAAAGGAATTCCCGTCCCGAATTCATATCGCCTACACCCTCACCAATAAGTGTAAGCAAAAAAAGCTTCCCTGACGGTTTCAGTACTTTGGAAAACTGTTGGAGTGCCAAGATCCCTTTCTCTCGTGGTAGATGCAGGAAGGAAAACGAGCAAAATACGGCTTCGAATTTCCCGGCATATTTATCGTCGATAGCAGTCATATCGCCCAGAATCGTTCCAGCTCCGGGTACATTTCGCTTGTACAGCTGCTGCATTTTCTCGCTAAGGTCCAAGCCTGTGACATTGAGGCCCAGTGTTTGAGCTGTTTTGCTTTCGTCACCGCGGCCAGGGCCGACGTCTAAAACATGCGCGCCCGTCGGTAGCGCAGCGAAGAAGTTCCGGATTTTACTAGCAGCAGAATCAATCTCGGAAGCTGATCCCAAGCTTTCGGCATTCGCATCATGGGTTGCGAAGCGGTCGTAAACGGCCCGCATGTTGTCAGCTGTGCCGACTATTGGGACGCTCTTTGGATCTTTTGGCTTGGCCATGGTTCCTACTTCAATACGAGACGCTTCAATAAAAAACGGGAGACCCTTTCTGGGGTCTCCCGCGCTAGAACTTTTGGGAAAAAGCTCACGAACCGAAATGATTACATCATTCCGCCCATGCCGCCCATTCCTCCCATGCCGCCGCCGCCGCCGTGGCCGTGGCCTGCATGGTCGCCGTCTTCTTTAGGCTTTTCGCTGATCATCGCTTCCGTAGTCAGCATTAACGAAGCAATGCTAGCTGCGTTTTGAAGCGCGCAACGAGAGACTTTGGTTGGGTCGATAACGCCAGCCGCAACCAGGTCTTCGTACTTTTCGATCAGGGCGTTGAAGCCGAAATTACCCGTACCATTACGGACTTTATCGACCACAATCGAGCCTTCAACTCCTGCGTTCTGAGCAATCTGACGAAGCGGCTCTTCGAGCGCGCGACGGATGATGTTCAGTCCGAATTGTTGTTCGCCTTCGAGTTTCAAGCCCTCGAGAGCACCTAAAGCACGGATGTAGGAAGTTCCGCCGCCAGGGACGATACCTTCTTCAACCGCTGCGCGAGTTGCATGCAATGCATCTTCCACGCGGGCTTTCTTTTCTTTCATTTCAACTTCGGTAGCAGCACCGACGTTGATCACGGCAACTCCGCCGTGCAATTTAGCAAGGCGCTCTTGGAGTTTTTCGCGATCGTAGTCAGAAGAAGTTTCGTCGATTTGTCCGCGAATTTGAGCTACGCGACCATCGATGTCTTTCTTCTTGCCGAGACCGTCAACAATCGTGGTGTTTTCTTTGTCGATCGTGATCTTTTTGCACTGACCTAAAGAGGCCAACGAAGCGTTTTCGAGCTTAAGCCCAAGTTCTTCGGAGATCACTTCACCGCCGGTCAATACAGCGATGTCTTTCAACATGTCTTTGCGACGATCGCCAAAGCCTGGAGCTTTGATAGCTGCGACGTGCAAGGTGCCACGCAATTTGTTCACAACCAAAGTTGCAAGCGCTTCGCCTTCGACGTCTTCAGCGATGATGACGAGAGGACGCGACGTTTGAACAACTTTTTCCAAGAGAGGCAACAGGTCTTTCATGTTGCTGATCTTCTTGTCGTTGATCAGGATGTAAGGATTTTCGAAGTGGCACTCCATCGTTTCCGGATTGGTTACGAAGTATGGAGAGAGGTAACCACGGTCGAATTGCATACCTTCCACCACTTCGAGAGTGGTTTCTGCAGTTTTGCTTTCTTCAACAGTGATGACGCCTTCTTTACCAACTTTTGCCATCGCTTCAGCAATCAACTTTCCAATTTCTGGATCGTTGTTTGCGGAAATCGTGCCGACTTGTGCGATTTCTTTTTCGCCTTTGATCGGGGTGCTGAGTTTTTTCAGCTCTTCGACGACAGCAGCAACTGCTTTGTCGATACCGCGTTTAATTTCCATTGGGTTTTGGCCGTGCGTAACGACCTTCACGCCTTCGCGGAAGATTGCTTGAGCCAATACCGTAGCAGTGGTCGTGCCATCGCCTGCATCATCGCTAGTTTTGCTAGCAACTTCGCGGACCATTTGCGCGCCCATGTTTTCGAACCTGTTTTCGAGTTCGATTTCCTTAGCAACCGTCACGCCGTCCTTAGTGATCGTTGGCGATCCAAACGCCTTTTCGATAACTACGTTGCGGCCCTTGGGTCCCAAGGTCACTTTCACTGCTTCTGCCAAAACGTTCACACCCCGAAGGATGGCGCTTCTAGCGTCTTCTTTAAATTTTAATTCTTTAGCGGCCATAATTTCTCCTCT
>Ga0163144_10004776_pt1 | contig 30387 bp, 24 predicted proteins | sample OliLak19BULKMAT1_FD_123175 | JGI IMG/M metagenome (GOLD analysis project Ga0163144, IMG submission 123175) | Freshwater microbial mat bacterial communities from Lake Vanda, McMurdo Dry Valleys, Antarctica - Oligotrophic Lake LV.19.BULKMAT1 | ecosystem: Environmental > Aquatic > Freshwater >... | reverse complement strand
CCCGCTGGCGTCCCGAACGCGCCCAACACCTCGTCGCCCTCCCCTCTCTCCAATACAGCGACCTGTGGCAGAACTACTGGTCAGCCAGGGCGGCCTGAACACCATAATCTTGGACTACACCCCGTGCTCAGTGCTCAGCGCATTCCTCCCCGTCTCAGCCCACCCCGCTACCCTCGCTTCTCTACGGAGCCCCCCGATGCTAAACCAATCGATCCAGCCCATCCAGCCCGCGACCGCCTTCCGTGAACTGCCGTTCATGGGTGTCATCCGCGTCAACAACGAGGCCATGAAAGTTGGCTATGTCATGGGCGACCCTTCATGGTCGAACCTCGGCCAGGGCCAGCCCGAGGTCGGCGACATCGAGGGCGCCCCCGCCCGATATTCCAAACTCGACTTTGACCCCGCCGACCATGCCTACGGCCCCGTCGAAGGTGTGCCGGCCCTCCGCGAAGCCGTCGCCGCCCACTACAACCGCCTTTACAGGCGCGGCATGCAATCCCAATACACCGCCGAGAATGTCGCCATCGCGGCCGGAGGCCGGGCCGCCCTCACCCGCATCGGAGCCTCGCTCGATTCCGGCCGCCTGGGGTACTTCACCCCCGACTACACCGCGTACGAGGACCTGCTCACCACCTTCAGCCGCGTCGAGCCCTCGTGGATTGAACTCCGCCCCGACAGCGGCTTCCGGATCGACGCCAAGGCACTCGAAGACCGAGTGACCAGCGAACGCATCGGCGCCCTGCTCATCAGCAACCCGTGCAACCCTACCGGCACGGTGATCCGTGGCAAAGAACTGGCAGCGTGGGTCGATATGGCCCGTCGTCGCTCCTGCACCCTGCTGATGGACGAGTTCTACTCTCACTACGTGTTCGCAGCTGATGCCCCCGGTCCGGTGAGCGCCGCCGCTTTCGTCCAGGACGTCAACCGCGACCCCGTGGTGATCATCGACGGATTGACCAAGTGCTTCCGATACCCCGGATGGCGCATCGGCTGGGTCGTAGCCCCCACGCCCATCATCCAAGCCCTGACGGCGGCCGGGAGTTTTCTCGACGGTGGCCCTTCGCGTCCCATGCAGCGCGCCGCCCTGGCGGTCTTGGAGCCGGCCAGAGCCGATCAAGAAACCCGCGCGGTGCAAAAGGTCTTCGCACAAAAGCAGCGCCTCACAATCAACCGGCTCACAGAAATAGGGGTGGAGTTCCCCGGCAATCCCGAAGGAACGTTCTACGCCTTCGGCTCCGTCGCCAAACTCCCCCCACCGCTCAACACCGGCATCGGTTTCATGCGGGCGGCCTTCAGGTCCCGTGTGCTGACCGTTCCCGGCGAGTACTTTGATGTCAACCCCCACAAGAAGCGCCGCGGCGAATCGCCCCTGGAAGGCTTCGTGCGGTTCTCATTCGGTCCCTCCCGGGAGAACCTCGAGGCCGGCCTCACCCGCCTCGCCGAGATGGTCAAGGCCGCGCGCTAACTGAATAGCCGCATCAACTCACGGATGCGGGCGACGTGATAATCATCGTGCTCGCATTGGAAGTACACCATGTCCACCAGCCGCATTGGCTGCTTGAGCCGGGGGTGGATGGCAACCCGTTCAAACTGTGCCAGCGCAACTTCTTCGAGCCGCCGCATCGCCTCCGCCCTCAGCCGCCGAAACCCACCCACCACTTCCGCGCTGGGCCGCAGGTTGTAGCCGGCCTCGTGAGTCTTCCTGTTGGTCACGTCGGCCGCGCGGAGTTGCGGCAGCCCCGCGTCAAAGTCGTCCAGCCTGCCAAGAAACAGTTCGTCCAGGTCGGCCAGGTGCCCGATGTTCTCCTGGATGGACCAGGGTTGGTCGTCGCGCCGCGTAAGTACCGTGTTCGAAAGCGGCGCGATGAGTTCACCCACCCGGGCCGGAGTTCCCCTGAACCGCTCCAGGATCTCCGGGTACAACCGCGCAGAGAAGTCGAACCTGAACGTCCGCTCAAACCAAGCAACTCGGCTGGTCAATGAACTGTCGGGCACTGATATCACTCCGCCTCGCATCGACCGTCACACTTCCACAATCATCGCCACCGAGTTGCCCCCGCCCAGGCACAGTGCCACCAACCCCCGCTTGGCCCCGGTGCGGTGCATCTGGTGGACCAGCGTGGTGAGCACCCGTGCCCCCGAGGCCCCGATGGGGTGCCCCAGCGCAATCCCACCACCCGCGATGTTGAGCTTCGATTCAGGAATCCCCAGCGGCTTGATGTTGCTGAGCACCTGAGCCGCGAAGGCCTCGTTCAGTTCAAACAGGTCGATGTCCTTCACCGTCATCCCGGCCTTCTTCAGAACCCCCTCAACACCACTGACCGGGGCGTAGAAAATGTCCTTGGGCGCCACGCCGCTTGTGTGGTAGGCAACGATGCGCGCCAGCGGCTTGATCCCAAGTTCCTCTGCCTTCTGGATGCTCGCGACCACGACCGCCGCAGCACCATCGCTGATCTGGCTGGCGTTGCCCGCCGTCACGGTGCCCTCCTTGTCGAACGCTGGTCGCAGTTTCGCGAGCACATCCGGTGTGGACTCCGCGCGAACCCCCTCGTCCGCCGCGACACCCTGGCCGCCGTTATACCGCTTGTCCATGATCTGCTCGGCGCTCAGCGCAATGGTCTCTCCCCTGAACCACCCCTGCTTCGCCGCCTCCGCCGCGCGCTGGTGGCTCTGCGCCGAGAACCGGTCCTGCTCCCCCCGGCTGACCTCGTACTTGCGGGCGATGTGATCCGCGGCATTCCCCATGCCCCAACACTCAAAGGCGCACCGCAGCCCGTCGTACTGCATGTGGTCTTCGAAACTCACAGGACCAAACTTGCTCGACCCGCCCGCACCGTCCCGTATCTTCGAGAAGTGGGGCGCCCCCGTCATGTTCTCAAACCCGCCCGCGATTACCAGGCTGCTGTCGCCCGCCTTGATCGCCTGCACCGCCTGGATCACCGCCTGCAGGCCGCTCCCGCACACCTTGTTCACGGTGACCGCCGACTGCGTATCGGGCAGACCGCCCTTCAGCGCCGCCTGACGGGCCGGGTTCTGCCCCAACCCCGCCTGGAGCACACACCCCATGATCACTTCATCCACCTCACCCGCCGCGGCCGCTTCCTTGAGCCTCGTGTGCTCGGCCAGCACGGCCGCAATCGCATACGACCCCAGGATCGGCGAAGGAACCTTGGCCAGTCCTCCAAAGAACTTGCCGATGGGAGTGCGCTTGGCTGCAAGTATGACTGTATTGGTAGTTGCTGCGGGCATCGGCTCGACCTCCGGCGCGGGAAAAACCCGGGAGAAGAACGGGCGGTACAGACGCGCAGCCGCCTCGAACGCGATTCTAGCCGCACAGCGGTGATTATCCGCAAGCCGCGCGGTCCATCAACCTCACGTCCAGCCCGCCCGGCGTTCTACTCCGCTGGCCGCATGAAGTACGCCACAAACGCGTACTGATCCGCGAGAATCACGACCGGTACCCACACAGTTGAAGATGAGCCGTACGCCCCATAGCCCGCCCTGCCATAATGGTCGTGCAACCCGGTGGAGTACGTCCACACCGGTTCTTGAACGATCGTCTCAGCCTTGCCAACGTGACGAAAAGACCACGCCACCCCAGTGGCCCCCACACGCCGCGCTTGTTCGGCGATTCCTTCGGGCACCCCTCCCTGCAATGGGCGCGGCGGGCGTGTCGTTCTAAAACTCGACCGGCCCAGAATGGTCACCGTCGAGGGATTCTCGCTGACCTGCAACGTGCGCAACATTTTGGCCTTGACCTCGGCTTTCCGCTCGGGAGACCACTCGTCCGGGTGCACATTGCTCGCCGCCGCCTGCGCCTCAATCTCTCGCAACCCGGCCTGAAGCCGATCCCACGGCACCTGGCGTACCCGTACCTCGGCCTGCGCATCGAGCTTTATCGCGGGCGTCCCGGGCGCGGCCACGAACGCATCACCCCACGGCGATGTCGAACACCCTCCCATCCCGAAGAGCAGCACACCCAGCACCAAAAACGAAGGAAAACTCGATCGGGGCATGGGGAAGCCTATGGCCGGATCGGTCCCCCTCCCAGCGGGAGGGGCCAGGGGTGGGTTCGTGTGGCCCAGAACTCACGAACTTCACAGCCCGTGGCTTGTGCACCTCCCAGACCCATCGCCCGGCCCCCGCCGCCTGGGAACGAGAGAATGCGACTTCCCGGTTGACCCCTTGACCATCAAGATGCGATTCTCTCTTCGCTTTCGTGGCCTGACCCGCATTCATGAGCCATGCTTTCGGAATGAGGCCCCCCACCCTCCAGCTGTCACTGCGCATGCTCCGGTGGCTCAGCGCCGTCGCAGCAGCGAGCACCGCCTCGGCCGCACAGGCCGAGGTCACCTTCAGCATCCTCCCGATGCTGTGCCAGTCTCACGACCGTAGTTTCCCCCTGGCCATCTCCGCCGATGGCCGCTACGCCGTGGGAAACTCCGGCACCGTCGCCTTCCGCCAGGCCGCCAAGTGGGACCTCACCACCAACTCCCCCGTGCAGTTGCCGGGCCTCGCGGCATCCACCTTTGACAGTGCCACCGGCCTCTCGGGTGACGGCACCATCGTCAGCGGCGTCTCAGCCAACCGCCCCGCCCGGTGGTTGGGCCCGGGTGCCGCTGCGGCCATCTTTACCGATACCCGCACCGGCCAAGGCGTCGCCGTCTCGTACGACGGTTCCACGGTCGCAGGGTTCGCGCAAGGTGCCACCGCGAACCGCGCGTTCAGATTTCGGAACAACGTCACCCAAGACCTCGGCACACTCCCCGGCGGCGTCACCAGCCAGGCCCTGGGTGTCTCAGGCGATGGCCGCACCATCGTGGGAACCGGTTCTTCCTCCGATGGCGCCAGGGCTTGGAGCTGGAACGAGTCCGACGCCCTCATGACCAGCCTCGGGACCCTCCCCGGCCACATCAGCAGCGCGGCCAACGCCATCTCCCGCAATAGCACCACCATTGTCGGCTTCAGCAACGAAACCTCCGGCTTCACCGAGCAGCCCGTCCGGTGGGAGTCTGGGGTCATCCATCCCTTGACGATCCCGGCGGGCGCAACCCTCGGCCGCGCCCGCGCGGTCTCGGGTGACGGCTCCATCATCGTCGGCCACGCCGGAACAGACCCCCTCTTCGACATCCGCCCCATGGTGTGGATCGCCGGCGGCACGCCCATCGACCTCTCCGCATGGCTCACGGGACTGGGATTCAACCTCGGCGGCATGTCCCTGACCTCCGCCACCGGCACCTCAGACAATGGCATGGTCATCGTCGGTTTGGGGACCAACGCCCTTGGGCAGTCGCAAGGCTGGACGGCAACCATCCCCGCGCCCACTCCAGTGTGGGCGCTGGCATTCACCGCCGCCTACGCGGCACCACGAAGGCGCAGGCCCCGCCGCTTTCACATTCGTGCGGAACCGCGCAGAACCACTCCACTTTGCTTGCATTCGCGGCAGTCGTCGCCATACTCGCAAGCGTGAAGACACCCTGCTCCCTCGCTGTCCTTGTCGGTTGCGCCGCAGGGTCCTTTGTGCCCGCAAATACCGCCACGGCCGCCGACCTGCTGGTGTCCTCCCGCTTCAGCAACAACGTGCTGCGTTATGACGGCGATTCCGGTGCATTCCGCGGCGTCTTTGCCTCCGGGAACGGCATGGCAAACCCAAATGGGATCGCGTACGGGCCCGATGGCAACCTGTACGTGGGCCTGGGTGATGTCGGCACGGTGCTGCGGTTCAACGGCCTGACCGGGGCCTTCATCGACCAGTTTGTCGGCGGTGGCACTGGGGGCCTGACGGGCTGCCGCGCCATCGTGTTCGGGCCCGACAACCATCTTTACGTGAACTCAGGTGCAACCAACAACGTCCTTCGCTACCACGGCCAGACCGGCGCGTTCATGGGTGTCTTCGCCCAGGGCAATGGGTTGGTCGGGCCCGTGGGTCTCTCCTTTGGGCCCGATGGGAATCTCTACGTCGGGGCAGCGCTCAGCAACGCGGTGTACGCATTCAGCCCATCAGGCAGCTTCATCCGCTCCTACTCCGGTGGGCCGGCGTTCAGCAACGCCACCGGCGTCGCGTTTGACCCCGAGGGGCGGATGTACGCGGCCCAGTCCGTCACCAACAACGTGCTCCGCTTTGACACCGCGACCGGCACAAGCCTGGGCGCCTTCGCCGCCGGTGGTGGACTGAGCATCCCCATCGGCATGATCTTTGCGCCCGACGGCAACCTGCTCGTCGGTTCCTTTGGGAACGATAGCGTAATCAAGTACAACCGCCTCAGCGGCGCATCAATGGGGGTTTTCATTGCAGCCGGTTCCGGCGGGCTCGATGGCACCCACAACTTCGCCTACATGCCCGTGCCCAGCCCATCCGCCTTTGCTCTCGTCCTTGCGGGACTCGCCATCGCGCGCAGGCGACGCGCATGAAAACGCCCATCCGCGAAGATGGGCGTTCTCGTTTCAACGACTTTCTTCCAGGCCCCTACTCCAGGTTCGCGCCCTGCCCCAGCATCCCCAGTTGCCACATCAGAAAACTCCGCTCATCCGCCACATCCCGAACCCTCAGATTCAGCGGCTTGCCCTGACCATGGCCCGCCTCGCGGTCAACCCACAACAGAATCGGATGCCGGGCCTGGTCGCTCGCCGTCGCCGCCTGCATCGCCGCAGCCATCTTCCGGGCGTGCAGCGGGTGCACCCGCGAATCGTTCCCGCCCGCCGTGAACAGCACCGCGGGGTACTTCGTGCCCGCCTTGATGTGGTGGTACGGCGAGTACTTATAGATGTAGTCAAACTGGTCCTTGTTCTGCGCCGAGCCGTACTCGGGCACCCAGTACTTGGCCATCAGGAAGTCCTGGAACCGGACCATGTCAAGCAGCGGCACCGCGCAGATCACCGCCGCGCACAAGTCGGGTCGCTGCGTCACAAAGGCCCCCGTGAGCAGGCCGCCGTTGCTGCCCCCCCGAACCGCCAGACGCTGGGGCTTCGTGTACCCCACGCGGATCAGATGCTCCGCGGCACCGATGAAGTCGTCAAACGTGTTCTGCTTGTTGGCGAGCATGCCCCCCTGGTGCCAGCCCTCCCCATACTCGCCGCCCCCGCGCAGGTTGGCGACGGCATACACCCCGCCCGCATCAAACCATTGAAACAGCGTGGAACTGAACGCCGGGGTCATGTTCACCGTGAACCCGCCGTACCCGTACAGCAGGGTGGCGTTGTTCCCATCCAGTTTCGTGCCCTTCTTGTGCACGATGAACATGCTCACCTTGGTGCCGTCCTTGCTCGAGTACCACTCCTGCTTGACCTCAACGCTCGTGGGGTCAACCGGCACGGCGGGCTGCTCCCACAACTCAGGCTCGGCCTGTGGCTTGGCAAGGTCAACCCGGAAGATCGTGGACGGGTAGTTGAAACTGGTGAACGACAGGTAAGCCTCGGTCCGGTCCTCGTCGGTCGCCAGCCCCGCGGAGCCAAGCCCGGGGAGTTTAAGTTCCCCCAGAGACTTGCCGGAATAGTCGATCAAGCCGATTGTGCTCGAGGCATTCTTCAGGTACTCAACCGCCAGGATGCCCTTGGCCGCCGAGACGTTCTCGATCACCGCATCCTTCTGCTCAGGCACAAGGACTTTCCAGTTGCTTGCCTCGGGGTGGTTTAGGTCAACCGCGACGACCCTCCCATTCGGAGCGTCCAGCGTCGTCAGCATGAACAACGTATCGCCCACGACCGGCCCGCCGCTCTGCGCCTCTTTGCCCACGACGATGTCGCGCTTCGCGACCTTGCCGGTCTTGAAGAACTCATCCGAGGAAGCAACCCACAGGTCGTTGTTGCGGGTGCCGGTGGCATAACTCAGGACCAGCCACTTGCCGTCCTCGCTCAGCCCGCCGTTGGGCCCATACGTGGTCGCCAGCTTGGCGTTTTCCGACGTTGTCCACTGCCGCATCAGCAGCGTGTCGGACGCCAGGAAGGAAGTGCCGGGTTCAAACCGGGCAAACCGCACCTGGCCCGAGTATGGATTGGCCGTGTCCGCGAGGTTGCGGTACACAAACCCTGAGCCATCGGGCAACCAATCGCAGCCGCCTACCTTGCCGGTGACGATCAACGGCGCCTTCGTGCCGCTGTCCACCTCCATCAGGTGCAGCGTTGAGTTCTCATCGCCCGAGCGGTACAGGCCATACGCCAGACGCTTGCCATCCTTTGAAGGCGAGTACCACGAAATGGTGGTGAGCCCTGTTGGATCGATCTTCGCGGGGTCCAGCAAAACCCTGGGCTCGCCCTTATATCCCTCCCGCAGGAACACGACGGGCTGATTCTGCGTCCCTTCCCGCTTGCTGTAGAAGTACCGGTCGCCGCGCATCCTGGGGGCGCTGACCGACCCAACCTCCATGAGCGGTTGAAGCTTCTGCTCGATCTGCTTCCGGCCCGGCAGGTTGTCCAGCATCTGCCGTGTGTAGGCGTTCTGGGCATCGGTCCACGCGGCCACCTCCGGCGTGACCTTGCCCATCGCCGCCGGGTTGGAGTTCTCCCCCTCCAGCCAGCGGTACTGGTCCACGATCTCAACCCCGTGCAGGGTCTCCTTCACGCCATCAGTCCGGCTGGGCGGCGGTTTGGCCGCGGCAAGCCCGGCAGCAAGGCACAGGGTGGCGATAATGGGTCGGAACAGCTTCATCGAAGGTCTCCGGAAAAGTTGGCCTGAACGCAAGGATGCGCGGGGAGAGTTTATCAGGCATGGCACGGGCAGGCTGGGAGAATTCATCAGACCCGGTGACCAGCGGCGGTGGGCGTAGTCACTTCAGGTCCGTGATCCGTAGGCCCCGCAGGTGGTTTCCCTTTGCGAGTTTCCGCATCGCCTCAATCGCCGCGCGGCGTTGTGCAGTAGTCGATACCCGATTCGATACTCGCTGGAGCGGGAGCATTCGCGCCACCGGTGAACCACCGTGAGTAATCGTGACCCCTCCGCCCGCCTCGGTTCGCTTCAAAAACTCGCCGAAGTGCGCCCTTGCGTCGGAGGCTGAAACCGTAGCGCCTCGCGAGCTCATCATGTCCACCATGAGGACCCCGGGTTCTTTGTCCGCCGCTCAGCACTGCCGAAACGCCCGCAAACTACCTACTGCACCAACCCCTTCGTCAGCCTCATAAACGCCGTCTCCAGGTTCACAGGCTCTTCCGTGAACTTGGTAATCCGGAACCCGCCGTTCATCAGGATGTTGGGAAGGTCGCTCACCGAGTGCCCCGCCGTGTCGTCGTAACTCACGTGCAGCACCCGCCCCACTTTGCCGTTGCCGTTCACGCCTGCCTCGTCGGGCGCCAACGCCACCTTTTTGACGCCCGGGAGCTTGGCCAGCAGTCTCCCGGCCTCTTCAAACCGTTCCATCACACCCACGTGAATCACATGCCCGACCTTGGCCCGCCGCAACACCTCATCCACCGTCCCGCTGAAGAGCAACTGTCCCCGCTCAATGATCCCGACCACGTTGCAAAGTTCCGCCAACTCCGGCAGGATGTGACTGCTGATCAGGATGGTTTTACCCATCCTGCGAAGTTCCTTCAGCAACTCACGCATTTCAATCCGCGCCCGCGGGTCCAGCCCGCTCGCAGGCTCATCCATCAGCAGCACCTTGGGGTCGTGCAGCAGCACCCGGGCCACCGCCAGCCGCTGCTGCATGCCCCGTGACAGGCTGTTCACCTCTGCCGTCGCCTTGTACCCAAGGTCCGTCAACTCCAGAACGTCGTTGACTACCTTCCGGCGCTGTTGACCATGGATGTTGTACGCCGCGGCGAAGAACTCCAGGTATTCCGTCACCACCATGTCCTCGTACGCGCCCATGAAGTCGGGCACATACCCGATCATCGGGCGGATCTGGCGGTTTTGATACCCGATCGTCAGCCCCGCGATATTCGCCTGCCCGCTCGAAGGCTTCAGAAGCGTCGCCAGGATCTTGATGGTCGTCGTCTTGCCCGCCCCGTTGGGACCGATGAACCCGAAGCAGTCACCCTCGTTGATGGTGAGGTTCAGGTTGTTCAGCGCCACCAGCTCGCCGTAACGCTTGGTCAGGTTGATCGTCTCGATCATCGCCACAGGGTCTTACATCCTTATCCCGGCTGATCTGCCGGCTCCGCCGCGGGCTCGCCCGGCGCGGGCTCCGGTTCGCCTTGGCCCGGCCCCTCCGTCGTGGGGAACTCCGGCGGATCATCGGGCAAAGGGTAGACCCAGCGCACCACGGTGCGCCCGGTCCCCTTGACCGGCTCGCCATCCACCATCAGCGGCAGCGGCGATTCCACCCCGCCGCCTTCCCCGCCCAGGTGCCCCACCACCATCACGCACGGCTGCGTGAACCACCGCCCAAGGTCCCACCCGTGCGTCGCCCAGCGCTGCGCTGCGTACACCTCCATCGAGTCATTCCCATCCAGGTCCGGCATCGGCAACTGCGTAAAAAAAGCCAGCGCGGTCAATCGGTCCTCAGCCCTGCCGATGTTCCCGCCGTTGCTTTCAAACCCTTGCCCCGGCTTCAGCTTGCCGAGGTAAAAGTTGGCCGACGTCGCGCTGCCCGTCTTGGGCCGGGTCAGAACCGCAAGGTCAAGCGGCGAGCCGGGCTCCCAGTCCGCCGGGCTGAACGCATCCGCCTTGCAGATCAGAAACGCCGTCGGCGGACCCAGCGTCACCTGCCGACTGACCACCACCACCACAATGTCCCTCAGCGTTCCGGGCATGTTGTGCGTCAACACCCCCGTCAGCAGCGGCACCGCATCGCCCGCCACCGCCTTGGTGTTCAGCGTGATCTCACCGACAGCCCCGTCAACCCCCACCGGGATCGGCATCTCCCACCGAGGGCCTCCCGCCCAGTCGGCCTGCAACTGCTTCACCGTCGACCTCGTGGGCACCGTGATCGAATCCGGTGAACGCGTGTCCACCACGTACCCCCTCGCATCCGGGAAGGGCGTCCATCCCGCCGTGCCCGGGTTGGGCACATCCCATGACGCGATGAGGTTCCTTGTCCGCCCCGTCGCCATCTCACCGGGCTCACCGATCGATACCGTCGCCGTCCCATAGAACGGAATGAGCAGGCTCATCCAACTCCGAGCCCGCTGAATCGGTTGCCCGTACACATGGTCCAACAGCGTGATATGCGTTGCCTGCACCTTACTCGGACGCAGCGCCGTGGCCCCTCCCCACGCAATCGCCGTGAACACCCCCGCAGATCCAACGAAAAACACCCACGCGTGGTGAACCTGGCCGCGGCGCTTGAGAACCGCAAACCCCACCGGGCCCGCCACCAGCCAATACACGATGAACACCACAAACCCAACCAGCACCCCGCCCGCGGAGCGCCCGCTCTTCACAATCTCCCCCGCGATGTCGCGGTCCACCGCCCACGCCCGCCGACTGATGCCAAAGCCCCTCCCGCCCCCATCCGGCTTCTTTGGCTCCACCAGTGAGCCGCGACGCCCCAGCACCCGGTGCCAGAAGACATCCGCATCGATCTTCTCAAACTGCGAAAACGCCGTCTGGTTCAGGTCCAGGCCGATCATCGTGACCGCCCCGGCCCCCACCAGCCGCTGCACCACCACGCACTTCCCATCCGGCCCGCTCAAAATCCGCCGCGCTTCGTGCGGCAACGCGCTGGGCAACCGCTTGAACGAATGCACCACGCCCGGCGGTGGAAACGTCCCCGTCCGATCCCGCGTCAACATCGGCCGGTACGGCAAGAGGTCAACCGATTCTTCCCGCGTCACCGACACCGCCGGCATGATGTCATGCAGGTCGTTGCTCCCCGGGTTGGTCCACGTCTGCCCCACCGGCGGCAGAATCACCACCAGGTGCCCGCCCCGCTCCACCCACTCACGCATCGCTCGCGACCGCTCGCCTCGCAGTTCCGATGGGTCACCCGCCGCCCACACAAACGCATCCAGCGACATATACCCCTGCGCCCGATCCGGCAGGTCCGCGGGAGAAACCCCCACCGCCACCTCCGTCACCTCATGGCCGCGGCTGTGCCACGGGTCCCCGTTGGGCGTCCTCATCGAATACTGCCGCAGCCCCAGCGCCCGCTGGCCCGTCATCGCGATGTACCCATCCGTCGCCCGCAACACCGACCCGCCCAGCGGCGCAATCTGAAACTGCCCCAGCATCCTTCCCGCCCGATACCCCGATCGGCCCTCTTCCGGCGTCGCCTGGTCGCCCGCCTCCAGCGCTTCGTACACCGAGGCCACCAGCCCGATCCCAGGCTCGTAGTTGAACGGCAGCCTTACATACAGCCACACGCCCTGCCACACCCCGGGGTTGGCGGTAATCACGCGGTCGTACCACGGCGTGTCCCCATCCGCATCGTGGCCCGCGATCCGAACGATCAGTTCGCGCTGCTTGGATGCCGTATCCATCACCTTCAGCCTGATCGCCGTCCACTCGCCCCGCCGCCCCGTATTGCCCACCCCAAAGCGGTCCAGATCGACCTTGACCTCTCCGGCCGATAAGCCGCCGGAACGGCCCCCACTACCCTCCTGCGCCCCCGCTCTTACCGTCAACCCGAGCACGCTGAGAACCACCGCAATCACCACCATCAATGGCAGTTGCGTTCTCCAGCGACCGTTCTTACGGGACGGGGGGCTCACCACGTGATTCTACAGCCACTCAAGGCACCGGTTTCACCTGTCGATTTCACGGGTGTGATTACGCTCGCCGGCCAACTCTGGGTCGTTCTCATCATCCTCGGTGCCATCGGCCTGCTCGCGGTCCTCCACTGCGCCGCGGCTTCCCTCCGCAACGCCGAGTACATCCACGAGATCAAAATCAAGGTCGCCGGCATCCGCAAGGACCAGCTCGAGCGCCTCAACGCCCTGGCCGAGCAGGCCCAGCACGCCGCCCACATCGCCAACTCCGACGTCGAACTCGTCGAACCCACCGCCCCCGACCTCAACCGCCGCGCCGCCTAGACGGAAGTCGGAAGTGGGAAGTCACGAAGTCAGGAGAGTCACGAAGTCACGAAGTCTCGAAGTCAGGAAGTGGGAACTGGGAACTCGGAAGTGGGAAGTAGCTGACGGCGCGGCAGTTCCGAATTCCGACTCCGTGACTCCGTGACTCCGTGACTCCGTGACTCGGAGACTCTCCCGACTTCGTAACTCCCCCCCTACTTCCCAATCTCCTCAATAAACAAAGCATGCGACCTCGTCCCCATTCGCAGGCACGCAATCTCAAACTTCTCATTTGGTGAGTGCACGCGGTCATCCTCAAGCCCAAAGCCCATGAAGATCGTGTCCAATCCGAGTTCGGACTTGAGCATCCCCGCCACCGGGATCGATCCCCCGCTCTTGATCATCGCCGGTGCCTTACCCGTCGCCCGCTCGATCGCCCGCGACGCCGCCCGCAGTGTCGGCGAATCAGTAGGGACCGTCACCCCGAACCCCCCGTGATGGTCTGACAACTCCCACCGGCACCCCGGCGGTGTCCGCTCCCGCAGCCACCCGAAGAACGCCTCCGCCACCTTGTGCGGGTCCTGGTCCGCCACCAGCCGGAAACTCACCTTTGCGCTCGCGTATGCCGGGATGACCGTCTTGGCGCCCTTGCCGATGTACCCGCCCCAGATGCCGTTGATCTCAGCCGTCGGCCGCGCCCACTCGCGTTCCGTCGCCGTGTACCCCTCTTCGCCAACATCAGCCGCGGCAGGAAACCCGATGTTCGCCAGCGCCGCCTTCGCATCCACCCCCAGCCTCTTCCAAGCCTCCCGCTCCCCCGCCGTCAACTCGCGCACGCTGTCATAAAACCCGGGGATCGTCACCCGTCGCTTGCTGTCCCACAACTGCGCCAGCACCTTGACCAGCTCGTTGTTGGGGTTTGGACTGCGCCCGCCCCACAGCCCCGAGTGCAGGTCCTGGTTGGCTCCGTGCAGCGTGACTTCCGTGTACGCCAGCCCGCGCACGCCATAGGTAATCGCCGGCCGATCGCGCCCCAGCATCCCCGTGTCCGAAATCAGGCACACATCGCACTTGGCCAGAGTGTCCTTCTGCTCCTGGACAAACTTGGCCAGACTCGGCGACCCCGACTCCTCTTCCCCCTCGATCATCACCGTGAACGCAGCGCCCCCGGTGGGGTGTCCCATGACCTGCTTCCATGCGCGGCAGGCCTCGATGAACATCATCACCTGGCCCTTGTCATCCACCGCCCCCCGCGCGACGATCCGCTCGCCCGCCCCACCCGCCACCGCTGGCTTGATCACCGGTTCAAACGGCGGGCTCTCCCACAACTCCAGCGGGTCAACCGGCTGCACATCATAGTGGCCGTAAAACAGAACATGCGGCCCCTTGTATCCCGGCGCGGGCGCCACACTCGCCAGCACCACCGGGTGCCCGCTCCCCGCAGGCGTTCCCGTCTCCACCAGTTTGGCCGTAAACCCGCACTCGCGCAACTGCGCAGCGCACCACTCCGCCCCCTTCCGCACATCCCCCTTGTACGCCGGGTCCGTACTGATGCTGGGAATCCGCAGCCACTCGATCAGTCGCTGGATTCCGGCCTTCTCTTGACCCTCAAGCAGACTGAGAACCTTTTCGCTCGACATGGTTGTGGTTCCTGAATGAAAGAGCCCAGGCATCGCGGCCTGGGCTCCGTTGGTGACGCGAGTGGAAAACGTAGCTCAGGGAATGGGCTTGCCCACCACGAAGTCCTGCAGTGCCTCCGGCGTCGCATCAATGCCCGAGAAGATGCTGCCGGATGGATACCAATAGTCCAAGCGCCGATACACGGTATCCTGCTTCAGCCGCCGCACGCTGCCATCGAAGAAGACCGCGTTGATCGACCGGCTATGCCGGAACGAGAGGTTCTGGTTGGTTGGGTTTGGACCACCACGCACCCGTCCATACGCGTTGGAGTCGTTGTACGCGGGGGTCTCGGTGAATGAACCGTAGAAGTTCGGGTTCGGATCCGGGTCAAAGTCCAGAATGCGGGGACCGGGATCATAAAAACGAGTCCCATCCATCGCGAGCACCTTTTCCGAAAGCTGCGTGCCCATCTTGTCCAGGCGAGGCTCAAATCCGGTCGGAATATCTGCCGGGTTCTGGAACTGGGATCGGCGCGGGCGGGAAACCGTTTCACCGCGTGGCGTGTAGTTTCGCAGCCCACCCCCCGCGCGCCCGCTGATCCGGTGGAACCCCGTCGGTGAAAGGTAACTGACCTGCCGGTACTTCAGCGACGTGTCCGCAGACAGGAACTGCGCCATGTCAGGCGGGCTGCTCGCGCTGTACACCGAGTTGAGCTGCGTGGCCGAGGCGCACCCGTACCGATTGAAGATCTCTAGCGTGCGACGCGCCCGATTCGGTGAGAACCCCGCCGAGTCACCCAGGATCGGACTGATCCAGTCAAGGCTGCTCGTTGGCGTTGTTGAAGTGGTATCAAACAGGAGCGGTGTGCCGCTGTAGTACACCGCGTCGGCGCCGGACGAGAACTCGCCCGCGATGTAGTCCTTGTTGCTGTTCGCGTACATCAACTGCGCCTGACCAAGGCTTCGAACCATCGACCCGCACACGACCGCGCGACCGGCCTCACGGGCCTTCCCGAGCGCAGGAAGCAGCAGGCCGATGAGCAACGCAATGATCGCTATGACCACCAGCAACTCGATGAGCGTGAACCCACGGCGGGCGTCAGTCTTCATCCTGATCATCGTTGACACCATTGGCATGCCTCCCTGTCGAAGCCCCTCGGCCCCTTAGAATAGGTTAGTCTGCTTGGGCTTGTCGCTCGTGACCTTCAGTTCGCCCGTCTTGGGATCGACCAGGGCAGCAGCGGTCTGCTTCAGGTTCCGCTCCACATACACCAAGTACCGCTCGTAAAGGTACCACTTCCCATCCTTCTGAAAGGCCGGCAACAGCGAACTCGTCTTCGTGACCGGATGAACCGCCGGAAAAAAAGCCGACTTGTTGGACGGAAGGTCTGACTCAAAAAGGTCGCCCGTGAGAACGTCCGCCACAATAACCGAATCTGCGAGGCTCACACGCCTGCCCGAGGCTTGACACTGATACACCACAGAGCCAACCAGGACGAGCATCCCGATCACCACAACCGCAAGCTGCCAGGGCTTGAAATCCCCCATACCTCAACGCTCCAATGGCCGAGCCAACGCCAAGGACTGGAAGGACTCGACGAGCCCATTCACCACCCGCCGCCCATCTTGCCCACACAGTAGACTCGAAGGGGCCCTGTCCCCTCGTTTCTACCCCACCTGTTCCCGTTCATCAACCTGACGCCGCCAATCTTGTCCAACCCTGAACGCAGAGAATACCCGATCGCGGGCAACCGGGTTGCTCCCCATCTGGGTGCTGTCACTGTGGGTGTCCTGTCGCGTCTCCCTTGGGGCCTTATGTCCGCAAAACAGCCCCACCTTGCTTGTGGTGCGGGCTTCCAGCCTGCATGATGCACGTGCCGCTGCGTGCAGGAACCCAACCCGCTCCCCGCCTTACCCGTACGATTCCTGACCCTCGTTTTCTTCCCAATCGCAACGTTTCCGCACTTCGATCAGCCCCCACTCCCTCACGGTTGCGTCTCTGATTCGCCCCTTTCGCACCTCTGACAAAACGCCCCCATGCGCCTCATCCTCCCCAACCCCCGCGGCTTCTGTGCTGGTGTCCGCATGGCCATCGACGTTGTTGACCAAACCCTCGACCTCTTCCCCGGCCGCCCCCTCTACGTCTTCCATGAAATTGTCCACAACAAACACGTCGTCGGCCGCTTCATCGGGCGCGGCGTCAACTTCGTCGATTCCATCGAGGAAGTCCCCGAGGGCCAGATCGTCATCTTCTCCGCCCACGGGGTCAGCCCCGCCGTCCGCCAACAGGCCAAAGACCGCCGCCTGACCGCCATCGACGCCACCTGCCCCCTCGTCACCAAGGTGCACAACGAGGCCATCCGCTACGCCCGCCAGGGGTATCAAATCCTGCTCGTCGGCCACCGCGACCACCAGGAAGTCGCCGGCACCGCCGGTGAAGCCCCCGACGCCACCCAGGTGGTCGAATCCCCCGACGACATCCCCAACCTGCGCATCATCGACCCCGCGCGCCTCGTCTACCTCACCCAGACCACCCTCTCCACTGACGATGCGGCCATCATCATCGACGCGCTCAAAGAAGCCTTCCCCGCCATCCGCCAGCCCCCCAGCAGCGACATCTGCTACGCAACCACCAACCGCCAGCACGCCGTCCGCCAGATCGCCCCGGACTGCGACCTGGTCCTCGTCATCGGCTCCAAGAACTCTTCCAACTCGGTGCGCCTCACCGAAATCGCCGCCACCGCCGGCGCCACCGCCCGCCTGATCGACGACTCCTCCGAGATCGACTTCGACTGGTTTAAGACTGGCAATGAAACCGTCCTGCTCACGGCCGGCGCTTCGGCACCTGAAGACCTGGTTTCAACCGTCTGCCGCGCACTCCTTACTCGCTTCGGCGGCACCATCGAGCAGCGCGACATCTTCGAAGAAGACATCGAGTTCGCCACCCCCCACGCCCTCCGCAAACTCATGACCGCCGAAGGCATCGACCCGCAAACCCGCCGCCTCCGCGTGACGACGCCGGTCATCACGCAAGAAGCCTATGGCGCCGTGCCGCTGACGATTTCAGCGCGAAAAGACTGATGACCCGCCTCATCCCCGCCGCGGATCCCGTCTGTTCTTCCGCCTTTTCTCCGGGCTTCGCTCCTGCCTTCTCCCCGCCGCGGATGCGGCGCCCGCCAATAGCACCGGGCGGAAGCCCGGTGAACCCGAACCCGCCAAAACCCCCCAAGCTGCGGAGCAGCGCCAGAACTACCCCACCGCCCGTCGCCCACGGACCACCCCCGCCTCCACCAAACCATCGCCCGCGCACCACCCGCCGCCACGAACCCCCTATCCCCTGCCCCCGCCTACTCACACACCCGCCACATGCTCGCCGCGCATCCACGGCCCAATCCCCGCCCCCAATCCTCCACGCCCAACCCGCCGCACTCGGCCCTACTCCCACACCCACTTGGGCTCATATTCCACATTGTGCTTCTCTAGGAACGCGACAAACTCCTCCTTATACGTGACAACCCTGTGGTGCTCCGCTTGCCCCGCGATGTACTGCCGCACCGAACCTGAGTTCGATTCGCTGACGGAGAACGCTCCGTAGCACCGCTGCCACGCGAACGACCCCTTATCCGGCCATGTCTCGTGAATCCATCGCGACGAGTTCGCCTTCACTTCACGAACCGCGTCCGACACCGCGACGGTCGCGTGCATGCCCACGAGTAGATGCACATGGTCGGCCACGCCCCCGCCGCCAGCAACACGCACTTGTGGTTCCGGCAAATCCCGCCCACGTACTCGTACAGTCGCGGCTGTACTTCCGGCGTTATCAGCGGCTCGCGGTTCTTGGTGGAAAAGATGATGTGGACGCTGAGGCTGCAGAAGGATGACGGCATCGAATGGGCTCCAAAATCGCGACTTCGGACCGGCCCATAGTTGCAAACTGTCCGGCCCCTCGCAAGATGCTGGCGCTGCTCCGCAGCTTGAGTTCTTCGCGGTTCGGGTCACCGGGCTTCCGCCCGGTGCTATTGACGGCCGCCGCATCCGCGGCGGGGAGGGCAAAGGGGCTTCCGCCACGGTGCTGCTGACGAATGCCGCATCCGCGGCAAGGCCAGCGCACGATACCCACATCCGATTGCCATACGATCACCCACTTGAACCACCCCCCCAACCACATCTTCCAGCACACTCCCGAATCCCTCCGCGATTGGTGCACCTCCGTCGGCATGCCCTTCTTCCGCGCCAAGCAGATCCTCGAATGGGTCTACGAAAAAGGCATCGCGGACCCCGCCCTGATGTCCAACCTCTCCAAACTGGACCGCGACCGCCTCGCCCGCGACATCACCTTCCTCTCCGGCACCACCCTCCTTCACCAGCGCGCCAGCGACGGCACCCAAAAACTCCTCATCGAATGGGATTCACCCGGCGAAGATCCTCCCGCCACCACCCACACCACCGCCGCCGAAACCGCCATCGCCGCCAACCCCGCCGCGGCACTCCCCACCATCCCCCTCGCCCAACTCAACTCCGCGGCCGTTGGCGGAGACCCCTCCCGCCAGACCGAGTGCGTCATGATCCCCTCGCAGGACATGGACGATGAGCACCCCGAGCCCTCGCGCTTCACCGCCTGCATCTCTTCTCAAGTTGGCTGCCCCGTCGGCTGCCGCTTCTGCGCCTCCGGCCTGGGCGGGCTGGACGCCAACCTCTCCGCCGGCCGTATCGTCGAACAGGTCTGGCGTTTAGGCCGCCTGCCAAATGTCCGCCGCATCTCCAACGTCGTCTTCATGGGCATGGGCGAGCCCCTCTCCAACCTGCAGAACGTCATCCCCGCCGTCCGCACTATCACCAGCCTCTGGGCCCTGGGCATCTCCGCCCGCAAGGTGACCATCTCCACCGTCGGCCTCCCCAAGGCCATCGACAAACTCGCCGAGCAACTCGACCTGCCCGTCACGCTCGCGCTCTCCCTCCACGCCCCCAACGACGAACTCCGCCGCCAACTCATCCCCTGGGCCGAGTACACCACCATCGCCGAACTCCTCGCCGCCTGTCAACGCTGGTTCGACAAGACCGGGCGCGAGATCACACTCGAGTACACCCTCCTCCGCGCCGTCAACGACCGCCCCGAGCACGCCCGCCAACTCGCCGAAGTCGCCCGCACCCTGCGGGCCAACATCAACCTCATCCGATATAACGAGGTCGCCGGCCTCCCCTTCGGCCGGCCCCAGGGGGACGATGTGCTCGCCTTCCAGAACATCCTGAGAGCCAAGAACCTCAACGTCCACATCCGCGCCAGCCGCGGGCGCGATATTGCCGCGGCATGCGGCCAACTCCGCCACGAAGCCGGTGGCGACAAGACCGACCGCAGACGAGTGTCGCGCACACCAGCCCCCACTCCCACCACCACCTGACATGACGCCCGCGTGTTCACCAGCAATGCTCGCCCAGTCTTTGCCTGTTGTTGCGCCACCGCCATTCGAGGCGTTCTCGACGACCCACGCCGCCGTGGCCGGACTCTGCTCCGCCATCATGCTCACGCTGGTGATCCTGGGCCTGCGCTCGCGGGGCACATTCCTTCTCACGAGGGTGACCAACGCGTGGCTGCTGATCGTGCTCATCGTTCAGACGGCCAACATCATCTTTTTCGCCCTCCCGCAGAACCTGCGGTGGGACACCAGCCTGCCGCTGCACATTTGTGACCTGGTCGGCTGGGTGGCCTTCTTCGCGCTCTGGATGCAACGGCGCATCCTCAGAACCATTCTGTACTTCTGGGGCCTGGGCCTCACCACCCAGGCGTTCATCACTCCCACCATCGACACCGGACCGGACACCGTCAAGTTCTGGCTCTTCTGGGCCAGCCACCTCACCATCGTGGGCTCCGCGATCTATGACGTCGCGGTCCTCCGCTACCGCCCCACCTGGCGCGACCTCGGCGTCATCGCGCTGGTCATGATTGGATATGGCATCATCATCATCCCCTTTGACCTCTCCTTCGGCTTCAACTACGGCTACATCGGGAACACCCGCCCGACTTCCCCAACCCTCATCGACCGCCTCGGCGACTGGCCCCTCCGCCTGCTCTGGATGTGGCTGATCTCTCACGCCTGCTTCCTGCTGCTGACCGCCACCTGGTACCTCCCTCGCTTGCTCCGCCCCCGACCCACGGTGCCCCGTACCAGCGTGTAGGTCGTCGCCTTCCCGTCTTCCCCGGTTTCGCTGACTCGCTCTCCCCCTCTTTCCCCTAGACTCGCGCTGCATGACCCTCCTCTGCCTCACCCTGATCATGGTCGCACTGGCCATCTCCCTCCCGGCCACCGCGATCGTGCGCACCATCAGCCGCCGAATGAACGCGTTCGACGCCGCCGGTGTGCAAGGACAAGTCAAGGATGCCCCGCGCCGCATCCCCAACACCGGCGGAATCGCGATCTATCTCGCCCTCGTGCTCCCCATCCTCGCCGGCCTCGCCTTCATCTGGTTCGCCGGCGAGGTCTCTCTGCCCGCACCATTCTCACGCCTCGCCGACCACGCCCCGGGCATCCGCGCGCAGACACCCCTCGCCCTCCTGCTCATCGCCTGCCTCACGCTCCTTCACATCATGGGACTCATCGACGACCGCAGGCCTCTCGGCCCTTTCAGCAAACTCCTGGTCATGCTCGCCCCTGCCCTCGCCATCGTGGTCTTCTCCGACACCCGCCTTCTGACCATGCTCGACGCCCGGGTCGGCGGCCCGTGGCTCTCCATCCTCCTTACCGTCCTCTGGATCGTCGTCGTCACCAACGCCATGAACTTCATCGACAACATGGACGGCCTCGCCGCCGGTGTCGCCGCCATTGCCTCCGCGTGCTTCCTGACGGCGACCCTCATCCAGGGCCAGTGGTTCGTCGCCGCGTGCCTCGCACTCCTGATCGGCGCACTCTTGGGCTTCCTGTTCTTCAACTCTCCGCCCGCCACGATCTTTATGGGCGATGGCGGGTCGCTCATCGTGGGATTCATGCTCGCCTTTCTCACCGTCCGCACCACCTACATCAACCCCGCCGGCCCGGCCCTCGCAGCCCCCGCCAACTGGTACGGCGTCCTCATGCCCTTCATCATCCTCGCCGTCCCCATCTACGACTTCATCAGCGTCTCCGCCATCCGGATCAGCCAGGGCCGGTCTCCCTTTGTCGGTGACCTGCAACACCTCTCCCACCGACTGGTTCGCCGCGGCCTGTCAAAGCCCCTGGCCGTTGTGGTCATCTGCGGGTTCACCGCCGCGACGGGTCTCAGCGGGGTCTTCCTCGGTCAACTCTCGCCGCCACAGGCCCTCATCGTCGGAGTCCAGACTGTCCTGCTCCTCATCGTTCTCGGAGTCTTTGAGTTCGGCTCTGACCGCGCACAGGTCCCGACCCAAGGCAGCCCCGAGTGACCGATTCCTCTCCAGCCGGCGCCGCCCTCTCGCGCCAGTCGCTGCTCGCCCTGAGCGTGCTCCTGGGCGCCGCCGTTCTCAAGGCAACCGTTTCGTTTGACCCCTTCCCAGGCTGGGGAGGTGACCCCACCAGCGTCGCCGCGCCGATTCTCGGCCTGACGCCGATCCTCTCAATCGCCCTCGACGCCGTCACCTTCATCGCCGCGGCCGCCGCCCTCCTCGCCCCCCACAACCGCACACCCCCGGCCTGGATGATCCTGTGCTTCGCTGTCGGCTCCGCCGCGGCAATCGCGCACGCCCGGTTCATCGACGGAGGCTCGCTCGACAACCTGGTGCTCAGTTCATCCTGGATCAGCGCCCTCGCGGCGGGCCTGGCCGTGTCAACCACGTGCCGGGAAGCCACGGCTCGCCGCATGACCGTCGCCGCGGTGCTCGGACTCATCGTCGCCCTTTCCGCCAAGGGCGCGGCTCAAGTCCTCATCGAGCACCCGCGCACCGTGCAGTGGTTCATGGATAACCGCGAGCAGATCCTCACCTCCCAGGGCTGGTCGCTCGACTCCACGATGGCCCGCAACTATGAGCGCCGCCTCCTGCAATCCGAGGCGTCCGGCTGGTTCGGGCTTTCCAACGTCTACGCCACTTTCGCCGCAGGGTGCAGCGTGGCGCTCATCGGATTGACCGCCGTCGCTTCCCGCCGCCGCGACTACCCCCACCGCCGGTTCGTTATCGCCGCCCTGGCCGCCGGTGCTCTCTGCGCTCTGACCGCCCTCACTCTGGCTGGGTCAAAGGGAGGTTTCGCCGCGGGCACCCTCGGGCTCGCCCTGCTCGCCCTCACTTGGCTGCTCACCAAACCTCGCCTTCGCCGCCTCGGCCCACGATTCGCAACCCTGCTCGGCCCCACCGTCGTCGCGGCCGCACTCCTCGCTGTTGTCGCAAGAGGCCTGATCGGCGAGCGGATCGGTGAACTTAGCATCCTGTTCCGCTGGTTCTACATGCAAGGCGCAGCCCGCATCTTCGCCAACAACTGGATGCTCGGCGTCGGCCCAGCGGCCTTCAAAGATGCGTACATGCTTGCCAAGCCCGCGATCTCGCCCGAGGATGTGTCCAGCCCGCACAGCATCTTCTTGGACTGGGCCGCGACCCTGGGCGTAGGCGGCCTCGCATGGGGCATGCTCCTGCTCACACTGGTCTGGGCCGCCGGAAGAAACCTGGCGCCCTCCGCTCCCACGACCCAACCCGAGCAACCTTCTGTTCCCGACCTCCGCACCGAACTACGCACCATCACGCTCACCCTCGTGATCCCCATGCTTTTCGCCGCATGGCTCGAACGCCCCGCCGCCACCCTCGATTCCACGCTCGTCCGCCTATTCGGAATGGTCGGCGGCGGCGTCATCGCCTCCGCCGTACTCATCCTGCTCCGCTCCCCCTCCCAGAGGGAGGGGCCACGGGTGGGGTCAAGCAGCCCACCATCCAAGCAACACGCCAACAACCCCGCGAACTCCCCCAGCCCGTCCGTCTTTCCCATAACCGCCGTCATCAGTGCCGCCGCCCTCGCCATGGCCGCCCACTGCCAGATCGAACTCACCGCGACAACTCCCGCCGCGCTCCCTTGGCTCTTCATCTTCATCGGAGTCGCCGCGGCAGGCCTCCCACATCATGCACTCGTAACTCAGCACCCGCGCCGCCTCACCCTCACCATCACCGGCCTCTTCACAGTGCTCGCGCTCTCGCTCTGGAGCGCCCTGCCCGCCACCGCGCGATGGGAGTTTGCCCTCCGACAAGCCGCGGCCACCGTCCGCGAACTGCCCGACCTGGCCGCACGCCAATCCACGCTCGCCGCGCAACGCTGGAAACCAACCCAAGATGGCGACTCACTGGAACGCCTCTCCGCCGACCTTTCTCGCCTCCTCGCCATCCCTGTGCCCGCCGCTCCCGAACCCATCCAGCGAGCCTTCATCGAACTGCAAGTCCGGCAAGCCGCCCTGGCCGCAGGCCACCTCCAGCAAGCCCTGAATCACGCCCCCACCCATTCCGCAACCGCCCACGCCCTCAGCAGCCTCTGGCTCGATTCGGCTTTTCGTGCCGCGGCATTGGGTCGCATCAAGGACGCCATCGCCCTGGCAGACAAGTCCGAGCAGTACGCCCGCCAGGCAATCGCCGCGGCCTCGCAGCACCCATCCGAATACGGCTGGCTCGGCAACGTCCTCCGCGCTCAATCCCAACTCCAATCAGACCCAAACAAACTCATGCAGGCCACGCAGGCCTGGGAGCAGGCCGCACAATCCGCCCCGCATGAACTGCTCTTCCCCTTGCAACTGGTCGATGCTTACCAACAACTGAACCAGTCTCAACGGGCCGCCAAGTGGGCCTCTCAAGCGCTCATAATCGACACCCAACTCCGCCTGGACCCCCTCAAACAGCTCTCCCAGGCTGAAAAAGACCGGCTCTCGCGTGTCGTTGAAGCCAGCGCCCGGCGCCCTTTCGGTACCCCCCCGCCTCCTTGATTCCCCTCCTTTGGCCGTTAACATTCCCTTCCCCTCGATAGACGCCGAGTTTCACCCCTCGGCCACGGCATCCAGGGGTTGTACTTTGGAGCGGCTATGGACGACGACGAGGACATCGCAGCCATCCAGTTTCCGGAGTTCGCCTGAAGGCATTCCGGCGCCGCCCGTTTCCCACTTGATCGAATCACTCCCGCCGACGGCTCTTCCTCCCCCACCGGGAGGGGACAAAGCCCCGGCATCTTCCCAGAACTGCATCCACGCAACCCCGCCTCACTCCGAGTGCGGGTAACCCGTGTATCAGCACTCACTCGCACCCGAGAGGATACAGAAGGTTCACATGGCTACCGACCTGGCACACGTCCGCAATATCGGCATCTGCGCTCACATCGACGCCGGCAAGACCACCGTCTCCGAGCGAATCCTGTACTACACAGGAAAGAACTACAAGATCGGCGAGGTCCACGAAGGCACCGCCACCATGGACTTCCTGCAGGATGAGCAGGAGCGCGGCATCACCATCCAGTCCGCCGCCACCACCTGCCCCTGGGTCCGCCACGGGATCGACTACAAGATCAACCTCATCGATACACCCGGCCACGTCGACTTCACCATCGAAGTGGAACGCTCCCTGCGCGTCCTCGACGGCGCCGTTGCCGTCTTTGACGGCAAGGAAGGCGTCGAGGCCCAGTCCGAGACCGTCTGGCGTCAGGCCGACCGCTACAAGGTCCCCCGCATCTGCTTCGTCAACAAGATGGACAAGATCGGCGCCAGCTTCGACTTCTCCTACCAGACAATCCACACCCGCCTGGGTGCCAACGGCATCGCCATCCAGTACCCCATTGGCACCGGCCACGACCACAAGGGCATCATCGACCTCATCACCATGCGCGCCTTCTACTTCGAGGGCGACAAGGGCGAGACCGTCATCGAGCGCGATATCCCGGATGAACTCGCCGACACCGCCATGAAGTGGCGACACATCATGATCGAGCGAATCTCCGAGCTCGACGACCACCTCATGGGCAAGTACCTCGCCGAGGAAGAGCCCACCATGGCCGAGCTCCAGTCCGCCCTCCGCGGCGGCACCATCGAGCGCAAGTGCTACCCCGTCATGTGCGGCGCCGCCCTCCGCAACATCGGCATCCAGATGCTCCTCGACGCCGCCATCGACTACCTCCCCAGCCCCCACGAAAAGCCTGAGGTCGAGGGCACCGACCCCCGCGATAAGGAAGTCAAGCTCACCCGCCCGCACGACGCCAAGGCCCCCTTCTCCGGCCTGGTCTTCAAGGTCGTCTCCGACCAGCACGGCGACCTCACCTACGTGCGCGTCTACTCCGGAACCCTCACCAAGGGAACCCGCCTCCTCAACCCCGCCAACGGCAAGAAGGAAAACGCCAGCCGTATCTTCGAGATGCACGCCAACAACCGCATCCCGCTCGACGAGGTCAGCGCCGGCAACATCGTCGCCATCGTCGGCATCAAGGACTCCTACACCGGCGACACCCTCTGCGACGCCGACGACCCCATCCTCCTCGAACGCATGTTCTTCCCAGAGCCCGTCATCTCCATGTCCATCGAGCCCAAGACCAGCGAGGACAAGCGCCGCCTCTCCGAGGCCCTCGGCGTCATCCGCCGGGAAGACCCCAGCTTCCGGTCCAACTTCGACGACGAGACCGGCCAGACCATCATCCACGGCATGGGCGAACTCCACCTCGACATCATCCGCACCAAGCTCGTCCGCGACATGAAAATCAACGTCGAGGTCGGCAAGCCCCGCGTCTCCTACCGCGAGACCATCACCAAGAAGGCCGAGTACATCCGCGGCCTCTTCAAGAAGCAGACCGGCGGTCGCGGCCAGTTCGGCGACTGCACCATCCACATCGAGCCCTACTCCGCCGAGCAGGCCAAGATCGACGAGGTGGACTTTGAGGACACCATCGCCGTCGTCAACGAAATCGTCGGCGGCTCCATCCCCAAGGAGTTCATCAAACCCACGATGGACGGCATCCGCCAGACCTTTATCACCGGCGTCAAGTACGGCTACCCCATGATCAACGTCAAGGCCACCCTCGTCGACGGCTCCTACCACGCCGTCGACTCTTCACAGGTCGCCTTCGAGCAGGCCGGCCGCCTCGCCGTCATCGAGGCCACCGAACGCGCCGGCCCCGTCCTCCTCGAACCCATCATGAAGGTCGTCGTCACCGTCCCCAACGACTACCTCGGCAACGTCACCGGTGATATCAACAGCCGTCGCGGCATGATCATCGACACCGACGACCGCGGCGTCGTCAAGCTCGTCACCTGCGAGGTCCCCCTCAGCGAAATGTTCGGCTACACCACCAGCCTCCGCGGCATGTCCCAGGGCCGCGCCAGCAGCACCATGGAGTTCCTCCAGTACCGCCAGATGCCCGCCGGAATGATGAAGGCCGTCCTCGAAGAACAAAGCGGCGGCAAGAAGTAACGCCGGTACGGCGCTCCCGCATTCGCCGCCGAGCGGCGCTCGTCAATAGCACCGGGCGGAAGCCCGGTGACAAACTACCTCACCGAACCTCTCCAAAGGCCCGGCACTCCGCCGGGCCTTTTTTCGTGACCGCTGCCCCACCCGTGTCCGTGGTAGTCTCACCCCCGTGTCCACCCACATCCCCCAGGACTTCCGCAGCGAGTACGACGCCGTCAGCCTCAAGTGGCTGCGACGCCGCTTCCTCTGGTTCAGCGGCCTCGCCGGCGCGGCCTCCCTCGCCATAGGAACTGCCCTCGCCGCCGGTGCCGGTTCGGTCTCGCCCAGGTTGCTCCCCTGGATCCTGGCAACCCTGGTCATCCAGGCCCTGGTCTGCCTCGTGCCATTCGTCCGGGCGCTCCGATCACGCACGCTGCCAACCCGCCAATCCCTCCTGCGCCGTGTCGGCCACATGCTCGCGGCAGTCCTGGTGCTCCAGATCATCCCCTCCATCGCCATCGCCTCATTGATCAACAGCATCGCCAGATCGCTCGACCTCATCGGCCCTCACGGGTCGCTCGGGCCGATCTTTGCGCTCCTCGGCCAGACGCTCGTGGTCCACCTCTTCGCGTCGTTGCTGGTCCCCTGGACGCCCCGAGAGGCCATCAAGCCACTGATCCCATTCCTGCTCTTCCTGCTCGCCATCAGCCTGGCCGCGCCGCTTTTCACCACCCAGGACGATCCCGCGCTCATGCTCGTCTTCATGCCCCTCGCCACCGCCGTCGGCATCCCTGGCGTCCTGGTCGCGTGGTGGCGACAGAGCCGCTTCAGCGAAGTGTTCACAAACCGCGCCGTCCGCACCCGTTACGCGGAGCTCTCCGCCGAGCTCTCTATGGCCCGCCGCATCCACGACCGCCTCTTCCCCCTCCCCATCACCGATGGCCCTCTCCGCGTCGAGTTTGCTTACGAGCCCATGCGCCAGATCGGCGGCGACATCGTCTACGCCCGCCGCTCCGCCGCCAACACCATCCTCGACCTGGTCCTCATCGACGTCACCGGCCACGGCATCGCCGCGGCCCTGGTCGTCAACCGTCTGCACGCCGAGCTCAACCGCATCTACGGCTCCAACGAAACCATCACGCCCCGCGACATCATCGACGCCCTCAACTCCTACGCCTGCCTCACCATGGCCGATGAAGGCTTCTACGCCACCGCCCTCTGCCTCCGCATCGAGCCGCCGCTGAAGAGACTGACCTTCTCCAACGCCGGACACCCCCCCGCCTTCCTCTTCCACGCTGGCATAAGCCGGCCGCTCGAATCAACCACCCTGCTCCTGGGTGCCGCCGCCGGGAGCCAGTTCGAACCCGCCCAGGCCTCCGTCCCGTTCGAGCCCGGCGATGTGCTCTACGTGTACTCCGACGGCGCCCTGGAAGCCAGAAACGCAGCCTCACGCATGCTGGGCCTGACAGGACTCGCAGACCTCCTCAAGGGTTCGCCATCCTCAGACGCCGTGGTCCGCCTGGTCCAGGCCTTCCGCGACGGCCCCGCCCAGGACGACATGCTGGTCGTCCGGATCGAACACCGCCCCCTTTGAGCCCCACCCGGGTGAACCCACACCCACTTACACCATTGATTCCGCCTGCGCGGCGGGTTTTTTCGCCTTCCCCCGCTCCCCGTCTTGCTCTTTGGCACTCCACCGTTTACGGTGTGCTTGGCACGTTTCCGTTCCCGTTCCCGCCGGAGCCCAGTTATGCACCGTTACCAGACCGTCCTGCTCTTCGGCGCCCCCGGTGCCGGCAAGGGAACCCAGGGCAAGATCCTCAACCAGGTCCCTGGCTTCTACCACCTCTCCTGCGGAGAAGTCTTCCGGACCATGGATGTCCACTCCGACCTGGGCCGCACCTTCTACGAGTTCTCCAGCCGCGGCGAACTCGTCCCCGACGAAATCACCGTCAAGATGTGGTCGCAGAACATCCACGCCCAGACCATCCTCAGCCTCTACAAGCCCAACCAGGACCTCCTGGTGCTCGACGGCATCCCCCGCAACGTCCACCAGGCCAAACTGATGGAAAAGCACATCAGCGTCCTCCTCGTCGTGCACCTGGTCTGCCCCGACAAGGAAGAAATGATCAAGCGCCTCCGCCGCCGCGCCCTCAAGGAAAACCGCGCCGACGACGCCCGCGAAGACGTCATCCGCAAGCGCTGGTCCATCTACGAACAGGAGACCTACCCCGTCCTGAACTACTACAAGAAGGGCATCATCCGCGAGGTCGAGGCCATGGGCTCCCCCGCCCGCGTTCTGCAGCACGTTCTCGAGGCCGTTGTACCCGTCCAGGAAACCCACTTCAACAACCCCGTGACCGGCGAGCCCGTCGGGTCAACCGAGGCTCCCGCCTCCGCCCGAAACGGTTCCGCCTCCAGCCAGCCCCCCGCCCCACCCAAGGCCCCGTCCAAGGCCCCGCTCAAGCTCCAGCCCAAGCCCAAGCGGCCCGCCAGCGCACCGCGGGGCAAGTAGATCCGTTTGCCCTCCGCGCCCGCAACCCGAGCGCACGCTCGTCCAGCACAACTCATCGGACCAACCGCCGACCGCGCATACCCTGCCCCATGCACCGGCGCGCCTTCACGCTCATCGAACTGCTCGTCGTCATCGCGGTCATCGCCGTGCTGATCGGCATTCTGCTCCCCGCCCTCGGCCAAGCCCGCCTGGCCGGGCGCGCCACAGTCTGCGGCGCCCGCCTTCAGCAAATGGCCATCGCCCTCACCGCCTACCTGAACGACTTTGACAACACCCTGCCGCAGAAAAAAGGCCCCCTCCCCGGCGGCGGCGAAGCCGTCATCGGCGCGCTGTTTGGCGGCAAGAAGGGAACGCTTCCTTTCTACGGAATCGACTCCATCGGCGCTGAAGGCCGCCCCCTCAACAAGTACCTCAGTGAAAGCGCGGTCCCCCCGGATGCCGACGCCGACAACTTCGACCTCCCCGCCTTCCGTTCCCCCGCCGACAAGGGCGCTGCCAACACCGGCGTCCCCATCCCCGGCCTGGATGCAACGCTCTCGATGTACGACTTCATCGGCTCCAGTTACACCCTCAACGACCACGCCCTCGACGGTGAACAGGCCGCCACCCTGGTCCCCCTGGGCGGCGGCAAGATGCCCTACATCCACAACCCCAGCGGAACCTGGGTCATCGGCACCCACCCCATCTACAACTACCAGGAAAACGGCGACCGCGGCATGCGCTGGTACAACAAAAACCGCGTTGAGGCCAACCTGCTCTTCCTCGACATGCACGTGAAAATCCGCGCCCACGTCCCCGACGGCGTCACCAACACCACCGACTCCTACACCTTCCTGCCGTAACCGGGTGCCGGGGGCCGAGAGCCCTGGCCACGTCCGCGTGGCTCTGTCCCACCGGCGGCTTCCGACTTCTTATACGGATCCCGCGAACTTCTTGCGCGCTGTTCGGCGCTTGTGAGGTAGCGCGAAGGCTATGGGCATGGGACACTGTGGTCAGCAAGGAGGCTGACCATGGAAGTGACCGTACGAGAGCGT
>Ga0163144_10004775_pt1 | contig 30388 bp, 27 predicted proteins | sample OliLak19BULKMAT1_FD_123175 | JGI IMG/M metagenome (GOLD analysis project Ga0163144, IMG submission 123175) | Freshwater microbial mat bacterial communities from Lake Vanda, McMurdo Dry Valleys, Antarctica - Oligotrophic Lake LV.19.BULKMAT1 | ecosystem: Environmental > Aquatic > Freshwater >... | reverse complement strand
TCAGGGGTCAGGGGTCAGGGGTCATCAGGCCCAGGCGTTCTCTGCGGTATTTTCCGCTCTGGACTCGTTCGACCCAGACGGGGTTGTCGAGATACCACTGGACGGTTCGTTCCAGTCCCGACACAAAAATTTGCTCAGGCTTCCAGCCGAGTTCTGACTGAATCTTTGAGGCATCGATCGCGTATCGCCGGTCATGTCCGGGACGATCCGAAACATATTTGATCAGTGACTCGCAGGGCGTGTGAGGCAGGCCGGGCCGCAGGCGATCCACAGTCGCGCAAATCATTTTGACGATGCTGATGTTTGTCTGTTCGTTGTTGCCGCCGACGTTGTAACACTCGCCGACTCGACCCCGTTCCAGGACAGCTTCGATCGCTGCGCAGTGGTCGTCGACGAACAGCCAGTCGCGCACATTGAGTCCATCCCCGTAGACTGGAAGTGGCTTACCCTCCAGTGCGTTGAGGATCATGAGCGGGATCAGCTTCTCGGGAAACTGATTTGGGCCGTAATTATTCGAGCAGTTTGTGATCAGGACCGGCAGACCATAAGTGTGATGGCAGGCTCGGACAAAGTGATCTGATGCTGCTTTGCTGGCGGAGTAAGGGCTGTTGGGTGAGTATGCCGTTTCTTCGGTAAAGAATCCGGTTGGGCCAAGTGACCCGTAGACTTCATCGGTCGACACATGCAGGAATCGGAAGGCTGCTTTCTGTGCGGGATCATCCAGCGCGGCGAAGTAGCTGCGAACTTCTTCCAGCATCCGGCAGGTGGCGAGCACATTCGTTTCGACAAAGGTCAGTGGCCCGTCGATGGATCGGTCAACATGGGACTCAGCGGCGAAATTCACGACCGCTGTCGGGTGATGCGTCTCCAGCAGTTGACGGACAAGCTGACGGTCACCAATGTCGCCGACAAACAGTCTGTGCCGGCCATGCTTTGCATCAGGGAGCGAGTCCTGATTCCCGGCATACGTCAGTTTATCGAGATTGATGATTCGGATGTCGCCGCGCGAGACGGCGCGGCGGACAAAGCAACTGCCGATAAACCCGGCCCCGCCGGTGACCAATAAAGTCTGCATCTTGGAATCAAATCATTTCATGTGTGTCGGAGTGAATCAAGCCATCTTGTCGGAAACACCGCACATTACAAGCACGAAGCACAGTCGTGCATGTCTGAAACCGATCAAACGATTCCAAGATCCCGATAAACGGCATCGTTCATCATGCGATTGCGCCGTTGGTGCTGGCCTTCGCCGCAGAATCCGTTCGCTGACCAGGCAACAACCAGCTGTCGGGCCGGGTCACAGAATCCGATCGAACACTGCGATCCGCCATGTCCGAATGTGAATTCGCTGCAAAGAGAACCAAAGCCGTAGGGTATTGTTTCCGGGACGTCGCGAGTCGAGTCGCAGATGACCCCCAGACCGAAGTCGAATTCGCGGGGCGTTTCAATGATCCCCGCGATACTCTCAGGCCACTCGGACTGCGGCCAGCCGGTCGCGGTCTTTGGAAATCCGGACTGATGAGTGAGCAGGTCGGATACCGTGACCGTGGCCTTGTCTGTCCCGCAGGATTGCTCCAGTCTCAGTCCACCGGCAATCCGCGTTCAATGCGGATGCGGCGGACTTCCGCAAGAACGCCGTCGACGATCGCCGAGTTTCGGGCGATCGCTATGAATTGAGTCCCATTGACCATCAGATTGACCAGCCACGTCACGACGGCCATCGTGAAATGCAGCGCGGAATCCGACAGTCCGAAGACGCCTTCCAGTGACACGGCTGTCGCCGGATCAGCGACAGCTCCGAATGAGCCCGTCGCGACGATCATCAGAAAACTGATCACAATCCCCGGCAATATGCCGTACTTGATCTTCTTGTTCTGACGGTGCCATTCCGGGGCGAGACTGTAAGCCAGCGACGTTTCTTCCAGCCAGCGCCCGGTTCCCATGAAATAGGTCAGCAGCAGAGCGTGGATCATGGTGACAGCGGTGAGTGCGCCGAGTCCGATGAGGATGTGCTGGCTGATGCGCGTGTTGACGAGGGGATCAAGCCCGTACCTGTACATCGGATCGCCGATTCGCCATCCGAGTACCAGCGATACAAGCATGATTGCGTTGGCAAGGATCGCCAGCGTCAAAAAGATGCGCTTCACAGTCGGGAGCCCGATCCGGAAATCATGGTGCCAATTCCATTGCGGTCTTCTGGTGCAGCGTCTGCTTAATTTGTGAGCCGAACCTCTTGATCTCCAGATCGAGCGTCAGGTCCAGATCGGACCTGACGATCCGTCCAAGGGATTTGTCGAACTGCACGATGCCGGTACCCTCGGACCGGGTGACGGTCAGCGTGATCGGCGCACCGTCTTTCGGCTGGACAGAAACGGAAGGCTTCATTTCGATAATGGCCATACCGGAAGTGGAATCAATGCCTTTGAATGTCAGGATGGAATTGACGCTCATCGTTCCGAACGGCATATCGATCTTCTGGCTGATCTCCCATGAGTCATTCGTTTTGACGGCCTTTTCGGGAAGTGTCACCGCCGACTGAGTCATCATCTGTTTCAGTACGTCTTCGTTGATGGCATCTCCTGCCGCACCGGACTTCGCCAGCTCGTCCAGCAGCGACTGCGGAACCTTGACGTCTTCGACCTTGCCTGTCGAAAGCATCGTGACGCCGAACTCCTGTCCGATGATCTTCTTGAAAACCTCTACCATCGATTTGACCAATGGTGATTCCGGTACTTTCCCGTCGCTGGAATCGAACTGAACAGTTCCAAATGGACCGCCCTCGGACTTCATCTGAACTCGTTCGACGACCTGAGCCATCTGGGCACTGCCGTTAGAAGCGACCGTGCCGACTTTCCAGACCATGTCCATCTTCTGATTTGTCGTCATCGTCTGCTTCTGTCCGCCGAGAGCGATCAGCATGTCGGTGTTCTGGGTGACGACATATTTCAGCGTCTCCCCGGTCTGAAACTTCCACGCCAGCGATTCCTGTGCAGTGGTGAGCGGAGCAGCAAGGGCCAGCAGGCCGACAATCGAACAGACTGCGATCGAACGTGACAGCATCAGAGAGTTCTCCCGATGAATGGGCGGACGGCTTATCGCCCGAATGGAATTCTGAGTGTAATAACAGAGCGATTCGAATCGCCACACAGCTGCGGAGCATATCAAATGCGTCCACCCGGGCAGAAGACCGATTGGCAGGCTGCGGCGAATGCTCTGATTCGGGAAGTCCATCGCACGACCTCAAACAGCTTTCCGAACGCCAACCGTCAGCAGCAAATTGGCCCAAAGTGCCTGATCTCCGGTTTGGATCGTCAGCACATGATCGCGGGAGTCCACCGCATCGTAAAACTCCCAGCGAGAGATCGGCTGGAGCTCAATCGACAACCCGGCGGTCGTGAGAATTGAACGGTACTCATTCCAGACCGGCGGATCATGAGGCAGACAGTATGGATCATCAGTCGGCATCCCCATCGTACTCACGGCCTCCACTGGAATCGCCGTCAGAAGTACCTTCAGCACCTGCGAAACGGTCACGAGTCCGGGAGCAAGATTGAGACTGACCAGCTCGGCCTTCGGGCCGATTGCGGACGAAGCCGGATAGTTGCCGTCCGCTATCAGGATTTTTGCACTGTGTCCGGCGCGGGCCAGAACTTCGGAGATTCTCGGATGGATCAGTTCGGAATAGAGCATGGGAGTAGGGAGCATGGGAGTAGGGAGTAGGGAGTAGGGAGTAGGGAGTAGGGAGTAGGGAGTATGGGAGTAGGGAGTATGGGAGTAGGGAGTAGGGAGTAGGGAGTAGGGAGTAGGGAGTCAGCCGTTTTCCTGTTTGGGTTTCGGGGGCCGGAAGTAGCGTTTGGATTCGTTGACGGCCGTTCTGCGCGTGGTGAAACGGACAAGCAGACTCATGAGGTAATTCTTCCAGCCGGGCACAATGTACTGTCGACGTTTCTCCATCGCCCGCAGTGCAGTCTTCACGACTTTCATCGACGATTGTGACGTGTGTTTTTCCAGCCAGCCAGGAGCCCCCGCGAGATCAAAGAACTCCGTCCTGGTTACGCCCGGACACAATGCCATCACTGTGACACCGCGGCTGCGGGCTTCGGACCAGAGCGCCTCGCTGAAATGCAGAATGTACGATTTGCTGGCGGAGTAGGCTGCCATAAAAGCGACTGGCTGAAATGCGGCCTGTGACGAAAGATTAATGATTGCTCCGTGCCCCTGCTGAAGCATTCCGGGGAGTAACCGATACGTCAGATCCGTCAGTGTCATCAAGTTCAGATTCAGCATCTTACGGACGTCTTCAGCTGTCGTGGATTCAATCTCCCCGATCAGTCCGACTCCAGCGTTGTTGACGAGCAGCTCAACCTGAACGCCCAGCCGCTTGATTTCTTCCGTCAGTCTTCGACCGGCTTCCGGTTCTGCGAGATCAATCGCCACGATATGGCAGCGCGTTCCGTGTCGAGTGTTCAGCTCGGTCGCCAGCTCACTCATCTTCTCCTTCCGCCGCGCAGCAAAGATCAGATGCATCCCTCGTCCGGCAAGTTGCGACGCAAACTCAGCTCCGATGCCTGACGATGCACCCGTGATCAATGCCCAGCGGTCGTTGTAACTGTCCAGCACGAAGGAAGACTCAGTGGATGATGATCGGAACCGCCGGGTGAAGTTTTTCGCAGGACGGGTCTCCAGGCCCGTCCAGACACCGCGGTTGCAGTCGGGACCGGTCTGGAGACCGTCCTGCGGAACGCAACGCTTTGTAGATTGGCGATGCATCAGAGCAGCGTTCCGAGCGGAGGGAGTCTAAGATGACGTTCATCAACACTCAATCGGACTCATTGACCGAATCTTCATGCACTCACTGTCTCGCAATCAGATCCGCAAGGTGGACGCAGACGCAATCGCGGAGCTTGGCCTCCCGAGCCTGCTGCTGATGGAGAACGCCGCACGAGGCGTGTGCTCGGCAGTGATTACCGATGGTCCATGGCTGTCCATTACGATTCTGTGTGGACCGGGGAACAACGGCGGAGATGGTCTGGCGGTCGCCCGTCTGCTCGCGGCCTCCGGGATCATCGCCGTGACGCTGCTGATTCACGGCGGGAAGAATCTCTCGGCAGATGCAGAAGCGAACCTCCGATTCCTGACAAAGTCCGGTCTGACTGTCGAATTGCCGGACACGGTTGAGGTTGCTCGCAGGTTGGCGGAACTCGGGCCGCGCGACTTGATCATCGACGCCCTGCTCGGGACGGGTGTCCGCGGCCTCGTGGCCGACTCGATTGCCGCAACGATCGAGGCGATCAATCAGTCAGCCGCGAAAGTCATCTCAATCGATGTTCCCTCGGGCCTCGATTGCGACCTTGGCACACCCTGCGGCGTCGCTGTTCGGGCTCAAAAAACAGTCACATTCGTTGCCCTGAAAGACGGATTTCTGAAGCCAGCGGCCGCCGAATACACGGGCACTGTCGAAATCTGTCATATCGGAATTCCACAGATCTGGCTGGATGCCTGGTCCGCGCGTCCCTAGTCAAAACCAAAGTGCTCGAAACGTACGCAAAGGCGCTGGAGCAATTGAACGCCGCCTCGGACGCTGCGGCACGCAACGAACAGCAATTGAGGCTCATTCGCGATGCCCCCGATGCCTTGCAGACGCTGAAAGTAGAACTTGCGAAGCCGGTATCCGAAAGTCCTGAGCTATCGCAGAAATGAACTAACACGCTAGAACAGCCACACGTGCGGGATGACTGTCACGGCAACGGCGAAGTACAGCAGGTCGAGTGGGATGCCGATGCGGAGGTAGTCGGTCATGCGGTAGCCGCCGGGGCCGAAGACCATCAGGTTGCATTGATAGCCCATTGGCATTGCGAAGCCGGCCGAGGCGGCGATGAGGATCGCCATTGCGAAGGGCATCGGGCTGACATGCAGCAGCGCGGCGGCTTTGATCGCGATGGGGAACATGAGTTGAGCCGCCGCGTTGTTGGTGATCATCTCGGTCAGCAGCATCGTGGCGAGGTACATCGCGGCCAGTCCGAACCACGGGTGAGCGCCCAGCCGTTGCGAGCCATCCACGAGTTGCCGTGCGAGGAATTCGGCCGCTCCGCTCAAGTCCATCGACCGGGCGATGCCGAAAGACGCGCCGATCGTGATGAGCACTCGCAGGTCGAGGCTTTGCCGAGCCTCGGTGCCGGTGCAACAACGCGAGAGGATCATGCCCGCTCCCGCCAACAGGGCGGCGGTGACCATGTCGAACCAGCCGGCTGTCACCATCGCGATCATCGCCAGCAGAGTCAGCACGGCGATCAACGATCGTTCGTGGCGTGGCGGGGCGGAGTTCTCGATGTTGCTCACCAGAAAGAAGTCGCCGGAGTTTCGCATCCGCTGTGCAAACGAGCGATGGGCTTCGAGCAGCAGCGTGTCACCCGGTCGCAGGACGATGTCGCCGATCTTCGCGCGGATACGCTCGCCGCTACGAGCGACCGCCAGCACCGCCGCGTCGTATCGCGTTCGGAATTGGCCGTCACGAATTGACCGTCCGGCGAGCGGGCAGCGATCGGAAACGACCGCTTCGATCAAGCAGCGTTGCAGACGCGGTTCGTTGAGCTTGAAGACCTGATTCGTTGCCGGAACCAGTCCGCGAATCCGCTGCAAATCGACGACGGACTCGACAATGCCGACGAAAATCAGCCGATCATTCGCTTGCAGCCGCTCGTCCGGGGCGACGGCGGGCAGGATTCCGTCGTCGCGTTCGATCTCGGCGAGGAACAATCCGGGAAGATGCCGCAAGCCCGCCGCTTCGATGCTTTTCCCTACCAGTGGACCGCTTGATTGCACGATCATCTCGACTGTGTATTGCCGCGGATCGTCAGCCAGATTGATCGCCGGATTGCGATCGGGCAGCAACCAGCGGCTCATCACGAAGATGTAGATCAGTCCCACGACTGCCGCCGGCAGGCCCACCCACAGCGGCTCGAAGAAACTCAGTTCGGGCAGGCCCTGCTGTTTGAGCAGGTCGCTGATGATGATATTCGTGCTGGTCCCAATAATCGTCAGGCAGCCGCCGAAGATCGAAGCGTAGCTCAGCGGCAGAAACAGCTTTGATGGGCTGAACCGGTGCTTTCGGCAGAGGTCACTGACAATTGGCATGAACATCGCCACGACCGGCGTGTTGTTGAGAAACGCGCTGAGCACCGTCACGGGCAACAGCAACCGCACCTGCGCCGAAAACAGCGACTTCGGCTGCCTCAAGAGCATTCGCGCCACTGCCGCGAGCGCCCCCGTTTGCACTAACCCAGTGACGACCACGAACAGCGAACCGACGGTGACAAGCACCTTCTCGCCGAACCCCGATACAGCCAGCTTCGGTGTCGGCAGCAACGGCGATCCCGTTGCCTCGCCCACCGCCATGAGAACTGCCAGGCAACCGATGCTAGCCCAATCTGCGGGCCAGTTCCGAGCCAACCCGTAAACGAGCGCAGCGACAACTGCCAGCACGAACCATCCTTCCCAAGTCATGTGAATCCTTCATTCCAAAGCGAGGGTGGTCTTGATTTGACGAGTTCGAATTTCGGTAGTGGCTCCCATGAGCCGCCCCGTGGATCGCAAACGTTTTTGACCCAGTTCCAGGAACTCTGGAATCCAACGCAGAGGACCGAGAAACACGGTGGGCAGTTTGCGGCGGCTATTCATGAAATCGTCCAGGTTCTGTTTCGATGGGCCGTTCGCTCTCCCGAGTGGCGAAAACTTTCTCCGCCGTCAACCCGAGTGTACGCAGTTTCGAACGCAGCGTGGGACGGCTGAGTCCGAGAAATGTGGCGGCCTTGTTTTGCTGGCCCCCGGCTTGAGCCAAGGCCCGCAACAGCACGCCACGGTCGAAGAATTCCAAGGCGCGACGGTAAACATCGGATTCACCGCTGGCAAAAGCCGAGTCGAGGAACTGCGTCAGCGCGGTCCAATCGCTCGATGACGTCGGTAGGATCGATAATGGCAAGTCGCCCGTTTCGAGCGATTCGCGGTCGCTCGGGAGAAGGGAAGAGGAATCCATTGACTCGACGGCGTGGAGTTCGGGCGGCAGGAATTGAGGAAGCAGCACAGCACCGGCTGACACAATCAACGCCTCACGCAAAGCCGATTGCAGTTCACGAATGTTTCCCGGCCACGAGTAACGTTGCAGCAAGTTGAGTGCGTCGGGCGAGATCGACTGCACGCTGGTCCCAAGTTGTCGGTTCAGTCGAAACAGGAAATAGTGCGATAGTTCGGCGATGTCTTCGCTGCGTTCACGGAGCGGCGGCAGGTGAATCGTCATGCCTTTCAAACGGTAATACAGGTCGCGGCGGAAGCGGCCTTGCTCAATCAACGTGTCGAGAATTTGATTGGTTGCCGCGATGACGCGCACATCGACACGCACAGTTTCGTTTCCACCGACGCGCTCGAACGATCCTTCCTGGAGCACACGCAATAATTTGACTTGCACGGCGGGCGGCATGTCGCCCGCTTCATCAAGAAACAGTGTGCCGCCGTGACATTGCTCGAACTTGCCGACGCGGCGACGGTCAGCTCCGGTGAACGCGCTCTTCTCGTGGCCAAACAGTTCGCTTTCCAGCAGGCTTTCGGCGATGGCACCACAGTTGATTGCCAGAAAGGGCTTCTCGGCACGTCGGCTGTGTTGATACATGGCCCGTGCCACGAGTTCCTTGCCGGTACCGCTTTCCCCGAGGATCAGTACGTTGACGTCTTGCGGTGCAACTCGGCCGATCTGCTTGCAGATCAGCTGCATGGCCGCGCCGCCACCGATGAATTGTTCGGGGGACTCCGCGGCGTTGATGTCCTCGATCACAGTCTGCACGCGCATCAGCCGGCTGATCTCAAGCGCCTCGTTGACCACTTCGCGCAGTCGTGTGAAGTCGAGCGGCTTGACGAGATACTCGAACGCGCCGAACTTCATCGCTTCGATTGCTGTGTCGGTTGTGCCGTGTCCCGTGATGAAAATGACCAGCAGCTTCGGGTCGATGAGCCGCAAATCGTGAAAGACTTCCAAACCCGAGCGTTGGCCCAGGCGAATGTCGAGCAACACAACCTCCGGATGCTCCTCTTCCACGAGTTGCAGTGCAGTGCTGGCGTTCTCTGCCGACAACAACCGCAGCGGTTGATCGGCAAACACCTGGCCGACCGTGAAATGCATGTGCGACTCGTCGTCAACCAGCAACAGACTGGGCATGAGAACCTACTCGCAAAGTGGAAACGTGATCCAGGGGAAGTTCGATGGTCAACGCGGCACCTCCACCGGGACGATTCTCGGCCAGGATGCGCCCGGAATGATTCAACATGATCCGCCGACTAATCGCGAGGCCCAACCCCGTTCCCCGATCCTTCGAAGTCACGAACGGCTCAAACAAACGTGGCAATACGTTGTCGGGAATCCCGACTCCGGAGTCCTCGAAGCAAACGCGAACCACCGCCGCCGCTTCGTCTGTCACGAGATGAACGTCGAGCGTGCCGCCAGCAGGCATGGACTCGACGCCATTCAGCAACAAGTTAATACAGACTTGGTGCAATTGCTCGGCGTCGGCATTCACCCAAACGGGGACATCGGCGAGATGTGCCGTCAGGGCCACGCGGTTTTGTCGAGCATGGCCTTCGATGAGATTGACCGCACGCCGCACGATCTGCCGCAGGTCGTGCCGTGCTCGCTGCAACTTCGACGGCCGCGCGAAGTCGAGCAAGCCTTGAATGGTCGATTCCATGCGGCTGATTTCCTCCAGCACGACTTCAAACGTCTGGGGGGGCATGTCCCTTTGCAATCGATGTTGCATGGTTTGAACCAGGAGCTTGACCGACGTCAGCGGATTACGCAGTTCATGCGCGACTCCGGCCGCCAGTTCGCCGACCGCCGCCAATCGCTCCGCACGCATGGTTTCGCTGCGAGCTTGATGGAGTTCTTTGACGATGCCACGCATCCGATCCGCGATCACGTCCAACTGCCGTTGTATCGCGGGAAGATCGGCATGGGTCGTGACCTCCAGGCGTCCCACTTCCTGTTCCAAATCTCCCGCCACCGCTTGCAGTCGTACGCTGATGCGCGTGATGGACCGATGCAATTGACCGGCCAGGCGAAAGCCCAGCAGTAGTCCCAGGCCCGGCCCGATGATCAGCATGACGGCTCGGCCCCACACAACCCACGCGGTGAATTCCTGGCGGCGACGCGAAGACTCACGCATCATCTCCTCGTTGAGCCGTAGAAGCTCCTCACTTGGCTGTGTGATATGCGGTACCAACGGCAAGAGTTCGGCCAATGTCGCTTCATTCGTCGCCATATCGCTGGTCGTGGCCCGCCACCGCGTCGAATAATCGTCGAACCCTTCACGAATGCGTTTCACCAACGATTGCTCTTCCGCCAATCTTGCTTCAGATTCTGCCGCCAGCAATGACCGCTCGAATTGAGATTCCAGCTCTTTCAGCATTTCATCCGGGATGCGTGACCGGTCGCGCGCCGCCTGCAAGACCACTGACTGCATTTGCCATACGATCGCCTGCATCTCATTGGCGGCGCGAATCGACGTGACGTTTTCCGCCAGAACGCGGTCCAATGCGCGGCTCTGCCAAGACAAGAAATACGATGATGCCCCGCCCACGATCAGCCAACACAAGCTGACCACGACGGCCGGCGCGATGATGCTCTTCCACATGGTCACTTCCGTGATGACTCCGCCGAGTCACTGCGTGTAATACACCAGGATCAATCCGCCCACGACGATAGCGATGACCAACCAGGCATCCGGCTCGATGAACTTGCGACGGCCTTCGACATGGTAAAGTTGTCCCATAATCGCTGTTTGCGCGGCGAGGATCGCGGCCAGGCAGGTGATGCCATGGCCTGCGGCGACCGAAGCCATCAATGCCCCGGGATGCACAACGTCGAGTGGCACCATGAGCAGCATGTTGAACGAGTTGCTTCCGAACACGTTGCCAATGGCCAGGTCGAATGCCTTCATGCGAATGGCCGCCAACGATGCAACAAACTCCGGCAATGACGTGCTGAGCGCGACAAGGGTCGTGCCGACAAAGGTCCGTCCCAGACCGGTCGCGTTCGCGAATTGCTCGGCTGAATGTGCCATGAACGGGCCAACCACCAAAATCGCCGCTGCGGCTACGACAAACCACAGCACCGCCTTCGATAGCGACTTGGGTGGTTCGTGAGCTTCATTCACTGCAACTGCCGCTTCAGCAACTGCGGCTTGCTGGTCGTAGTAAACGATGCGCACGCCTCCCATATACGCCGCAGCGACCAACAGCAGTGCGGGGCTGATCCCCAGCAGCGTCACATTGCCGATCATCGGTCCCGTCAGTAACGACAATCCCACGAGTGCAGTCAGAGCGACGCTCATGCTGCCCGACAGGGCATGTCCCGCCGCACGGCGAGACAACATGTAACCCTTCGCGTGATGAGTCAGATCCAACACTGCAAGAATGAGCAGATTGAACAGGCAACTGCCCAGCAAATCACCAATCGCCAAATCGGGCGCGCCAAGCCGAATCGCCGAGATGTCGACTGTCAATTCAGGGAGAGAAGTCGCTCCCGCCAAAAGCACGCTGCCGACCAGCAATCGACCGAGCTTCGTCAGTTCGGCAATCGTGTCGGCACATTTTGTAAGGACCGTTCCGGCCACCACAATCACCGCCGCACACACGACGAATTCCAGTAAAATCGTCAACATGTCCATGAATGTCATTCATTTCTTTGATCGAGACGACTTGGAGGTCGAGAGCGTTCATAACATCTCGTGGACGGCGTCTCACATCGGGAATGTACGGTCACTTACTCATGATCCAGCTGCTCCGCGTTGATTTGCAGTTCCTGGCAGGCGTGAATGTACGATGAAGCCGACCATGCCTGAAAGCATTTTCCCATAGGCCGACCGGTGCGGCTGTGGACCCATTCGTTGAATTCCCAGTCCTGGTTTTTGCCGAGCCGATTGACCTGCGCCAGCTTGACTAATTCGTGACAAGCAACTTCGTAAAGGCCGAGTCGATGAATAAACCGGACCCACATGCCGCCGATGAACGGCCAGATTCCGCCGTTGTGATAGTGTCCGGGCAGGTTGAGCAGGTTCACAGTGTAGTAGGGACGCCAGTCCGGATCACCTGCCTGCACTGGGGGATAGAGGTTTACAACCGGGTACGGTTCGTTAATCCCGACGCCCCACATGAATTTGAATGCGGTTCGTGCGCGGTCGGCATCCAGCACGTTTGAGATGAAGGCTTGCACATTGCCCAGCACGTCACAGCGCCAGTTGAAACTGAAGGGCGTGAGTTCGGCCAGCAGATAGCTGGCGTCACCCACGGAGGATTGTTGCTGCGCGAAGCCAAATCGCTCGGCGGGAACACCGGCAACGGATTGTGTCGAGGGCCAGAAAGTCGCCAGGATTCTGCTGCGAATCGCCTGTGAACGGCGCAGGCACTCGGATGCGGCGTCGAAATCCTTCTGCAACTCGAGCAACCGACCGTAGGCGACATTGGCACGATACCAAAGCACTTCGTCATAGAGAACGTGGTAGCTGCGGCCGAACAAGTCTGTCCAGTCCCCGGCTTCGGGGATTTCGAGCAGCAGGTCATTGTTGCTGTCGAGTGCGCCGAGCCAGTCCATCACCCGCTGCAGGCGTCCGGCATACTCGGCGAGTAATTCGAGGTCACCGGTTTTTCGCACGTAGGCATGGAACGCGACGACGGCCCACAGCGCACTGTCGATGGAACAGATGCCGCCCACTCCGCTGTAGTCGGGCGTACCGTCGTCGATACGCACGTTCGCAGGCATCTGGCCATTGGGTGCGAGATGATCGAAGAGCGTCCGCAACGTGGCCTTCTGCGCAGCGCGGATATCGGGATCGTTCAGTTCGATGGAGCCAACGATGGTGATGGAGCCGTCGCGAGCCCAGACACTTCTGTAGTTGATATCGGTGCCGGTGACTTCATTGTCAGCCAGCGAACAGGCGGAAAAACCGAGCGGAGTGATGTTCTTGCGAAGGGCAAGCAGTGCATGACGATAACCCGTGGTGATGAGGCTGCGATCCTCAGACGTGAGCGAGCCGAGTGCCGCTTCGCTGAATAACATGCGCAAAGTCGGGTCCATTTGCTCCGCGCTCAGCGCCGAAGCCGCCGGCTGGGGTGCGGAGGGAATCACGCCAAAATGTTCCAAGCCCTCAAGCACCCCGTCGGCGATCACGCGCGTGGCGTTGAACGTGGATACCTTAACCACCGCTTCGATAAGTTCGGGCTGAGCGTTTTCCACCACGATGCCCCGTACGCCGGGGAGGAGGAACATGCTGGCGTCGTTTCCGGTATCACCGGCCACGAGGACGTTTCCCAGGGGCACGTTGATGTGTCGGCACAACCAATCGAGCGCGCCACCTTTGGTGCTGTTGGCGGGAAGCACGTCGACGTCACGCGCGCTCGAATAGACGACACAGACGTGGAGGCCAGCGTCAACGAGTTGCTGCTCCAAAGCGGCAATGGTTTCGGGCGTTGCCCGAGGCAGATACCAGCTCGACTTGTAGAGGTGCAGGAACTGCGGTGGCTGCCGCGTGACTCCGGGAAATGATCCGACGATGGCCTCGATCTTTCTCAACTGCCACCCGGCGCTGAACTGCTGGCTGAACTCATTCAACGGTCGTTTTCGCCGCCCGTCGTAAATCTGCGTGCCCACACCGCCGATGATGAAATCCGGCCACGGCAACACTCGCGTAGCCAACAAATCAATCACATCCTGAACCAACCGGCCTGAAGCGTAGCCCAGCAGCGGACGGGAGTTCTTCGGCAACTCTTCCCAGGCCGTCTTGAATCGGCGCGCGGCTTCCGGGTTCCCCAGCAGCGTGCCGTCAAGGTCGGAGCAGAAAAACTGAATCGGTGTTTTGGCAATTGCGGCTTCGGTTTGCATCAGTTAGAGCTTAACTGAATGTGTGGCGGGTGTCGTGCCCGGCAGCGTGCATGCTTTTTTCAATCGGCGTCGCTCCGAGGTTCGTCCCATTCTGTGTCCGCGAGCACGAGTGCGGCACCCGGGCGCTGTTCGACCGTGGCGATGAGTTGTTGTGCAATACCAGTCCAAGTGAAGAGGCTGCGCGCCTTGTGCGCACCCATCCGCGCCATGCGCATGCGCAGTTCGGGATAACGGAAAACGTTCAGCATTGTGATACCGAGGTCTTCCTTGTCGAACGGATCAGCAAAGAGCGCGTGCCTGCCAAATGTCAGCGCCCGGTGCAATCCGCCGTGGACGGTCACCACAGTCGGCGTGCCCGAAGCCATTGCTTCGATGGCCGTCATTCCAAACGGCTCGTAGCGGCTGGAGAGGACGAACAGGTCGGCGGCGCGGTAGTAATCGGCCAGTTGATCGTCGGGAATGAAATTGCCGAACTGTACCTTTTCCTGAAGGTGCAATTGTGCGGCCAGCTCCTTGAGTTCGCCAAGGATGTCTTCTTCGAGCTTCGTCGGACTGGTTCCACCGATGGCCAGATGCAATACCGCCTCAGGTTCCCGTGCCGCCAATACCGAGAAGCCCTGGATCAGGAGGTCGTAACCCTTGTTGCGAGCGAGCCGGCCGATGGCCATGACAACCTTGCCCGAAAAGCCAAGACGTTGCCGGATCGCGTTACGGCTCCCCTCACCGACCGGAAAGAACCGGTTGTCATCGTGGCCGGGCGGAATCATCTGGCACTTTTCGGCCGACACCCCGTAGTCTTGTACGAGCAAATCCAGTTGTTGAGATGTCGTGGCGACCACAAAATCCACGACTGCATAGAGCCGACCTTCCTGGACGATGCGTTCTGTAAAATTGTATTGCCTCTCGAATTTCGCCCCATCCCCGGGGTAGTCGTTTTCCATCCGACGCTTCTTCCAGAGGCCCAGTGAATGCGGCGTATGCACGTGCGGCAGGTTGAGCGCCTCGCTCAATTGCTGCCCGGCCATGCCTGCGTCCCAGTAGTGGGTATCGATGAACTCGTACGTCAGCCCGTGTTCCTCGATAAACCGGAGCGCATGCGCGCTCCATTCCGGCAGATACTGGCTGAGATATTCCTTGGGGATGAACTCCCTTCCTCCGCAGGGCATGCGGATGATGCGCACCTGCTCGGCGACAGGCTCCACCTCCGGTTGGTCTTCGAACTGGCGCGTCCAGATGTCCACTTCATAGCCGAGTTGCGCAAGTTTCTTCGACAACTCCAGCACATACACCACCTGCCCGCCGGTATCCGCAGCGCCCAGCGGCGGGTGCGCCGCCACGTAGCCGTGAGTAGACACCATCGCGATCCGCGACCGTCCCGAGTTGGCAAACAGGCAGTCTTCGGGTTGCGTGGTTAAGGTGGCAAATGCCGCCTCGCGGGCCGCACCAGCAGATTTGAATTGATCCATCGTTCGGTCCTGACAGGTTGCTTCACAAACTCTGACAAACTCTCGCATTCGCTGATGCGGGGCATTCATTCTCTGTGGGAGATCAGCAGGGCAATGACTTCCCACCCCGCAGCGTGAGCGAGGTGGAGTGGTTCGAGCAGCTCCCACTCACGCTGCGGGCAACGGGGCAAGAGAATCCCTCGTCAACCCAAGACCTGGCTGTCAAGTGGCTGCGGTTTCCAGGATTGATTCATCTGTATGAGCCAACCCAGGAGGGAACAGCAGTTCGTGAGTGGCGGTGTGGGCAATCGTCGGAGCGACTCCCACTGAACAAGGCGCGACCGCGACGAGATCATCCAACGAGGCTCCACATGCGTTCGCGGCACGTGACCATGTGGCGGGCTTGCGATCCACGAGCAGCAAATCACTCGGGCCAAGCCCACAATCCAGCAAGCCCTCCCGCACCGCTTCGCGATGTTGAGACGAGGAACTCCGCGGCAACCAGCGCAAGATGGCCGACCATGTCGATCGACGCGGCGGCGAACCGAGTTCAATTAATTCCAAAGTCGCATCGAACCGTTCTGACCAGTGGCCTCCCCATGCGATCAACTCGTCCCGGTGAGCATCATTCCGAGTGGCGACGACGACTCGCTTCCATGGTTCGGCATTCGTCGGGCAAATCAGCCAAGGACATTTCACCTCGGACCATAGCGTTCGTAACGGCACAAACTTGCCCTTTTGATCAAACAGCGTTTCACGACTCACCACCATGAGGCCAACGACGTTGGCCAGCATCGCAGCCGTGTGTCTTAAAAAGGTATCAGATCGTGCCGTTTCGCACTTCAGCCCAAAGAACGCTGCATCCTGTCGGCAACGAGCGAGAAACTGCTTGGCCACCACGACATCGCTTCCACCGAGCAATACCGACAACATCGACGACTCTTGTGATAGAAGCCCCCCATCGGGAAGCCCGCACGAGCAGCCGACGGCGAGGAATGCGTCTGCACTGCGAGACACCACCACAGAGACTTCTCCCGACTTGAGGCGATGAGCCAACTCGACCGCACGAGCGACAATTCGGCCGTCCGTCTGTGGGCGATCCGTCAGTACGAGAATTCGCGCCATGAGTGCCTCGCTTTCGTTCGAGTTGGAGTCGGATCCTGCAGCAATCGTCAAGCAACCAGTGTGCCATCCCCAATTTGCCCGAAAGTTAGCAGGGGCAACTTTTTCTCCGCTCGAACAGGCGCGTCCGAGGAAAGAATCTTTCCTCCAGGGCAATCGTTCTGCCGTAAAGTTCGATCTGATCAACTCTCGGCCTGAATGCACCTTTGCCCGTGCATGAAGCCCGATTGTTTGGAATACACGCAGATCAACCGAGTGCTGCAACGACATCCTCCGGATGGATCGCTTTGCCGTCGCGATTATGGCACGACGATTGCCATTCATTTTTTTGCCGTTGACTCTCGGCACCCTTACTGTGGGGAGGTCGTCCTCGGCGTGACTCTGACTCAAGAATGGCGGTCAGCGTCACGCTGGCAGTTGTCCAGGCGGAAGCATCACTTGTGGATTGTTCGATGTTGACGAATTACATTGCCAGCCGGAATGGCTACATCAACCTCGATATCAACCTCGATAGTTTGGGGGTCAACATTCGTGCCGTGAGGTGCGCTGGCGATTCCGTGAACTTGGAAGTGATCGCACCCCCGATCGCAGAGGTGCGGCTTGCCGAAGACGTTTTCCCTCAAGATTCCTGCAATGAGGCTCAAATGTCTCCCGTCCGAATTCTCTTGGCGGGTCCGAACAACTACCGCTGGCGTTCATATCACGAGATGCTCGATCTCGCCGGATTCTCCTCGCAGTTCACGAGCAGCGGTCTTGATTGCGTTGCCGCTCTGCGTACGTTCCAGCCAAATGTATTGGTGATCGATCCCAATATCCCGTGGGGCGGCGGCGATGGTGTGTTGGCGGTGCGCAATGCCGAGCCGGGATTGAAACGGAACCTCGTGATGATCCTGACCTCCGATTGCGATGCGAGTCTGCTCTATCGAATGTCCAATTACCTGATTGACGATTGGATTTGGCAGCCACCATCGCCTGCCGTGTTGCAACGACGATTGGAACGGCTGATCGAATTTCAACAAGACGCCTTGACTCATGGTGAGTCTGCCAACGCCTCTGATTGACCGCTAACCAGTTATCTGGCGAGGCGTGTGATTAAAGCGGTGTGTCCCCCAGCGGTCACCCAGCGGTCACCCAGCGGTCTACCTCCCCCATCGGTCTACCCCCGCCGAGCAGCTCGGCAGTCCACGGCGCGCCGGGATCGCCCTCCCATGCATCAATCCAAATGTGACGGAGCACAAGCCTGGCCCCATCTGGACCGAGGACGGTCCGCAATCGGGTGGCTGGGGACACCGCGCGGATTACCCCCAGAGTTTTCCGCTGCATCCCAATCCACGCAATTCCTGATGCTGTGGCCGTTTCGCACCCTGGCAGAGCACCCGGTCTGATCACTTTCAGGACTTCCGGAAGTCTCTGCTGGAATTCGCGTCAGTGTCAGGTAGCATCCGCATCTCACCAGCCAATGCTTTCCTTCCGCGAATTCCTGACCCCCAACGACGGACGTCATGCCTTCGGTTCCTCAACGCATTGACGGTCCTGTTGCCGTGATCGGAGATGTCCACGGACAGACCGACAAACTGCGGCAGGTTATCGCACAACTCGCCAAACTGCCGGATATCCACCGTCGCTGGATCGTATTTATCGGCGATCTTGTGGATCGCGGCCCCGATCCGGCCGGCTCGGTCAGTCTCTACTGTGATCTGGCAAAACGGCATGAAAAAGTCACCTGGCTCTGTGGCAATCATGAGTTGGCGATGGTGGGTTCACTCAAACTCATCGATACGCCGGACTACATCGATTTCTCCGGCCGCTGGCTGAATCACTATGATGCGCATACGACATTTGAATCGTACGGCGTCCCGAACAAAGATCTGGACGCACTCCGCAGCGCACTTCCGGAAGAGCACGTCCGGTTGATGTCTGATCTGCCTTGGAGCATCGAGCACCGCGACTACCTGTTCGTGCACGCCGGACTCGACCGGAACCTGCCGTTCGACACACAGGTCCGGATTCTCCGTGAGCGGGATTTTTCGCTCAGCCATCCGCCCTGGCTGTACTCGAAGGACTTTATCACTCTCGGCCCGCCGATGGATTCGCCAGTCACAATTGTCCTCGGTCATGTGCCCGTACCCCGAGTCACTTTCAACAACGGTCAGATCGCCACCGATACCACCGGCGGTGTGGGTGGCGAACTCAGTTGCGTCCTGCTGCCCGAAAACATCGTCCTCCAGTCCGGCAACCCCAACGCTCAACGGCTCGTAACGGCCAGCACCGGACAGCGCGCGTGGTGGAAGGTTTGGTAGATTCTGGTCAGCGCCCTGTGCGATGCAGGTTGGATCCCGGCGCGCCGGGATGCGACGGCTTCTCCACGGGCAGGAATGTCCATTCGACGCAACGCAGCAGAAAGTTCTCGGCAGGTTTTTCTCTCGCACTCACGAAGTCCCTTCTCCCGGTTCCAGGGAGAGCAGGTGGCCGACAGGCCGGATGAGTGGCTCAACGATGATCGGAACGCTTTGGATTGCCCTTCTGAGCCTGCTCGCCGCGTGGGGCGTGAGTTCGGAGTTGTCGCCTCCGTGGAAGATGGTGGTCATAGGGCATTTGATCTTTGGTATCGTGAAGATGCAGACGCTGATCTCGATGTGGCGGAAGTCGATCGGCACGAAGAATGTGCCCCGACACTCCGTGGCGGGATCGGAAGCAATCCGACGTGATGAACAAAAACACGAATCACGCCGCGCAGTGTCGTGGCACAATCGTCGACAGGCGGCGGTCTGGCTGGTCTTTGTGCCCACTCTGAATCCCGAAGCGTTCTTGGGACGGCGGCTGCAGGCGAACGAAAAACCAAGGGCAGGGCAGTGGGTGTTCGCATCGGTGAAAGCACTGATCGGCGCGGCGTCGTTGTTTGTGCTGGCTCCGAAGTTCGTGGGGACTCAGCCGATGATTTCCGGCTGGGTGGCGATGGTGGGAATGATTCTGCTGCTGCATTTCGGGCTGCTCGAACTGATCGTGCTGGTTTGGCGACGCGCGGGGCGAGATGTGCAGGCTCTGATGAACCGGCCGATCTGTACGACGTCGCTGAGTGACTTCTGGGGCCGGCGCTGGAATACGGCTTTCCGGGATTTTGCTCATGGGCAAGTCTTTCGCCCGATCTGTCGCCGATGGAATGCTCAGGCTGCGACGCTGGCGAGTTTTGTGTTCTCAGGGTTGATTCATGAACTTGCGATTTCCGTTCCGGCTGGCGGCGGGTACGGGTTGCCGTTCGCGTACTTTCTGCTGCAGGCAATCGGAGTGTTGATTGAACGAGTCGGCGTGAAGCGTGGCTGGCCTTTGCGGTCTGGCTGTTGCGGCTGGTTGTTCGCGGCCGTCTTCCTGATCCCCGGTGCCTTCCTGCTGTTTCATCCGCCGTTCGTGAGAAATGTGATTTTGCCGATGGTTGAGGGAATTGCGGCGTTGAATTGAAATCCGCAGCGCAGACGGTTCGCCGGAATTGCTGTCTTTATGGTTTTCAAGTCATCGGCCGACACGCGCCAGCGTCCGAATTCCTGGGAATATCGAAGAAACGAGACGCTGGCGCGTGCCGGCTGACAGGCAAAGATCCTGGCTAAGAAAGCACCGAGATGCTCACATTGGAAACGCTGATCATGATTTCTGGCGTACTGCAACTGGGAACGCTGCTGGCGAGTGCTCAGGTTCCGAAGGAGCTGAAGTTTCGGGAGGAATTGCCAAAAGTGAATCCCTTGCTGAGACACTGGATTCTGACGGCAGGCGGCTACATCGTGCTCAACCTGACCGCTTTCGGCATCCTTTCACTGCTGTTCGCGAAGGAGCTGGCCTCAGGTCAATCGCTGGCTCGCGGCGTGTGCGGATTTATTTCTGTCTTTTGGGGAATCCGGTTGATCATCCAGCTGTTTGTGTTCGATGCGAAGCCGTATCTGCGGAACTGGTTCCTCACGATCGGATATCATGCTCTGACGATCGTGTTCACATGGCATACGGTTGTGTATGGATACGCGGCGGTCAAGTGAAGCGGCGCATCACACTCATTTGAGAATGTCTCGGATCACGTTTCCGTGGACGTCGGTCAGGCGGTAGTCACGTCCTCCGAAGCGATACGTCAGATGTTCATGGTCGACACCCAGAACGTGCAGAATCGTGGCGTGCAGGTCGTGGACGAGCTGTGTATTTTCGACCGCCTTATATCCGAATTCGTCAGTTGCTCCGTAGGTCATTCCGCCTTTGATACCGGCTCCGGCCAGCCACACACTGAAGCCGTACTGGTTATGGTCACGGCCGTCGCTGCCCTGTGTGAACGGAGTCCGTCCGAATTCCGTCGTGAAGACGATAAGTACGTCGTCGAGCAGGCTGCGTGCTGCGAGATCGCTCATCAGTGCGGCGATTGGCTGATCGACCGTTCGTGCATTTTCCGAGTGATTTTTCTGCAAATCGCCGTGAGCGTCCCAGCGATTGTCGTTTTGAACGCGGGGCATCGTAATCGTCACGAACCGGACTCCGCGTTCGAGCAGGCGACGAGCCAGCAGACACTGGCGACCATAGGTCCGAGTGTGTTCGAAGTCGTCCTCCATGCCGTAGAGACGCTGAGTGACAGTGGTCTCCTGCGAAAGATCGAGCAGGCCAGGAACACTGGTTTGAAGTCGCGCAGCGAGTTCGTAGTTGCGGATTCCGGATTCGATCGCGTCCGGCTGACCGTGGCGATCGGAGAACGACCGATCAAGATCTGCGATGGCCGCCAGCTGCCGAGCCTGACGTGCAGCATCTGCAGGATGTAGATTCGGCACCATCGGGTCGTTGCGTTCAAAGACCGTGGGGCCGAAACTCGCCGGAAGGAAACCACTCTTGTAGTTTTCGATGCCGCCAATCGGCAACAGCCCGCTGTTGAGCACGACAAATCCTGGCAGATCGTCGGCTTCGCTGCCGAGCCCGTAGTTGATCCACGCTCCAATCCCGGGCCGGCCCATTTGTCCCCAGCCCGTGTGCATCCAATAGTTGGCCGTCGCGTGAATTGCGTTTTCGTTGGTCATGGAGCGAATGACGGCCAGTCGGTCAGCGTGTTCTGAGAGTTTTGGAAACAACTCGCTGATCCAAAGGCCGCTCTGGCCGTGCTGTTTGAAGTTCCAGGGAGACTTCAGCACCGGTCCATTGCTGTCGAACTGCGTCGCCTCAATCTTCATCGGGAACGGCTGACCGTGATCTTTCGTGAGTCGCGGCTTGGGATCAAACGTGTCGAGATGGCTGATGCCGCCGTCCATGTAGAGCCAGAGAACTCGTTTTGCCCTCGGCTGCAAGGTTGCGGCATCGGCCCTCCGGCCGAACAGAGTCGCAAACGCAAGACTCCCGATGCCCTGCGCCGCACGGCTCAGAAAGTCACGGCGCGGCTGCATCACGTCACGGTACATAAATGAACTCCTTCAGATTGAACAGTGTGAGAGCCAGGTCGTCCCAGCCGGCATCATCCGAGCCGACGAGTGACAACGCACGCTCAAGTTCCGCGGGTGAAGGAGTCCGCGCAAAGGCTTCGAGGAACATCTGTTCGATGCGCTGAGGATTGCTGCCGTCCGTGTGACGAATTCGCTCGGCCCAGTAGCCAGCCTGTTGAATAACGAATGGATCGTTGAGCAACGTCAGGGCCTGAGTCGGGACGTTGCTGACGTCGCGGCGACCAAAGGTATTCAGTGCCGACGGTTTGTCGAAGACGTCCAGGAACGTGCAGGGAAAATTGCGGCGCGATGCCAGATAGAGGCTTCGGCGACGATCGCCATCAATCGGGCCGCTGGGTGGATAATTGTTGCCACTATCGCTGCCGGTGCCGCTCAGTGAATGCGGAACCGGAATCGGTTCGCCGCCAAGTGTGCGGTCCAGGACGCCGCTGACAGCAAGAATGGCATCCCGAACGGCCTCTGCCTCCAGTCGCCGCAGCGGATACCGAGACAGCAAAGCATTTTCAGCATCGTCTGTGGGTGCGGGTCCGGACGCCGTCCGGAAGGCTCGCGACAGGACCAACTCCCGAATTAGACCATTGACGCGCCAGCGATGATGATGCACAAACCGATACGCAAGGTAATCCAGCAGTTCCGGATGAGAGGGCGTTTCTCCGAGCAACCCGAAGTTATCCACGGTTGGCACAAGTCCTCGGCCGAACACATGATGCCAGACTCGATTCACGACCACCCGTGCTGTGAGCGGGTTGTCGGCGGACGCGATGGCATCAGCCAGTTCACGGCGGCCGCATCCGTGCGTGATCGACAACGGGGCGGTGCCACATATTTCCAGGTATTGGCGCGGCACAGGTTCGGACATCGGTTTGTTCGCGTCGCCGCGAGCGTGGACGGGCAGGTCGGTGCCGTTGAGTTCGCAGATGGCGAGGAATCGTTCGGGGGCCGGAAGTTTTGCCTCGATGCTCCGCATCAAAGGGTTCGAGGTACTCGGAGGGCTGACGCCCTCCGCTCGCCGGGGAACAGATGGACTGTCGCTGTCGGTGAGGACGACGGCCCTCAGTCCGAACTGGGATTTGTCCGTGTCGGTTGTGTGGAGGATTCGATGTTCACCGTCGACTGTGCCCGAGAAGACCTCGACGTGGACTCGGCGACCGCGCCAGCGGCCAACGTCGAATCGCTGCCATTTGTATTCATCGCTGTCGATCCGTTCCTTCAGTCCGTCGTAGATCGGACTGCGGATGATCTGATAGTTCCCGACCACGACCTGGACCGTTGAATCCGTTCCAGCGACAAGCACGTCGACATATTCGTTGTTTAGGATGAATTGTGGCGACCGAATATGGGCGGGCAGTCTGCATGAAAGAGTGCCGCTCCAAAGCCCAGGTTGGAGTCCTCTCCGAGAAGCATTGGTTGCGGTGACAGATTCAGTATGACCGACCAGTTGCCAGCCAGCCGGGACGTCGTCGACGAAATCTCCGAGGACTGTCGCTGATCCTGGTTCCAGCTCGGGCACTTCAATCGGCGGCGACGGTGTCTGTGTCTGATCGAGTTCATCACGAGCGACTTGCAGCTGTGCCGCATACTGATCAAACACTGATCCGTTCGCCCAGGCACGCAGGGCTGGGGAAGCCGCGGCGATTCCGAACAGGCCGTAATACTCCCGAGTCCTGATTGGATCAAACTTGTGATCATGACACCGCGCGCAGCTGATCGTCAGTGCGTTGAACGTCTTGCCCATCACGTCAATCTGATTGTCAAGCCGTTCGGCTTCATCATTGGCGAGATCCACCGGGGCCGCAGCGGATTCCTGCAGCAGCCACCAGCCGGTCGCCAGCAGGGCTTCGTTACGTCCGTCGACAACGCGCGGAGGCAGCAGGTCGCCAGCGATGTGTTCACGGACGAAAACATCGTAAGGCAGGTCCGAATTGAAGGCGCGCACAAGATAGTCGCGATAACGCCATGCACCTTCAATTTCATAATCGTACTCGTGCCCGGCACTGTCGGAGTAGCGGACAAGATCCATCCAATGCCTTGCCCAGCGCTCACCGAACGGTGTGGATGCGAGCAGACTGTCCACGTACGCCGTAAGTCCGGACTCACCGTCGCACTGGATGCGTCGGATTTCATCAATCGTGGGAGGCAGGCCGGTGAGGACAAATGCGAGACGGCGAGCAATCACTTCCGGGGCGGCAATTTCGAGCGGCCGAAGACCGGCATTCTTCATCTTCGCCAATAGAAAGCGGTCCACATCGGTGGTCGTCCGGTCTCCGGGAGTATCGGGTACGGTTCGTTCCTTGACCGGCTGAAATGCCCAGTGCGCTTTCGGATCGACAATCGGCTCACCGGACTCCGGGAAGACGGCCCCGTCGGTGATCCAGTGCTCAAGATCCCGGATTTGCGTGTCCGAAAGCGATTCACCCTCCGGCGGCATGGCCGAGACAGAATCGTCCATCCGCCGAACTGCGCGAAGGATCAGACTGTTTTCAGGATTGCCTGGCTCAAGTGCCGGCCCGCTGTCGCCGCCAGCCATGACCGACGATCGTGAATCAAGTTTGAGCCCGCCCTTGCTCTTGCCGAGTTTGTCCGAATGACATTTGAAACATCGCTCATTCAGGAGGGGGCGGATTCGGGACTCGAAGAAGTCCACGTCGTCCGCAGCAAAGGCCTGTGCGGAACAAACGACGGCTGCGGTCACGGTCGTCAGAATTCTCGCGGTGATCATGACGGGACCTGCAGTCTGCCATTATTCGGATAGGTCATTCAGTATCCTTGGTTTGAGGCTGCAGAGCAACATCCGTAACCTGCCCCATCCTGCGGAAAGTAGCGTCCCCGCTCGAAGTGTGAGTGGCGCGTCGCTATAGTTCGCCGCGCGTTTGAGACGGGTGACGATTCTGAACTCTTTCGATGCTGATCGCGTTCCATGAAGATTCATGAATATCAGGCCAAACAGCTGTTCAGAGCTGCGGGTGTGGCAGTGCCGCAGGGGATCGTGGCGAAGACTGCGGAGGAAGCCGCGACGGCGTTTGAGACGCTTGGCGGGCCGATTGCAGTCGTTAAGTCGCAGATTCACGCGGGTGGGCGAGGCAAAGGACGATTCAAAGAGTTTCCTGAACAGCGAGGCGTGGTGCTCGTGAAGTCGGCGACGGAGGCTCGCGAGAATGCTCAGCGAATGCTTGGCAGTACGCTTGTCACGATTCAGACGGGCGAGGACGGCAGGCAGGTCAACACGCTGTTTGTGGAGCAGGGTCTGAAGATCGCTCGTGAGTTGTACCTTGGCATCGTCGTCGATCGCGAAATCGGCGGACCGGTGCTGATCATGTCGTCCGAGGGCGGCATGGATATTGAAGAAGTCGCCATGCATCATCCCGAGAAGATCCTCTCCGAGCCGTTCGATGCGTCTGAAGGACTGTATCCGTATCAGGCTCGTAAGCTCGCCTATGCACTCGGAATGGATGCGAACGCTGTGCGTGCGGCTGAAAAGTTTCTGCCTCAGATCTGCAGATTCTTCGTCAGTCAGGACTGCAGCATGACGGAAATCAATCCGCTGGTGCTGACCGAAGACGGACAACTGCTGGCACTCGACGGCAAAGTGAGCTTCGATGACAACGCCATGTTCCGGCACAAGGACCTGTTGGCACTGCGAGACCTCTCCGAAGAAGAACCGGCGGAGGTTAAAGCTGCAGATACTGGCCTCAGTTACGTCAAGCTCAATGGCAACATCGGCTGTCTGGTCAACGGAGCCGGGCTGGCAATGAGCACAATGGATCTGATCAAGCTGCACGGCGGCGAACCAGCCAACTTTCTCGACGTGGGCGGCGGGGCGAATGAGAATCAGGTCACCGAAGCGTTCCGGATCATTTTGTCCGACAAGAATGTCAAGGCCGTGCTGGTCAACATCTTCGGCGGCATCATGAAGTGCGACGTCATCGTGTCGGCTCTGCTGAATGCCTATGAGAAAGTGGGCTTCAACGTCCCGCTGGTTGTTCGACTGGAAGGCACCAACGTGGAGAAAGCCCGCGAGATGCTGAAATCCAGCGGTCGCGACATCATCACAGCCAGCGACCTGACTGACGCGGCTCAGAAGGTCGTGAAGTCGCTGGGTGCCTGATGGACCGCAATTGTCCGGCGAGCGGAGGGCGTCAGCCCTCCGAGGATAGACAAGGTGGCGATCAGAAAGGGCTGAAATGCCGGCGAATACGGGAGGCTGAGCCTCCGGACCGTGGGTTCCAGGGCAGAGCCCTGGAACGAGTTAAGAGTGTGCTTCACTGATTTCCGAATCCTGACCCCCGAATCCATACTTCCCATGAGCATACTCGTTTCCAAATCCACGCGCGTGATTACTCAGGGCATCACAGGAACCGCGGGGCTCTTTCACAGCCAGCAATGCCGCACCTACGCTGCGGAATGTCAGCCGGGCATTGACGTGTTTGTGGGCGGCGTGACTCCGGGGAAGGGCGGTACGACCGTTGATGGATTCGCCGTGTTCAACTCGGTGATTGAAGCCCGGGAGAAGACCGGTGCAAACGCATCGATGGTGTTTGTTCCGCCGCCGTTCTGTGCGGATGCCATTCTGGAAGCCGCTGATGCCGGGATGGACCTGATCGTGGTGATCACTGAAGGCATTCCGGTGATGGACATGATTCGAGTTCGCCGGGGCCTTGAAAAATCAGCATCGCGACTGGTTGGTCCGAACTGTCCGGGCGTGATTACTCCAGGCATCGCCAAGATCGGCATCATGCCGGGATATATCCACACACCCGGTTCGATCGGCATCATCAGCAAGAGCGGGACGTTGACCTATGAAGCGGCGTGGCAACTTGGTCGTGTCGGACTTGGTCAGAGCACGGCCGTCGGCATCGGCGGCGACCCCATCAACGGAACGAGTTTCATCGATCTGCTGAAGATGTTTCAGGACGATCCGGGCACGGAAGGCATCCTGATGATCGGCGAGATCGGAGGCAATGCGGAACAGCAGGCCGCGGAGTTCATCAAGTCCCACGTGACGAAGCCCGTCGCCGGATTTGTCGCAGGTCAGACGGCCCCTCCCGGAAAACGCATGGGCCACGCCGGAGCAATCATTTCCGGAAGTGGCGGCGGTGCGGCAGAAAAGATGGCCGCTCTGAGAGCCGCGGGTGTTGTCGTCTCCGACAGCCCCGCCGGCATGGGTGACGCGATGAAGAAGGCGATGAAAAGATAGCGGTTGCGGAGTCTCTATGGGAATACGCGTGATACGGAGCGTAACATGAGCGCCGGTTTTGTAGTGCTGATGCACCCCTGATGCCCGCAAAGGCAATTGTTCACATTGCAGTCGCGATGTCGCTAATGGAGCAGCCTATGCAACGAGAATACGAAGTACTCTACGAAGTCATTGAGGATGGCTGGATTATGGCCACCGTTCCGGATCTGCCCGGTGCAGTGACGCAGGGTCAGACGATGGACGAAGCCCGCGCCAACATTCGCGAGGTCATCGAACTCCTGCTGGAGTCGTACCGAGAGCAGGCGCATCAACTCGTATCCACTTCAGCGGTGCGGGAAGTGATGACGGTGGATGCGAGTCCTCGATGAAACGGGTGGACCTCCTGTAGCATCTTCGATTCTGCGGATGTGAACTGGATCGGGAGGGTGCAAATCATTCGAACTACCGCAATACACGGAATCGCCGATGTACTGCTGTTCCGCGACACCGAGAAGTCAAAGACACTCTGGTAAAGGCAATCTGTGGTCAGCTGGGTGTTCCGCGCCCGTAGACCGTTTCGGCATTGTCCCGGCCGTTCCTTCAGACGTGATGAAGAATGCCCCACGCTGAATTCCTGCCGACGGAGCGGCAGGTCAACAGTAGGTTCTGACCGAATTACCCTGCGAATCATTGCGACTGACGCAATCCTGACTCGAATCGTGGAGACGCCTTGCTCGCATGAGAGCGCGTCCGAATAATGCAGGCAGTGACGTTCGTTCATTCTCGGCAGACTGGTCCCATGTCAACAATCGCCATTCCCACGCTTCTCCGGACGCGCTCCTCTGACTGGACTGCAGTCGATCTCGTCCAGCGGTTCGGTCCAATGCCGCTCGCGAGAGTCCGAATGTCGCCGGCTCCAGGCACGGCGACCGAAGAGGACGTGGTCCGGATTCACGATTCCGAAAGCCGGCTGTTTGAGCTGGTCGATGCGACGCTGCTGGAGAAGAGTATGGGTACCTGGGAATCGGGAATTGCGGCGATTCTTGTCCGGATTTTAGGCACCTTTGTGAATGATCAGGATCTGGGAATTGTCCTTGGTGCGGATGGGATGGTGCGATTGACTCCAGGTCTGGTGCGTATTCCGGACGTCTCATTCATCGCATGGAATCGTCTGCCGCACCGTAGTTTTCCGGATGAGCCCATAGGGGAAATTGTTCCGAATCTTGCAGTTGAGATCATTAGCCGCAGCAATACCGCTGAAGAGATGGCTCGCAAGCTGGACGACTATCTGACGTACGGCGTCCGGCTGATCTGGTACATCGATCCTCGGGCACAGGAGGCAAAGGTGTATCACGGATCGAAGGAATTCGAAGTGCGGACTCACGAGCAGAGCCTCGACGGCGACGATGTTTTGCCGGGGTTTCTGATGCCGATGGCCGAGTTGTTCCAGAATGCTCCGGCGTAGCCGTTTGTTCCCTCTCGATTGCCTTCACGTGGCCCAGTCGCTCCGCGACTGGTGTTTTTCCTGTTGACCACTGTCGACGCTTCAAGATCCGGCGAACGCCCTCATCCGGCCGATCGGCCACTTCCTCCCCCTGCCAGGAGGCGGGAGGACATCAATAGAACTTTTTGCGACCGGAGTCAGTGCATGGGAGGCTGCCACGACTCATCTCGTTCTGTCGCTCGTATTACCCGAGCCACATTGAATTTTTTTCTGGCCCTGTGAGAAGTTGAAGTTGGAAAAAGTCATTAGTTGCAATCGCACAAGAGGTTGCGATCCGAGACCCGAATTCGCCATGCACCGTATGACCGGGGTCATACGGTGCCAACAAGGGGCGAACATCAGGCCCAGACATCGTGGCAGGACGGGCTTCAGAACTACATCAGTCTAGGCTAGTCGTCGCCCAAGGCCGATGAGATCGTGAACCGATCGACGAGACTGTGCGAACTGTTGATGGTATTGCCTGCCAGCAGAACGCACTGCACATGACGGCCCGCGTCATTGGTGACTTCCGCTTCAACTCGCAGCGTACGAGTTCTTATGTCCAGTTCACCTGCTGTGCGGTTGACTTTACCCAGGAAGACGTGCTGCTTGATCGAATCGACGTTCAGTTCGATTTTCTGGCCGGGCTGAATGCGAGTGGCGGCCGATTCAGGCACATCGAAAACGATGCGGAAGCGGTCAATCCGATTGAGCATAAAGAGCGATTCCGCTTTGTCCCTGGATGATTCCGCAGAGGTGACGAAATCGCCGGTGTCGATGCCGCGATGCGAAATCGTGCCATCGAAGGGTGCGGAAATCTTTGCATATTCCATCAAGGCGACGGTGTGCGCTCGGGTTGCAGCGCTGACCTTTCGCTGCGATTGGGCGAAGACGAGATCCGCTTCAGCCAGCGTCTCACCGGCCTGAGCGACCAGACGTTTCGATTCTGCTGACTGAACGTCGGCCTCAGCAGCCGCAAGAGCGGCCTTGGCGGCTCTGAGTTGCTGCGGCTGTTCGTCCTGTATCGAGGCGTTCGCCGCGCGAGACGCGACGAGCGATATGATTCGATTCGCTTCAGTGACCGCGATTCGTCGCACGACATAGTCGCGGCGGGTGACAACCAGCCACGTCGGCGATCTCCCCGGAAGGAACTCTCTTCATAACTGCCTGAAAAGTACGCGCCTTTTCATCGTGGCAAATCACTTGTAGGCAAAGCTTTACGCGTCTTGCCAGTTTCTACCTCTTCCGGAGCAGACAGGTACTCGACAGTGGGTAGGTAGGCACATTTTTTTTGATCGACAACATCATGAAGATTACTTTGCCGCGAGATGGTTCATGGTTGTTGACCGCAACGTCGTGAGTACCAACGCGCCAACCGCTCCGGCGAAACTCCCAGTCGGAATCCGGCAAGACAAAGTTGATTGATCAGCGTGGTCCGCCACAGGCCGAGCTTCAGCCAACGTCTCGCGGAAGTGGCGATGGCTGCGGGCGCGAGAAGAATTCGTCCGTGCCGACGTAGCCGGCGGCACAACTCGTAGTCTTCCATCAGCGGCCAGTTCGGAAATCCACCGACGCGATGAAAGAGTTCGGATCGCACGAACAGTCCCTGGTCGCCGTAGGGCATTTCAAGGTAGTGCGAACGCAGATTCGCGGCCCATTCGATCCAGCGTAAGCCTGAATGCGTGTCGTCGATGCGCAGAGGAAACGCCCCCGCGACGGCCCCGCGATCCAGCGTGGACCAAACGTGCTCCCGAAATCCGCCGGGCAACTTCGTATCGGCGTGCAGGAACAGTA